>Ga0193696_1000133_pt1 | contig 31739 bp, 25 predicted proteins | sample L3m1metaG_FD_145074 | JGI IMG/M metagenome (GOLD analysis project Ga0193696, IMG submission 145074) | Soil microbial communities from a riparian zone of the East river system, Colorado, United States - L3m1 | ecosystem: Environmental > Terrestrial > Soil > Riparian zone | place: USA: East River... | reverse complement strand
AACGCGTCGATCGTGACCAGTGGCGCAGACTCCGCGGGGATTCAGGCGCAGAGCCTCGGCGGCGGCGGCGGCAACGGCGGGTTCGGCCTGACGGGATCGCTGGCCGGCGAATCGGGCAAGAGCCTGTCGCTGACGGTGGGCGGCGACGGCGGCACCGGCGGCATCGGCGGCCGCGTTGAAGTACGGGGAAATGGCGACAACGATATCTCGACGGCCGGCGATCGGTCGTACGGCATCCAGGCGCAGAGCGTGGGTGGCGGCGGCGGAAACGGCGGGTTCGCCGCGTCGGTCGCGCTGGGCCAGGGCGGCAAGGATCCGAACAGGGCGTCCACCTCGGTCGCGATCAGCGTCGGCGGAAAAGGCGGAACGGCGGGCACGGGTGGTGACGTCAACGTCGGAACCGTGGCGACCGCGATACGCGGTGACATCGCCACAGCCGGCGCCGACGCAGCCGCCATTCAGGCGCAGAGCATCGGCGGCGGCGGCGGCAACGGCGGCTACAGTTTCTCGGGCGCGATCAACCTTGCCGGCGGCAAGAAGGGACCGAATAACGACGTTGCCATCGCGGTCGGCGGCGGCGGCGGCGACGGCAACAGCGGCGGCGCCGTGTTCGTCAACCATGTCGGCGCCCTGTTCACGTCCGGGAATGGTGCCCACGGCATCGAGGCCCAGAGCATCGGCGGCGGCGGCGGCAACGGCGGCGACGCGCGATCGATGACGCTGCAACTCGGATCCAAGCCGTCGAAAGGTGAAGAGGAAGAAAAAAACAAGAACAAGTCGTTGTCGCTGGCGATCGGCGGCAATGGCGGCGGCGTCGTGTCGACGAGCTCGGCCGGCACCGTCGAGGTGACCCATGTCGGCGACATCACCACGCTTGGTGGCGACGCGCACGGCATCTTCGCGCAGAGCATCGGCGGTGGTGGCGGCACTGGAGGCGACGGCAACGAAGGGGCGCCCGACGTCAAAGGGATTCCGGTTGTCGATCTGCTGACGAAGAAATACGACGTGTCCGGCAAGGAGCTCCAGATCACGGTCGGCGGCAAGGGCGGCGCGAGCGGCGACGGCAACGACGTCAGAGTCACCAACACGGGGAGGATCGCGACCTACGGCAACGGTGGCTACGGCGTGTTCGCCCAGAGCATCGGCGGCGGCGGCGGCGCCGGTGGTAACGGCGATCTCGGGCTCGTCGGACAGATCGCGATCGGCGGCGGCACCGATACGACCGGCAACGGCAAGTCGGTCACGGTCACGCTCAGCGGCGCGGTCGATACCTACGGAAGCTCCGCGCATGGCGTATTCGCGCAAAGCATCGGCGGCGGCGGCGGCGCGGCCGGCAACATCGACCGCGGCTTCAAGAATTACGGCAACGTCGGCATCGGGCTGGCGTTCGGACAGAGCAGCGCCACGGGCGGAGACGGCAGCACCGTGACGGTCAACAGCGCCGCGGACATCTTCACGCGCGGTGCGGGCTCCTCCGGCGTGTTCGCCCAGAGCATCGGCGGTGGCGGCGGTGTGGCCGGCAGCCTGGGCAACGGTTTGCCGCTGCTCAGCATGATGAACTTCGCCGGCAGCGTCGGCGGAACGGGTTCGGGCGGCGTGGTGAACGTGACGCAGGCCGGCCACATCACGACGCTGGGCGATGCTTCCGATGGCATCTTCGCGCAGAGCGCGGGCGGCCAGGCGATCGGCAAGGCCGTCAACGTCATGCTGAACAGCGGGAACATCCGCGTCTCGGGAGCCGAGTCGAACGCGATCTTCGCTCAGAGCATCGGACAGGGCGGCAACGGCAACATCACGGTCAACATCGCGGATGCCAGGAGCATCGTGCAGGGCGGCGCGAACACGGGGGCGGCGGTCCGCTTTGCCGACGGCTTGAACAACCTCCTCGTCAATCGCGGCACGCTCACCAGCCTGGACGGTCCGGCCGGCTCGGCGATTGTCGCCTCGACGGGCAATGACGTCGTGAACAACTTCGGCACCGTCACTGGATCAGTCGATCTCGGTACCGGTGCGAACGCGTTCAACAACAACGCCGGCGCGACGTTGAACGGCGGCGTCACTATCAACCTCGGCAACGGCAACACGCTGACGAATGCCGGAACCCTGTCCGCTGGCGGCAAAGGCATTGTGCAGACGATGACGCTGGCCGGGAATCTGGCGCAGAACGGGGCGCCGACCTGGCTGTTCGACATCGGCAACAGCGGCGTCTCCGACCGGATCGCGGTCAATGGTACGTCGCAGCTTGGAGCGGCCACGACGTCGATCGATCTGAATCCGGTCGCACGGCTCGACGACTTTGCTTCGGCGACGCTGTTCACCACCACCGGCAGCATCCAGGGGGCAGCCTTCAAGTTCGGCACCTTCAGCGGCGACATGCCGGCAGGTCAGACGTTCGGTCTCGTCAACAGCGGCAACGCGCTGCAGTTGACGCGATCGGCGTCCACGGGATCCTTCGTCTGGACCGGCGCGGCCGGCAACAGCTGGAATTCGGGTTTCCAGGGCGGCCGGTCGAACTGGGCTCGCAGCCAGGGCAGTGACGACTATGTCTATGGCACGCCGAGCGGTCAGACGGACGTCCTCATGGCGTCATCCGGCAAGACGGAGCTCGGAGACGACTTCACGATCAACCGGCTCATCTTCGCCAACGAGGGTCTGTCGGGCGGCGTGACGCTCGGTGGGACCAGCAACAACACGCTGACACTGCTCGCCAGCAGCGGTCAGGGCATCACAATCACGGGCGGATCGCAGGACACCAGCATCGGCGCGAACGTGGTGCTTGGCAACGACCAGTCGTGGTCGAACAACGGCACCGGTGTGCTGCGCTTGAGCGGGGAGACGATCAGCGGCGATGGCAAGACGCTGACGATCAGCGGCAACGGCAACGCGAGCATCAACTCCGCGATTCGCACCGGTAACGGCGCGTTGATCAAGCAGGGCGCAGGTGTTCTGGCGCTGAACGGCACGAACACCTACACGGGCGGGACGACGGTCAGCGGCGGAACGCTGCAAGGCAACACGCGCAGTCTGCAAGGCAACATCGTCGACAACGCGATCGTGAACTTCGATCAGGCCGCGGCCGGGACGTATGCCGGCAACATCAGCGGCGCCGGCTCGCTGACGAAAACGAACTCCGGGACGCTGGTCCTGGCCGGCACGAACACCTACACCGGCGGAACGACCGTCACCGGCGGGGCGCTGCAGGGCACCACGCAGAGTCTGCAGGGTGCGATCGTGAACCAGAGCGCTGTCGTCTTCGACCAGGGCGCGGCCGGCACCTACGCTGGCAACATGACCGGCGCCGGGGCGCTGATGAAGATTGGCGACGGTACGCTCGTCCTGGCCGGCGCCAACACCTACAGCGGCGGCACGCTCGTCGGACGCGGCACGCTGCAGGGCGACAGCCGCAGTCTGCAGGGGGACATCCTGAATCAGGCGTCGGTGGTCTTCGACCAGACCTCCAACGGGACGTACGCCGGCAACATGGCCGGCGCCGGATCGCTGACGAAGAGCGGCGGCGGTGTGCTCGTGCTCGGCGGCTCGAACAGCTACACCGGCGGCACCACGGTCGGAGCCGGCACGCTTCAGGGAAACGCGCAGAGCCTGCAGGGCACCATCGTCAACCAGGGATCGGTGGTCTTCGATCAGGCCGCGCCGGGCGCCTATCTCGGCAACATGAGCGGCGCCGGTTCCCTCGTCAAACAAGGCGCCGGCGTGCTGGCGCTCGGCGGCACGAACAGCTACAGCGGCGGCACGACGGTCGCGGCCGGCGCGCTTCTCGGCAATGCGAACAGCATCCAGGGCAACGTCGTGAATCAGTCCGTCGTCGCCTTCGAGCAGGCGGGCAACGGGACGTTCGGCGGCGTCATGAGCGGCTCGGGTGCGCTGGTCAAGCAGGGCGCAGGCGTCCTTGCCCTGACGGGCGCGAATACCTATAGCGGTGGCACGCTCGTCAGTGCCGGAACGCTGCAGGGCACGACGCGGAGCCTGCAGGGCGACATCCTCAATCAGGGCGCCGTCGTCTTCGATCAGAACGACGGCGGGTTGTATGCCGGCAACATGGCGGGAATCGGCTCGCTGATGAAGCAGGGTATCGGTGCGATCAACATAACCGGCGACTTCAGTCAGTTCACCGGCGCCACGACCGTGGCAGGTGGACTGCTCTCGATCAACGGCATGATGGGCGGCTCGCTATTCGTAGGAGCCGGCGGAATGCTCGGCGGCAACGGCACGGTCCCCTCGGTGACGTTGCAGTCCGGGTCGACGCTGGCGCCCGGCATGTCGGTCGGTGTCATACGGGTGAACGGGGACGCCCGCTTCGCCACAGGATCGTCATACCGTGTCGAGACCGAGGCGTACGGGTCGTCCGACATGACCTTCGTCGGCGGCAGCCTGCTGCCCTCGGGTGCGATGGTGGACGTGCGGGCCGGCGGCACGCGCCGGTATCGGCCGATCAATCGCTACATGATCGCGGCGGCCGGTGGCAGCGTGACCGGGACATTCGCGGGCGCGACGTCCAACGTCGGCTACCTGATGCCCTCGCTGCAGTACCAGGGACGCGAGGTATTCCTGACGCTGCGGCGCAACGACGTCGACTTCCGTGCCGTCGGCGCGAGAGGAAACCAGAACGCCGTGGCGTCGGTCCTGAATCAGCTGGTGCCGACGGCGACGGGATCGCTGGCGGATCACATCAACAACGTCTACGACCTGTCGAACGGCGATGCGTTGCAATCGCTGAACTCGATGACCGGCATCCAGTATCAGCACGTGGCGCGCAGCAGTCTCGACACGGCGCAGACGTTCATGGCGCTCAGTCTGAAGCGTCTGGGAGTCGTGAGCCGCAGCGCCGGCAGCCCGATCGCAGGCGCCGGCCTCGCGGTCAACGACCTGGCCGCGGCCAACTCGGGTGCGTCCTTCGCGGGCGCCGGCCAGGCCGATCCCGTGTCCGTCAAGGGTTGGTGGGTCAGCGGCCTCGGCGGCCTGGCCAGGTACAACGGCAACGCCGTGGACGCCGGTGCACGCGTGCCGACACACGGACTCGCCGTCGGGTTCGATGGCGCGGTCACGCCGGATCTGACCATCGGCGTCAGCGGCGGAGAAGCGATGCCGGAAGTACTCCTGAACGGCGCCGACGACCACACGAAGTCGCGGATGCTGCAGGTCGGTTTCTACGGGCGCTACCGGAAGAACGCATCGCGCCTGGACGGCGCGGTGAGTGTTGGCAACCTGTGGAACCGCACGTGGCGTTCGATTACCGACGGCGTGGTGACGCCAGTTGCTGGCGCGTCGTTCGGCGGCGCCGCGTTCGCTTCTCAAATCGACTACGGATACAGTTTCGGCTTCGGAAAGGGGTTCTCGTTCGAGCCGGCGGCCGGACTGCAGTACGGTCATCTGACGCTCGACGGCGCGACGGAGGACGGCGCCGGTGCCCTGGGCTTGGTCGTTCCCGATCGGCGCGAGCGGTCGCGGCGCACGCTTGCCGGCGGACGATTCGGAAAAGCGTTCAGCGGGCCGGCGAGCCAGTTCGTCGTTGAGGGACGGGCGTCGTGGGCGCACGAGTTTTCGCCGATTCGCGACATCCGGATGCGGTTTATCGGTGATGAGACGACCAGCGGCTTCGACGTCGCGGCGCCCAATCAGTTGCGTGACAGCGCGGTGGTGGGCTTCGGCTTCGCAGGCAACCGAACCAAGCACCTGCGGATCTTCGTCAACTTCGACGGCGAAGTCAGCGGTCCGTTGAACAGCTGGAATGGCAACGTCGGCGTGACGAGGAGCTGGTAGGATGGTGCGCTCTTGACGAGCAGGGAGGTTCACCATGCTCACTCGCCGTGAATTCCTCGGTGCGGGTCTTGGCGCTGCCGTCGCTGCCCGCGCGTACGCGCGTCCGGGCGACAGGATGCGCTACGCCATGAGCGGTCATCAGTTCCGCACGACGCCTCCGCACCCGGAGATGGGCATCAAGATGGCGGCGCGGTACGGGTATCACGGCATCGAGCCGTTCCAGGATGACATCCCGCACTACCTCAAGCAGCCGCCCGATCAATTCAAGAAGGTTCTCGACGCCTCCGGTCTCGCGCTGTGCACCGTTGGCAGTGGCGGAGAGTACCTCGACGCCGCCCGGCTCCAGGAGACGATCGAGAGCAATACCGCCCGCGCCCGTTACGTGGCTCATTTCGGTTGCACGCACCTGAAGGTCAATCTGAGCAAGCGAATCAGTGCCGACAACCTGAGCCCTGCGAACGCCAAAACACTGGCGAGGAATCTCAACGAGGTCGGCAAGCGGACCGCCGATGCCGGCGTCCGCTTCGCGTTCCATCCGCACGCGTGGACGCTCGTGGAGCGGCAACCCGAGCTCGACATGATCATGGAGATGACCGATCCCAAACTCGTGTTTCTCGTGCTCGACACCGGGCACGCCACGTTGGGCGGCATCGACCCCGTGAAATGCCTTCGCGACTATTACTCGCGGATCACGGCCATCCATCTCAAGGATGCGGAGGCCAAATACAGCACCGCCGGCGGCTGGAAAGGTCCGGCGCCGAGCGAAGCGGAACACAACCGGGTCAACCTCTATAAGCGCCTTGGCGCCGGAGGCGTGGACTTCCCGGCGTTCTTCCGCGTGCTGCGCGAACGCAGCTACGATGGATGGGTCACGCTGGATTTCGACGCGCCCAGGCCCGGCGAGGGTACGGTCGAACAGGACATGAACTCCCACAAGAAGTACCTGCTCGAAACCTTGCACGCGGATTTGAGAAGCTGATCCTGCTCACCGCGCGCCGGCCATGAACTGCCGGACGACCGCGTCGATGTCGTGGTCGACGGTGAAACCGAGACTCAGCGCCCGGCTGATGTCGAAGGCGCCCGGCCAGGTGCGGACGAGGCGCCAGATCCGCTGATCGATCTCACAGCGAACGCGCGCTCGAACCTCGGCGCCGGCCAGCCGCTCGAGGCTCGCCAGCATCTCGTCCGGCGTGACCGTCAAACCCGGGAGGTTGATGCTGCGCCGGCCCTCCAACGCCGATGCCTCGAGCCGGGCGGCATGCACCAGATTCCGCGTGACGACGTCGGGGGAGCTGATCCACAAGCGCGTATCGAGTGGCACCGGACACACCGCGTCGACGCCAGCGAGCGGCTCGCGGACGATGCCGCTGACGAACGACGACGCCGCCGCGTTCGGTGCGCCGGGCCGCACCGCAATCGTCGGCAGACGGCAGACGATGCCGTCGATGAATCCCCTCCGCGAGTACTCGTTCACCAGAAGCTCGTCGATCGCTTTTGCCGATCCGTAGGACGATTGCGGCGTCACCGCCGCGGACTCCGGGACAACCGCGGGCAGCGGCCCGCCGAAGACGGCGACCGTGCTCGTGAAGATGAAGCGCGGCGGCTTCTTCAGACGCCGGCAGGCCTCGAGGAGTGCGCGCGTCGCGTCGACGTTCACCTTCATGCCGAGGTCGAACTCGGCCTCCGCCTGACCGCTGACGATCGCTGCCAGGTGGTACACGATGTCCACGTCGCTGTCGACGATGGAGCGCGTGAAGCCGTCGTCGGCGATGGTGCCGGTTCTGCAGTCGACGCGAGGGTCGTCGAACACGCAGGGCGCGGTGTCGACCGCCACCAGCCTCGACAGCGGCGGCAGTCCGGGGATGCCAGCGAGCGCCTCCCTGGCCAGCCGGCCGCCGAGAAACCCTGCCGCTCCCGTGACGAGTAGTTTCATGATCGATCCCGTGTTAGTGTCCCGAGTGCGAAGTGAGTAGCCAACCTGCCGGGCGGGGCATCCCGTCTGGCTGCGTTGCTCCTCTCTCAAATATTCCCGATATTCTCGGTCGTCGCGCCTTGCCAGCCGGGCGCCGCGCTCCGGCATCTTGGCTACCCACTTCGCACTCGAGACACTGTGTCCCGTTTCTGAAACTCGACACGAGGATGCCGTGAGCACAACTTCGAGAGTGGCGATTGTAACGGGTGCGGGAACCGGAATCGGCAAGGCGGTCGCGCTGGCCCTGCTCGACGAGGGCTTTGCCGTCGTCCTCGCCGGCCGGCGCGAGGCGCTGTTGGCGCAGACAATGGCGGACGCCGGCCCGCATCGCACCCGCGCGCGCGCAGTGCCGACCGACGTCGCCGACCCAGCCTCGGTGCGCGCGCTGTTCGCCGCCGCGCGCGACGCCTTCGGACGCGTCGACGTGCTGTTCAACAACGCCGGCATCGCGACGCGTGGCGTGCCGCTCGAGGAGTTGACCGTCGAGCAGTGGAAGTCGGTGGTCGATGTCAACCTGACCGGCGCGTTTCTCTGCACTCAGCAGGCGTTTCGCCTGATGAAGGATCAACAGCCGCAGGGCGGGCGCATCATCAACAACGGATCGATTTCAGCCTATACCCCGCGTCCCCACTCCGCGCCCTATACCGCCACCAAGCACGCCATCACCGGGCTCACCAAGTCGACGTCGCTCGACGGACGGAGATTCAATATCGCGTGCGGGCAGATCGACATCGGCAATGCCGCCACGGACATGACGGCGTCGTTCGCCGACGGCGTCTTGCAGGCCAACGGTCAGACCGCGGCGGAGCCGCGCCTGGACGTCGGGCACGTCGCGCGAGCGGTCGTGTACATGGCCAGCCTCCCGCTCGATGCGAACGTGCAGTTCATGACCGTCATGGCGACGAAGATGCCATTCATTGGCCGAGGATAAGGAAGGTGATCAGATGAGCCGTCACGCCAGTCTTTGCGTTGTCCTGGTCGCCGCGATCGCCATCGCGGCGGCCGTCGCGCCGATCGTTGCCCAGCAGAATCCGTATCTCGGTCGCTGGAATCTCACCGGGATTGGCGCGGACGGAGGCATCTATTGGCTCGAAATCCGCGACGAAGGCGGACAGCTGACCGGGATGTTCCTGAATCGCGGCGGCAGCCCGGTCAAGCTCGCCACGGTGAAGGTCGAAAACGGCGAGCTGTTCTTCCAGGGCGCGCCACCGGCACGCGGCCCCGCCCCCGAGTATCGAGCGCGCATGCAGGGCAACACGCTGACCGGGACCATCAAGACGCCGGCGCGCACGATCGAGTTCACCGGCGCGCGCCCGCCGAAGTGGGCGCCGGCCGACGCCAACGCGACTCACAAGATGGGCAAGCCGATCGAGCTCTTCGACGGCACGTCGATGGCTGCCTGGGGCGTACAGGACCAGACCAAGCCGTCCGGCTGGACGGTGGTCGACGGGGCGATGACGAACACGCCGCACGCCAACAACCTGGTCTCGAAGCAGAAGTTCCAGGACTTCACGATCCACGCGGAGTACAAGCTCGAGACGAACAGCAACAGCGGCATCTACCTGCGGGGGCGCTACGAACTGCAGGTGCTCGACGACTATGGCAAGCCGCCAGAAACGCACGGACACATGTCGATCTACGCGTGGAAGGCCCCGGCGGTGAACGCGAGCAAGCCGGCCGGGGAATGGCAGACCATGGACGCCACCGTCGTGGGCAACAAGGTCACGGTCGTTCTGAACGGCAAGAAGGTGCACGACAACGCCACGCTGGAAGCGATCACGGGAGGCGCACTCGATGCGGCCGAAACCGAGCCAGGCCCGATCATGATCCAGGGGGACCACGAGAAGGTGACGTATCGCAAAGTGACCATCACGCCGATCGTCGACGCGCGACGGTGACGATCGCGCTCTCCACGTACGCTTGCCACAGAGGCACAGAGGCACAGAGAGCGACCAGCAAGCAACGAACGCTCACACCTTCGCGTCGCGGTCGGCCGGCAACGCCGGCCGACATGCGCGCGCGTTGAATCGCGGAAACACAAAGCTTCGGCCGCCTTGGTTGCTTTGTGTTTCCGCGATTCACCGTGCGCGCCGCCGCGCATGCGCGGCCGCGACGCGTGTGTTTTCGCTCTTTGTCTCTGTGTCTCTGTGGTTTTCTACAGCACGCCCACTCGGGCCGCGACATAGTAGAGCGCGAATCCCGTCATCACCGCAGTCGCGATCCACAGCATGATGGTGGTGGCCATCGACGGGCGGATATCGGCCGGCAGGCGGGTGTGTCGCAGGTAGAGGGAGGCGATGCCGATCAGCGGCAGGAGCGCCGACTGCGCCAGTCCGCCGGCCAGCACCATCTGCACCGGCGATTCGATGAACCAGTAGAACACGGCTGGTATCACCGAGAGCGCGACGAGGAATCTGTTGCGCCATTGCCGGCGGCTGCGGGTGTCGTCGCGCAGGTATAGGCCGCCGATGCGCATCGCGTCGGCGAACAGCCGCGAGTGGGCGGCCGTCGCCGCAAAAATCGTCCCGTACAAGGTTACGACGGCACCGGCGTAAAACAGCCACAGCGCCCAGTCGCCGAGCGTTTGCGTGTAGATCTGCGACAGCACTCGCACGGTGTCACGCTCCGCCGGCACGACGCCCATCCGGTGCAGCACACCGGCGCCGAGCAGGTAGAAAGCCACCGTCGCCAACGTGTAGATCACGAGCGAGCACGCGATGTCGAGGTGCATGACGCGGATCCAGCCGCGGGCGCGCGAGGTCCATGCCGCCGATCCATCCCGCGGTCCGACGAATCGCGCATAGCCTTTTTCGACGCACCAGTACGGGTACTGCACCAACTCGGTCGCGCCGACCCCCGTCATCCCGAATACGGCAATCGCGGTGGCGAGGCCCGCGGCCGGCAGCCCCAGGCTCAGCCCGCCGGCGAGATCGCTGGTCGTGATCGCGTCCGACCGCAGCAGCACCGCGGCGGCGCAGATCGTCAGCATCGTGAAGAATCCAACTTTGACGATGGCCAGCTTCTCGATGCGCTCGTAGCCTCCACCGAGCAGAATGCCGATGGTGAGCAGGAGACAAATGCCTACCCAGATGTTCAGCGGGATCACGGGGGCCAGCAGGTGCAGGACCTGCGCGACACCGCCATACATGCCGCCGATTTGCAGCAGCGTCAGCGCGACCGTGATGCCCCAGGCCCACACCAGCCAGCTGACGCCGAGGCGCGGCCCTGGCACGCGGTCGAATCCCTCGAGGCCGGTGTGTCCCGTGGCAATGGTGTAGCGCCCCAACTCCGCTTGAACGACCGGCTTGATCACGCAGCTGATCAGGATGATCCACAGCGCGGCAAAGCCGACTTGCGCGCCCAGCGTCGTCGTCGCGATCAATTCGCCCGATCCGACGATGGCGGCGGCGAGGACCATGCCGGGGCCGACGCGCCGCAGAGACGCGGCGATGGACGTCGGAGGCGCTTCGATTGCGTGAGGCGTGAGCAGGTACGGGTCGCCGGCGTCCTGATGCGCGACCGTGTGGAGTGGAACCGCCGGCATCACGGCCATGGGGCTGTCACGATAGCACGCGGCCGCCGAACGGAGCGTGCGGAGGTAACGGTTTAACCACAGAGAAACGGAGGAACGGAGACGAAACGGAGACGAGCGGTTCGACGGGCGTCGCGAAGCGACGCTGCGCGAACGGACCGGATCGTGAAAACGAGCACCGTCTGATCACGTGGTGTTCGTTTTCACGATCCGATCCGCTCGCGCTCGTCGGCCTGCTGCGCAGGCCGACCCGTCGAACCGCGGTCCCTCACGCGCGCTATCAGTTGGCTTCTCCGTTGAACCTCTTTTGCTCCGTTTCTCTGTGGTTAAGCCGTTCTCTCCGTAGTCTCCGTGCCCTCGGCATGGGAGGGCGGCGGATCGTGTCAAAATGCGCCCGATCATGCGCGCGGTGCTGGTGACGCTGCAGGTCGTGCTGGCCACGGCGCCGATGGCTGCGAACTGGCCGCAATGGCGCGGTCCGGCCGGGCTCGGCGTGTCGGGCGAATCGAGTCTTCCGACGACGTGGAGTGTGCGCGAGAACATCGCGTGGAGCGCATCGCTTCGCGGCCTCGGATCCTCGTCGCCGATCGTCTGGGGCGATCAGGTGTTCGTGACATCGCAGGTTGGCCGGACGCGCCTGCAGGGCGGGTCGCATCCGATGCTGGCGCGGGATGACGCCGCGCTGGTCTCGCGCGAGAAGCCGATTGGAGGGCGGCGCGAAGATCCGCCTGCCGGTGCCGACCCGGCCTTCCTTGTCGTCGAATCCTTCAATCGCAGCGACGGCCGCCGCCTGTGGGAATACCGCGTCGAGGCGCGAGGGCCATTCCCGGACCTTCACGAGAAGCACAACCTCGCGACGCCGACGCCGGTCACCGACGGCGAGCGCGTCTTCGCCTGGTTTGGCACCGGCCAGATCGTGGTGCTCGACATGCGCGGACGCGTGGTGTGGGCGAAGCACCTCGGTGAGGACTACTCACCGTTCGACATCAATTGGGGACACGGGAGCTCTCCGGTCCTTTACAAGGACGTGGTGATCCTGCTGTGCGACCACGAATCGGCGTCGTACCTGCTCGCGCTCGACGCGCGCACAGGGAAACTGCGCTGGAAGGCGGATCGCGGGAAGGGCCGGGCGTCGTACAGCACGCCCCTGGTGGTGCCAGGTCCCGATGGCGACGAGCTCCTCGTCAACTCGAGTGAGCGCATCGACGGCTACGATCCGGCGACCGGCGAACTCCGGTGGTATGCGGACGCTCCGCGTCAGACGCCGATTCCGTCGGCGGTCTTTCACGACGGGCTGATCTATCTGACGCGCGGGTATCGCAACAGCCCGTATATGGCGCTCCGGCCCGGCGGACGCGGCGACGTCTCCGCGAGCCACGTCGCCTGGCGCGCACCCGGCGGTGGGTCGTACGCCGCATCGCTCGTCCATTACGAAGGCCTGCTGTACTTCACCAACGACGTCGGCGTCCTGACCTGCGCCGACGCGAAGACGGGGGCGCGCGTCTGGCAGACGCGGCTCGACGGCGTGTTCTTCGCGTCGCCGGTCGCGGCCGACGGCAAGATCTATTTCGCGAGCGAGACCGGGGAGACGATCGTCGTGAAAGCCGGGCGCGTCCCGGCGATCCTGGCACGGAACGATCTTGGAGAACGGCTCGTCGCATCGCCCGCTATTTCGAAAGGACAGATCTTCCTGCGCAGCGACGCCCGTCTGTTCACGATCGGCAGCCGCTAGCTGCTAGTAAGGGCTCGACGATGCGAGATAGCTTCTTTCGTGACCTGCGCTTTGCCGTCCGTTCGTTGCGCAGGTCTCCCATCTTTGCGCTCACCGCCGCCCTCGTCCTCGGGCTGGGCATTGGCGCCAACACGACGGTCTTCGCCATCGTGAACAGCCTGATGCTGCGGCCCTTGCCGTTCGACCGGGCCGCCGACATCGTGCAGGTGCGGCGTCGGACGCCGTCGGGCAGCAGCGGCAGCTTCCCGATGCACGACTATCTGGCGCTGACCAGGCAGCAAGGAGCCTTTTCGGCGCTGTCGATTCTCGACATCTTCTGCGCGGGCCGGTACACCTTGATGGCGGGCGACGCCGCAGAGTCGATCACCGCGTGCCGCGTCAGCGACCCATTCTTCTCGGTCCTCGGCGTGGCTCCCGTGCGCGGCCGATTGTTCGCCAGCGGCGACGATCGTCCGGGCCGTCCAGCGACCGCCGTCATCACCCAGGCGTTCTGGAAAAGGCGCTTTGCCGGCGATCCCGGAATCGTCGGCACATCGCTGACGGTCGGCGGCCGGCCTTACACCGTCATTGGCGTTGTGCCCGATACCGTGCGCACGTTCAGCCCTGCAGACATGTTTCTGAGTCTAACGGTACCCGAATCGAGCAGTTCTCGGACGAACTCGTTCCAGGTGTTGGCCCGGATTGCGCCAGGCGTCAGCCGAACGCAAGCCGAAGCCCAGGTCGACACGATCGCTCGTCGTCACGCCCAGGCGAGCGCGTCGCTCACGAACATGCCGCAGGGGATCGTGCTGCGTTCGCTGCAAGAGGACGCAGTGGCGCCGATTCGGCCGGCCCTCCAGGCGCTGATGGTGGCGGTCGGTCTCGTGTTGTTGATCGCGTGCTCAAACGTGGCGAACCTCGTCCTGGCCCGCGCGCTCACCCGCAGAAGAGAGATCGCGGTGATGGCGGCGCTCGGCGCGTCACGCTGGCGGATCGCGCAGCGCGTTCTTGCCGAGAACGTGATGGTCGCATCCGTCGGAGGAAGCGCCGGGCTTCTGCTTGCCTATGCGGGAGTGCGCGCGCTGCCCGCAGTATCGGCCTCCAACATCCCTCTAGCGGATCGGATTCACATCGATGCGTACGTGATCCTCTACGTGCTCGCGGCGTCTTTGGCGGCCGGCATTCTCTCCGGTCTCCCGCCCGCGTTTCAGCTGGCAGGTGGCAACCTGGTGAGCTGGATGAAGGAAGGCAGCGCGCAAGGTGGTTCCGGCGGCGCGGGTCACCGTGTGCGCGTGGCGCTGACCTTGTGCCAGATCGCCCTGTCGACCATCCTGCTTGCCGGCGCTGGCCTTCTGGTTCGCAGCTTCTGGAATCTCTCCACGATCGATCCCGGCTTTCGCGCCGACGGCGTACTCACGATGACCGTCAGTGTCACGGCCTCGAGATACCCGGACTCGGCGAGGCTGGGGGACTACACCGACGCGGTCGTTCGCCGCCTAGAACGGATACCGGGTGTCGTCGTCGCCAGCTCCACGACGGCGCTGCCGTCGGAGTTTCCGATCGACTTTCCAGTGTCCGTCGTGGGCGGTCCGGATCGCACGACGGGCGGCGCCGAGCTCGATGCGTGGTACCGCGCCATCAACCCTCACTATTTCACCGCGATGGCGATTCCATTGCTGAAGGGCCGCGCACTGACCGACAGCGACTCTGCGACCGGCGCGCCAGTGATTGTGGTGAACCAGGCGTTGGCTCGCGCGGCGTTTCCGGCCGGCGAGGCGCTCGGCCAGGCACTGGTCATCGGCACTGGATACCTGAAGGACCCGAAAGATCTCCGGCCCCGAACGATCGTCGGCATCGTCGGCGACACGCGCGAACGCGGATTGTGGCTCCCACCGACGCTGACGATGTACGTGCCGGTCGCGCAGTCACCCGAGCTGATCACGCAGCTCGTGCTCGAAAAGATTCCGCCGCGCTGGGTGCTCCGCACGGATCGTGAACCGACCGATCTCGTGGCAGTGGTGCGTCAAGCGGTGCTCGCGGCCGATGGGACACAGCCGGCGAGCGATTTTGCGAGGATGTCAGACGTGCTTGGACGTTCGATTTCTTCCAACCGCTTCAACATGCTGATGCTGACCGCGTTCAGCGGCCTGGCGCTCGTGCTGGCGGCGATCGGCGTCTACGGTTTGACGGCGTATGCCGTCGCGCAGCGGACACGCGAGATCGGCATCCGCATGTCGCTTGGTGCAAGTCCGACGCAACTTGTGCGCGAGCTCCTGATGCAGGGGCTGAAGCTGTGTCTTGCGGGCACGGCGATTGGGTTCGCCGGTGCGGCCCTGCTCGGCCGCTTCCTCCGGAGCCTGCTGTTTGGAGTCTCTGCTACCGACGGCCTCACCATCGTCGTGGTGATCGCGACGATGACAGCCGTGGTGGTCATCGCGACGTATCTGCCCGCCATGAGAGCGTCCAGGATCGATCCGATGCTGGCGCTCAGAAATGAGTAGGGGACTTGGGGACGTGGGGACTAAAAGCCACTTCCCAGTCCCAGTCCCCTAGTTCGCCAGTCCCCTCTGCGAAAGTCGATCACGTCGCATTCGTCCAAGACCGCCCGCTGACCGCTACGGTATCGTTCCCCGACTGCCCGGAGCCGCGCCGTTGTCGCGCCGGCGCCCGTCGCGGAGGAGAAGCGCATGATTCCAGCAGCCGTCGCATTGATCGTCATGGCGTTACAGCCGTCTCAACCCGCGCCGAACGTGAAGGCGCTCGACTGGATGATCGGCTGCTGGACGACACGGGGCGGCGAGCGGACTTCCTGGGAATCGTGGACGAAAGCGAGTGACGACGTCATGCTGGGCATGAGCTATTCGCTGCGCGCCGGCAAGGTGACGGAGTTCGAGTTCCTGCGCGTGGAGGTCAGGCAGGGGAAGCTCGTCTACCTGGCGCAGCCGAATGGGAATCCGGTCACGGCATTCGAGCTCGTGCCGGGAGGAAACGCCCGCGAGGCGGTCTTCGCCAATCCCACTCACGATTTCCCGAAGCGCGTGGCGTATCGTGCGACGCCGGCCGGACTGCTGGCGTGGATCGACGGCGGCGAAGGGGCGGCGGGGCGCCGTATCGAGTTCCCGATGGTGCGTGTTTCGTGCGACGCCGTGCCGAAGTAGCCCGATAGAATGGCAGCGGTGGACTATCGCGAGTACCCGCCGCATCCCGCGCTCGTGCCGTTCGTACGGACGTATTGGTCGTTGTGCGGCCGCGCGCCGGACGAATCGCCACAACCGGTGCTGCCGGACGGCACCACCGAGCTCGTCGTGCACCGCGAGCGTCCGTTCTTTCGATTCGTCGCGGCGTGTCCAGGCGAGCGTCAGGCGTCCACGCTCTTCGTGGGACCGATGCGATCGCCGGTCCTCCTCCTCCCCGACGGCCTCGCCGAAGTCGCCGCCGTGCGCTTCCGGCCCAACGGCGCCTTTGCGCTGCTCGGCGTTCCTCAACACCACCTGCACGATGCCATCGCGGATGTCGCCGCCCTCGATATCGCGTGGCTGCGATGCACCGTGCGCGCGGCGCAGGAGGCCACCTCGGTCGAAGCGGCTATCCGACTTCTCGAAGCGGGGTTGCTCGAGCGCGCGAAATCGGCGCATCTACGGATCGACCCTCGCGTCGAGGCTGTGATTGCGGCCATCGATGGCGCCGCCGGCACCTGCCGGATCGATCGCCTTGCGGCCGTCGCCAACAGCAGCCGTCGTCACCTCGAACGTCTGTTTCGCGAGCAGGTCGGCCTGACGCCGAAGGCGTACGCCCGCGTGGTGCGCTTCACGGCGGCGGCGGCGCGCCTGACGGACGATCCAGTGGTCCCGCTGGCGGACGTGTCGTATGACGGCGGTTACTTCGATCAGTCACACATGATCCGCGAGTTCCTGGCGTTTGCGGGCCGGACACCCGACCAGTTTCGCGCGCGGCTCGGCGAGATCACGCGCGTCATGCTGTCCGGTCCGGCCCAGTCGATCGCGGATAGCTGAGAGCTGATCGCGAAAGGTTGAGAGCCCGACAGCTGACAGCGGCTGTTGAATCCGGCGCGTCCGATGCATGTCTCGAGCGAGGAGGTGAATGCAGATGATGTGCTGGCTTGCGGCAACCGGAAGTGTGCTCCTGCTGCTCTCGGGAGCGGCAGCCGATCAGCTAACAGCGGCAGCGGAGCGGAACAGCCCGGCGGTTCAGCCGGCTCAAGGGAGACCGCTCGGCGGCGTGCAGCTCGCTCTGGAACCGCGCCGCGCTCAGGTGTTCGTGGACGGCATGTATGCGGGTCTGGTCGATGACTTCGCCGGATACTATCGTCACCTGCCGCTGCCCGCCGGGAATCACCGCATCGAGGTTTTTGCGCCGGGCTATCAGCCGCTCATCTTCGACGTGACAGTGGTCCCCGATCGGACGATCACTTACCGTCAGTCGCTGGTGTCGGGCGTCTGGCACTAGTGGCCTGTCCTCGACGAAGCAGTACCGCCGAACGATAGCCACGAAAGCACGAAGACACGAAGAATCTTAGGGTTTCGTGACTTCGCGTCTTCGTGGCAACCCGCAAGCCGGTGCTGATTCAGCGTGGACGCGCCACTAGTGGATGTGTCAGGCGGCGGGGAAGCCGTCCACGAGGGCGGCCCAGTGGTGCAGCACCGACGCGTTGCCCCACGACAGCGCAGCGCCACACAGCCGCCGATCGCCGCGAAGCGTTTCCCAGACGAGATGCGCGTCGAGTGAGAGATCGGGTGCGACGACATTGACCGTGAACCACGCGGGCAGCGGTTCCTCGCGATCGATTTCGAACTGAAGACCGCCGATGCTGACGTCGACGAGGCGTGCGATCTCGCCCTCGACGCGCGCGAGCACCTGGCCGCCGACCGGTTTCCGCTCCCAGCGCCGCGTCGATCCCACCGCGCGCTGGCGGGCGGCGCTTTGCAGTTTCTCCTCGATGAGCGCCAGCAGCGATTTGGGCTCGATCGGTTTCGTCACGTAGTGTGCACCGAGCCGCAGCGCCTCGGCTTCGATCACCGGGTCTGGAAATCCGCTGACGATGATGCTGGGCAGGGCGTGCGGCGCCGCGGCGACGAGGTGCAGGCCGTTGAACTTGCCGAGACGGACATCCGCAATGATCAGGTCGGGCGCGCCGTCCGCGACTGCCTGCTTGCCTTCGTCGAACGTGCCCGCCGACAGGACCGTATAACCCGCGTTCGAGAGCAGCTGTCGAAGGCCGCGGCGCGACGCCTCATTGTCCTCGACGATCAAGATCCGCGGCGGCACTCGATTCATGCTGATAGTCCTGGGAACCGTTTCGCGCCCTCGAACCGCGAAATCTGTAATCAACAGTACACAATCGTCGCGTTCGGGGCGAACGGCGGCCTGCTAAGCTGCCGCGCAGCCAAACCCGTGCCAGTCCGTCCGCCGACGGCACCGTCGAGCCGTTCCCTCAGTATCAATCGTCCGCGCAAAGGTGAGTGCGTCCGCGATAGATCACGGCCGCTGCGGCAGCGCGAATGCCGTCAACGCGCTGCCCGACGGCACCAGCAGATACTGCCGGCCGTCCACCATATATGTCGTGCCCGCCGTTGACCGGATCGGCACACCGAGCTGGTAGTGCCAGAGATTCTTGCCGGTGCGCCCGTCGAACGCCAGGATGTTCCCCTCGCCGTCGCCGGCAAACACGAGGCCCGACGCCGTCGACAGCACGCCGGATGACGACGTATTGCCAAGCGTATAGCGGAACTCCCACTTCAGTTGCGCAGTCACTGGGTCGAGCGCGCGCAGCGCTCCGAAGTTTTTCTGTTCGCGCGGCCGGGTCGTTGCGCCGCCGGTGTACTGCTGGCCCTGCTTGAATGTCTGTTCGTACCCGTAGTACGTCGCGCAGGTCTCGCGCGCCGTGACGTAAAACAGACGCGTCGTCGGGTTGAACGCCGGAGAGAAGAAGTTGGTCCCGCCGCCGAGATCCGGACACGTCTTCTCGCCGTCTTCGTCTGGCAGGTGGCCCGGCAGCATGACCGGACGCCCGTCTGCGCCGATCTCCTTCGCCCAGGTCGTCTCGACGAACGGCTTGGCGATAATCACCTTGCCGGTGACGCGATCGAGCACGTAGAAGAAGCCGTTGCGGTTGGCGAACATCAGGACCTTCCGCAGCTGGCCGCCGATCGTCAGATCCGCGAGGATTGGCACCTGGGTCGAGTCCCAGTCGTGGACGTCGTGGGGCGTGAACTGATAGTGCCAGGCCAGCTCGCCGGTGTCGGCGTTGAGCGCCACGAGCGACGCGGTGTACAGGTTGTCGCCTTCGCGCGCGCCGCTGTAGTAATCGGGCCCCGGGTTGCCGGTGCCGTAAAACACGAGGTTCTGTTGGGGATCGTAGGAGCCGGTCACCCAGATTGATCCGCCACCGCGCAAGTACGCGTCGCCGCGCGGCCAGGTATTGCCGCCTGGTTCTCCCGGCTTCGCGACCGTGTAGAAGCGCCACGCCCGTTTGCCGGTCTGCGCATCGTAGGCGTCGATGAAGCCGCGGATGCCGTATTCGGCGCCCGCCACGCCGACGATGACCTTGTCCTTCACGACCAGCGGCGCGACCGTCGCGGAGTAGCCCGCCTTGTAGTCGATGATCTCGACGTCATACAGCACGCCGCCGGTCCGCATGTCGAGGGACACGAGATGCGCGTCGATCGTCGTCATGTACAGCCGATCGCCCAACACGCCGAACCCGCGATTCACGGCGCCGCAGCATCCCTTCCAGTCCTCCGGGATCTCGCGCCGGTAGCGCCAGATCTGACGCCCGGTGCGCGCGTCGACTGCCCACGCGTTGTTGTTGTAGCCGGTCACATACAAGACGCCGTCGACGACGAGCGGCGTCGTCTGAAAGCTGCCGGTGGTCCCGGTCTGGAAGGTCCATTGCGAAGTGAGCTGATTGACGTTCTCCGGTGTGATTTGTGTCAGCGGGCTATGACGCTGGCTGCTGTAGTCGCCGCCGTACGTGAGCCAGCGCGTTGGATCCTTGAGGCCGTCCAGGAGGTCCTGCGACGTGATGAGCGGCGCGCCGGTCTGCGCGGCCAGCGCGACCGACACCGAGCACAGGATGATCGTCAGATACGCGCGCATAGTGCCTCCGAAAGGAACTGAACTGTCCCTCATTTGACCGTGAGATCCGCGCCGCGAAGCGTGCCCAGATAACCGACGAGATCGTTCAGATCGCTGTCGTTCAGCCGGCCGGCCGGGAATGCCGGCATCAGCGAGGTCTTCTCGTACACCAGTTCCTGCAGATTCGACTTCAGGTAGCCTTGAATCCGCTCGCGGGTATCCATGACCTGAATCGAAAAGACGTCTTCGTTCTTCTTGATGCCGCGGATCCGCTGGCCGTCCTTCGTCACCAGGCTGACCGTTTCGAACGCCGGCGGAATCCACTCGGAAGGCGTGCGAATCTCGCGAACCAGCGCGGCCCGCGATCGCGAGGTGCCCACGCGCGTCAGATCCGGGCCGATGCGCCCGCCTTTGCCGGCGACCCGGTGACAGCTCGCGCATTGCGCGGTGAACAGGCGCGCGCCGTTGTCCACGTTGCCGCCCGGCGAGTCCGACGGTGGGACGGTGCCGACCTTTCTCAGGTAGGCGATGATCATCAGGATGTCGTCGTCCGGATCGTCGGCCATCGGCGGCATTTCCGTCCCGGGCACACCCTTCCGAATCGTACCGAACAGCCGCTCATCGGTCGCCCCGCCCGCGAGGACCGCCGTGAGGTCGGGGCCGCGATACCCGCCGGCATCCAGGCCATGGCAATCGGCGCAGCGCGTGCGGTACAACGCCATACCGCTGCGAATCGACTGGGGATTGCCCAGATGGGGATTGTTCGCGGCTGGATTCTTCGCCGGCGCGGCCTGGGCCTGCAACAATGCGTTGACGGCCAGGAGTAAGAGGGCGAGGCGCGTCATCTGACCTCCGTGTGTGGGGGTAGAGTATCTCATCCGGCCGGAAACCTTTCCAAGCCGTTCACAATTCCTTCACCCGCGGTTGCGAGACTCCTCGAGACGTCGTTTTTCAAGGAGACTCGCCATGGGTGATCGCTTCGGGTTCCGCTTGCTGCTCGGAATCGCGCTGGTCGGCGCGCTTGCCGTTGTCGGCTTCTACACTTACAACCTTGGCCTGGCGCACGGGATCGCGCAGAGCAGCCAGTTGGTCGCTGCGCCGGGCTCGGGCGCTCCGGTCGTCATCTGGCCACGGCCGTGGGGCTTCGGGTTCGGGTTCTTCCCGTTCTTCCCGCTGACGATCCTGCTCTGGATCTTCGTCGTGCGCGCGCTATTCTGGCGTGGCGCGTGGCGCGGACGCGGTTGCCGCTACGACGGACCGCGCGACGAGCGGACGGCGGCGACGCCGCGTGCGGCCGAACGGACGACGTGAAACACATCCTGGTCGTGGACGACGAGCCGAGGATTGCGGAGATCGCGCGCGATTATCTCGAGCGCGCCGGATACCGTGTGACGGTGGCCGGCAACGGCGTGGATGCGCTGGCGATCGCGCGCACACGCCAGCCCGATCTCGTCGTTCTCGACCTGGGTCTGCCGCAGATGGATGGCCTCGACGTCACGCGGGCGCTGCGACGGCAGTCGAACGTGCCGATCATCATGCTGACGGCCCGGGTCGACGAGAGCGACACCCTGATCGGGCTCGAGCTGGGCGCCGACGATTACGTGACGAAGCCGTTCAGCCCGAAGGAGCTCGTCGCGCGGGTGCGCGCGGTGTTCCGGCGCGTCGATGCCCCGCCGGCGCCCGGCGACGTGATCCGCGCCGGCGACGTCACACTCGACAGGGCGCGGATGGAGGCGAGCGTCGAGGATCGGCACGTCGATCTCACCGCCACCGAGTTCGAGCTGCTGGCGACACTGGCCGGTCAGCCGGGACGCGTCTTCACGCGGGCGCAGCTGCTGGACGCGATTCGCGGCGAGGCGGTGGAATCGTTCGACCGCGCGATCGACGCGCACATCAAGAACCTGCGCCGCAAGCTCGAGCCGGATCCACGCAATCCGCGCTATGTGCTGACGGTGCACGGCGTCGGCTACAAGTTCGTCGACTCCGTCGACACAAAGGACACGAAGGAAACCAAGGACACAAAGGGAAGACCTGGAGTGTCTTAGAAGCTGATGCAGTCCAAAGACGGAAGGCGAGCGAAAGTCTGCGGTCCCGAACGGCCGCCGTGGTGGCCTGAAAACGAGCCGTGGGAGAAATGGCGCGTCGTGGGAAAACGCGGACGCATCTTCCGTCGTCGCATCGCGCTGTTGGCGCTGACGGTTCTGGTCGTGCTCGTCGGCACCATGGCGACGCTGGTGTGGCTCGCGCTGCGGAACCTGGCCGCCACTGGCAGCTCGTCCCTCGGCGCCGTGATGACGATCGCCGTACTTGGCGCCATCCCTGTCGCGCTCGCGCTGATCACGGCCGTGCGGCACGTCGGCTTGCCGCTCGGCGCCGTCATGGAGGGCGCCGACCGCGTGGCGGCCGGCGACTACACCACACGCGTGCCGGAGTACGGACCGCCGCCGATCCGCGCGATGGCCCGCGCCTTCAACACGATGACAGAGCGCCTGCAGAACCACGATCGCCTGCGCCGCGATCTGATGGCCGATGTGGCGCACGAGCTGCGCACGCCGCTGACGGTCATTCAGGGGAAGCTCGAAGGGCTGCGGGACGGCGTCTATCCGCGCGACGAACAGCAGTTGACCGCGCTCGTCGAGGAGACGCATGTCCTGTCGCGGCTGATCGAGGACCTTCGGACGGTGGCATTGTCCGAGAGCGGCGCGTTGAAGCTGCAGAAAGAGTCGATCGACGTCGACGCCCTCGCGCGCGATGTGGTTGACGCGTTCGAAGGCGAAGCCAGCGAGCGCGGCGTGACGCTACGGATCGCCGCCCCGGAACGTCTGGCGCCGCTCGCGGTCGATCCGATTCGCATCCGCGAGGTGCTGAGCAACCTGCTGGCGAATGCCCTTCGACACACACCAGCCGGTGGATCCATCGACGTCCGCGTCTACGATGTTGTCGCAGACCAGGGGTCCGGTTTTCGCCGGACCACTCCGAGTGTCGGCGGTGCAATCGCGGTCGACGTGCGCGACACGGGCAGCGGGATGTCCGGCGACGAGATCGCGCGCGCGTTCGAACGGTTCCACAAGGGACCGGGATCGAGAGGGTCGGGTCTTGGACTGACCATCGCGCGAGGACTCGTCACGGCGCACGGCGGTGAGATTCGCGCGTCGAGCGCGCCGGGTGCCGGCACGACGATGAGCTTCACCTTGCCGCGGGAGGGTGCGTCATAGCCGGGGCCTTCCACGTGCTATGGTGGCGGGAGAGGCCCTGTCGTGCCAGACGATCTCGACGAAACGCTTGAAGAGACATTTCCGGCGAGCGATGCGCCGGCCAACACGCCTGAAACCGGCATCATGATCGATCCGACCGCGGACGTCAGCCCGCCCGAGCCGGAAAAGAAGGAAGACCAGGCCCCGAAGGAATCGCTCGGCTGACGCCTTCGCGCGGGCCCCTAGCCCCTAGCCCCCAGCCCCGACGAGAGGCCCCTCATGGCCGTGTTCCCAGCGGATCCAGCTGGGCCGCGAGCGGCGCGAACGCCGGCGTGGGACCCTGCCATTGCAGAACGTCGACCGAATCGAACAGCGGAATGTCGGTGCGCAGCGTCGCCAGCGTTCGAAACAACATGGCGCGATCGCGCTCGGCGGCCAGGGTCCTCGCAAGCCGCGTCGGACTCGACGCGTTGACGCTCCACGTCTGCCAGTCGTCGGGGATCGATTCGATGTGCCCGAATTTCGCGAGCACGGCGGCGGCCGACTTCGCGCCCCATCCCGGCAGGCCGGGATAACCGTCGGCGGCGTCGCCCACCAATGCGAGGTAGTCGGGGATCGACGCCGGCGGCACGCCGAACTTCGCGACGACGCCTGCTTCATCGCGGACGATGCGCGAGCGGCGATCCATCTGAACGATGCGTGTGCCACGGACCGATTGGGCGAGATCCTTGTCGGGCGTGCAGATGAACACGCGTTCGACGCGGGGGTCGCGGCCGGCAATCTCAGCGGCCGCCGCCAGCGCATCGTCGGCTTCGTATTCGACCATCGGCCACACCGTGATGCCCAGCGCGGCGAGCGCTTCCTCGAGCACGGGAAACTGCGCGAACAGTTCAGGTTCGATGCCGGCCCCCGTCTTGTATCCCGACCAGAGCCGATTGCGAAACGACTCGATGATGTGGTCGGTGGCGACGCCGACGTGCGTGGCGCCGGCAGTGATCAGGCCGAGCACCGAGCTGACCACGCCGCGGACCGCGGCCACTTCCATTCCCGCGGCGTCTTTTGCCGGCGGGAGGGCATAGTAGTGGCGGAACAGCTCGTAGGTGCCGTCGATCAGGTGAACGTTCAGAAAGAGCTCCCATGACAGTGTAACTGCGGCTCGGCAGCCGGCAAAGATCGACACAAACCGGTCATTCAGATTGGAGGACCCATGCGCAGCAATCGCGTTCGTCTCCTGGTGGCGTTGGCGTTCACGCTCGTTGTCGCCGTCGCGCTACGTGCTCAGCAGCAGCAGAAGCAGCCGCCCGATCCGGCCAGAGCACTCACCGGTCAGTTGACCTCCATCACGAAGCAAGTGATGGAGATGGCGGAGGATTTCCCCGCTGAGAAGTACGAATTCAAAGCCACGCCAGAGGTCCGGTCGTTCCGCGAGGTCATCGTGCATGCGATGTCGGGGACGCAGTACGCCGCCAAAGCCGGCCGCGGCGAGAACGTGCAGTGGGACGAACTGGACGCGATGAACTACAAGGACAAGGCGGCTGTTGTGGAGGCATTCAAGAAGATCTCGGCGGACCTCGACGCCTCGCTGAAGGCGACTCCCGCCACGCGATTCGCATCGTCGCCACAGCCATGGCTGGCCGTCGTCGAGCACACGGGCGAACACTACGGGCAACTCGTGGTCTATTACCGTCTGAACAAGTTGGTGCCTCCGGCGTCGCGTCCGAAGAAGAAGTAGTGCCGGCGCCGGTGTTCGCATTCGCACAGCGGTCGGCCGGAATCGGGCAGGGACGCAAGTGGGGTCAGACCCGGGTCAGACCCGGGTCTGACCCCGACCTGCGATCAGACATACGCCAGAGCCGGGCAGATTCTGCAAAGGCGTTCGCGCCTTCGGTGCAGCACGCCCCGTGCGCGCGACCGCCGTCGCCGCCGGCACGATAGTTGCGCCTCGCCACGCATCACATGACGAAACTTTTCCGATTCGCGGCGATCGTGTCGCTCGCCTGCGCGCTGACCGCTCGCGTGGTCTCGGGCGCGAGCGACGCGACGACGTTCAGGGGGAACGTTCAACATACTGGCGTCTACGATGCGCCGGGCGTTCCGGAGCTCCACGGCGTCCGCTGGAAGTTCAAGACCGGCGGGCGCGTGTACTCGTCGCCCGCCGTCGCCGGCGGGGTGGTGTTCGTCGGCAGCACCGACGGCCATCTGTACGCGATCGACGCGGCAACCGGTGCCGAGCGGTGGAAGTTCGCGACGCAGGGTCGCGTCGTGTCGTCGCCGGCAGTGCAGGCCGGTGTCGTGTACTTCGCGAGCTACGACTCGAACTTCTACGCGCTCGACGCGGCAAGCGGCGCACTGAAGTGGAAGTTCGCGACCAAAGGCGAAAAACGATTCGCGGCCGCACACATCCATGGTCTTCAGCCGGCGTCGGAGCGAATGCCCGACCCGTTCGACTTCTATCTGTCGTCGCCCGCGGTGGCGAACGGCATCGTCTACTTCGGCAGCGGCGACGGCAACGTCTATGCGCTCGACGCGGCCACGGGCACGGTGAAGTGGACCTTTCAGACCGGCGATGTGGTGCACGCGTCACCGGCGCTCGCGGAGGGGCTGCTGTTCATCGGCAGCTGGGACACGTATTTCTACGCCCTCGACGCCGCGACCGGCGCGGAGAAGTGGCGATTCAAGACTGGAGACGACGCGGTCATCCACAACCAGACGGGGATCCAGTCCTCGGCGGCGGTTGCCAACGGCGTCGTCTACTTCGGGTGCCGCGATGCGAAGCTCTACGCGCTCGACATCCTGACCGGCGCGAAGAAATGGGCCGCGGACAACAAAGGCTCGTGGGTGATCGGATCGCCGGCGGTCAAGGACGGCAAGGTGTATTACTCGACCTCTGACGGCGGCCTGTTCCACGGCGTCGACGCGCGCACCGGCGCCGAGCTGTTTGCGCTGCGTTTTCAGTGGCCGATGTTTTCATCGCCGGCGGTTGCGGGCAACCTCGCCTACCTTGGGTCGCACGAAGGCAAGCTTCTCGCGATCGACGTCGCCGCACACAAATCGGCCTGGACGTTTCAGACCGAGGCGTCGCGCGAGAACGGCCCCGCGCTCACGAACGCCAGCGGTCAACCGAATTACGCGGCGGCCATGGCGTCGTCGTTCTACGACGATATCGTGGCAGGGATTCAGAAGATGTTCAGCGTCGGCGCGATCCTGTCGTCGCCGGCGATTGTCGGCGACACGCTCTACGTCGGCAGCGCCGACGGCTACCTGTACGCGATTTCGTAGCGCGGGGTCGCGCTACTTATTTTTCTTCGCGTCGTCCGCTTCCTTCTGACGCGCGCCGCGCAGCATGCCGCCGAGCGAGTAGTTCCCCTCGTGGCAGGCGTACTCGTAGAGGTTCTCTTTGGTGGCGTTCCACGGGTACTCGCCCGTCCACGATCGATCCCAGGTCGTCGGGTCCTCGACCGTGAACCGATAGAGCAGCGTGTTCGGGCCGGTGCGCGTGAAGCGCTCGACGACGTGCAGGCTCTCGCCCGAACCGCGGAACTGCGTCTTGTTCGTGAAATTGGTGGTGTCGACGACGAGCGTGTCGCCTTCCCAGTGTCCGACCGAATCGCCCATCCACTTGCGAATGGTTGGCGGCAAATGCTCGGCGTTCATGCGGATGACGCGGGCGTCGTGCACCATCTCGACCAGAATCAGGATCGTGTCCTTCGTCTGCACGATCTGCTTCATGTTGTTGTAGAAGTAGTTCGGCAGCGTCGGCGGTCCTGACGTGTTCAGAAAACCAAGCAGACAGCGCTCGGCCAGCGGCCGGCTCTCGGGCCCGTCGAACGCACCGGGAGGGCTGGCGCCCCCGGTCTCGCCCGCGTCTGGCGCGACCGCGCCTGCGAGGAAGGCGGCGTTGCGCTTCTGTGCCTCCGGCTTCATCGGCGGTACCTGACCGTCCGGCGGATCGAGGATCAGCGAGCTGCGCGGCTGGCCGTCGACCCTGATGACATGGTCGCCTCCGGCGAGCCAGAAGTTGTTGTAGCCGCCGACGACGCCGCCGCCCGCCGCCTCGAGAAACTCGAGATAGGTCTTCGGCGCGGTGCTTTCTCCGCCGACCGGCGGCGCCGAGCGGTCGCTGGCAAGCGGCGCGTCGTTCTTTGCCTGGCGCTGCGCTTCGTACCGCTCCATCGCCACGGCTTCCTGCTCGGTCAGCACGAGGTTCTTCACGCCTCTGGGCCGGTCGACCGGTGTCATCGTCGAAACGTCGTAGAAGCCCTGAAAATCCGGATGCCCGTCGGCGAGCCGTGGGATCGCGGGCTTGGCTGTAGCCGCCGCCCTGGCCGGCGCCGCCGGTTTCTGCGCCTGGGCGTCGAGCGGTGCATGCGTCAGCGCGAGCGCCGCCGCGGCGAGGGATAAGCAGCCGATGACCGCAAGAACTCGTGTGCGCATGGCCTTCATTGTAAACCGGCCAGAAACCGGGCGATCTTTTCGTTGAGAAACGCCCGATCGGCCGGATTGCCCCCCGCGCCGGCCGGATGACCCCACAGCGAGGGGATGGGCACGAGCGACACGCGCTGGATGAACTGCGCCTCGAAGCGCGCGTCTCCAACCGGAAAGTACAAATCCGTGTCCGACGGCATGTACAACACCGGCACGGTGATGGAGCGCAGTGCGCGCTCGACGTCGCTGTTGAATCCCGGAGTGGTCCCGACGTCATGGCGTTGCCAGGTTCGCGCCTGCAGAATCATGTCGTTGGCATCGTTGTTGGCGAAGAACGTCCGGCGCCGGTTTTCGAGCTCCTGATCGAGCGTGCGATCGGGTGCGGCGATCTTCCACATCTCCCGGCGCCACCACTCCTGCGAGTAGAGCCATCCGAGCCAGACCATCCCGTAGGCTTCGATCCCCTTGCGCGGCGGAGCGGTGTAGTCGCCGGCGTTGAACGCCGGATCAGCCGTCAGCGCGGCAATCTGACCTTCGAGGCGCACGACGCCGTGCGGCCACGCTTTCGCGGTGCCCGCGGTGGCCACGATGCGATCCGCGAAGTCGGGATGGCTGACGGCCCACTGGAACGCCTGTTCGGCGCCCATCGAAAAGCCGATGATCGCGCGCACGTGCGTCAACTTCAGCTCGTCGACCAGCAGCCGATGGACCGCTTCGACGTTGTCGCGGATGGTCGTCACCGGGAAGCGCGGTCCGTGAAGCGGCTCGGGCGTGTTGCTTGGCGACGAGGAGTGGCCATTGCCGAAGAGCTCGGTGGCGATCAGGAACAGCTTTTCGGGATCGAGCGCGCGGTCGCCACCAATCAGCCAGTCGTAGCCGTGATGATTCGCCATGTAGTGCGACGGCAGCAGGACCGCGTTGTCGCGCGCCGCGTTGAGGCGGCCGTAGGTGCCGTAGACAATCCGAGCCTTCGGCAGCGTGACGCCGCTCTCGGTGCGGAAGTTTTCGATAAGGAACTCGTGATGTTCGGCAGCGTGCGGCGGAGGCGCCTGCGCGGCAATCTGGCGGTGGCTGACGCTGACGGCGGCCATCGCCAGCGTCACGACGGCGATGCGAAGCGTGCTCATGCGCGCATCTTACTTCGCGACCAGCGCTACCTCGTCGATGGTGAGTCCGGGGCGTCCGTTGCGCTTTTCGACCAGACGATTCATGTCGGCCCAGATCGCCTGGATCTCCTTCGGCGCCGCGTCCGGGATGCTGGCGTCACGCCAGGTGAAGACGTCGACGAAGAACGTCCGCATCGCACCCTCGGCGGGCTCCGCCCCGCGCAACGTGACATGCGGCGTGTTGGTCACCAGCTTCAATCGCTGCGCGGTCTCCCAATGACGCGCGATGACTTGTGCGAGCTCGGCTTCGGCGCCGGCCTTGGCGTGCAGCGTGATCATCACCGTCTCGGGCTCCTCCGGTCGCGGCTGAGCCGCGATTGAGGAGCCCTGCGCCAGCGCGGCACAAAGCAGTCCCAGCGCGGCGTAGATGTGTCGAACATTCATGGTGCCTCCTGTTTTCGCGGCCCTAAAAGGGCCGCGCTACATGACGCCGGGCCTGCCGATGCAGCGCGACCCTTTCAGGGTCGCGAGTCTTAGCTCGGGACGTTCATGAAGCCGGTCACCCAATCGAGCTTTCCGTCCGCGCCGAAGACGAACACGTTGGTGCCAGCGGCGCGCGGCTGGCCGTCGCTCGATCGCGCCACGAAGTCCGCCAGGACCGTGCCCTGACAGTGCCGCACGTCGCCCTGCCGCTGCATCCGGATACCCGGCATGAAGCGCTGAGCGCCGGTGATGTGGGCCACGAGATCCGCGACGCCGTCCGTGGTGCTGTAGCGATCGCGGAACTGGAGCGTGTCCGCGGCGATGCGCGAGAGCGTGCGGGTGCGAGAGGCGGCGTCGGGGTCCGCCCACGCGTCGAACCACGCGTCGACGACGCCGGCCGCGCCGGCGTTGACGGCGTCGGCGACGACGTTCGCGAACAGCGACAGCTGATACCGCCAGCCCTGGATGTGCTGGTCGCGCGTGATTTCTTCAGCGACTTCGTGGGTGAGGCGCAGGCGCGTGGCCGCGCCGATCGGCTCGAGCTCGATCGTCACGCGCGATCCGCCCGGAGGAATCATCTTGCCGCTGACATAGCCGTAGGTGAACGCTATCCGCTCGGGTGCCCGGACTTCGATGACCTCGCCCGTCACTTCGGTGCCGTCCGGATAACGGATCTTCATCTGGCCACCGGGCCGCGCATCGATTTCCGATCCAGCGCCCCACCACACCGCCCAGCGCGGCGTTTCGGTAAGGAAAGCGAAGACCACGGCTGGCGTGGCGTGAATCACGACCGTGCGATCGACCTGATGTGTCAGCGTCATCATGATTTCCTCTCGTTCGTCTGCTTTCGCCGGCGTCGAGGCTTCGGGCCGCGACGCGTCTGTTCAAATTCCGCGACCAGCTTCAACTTCCACAGCGCGTCGTCCCACATGCGTTCGAGCATGGCGCTGACCGGACCGAGCGCTTCGCGGCGCGCCTGATAGAAGCGGTTCTGCCGGTCCGCGCGGACGTCGACGAGACCGGCTTCCGCGAGCGACCGCAGCTGCAGCGACACCGCACCGAACGTGATGTCGGGCATCGACCGGGCGATGTCGCCGGCGCTCAGCTCGCGGTCCCACACCAGGCGCAGGATCTCCCGTCGCCGGGGAGACGCAATCGCCGCGAGCACCGTGGTCTCCATGATGTGCGTACTTTAGTTGAAACTAAAATAAGAGTCAAGCGGGGATTCGCCTGTATCAATGGGGTTGGTCGAGGGGTGTTCGGGCGGGGTCGGCGGGGGCGGATACCGTATCCGACCCCGACTCAGTCGCCGCGCAGCGCCTGGACGACGTCGACGCGCGCCGCCCGCGCGGCCGGCAGCACGGACGCGATGACGGCCGCGGCCAGAAGCACCATCGCCGCGCCAATCGCCGGCAGCGCGCCGGGCAGCTCGACGTTCTGAATATAGCTGCCGACGATGCGCGCCAGTGCGTAGCCGCCGAGGACACCGGCCGCGACGCCGATGATGGCCATCACGACGCCTTCCGACAGCACCCCGGTCAGGATCGTCCGCGGCTGCGAGCCGACGGCCAGCCGGATGCCGAACTCGCGCGTGCGCCCGCTGACGGAAAACGCGAGCACCCCGGCGACGCCGACGATCGAGATCGCGAGCGCGACGGCCGCGAACCCACCGAAGACAATCGTGTTCAGTCGATCCGGTGCGAGCACTTCAGCGCGCACGTCATCGAGCGTGCTGGCGCGCTCGACCGGTTGATCGACCGCCATCTCCCGGACCGTGCGCGTAATGGTCGGGACGAGCGCATAGGGATCGGTGGTCGCGTGCACGAACAGCCGGCCGCCGCCGATCTCCTGTTCGAACGGGTGATACACCAGCATCGACGGTTTCGGCGTGATGTTCTCGTCGTCCACGTCGGCGACGACGCCGACGATGCGGCGTGGCTCCTGGCTGATGCCGATGAACTTCATCACGCCGTCGCTCCAGTAGAGGCGTCTGTTCACCGCGTCCTGTCCAGGGAAAAGGCGCTGTGCGAGCGTCGCGCTGACGATGACGACGCGCTCGGAGCCGAGGACGTCGGCCTCGTTGAAGTCGCGCCCCTCGAGCAAGGGAATGCCGAGGGTCGCGAAGAAACCCGGCGTGACCGACCGGAATTTGCCGCGCGGCGGTTCTTCACCGTTTTCGAGCTTCTGCCCTTCGACGGTGAACGCGAACCCGGGTCCGAAGTTGCCGGCGTCGCGCCACGGCACCTGGCCGCCGACGGCCACCTGCTGCACGCCCGGCACTTCGCCGACGCGGCGTCGCATGTCGCGGTAGAACGCTCTGATCTGCTCGGGCGTTTTCCCGAACGACATGACGGGCACATTGACCGCGAGGACTTGCGTCGTTTGAAATCCCGGCTGCGCCGCCTGCAGCGCCAGCAAGGCCTTCAGCAGCATCCCCGCGCCG
>Ga0193696_1000132_pt1 | contig 31803 bp, 44 predicted proteins | sample L3m1metaG_FD_145074 | JGI IMG/M metagenome (GOLD analysis project Ga0193696, IMG submission 145074) | Soil microbial communities from a riparian zone of the East river system, Colorado, United States - L3m1 | ecosystem: Environmental > Terrestrial > Soil > Riparian zone | place: USA: East River... | reverse complement strand
CCTTGGAACGGCCGACCTTGAAGTCGGGATACAGCTCCCAACCGGTCTTTGTCTCCTTGACTCGGATCTGATAGAAATCCATCGCACCTCCTCTCTTGTTTTAGGGATGGCCGAACTCCGCGAGGTAGGCCGCCATCTGATACCAGATCTCGATCTTGCGTTGATCATCCTCGGGATGGGCCAGTGGGAAGAACCCGCCCGAGCCATCGCGATCGTAGGTCCTCCAGACCAGCGCATCGAGTGCTTCGTCCAATCTGCGCTTCTTCACGCGAGATATGGGATCCTTCATCTTGTGGAGTTCGAGGTTGGTGATCAACTTCCACGCCCACCAACCAGCATCGCTCCCTTCCATGAACTCCAGGCGACGGGAGAGAGCGATCAGCACTTCGAGAATGCGACAGGGCCTCGCGCGGAACTCGGAGATGCTGGCGATCAGGATCTTCTCACCGTATAGATCCTGCAGCTCCCGGAACGACAACGCGTAGTTCTCGTCCTGCAGGAAGTGATAGCGCAGTTCGAAACCGTCCTGGATCCGGTTCTCGTCATATGGCACGACCCATGGAAATGGCTTCTCCCACATAGCCATCGTCAGCATGGTGAACTGCGGCGCATTGCTGTTCCGGACGCGCCGGTAGTTGAAGTTGATCTGGAGTTTGAGCCAGACGAAATACATCTCCTCCAGACGCCGGACAACGGCTTCGTCGACGTAAGGATTAGTCGTCATCGAACCGCTCATGTCGTTTGGGCATCTTCTCGACGGCGTAGTTGTGCTGCAGGAAGCCGTGCACGTCGGCGGCGTAGCTGCCGTTCGACTTGGTGATCTCGATGTCTACTTCAAGCGCCTCGTTTCTGACCAGGAGGATGTTCGCGTTGTCTGTACCGTGGCCAAATCGATTGAGATTTTCCAGCCCGACGAGTTCGTCGACGTTATCCACAACCTCATCACGTTCATCTGAGAGGATTTCGTCCTCTTCATAGTACGTGTATACGACTGTGGTGTAACCGCCTTCGTCTCCGTACTCGTCCAGATGGATGACGAACGGCCGACCGGGATTCGCAGCACGAAGCTTCGTCTCGGCCGCGTAGTCCCACGTATGGTCAGTTGCTGTGTCGAAGACGTTCTGGGCGATCGACTCCTGAACCGCCAGGTGTTCCTCGATCGATTGGTCCGGCTGGTCCTCGGCCTTCTTGTACCCCATGTAGTCCATGACTTCTTCGAGCGGGGCCTTGAACTGTGCTTCGATGGCTTTCTCTCGTCCTTGAAAGAAGGTCCGCATTTCTGCGATTTCCTCCTCTGCCATCTTCTCGTACTTCAGCTTGTAGCGAGCCCGCCCTGCGAACAGGCCCACCGCGGTGCCGATCAGGAGACCGACACCCAACCCGAGCACGAGACCACTCGCGAACGAAGTCCCGTCTTCCAGGATCTCCTCTTCGTCCATGACTCAGTCCTCCTGCCACCGGAGCGGCGGCGGAGGCGTGTCGAGCTTGTCGAAGATCACGCCGTCGACGTTGAAGTCGAGCAGGATCGCGCCCTGGCGTCCGCTCAGGAACTCGTTGATCTTCTCGTCGTCACGGAAGAGCCCGAGATCGACGAAGTGGTCGCCGACACCCTCCTCCATGCGCCAGCCGACGATCGCACCAGCCTGCGTGTTGGGTAGCCCGAGCTCGCGGTAGGCCTCGTTCAGGAACAGATGCCCCCTGGCGATCAGCAGCTCGTTCAGGTAGCGCTGCTTGTTGCGCAGGAAGATCCAGTTCGACTCCGGGTGTTTCGACCACGACGAGGAATTGATCTGGTCGAAGAAGCACGCGTACATCGAGGGCGTGTCCGGCCCGACCCGCTTGACGTTCTGCTTGCGCCCGGTATCCGGGTTGGTGATCTCGACCTTCTCGGATCCGTAGCGCATCTCGCGATCGACGTCCTCGCCGTAACGCTCCTTGACACGGGAGCGGTACTGCTTGAACGCGAGATCGACTGCGTTGTACGCGGCGATCAGGGCGGCGTTGCGCTGCAGCAGGATGTTGTGCGACTTGCTGAGGGATGCGACACCGCACCCGCCGAGCAGGATTGCCGGGGCGTAGAGCTTGAGCACGTTGCCCGCGGTGCGCAGGTAGAGGACGGAGATGTCCTGCTTCTGATCGCGCTCGCTGTACTTCTCATTGATCTCCGCAGCCTTGACCTCGGCGATCTTCTTCTGTCCTTCCTCAAGGACTGATTCGAGCTTCAGCGTCGAGCGGCAGGCCAAGATCGTGCTGCCGATCATGCTGAGAACGCCGACTCCGAACAAGATGTTCGGTGCGTTCTCCTGAAGGGTCAGGGATTTGGATCCCATCAACCCTTTCAGTCCTTCAGAAAGGAATGTCATCGTCTTTTTTCTCTTCCTTCTGTTCGAGTTTGTGTTCTTCGTCGTACTTCTGCTTAGCCATGTAGATGGCATACACCTGAGCGTCGGACATGAGAGATACCCGCCGCTGCCATCTTGGACCCCTATACAACCCGGCTACGAAGGCCCTCCTCTGTGCATCGTTCATGATGCATAGGCGTTAGAGGGACTTGGGCTCCGGCAGATCGAGGAGGTAGCCGCCACCTCGGATGCGGGACACGCCGGTTCCGCGCAGATCGGTCCAGCCCCACTTGTTGTCGACGTGGGTAGCCGTGATCCCGACCATGCCGTACAGGTCCGCCACCAGCACGACGTTGTAGCGCGAGAGGAACTCGTACATCTGGTCCATCACGGCCTCCGCCTCGGGCCGCGTCTCGAGCACGATCTCGTCGAAATCATGCTGCGCTCGAGCCCGCCTGCTCATCGCGATCGGCGGCTCCTGCTGCGGTTGGGAGTAGCGGTTGTAGCTGACGTAGCCGCGCTCGCCGGAGACGGGCGTCGTCGATCCGGCACGCCTACGGCCCGTTCGCCGCGAGTCGCCGTAGATCATGCGCTCGATGATCTGGGAGCCGCCCTCGACGAGCATGTCCTTCGCTGCCGGGAGCATCACCTCGAACAGCACGTAGCTGCCCGCCGTCTTGGCGTCACCGCCGAAGAACATCCCGGAGAACCGCTTGCCCAGGGGCTTCTTGCGCCGTTTGGCCGACTCCTGCGTGATCTGCTCGACCTTCTTTTCCGGCGGAGTTTCGGGCTCCTTGGGCTTCTCACCTTCCTTGTCGATGTGGGAGTTCCCGGGAAATTCTGTCATGTTGGTCCTTTGTGTTTGAGAAGAAAAAACCTGAATCCATGTTTGGATTCAGGTGAGTGATTACTTCGGCTCTTTTGCAAGCTTCTTTGCAGCCTTGTTGGCCTTCCTGGCGGACTTCTTGGCCTTGATCCAAGATGCGGCGGCGTCAATTGGCGGGTTTGTAACCTTGTCGGTCTGGTTCGCGACGAGGTGGCCGACGATAAAGCATCCGACCTGACAGGTGGGGGTGTCAGTGTCGATATCAGTATGTTCGGACAGCTCGTTTCGAATGATCGAAGCGGTGTACAAAGCCACCAACATGTGCGCGCCCTTCTTGAAAATCGTGGGCGTATCCATCTGGTTGGACATGGCGGACATAGGGGGGCTCCTAAAAATAGTGTTGGGGGTATCTCTCATCTAGAGCCATGTTTTTGACGCGAGACACCCCGTCCCACTAGTCCACGTTCACCACGACCTCGCCGATGGCGATCTTCTCGGCCAGGTCAGCCATCTCGCTGCGCGGCATGTTCTCGAACTCCGCCTTCGAGATGATGCGCGGTGCGGGCTTCTCGAGATCGGCGGCCTCCGATTTCGTCTTCGCCACCTCGAGCGCCTTGGCGGCTTCTTCGCGCACCTTCGACGGCACGACGCCCTTGACGAACTCCGCCGCGAAATCGGCATCGAGAACGAGCTTCTCGAACAGGACGTCGAAGGCCGGAGATCCGAAGAACTCCTCACGGATCTCGTCATTCTTGAGGAACGCCTTGCCGTTCGCGGACTTCTTGCCGATCGTCATGCCGATGATCTTCTTGAAGTTCGCCATGATCGCCGCGCCGTCCTTGGCGACCGCCAGTGCTTGAAGCACCTGTTCGATGCCCTCGTCGTAGATCATGTTCATCTCGACGATGTCCGGCACAGACAGATGGAAGTAGAAATCCTCCGTCTGCTCCTGCTCGTCGAAATCGACGTACGTAAGCGTCTGCTTGAGCACTTCACTCCTTAGGCATCGGGATATACGTTGTGGTGCGCGTCGAAACGACTTCGACGTAGTGCCCGTATTCCTGTGTGTGCTCGCGGGCACGTTGGCCGACGTAGTTGGGATTCGACGTCTGCCTGCTGTTTATGCTCCAGCTGCAGTTGTCGCATAGCGCCTCCTTGAACACCGAAGTCTCTCGGCGCGCAAGGAAGCGCATGACTGCGAGTTTCACGGCGCCCTACCGGGGATATACCGGCTGTACTTGGGCACGTCCTCGTCCGTTTGCTTCTTCACCTCAAGATTGTGCATGGCCTCGAGGACGGCGGCGAGCCGATTGATTGCCTTGCTGAGGTGCTGGATATCCGTACGAGTCGGTTCCATCAGTAGAGCTTGTCGTAGTCGTAGATCGGGTACGTGAAGTCGATCGCGATGCAGGGGCGATTGTCCGAGGACATCTGCGCCGAGAACTTCACGTCGAGCCGGTTGTTGATGTTCCAGCCCATGATGTCTGACATCTGGTTGGCCGGGAGACCGAGCAAGTCGTAGAAATAACTGAGCGTCGACGACATGCTGTTGACGATCTCGAAGTTGACAGCGTTCTCGGCCTGCCGGACCTTCTCGATGGTGCTCTCGAAATATCGTCCCGAGAGCAGATCGAGAAAGAGCACGTCACCGTTGCCGGTGATGATGACTTCCTTCGCCACGACCGGATTTGCGTTCATCCGATCCTGAGCGATCTCGTCGCGGAAGCCCCGCTCCTTGTTCTCGCCGATCCTCTCGACGACCTTTTCCTTGTACTCGCTGAACGCCCTTTCGGACAACGTGTACATGGCGGCGAGCGCAGCAGCCTCCTTCGAGGCCAGCCGGTTCGCCATGATGATCGAGAATATGGTCACCGAACCCACGCCGACGGGCGTGATGTACTGCGGCCAGACGAGCTCGACCTTCTCCTTGAAGAGGAGTGCGCGATCCGCCTCGTGAATATTGGGATCTTCGCTGCGCTTCTGCTCCTCCTCGCGGATCAGCTCAGCTGCTTTGAATGTCGCTCGGCCGGTCAGAATTGCGGTGCTGATCGTCCCAACGACACCAATTCCAGTCAGGAGACCAGTCGAGTTCTGACTCATCAACTTCACCGACCTGTCGACCAGGTCGCTCACGAAGTTCACTCCGGAACCTTTCTGTTTGTTTGAATTGTTTGTCCAAGGTGCGCTTGTGGCGCCACCGTTCGAAGCGGTCGTACAGCGAGTCGCACGACTTCCAGATCGCATAGAAATATGCGAACGCGCACAGAGCGAAAAGGATCTCGTTCATGTGCGGCGTTGAACGCCATCGGCATTCGGATTGCGCTTGAGCGCACGGTCCTCAGCCGTCATGCGCGTAGCGGCCTTCACGATCACCGTCTTGGTCGTCCCATTGGGATATGACAAGATGATGCGGAAAGGCCGCTTCTTGCTGGGGATGCGCATCAGGCTATTTGCGCATCTCGCGGACGAAGACCCAGATGAGCCAGAAACCACCGGTGAGGCAGGTCATCAGGATGTCGAACAGGAAGTTGCGGAACTTGTACTTCTTCTTGCGAGCACTGCGGGACATGTGATTGCCTTTCTGTTTGAGAAGAAAAAACCTAATCCCATGTGGGATTAGGCGGGGAAGCTACTTGATGCGGTCCTTCATGGCACGTCGATCGACTTCCTTGGCCCAGGCCTTCGAGTTCCTTGACTCGCTGGCGGCCTTCAAGAGCTTGGCGGCTGCGGTAACAGCGGCGGCTCCGACGGCCAGTGCGAGTGTGGGGTTCTCTTCGGACTGGGACTTCAGGTTCTCGAAAAACTTGTTCATTGTGACTCCTAGATAGTGGTCTCCTATTATATGCCGAGTTTTTTTCGCGAATCAAAACCTAAGCCCCGTGTAGGGGCTGTAGGTTGTTAGGACGTGGCCTCTTCGGCGAGTTCCTTCAGCTGGGCGATCTCGAGGTTGACCTGGGCGGTCTTGTACTGGATGATGCTGCCAGCGACGTACAGGGCACCGGGCGCGAGCATAAGCGTCACGAATCCGGTACCGAGGGCGGCGGGGGCAAACTTCTTCCAGCGGGATTCCTTGATGGTCTCCTCGGTGGTCGTTTCGTCTGACATGGGTACTCCTTGTGGAATAGGGGGTTGTCTTCTATCTAGAGCCATGTTTTTGTCGCGAATATCTACAAGGCAAAAAGCTAAACCCACGTTTGTGAATTTAGCTTGAGGTCTTACTTGATCTTGGTTCCTGCGGTCTGCACTGCGATCTTGCTGATTGTGTCCAGGGTCTTGTACCCGGCGAACATGAGCAGCGCGTACTTGGTGCTCTCCTTGACCACCTCGATGACGGCAGTCTCGGGTGAATTCTTGGGGGCGCTGTTGGCGTTGTTCTCTTCGGCGGGGTCGACCTTGGTCCACTTCAACTGAAGCGCGCGATTGCGAAACATGGTGGTCCTTTCGATTAGGTATCTCTCATCCTAATCCATGTTTTCTTCGCGATGTCGCTTCTGGACATGGTTGAGCGCGATCTCGTCGAACGCGTCGAGCGTGATGCCGTTCTTGTTGAGCATGTCGGTCAAATATACGACGTCGGCCCAGAGCGTCTCATTCTGCGCCCGGAGCTTCTTGATGGCGACATCCTGGTACACGATCACGACGCTGTAGAGCGCGATGATGGCGTCCTGCTTGGTGAAGTTGCTGAGAGAAAATGAAGAGAGCATGTTTGTCCTTTCTGTTTGGAAAAAACCTAAGCCCGTGTTAGGGGCTGTGAGGTTTTATGCAGTGATGGTCTTGCAGTAGGGAGTAGCAACGTACTCGCCAATCTTCTTCTGCGACTTCTTGATCGCACGCTCGGCACGGCGCTCGTTGATGGCGTTAGTAATAACGTCCTTCTTGACGAGGGCGGTGACCTGAAGCATGGTGATCTTGCGGTCGATGGTCGGATTGATGATGGTCATTGTGTTTCCTTTCGGTTAGATTATCTCTCATCTAGACCCATGTTTTCTACGCGAACTTCTCTCCAAAATTTCCCCCCGGGTATTTTTGCGATGCAAAAAACACCACTCCATGGTTTTGAGGCGAAAATGAAAGGCCGCGTTTGCGGCCCTTCATCGGGACTTCTAAATATCAGGGCGTTGCTCGTGCGACGAAGCTCTGAGCCTTCGACGTGACGATCTCGGTCTTCTCGTACCTGGTGATCATGGCGATGCCGACGAGGTTCACCGCGCACAGCAGGACGGTGTCAGGGCTCACGCGCCAAGATGGAGTTTCCTTCATCTTGAGCTCGTGATACGCCTGAAGCGTCTTGAGGGCTTCGGTGTACTCTTCGGTACCTTGCTTGATCAACTCCAGATTCGCAGAAGCGCGCGAGATCATTTTGTCGATCTGGCTTGGTTTCTTCTTGAACGGGTTGGGCATGGTGCTCCTTTGTTTAGTGGTCTATTACATACCGTGTTTTATCCGCGAGAGCACTACAGGGGAGGATTGACCTTGAATATGACCTTGTCCTGGTGCTGGATGTCCTCAGGATCCCCGTTCAGATCGAGAGAATATAGGAGCCCCTTCTCCGTGTGGCTCATGTTGATCGCGCCCGCGTACTGGGCGTCGCTGGCGTTGTAGGACTTGCTGCTGATCCCGAGCACGATGCCCAGGAACGCCTGGAGCGCCAGGATCGTTCCCATCACCTGTTCTGCCGCCGGAAGCCCCCAGATCGAGGCCAAAGCGAAATACAACGTGCCGATCGCGGGCAGGACGATGACCACCGCCCACTTGATCGTGCTGTATGCCTTGTCACTCAGAAATGCTTCCATGTTGTTCCCCTTAGCAGTTCAGTTTGCTCAACGATTTGGCGATGTTCTCGTAGTTGCTCACACTGGCCTGCAATTGCTCGGCCGTGATCCCCGGAAAACCCGCCGGATGTTCCTTCAGGAACTGTTTGGCGCTGTCTCGCTGGACTTCAGCGTTCGATCTGACAGCGCATAGAGCTTCGTTGGTGTTTCGTGCAACGTTCCAGGTCCAGCCCATGAAGCCGAACATGATCACGTACAACACCACTGTGGCGCCGATCAGGACTCGCAGCGTGTTACGGATCGATTGACCCACGTCTTGTGTGATGGCTGCGATAGGTGGATCTGAGGTGAGTAGAGCCTCCGGATCATCGCTTCTCCGGCGACGATTCTCTTCCTCAGGGGGCGGCATGTTGATCCAACCTCTCTCGTAGATCCTTGTTCTCGGCCTCGAGTGATGCAATCCTGGCCAGACAGTCCTTCAGCGCTGCACGCAGGTCCAGGATCTCCTGCTGCGACCATTCCCGGATGGCCTTGCTCTCCGCCCACAAATCTGTTGCCTCGCTGGTATGGATCTTGCCCGACATCTTGCGAGCAGCTGCCAGATATGCGCCAATTGGGGCGATGATGGCGACAACGACAGCTGCGAATATGGGATCGATGACGCCAAGTACAAGGGCGATGAATATGACCTCGAACACCATCAAGGCTTTACCGTCACCGTCGGATATGCCTTCTCACCCTCGGCATCCTGGGATCGGATGTATTCGGTCACGCGCGCTCTGTTGATCGCGCCGCTCTTCCCTTGAATCTCGATCAGATCACCCATCCCATAGTCGCGTCCGTACTTGAACTGAGCGGTTGGAACGATCTCGCCGTCCACGACCTGGACGTACTCGGAGTTCGCCAAACCATCCTTGGCCCTCGAGTTGAGGATGTCGAGCAACTTGGCGGCGTCTCCGCCGACCTGATCCGTGGTGATGTCTTCGGCGAAGACCATCTGTGCACGGAGATCGAATCCAGAACCGGTACCGGCTGTCGTTACACGGCTCTGAACGCCTGGTGTCGTGGCCAATGGGCGTGATGCTTCGTCGAGACCGGGAGCGAAGGCGTACACCACGGTCTTGTAGTTGGCGATCGACTGGAGCTCCTCGACGTCGGTCAGCGAGTCCATGTCCGAGGAGAAGCGGACCACAGGATATGTGGTCTGGGCACTCGTGCGATCGATGCCCTTGTAGTTCCGGTACTGCAGCCGATTCACTTCGGCAGGATTGTTGTTCGTGTTCAGGAGGATCTGTTGACCCAGCTCGTACGTGGTGGCGATCTCGTACAAGGCATCGAACAACGGCCCGAACGGAATGCCGGTGTTGACGACGGCACCGGATTTGTCCCATTCGTAGGTGTACAGACCAGGCACCTTCATCGAGGCCATGTTAGGAATGCCGTTGGGTGTCGTCCCGTCGATATAGGTACCGCCCACGCACATGAAGTAGACCATCGTCTGAAGCGTGTACCCAGGCGCTTGGGTGACGTTCCAGTAACGATCTTCATGCTTCGCCGAGGTGCGAATGATGCGGTTGTTCAGCCACTTGAGCAACGAGATGCCCGTGACCTTGAGGTTGTTCTCCTTGTCGAAGTTCGCCGTCTCCAGAATCATCAGTTCTCGAGAGCCCTCGAGCGCGACGAATATGCCCGGTGTCAGGATCTGCGCGAGTGCCGGTGTGTTCGGAACCACCAGCTCGACTTCGCTGTCGCCGTAATAACGCTCGGTCCAGATCACCGAGTTGAACTTGTCGAGCGTCTGCTGTCGTTTGAAGTCTCTGGCCACAGTGAAAAGTACCACTCAGAGACCTCCGAACTTCTCGAAATATGAGATCTGGTATGCGGCGACGATCGCTGGGACGTTGGAGAGGATGTTGATCTTGTTGGGGCCGGGGATCAGAAGTGGCCAGACGTAGCCCGGGCTCACCTGATACAGAAGATTGGTGATGATGCCCGTGTTCAGCTCGATGTTCCTGACGTACTTGTCGCCAGGAATCGAGTTCACGAGCAGATACTTCGTCGCACTGATGGTGCACGTGACGAAGAATTCCGAAGTGAAGGGATCACCAGTGCGAATCGTGATGAGCGCGGCATCGGGAGGCACGATCTGAGTGACCTTGACCGTGTAGCCGGTTTCGATCGTTCCGTTGTAGACGATCGTCTTGATCCCGCCACCGACGTTTCCGTTCACGATTGTCGGTTCGACAGCCGTGAAATATGGATCCGGGCAGAGGATCGAGATCTGGATCTCCACATCCTTGGCGAAGATGTTCGGTTCGACCGATTCGGTGTAGCCGGAGATCGTCACGTCAGGGAAGTCGTCGTCGCTCTTGAAGACGAGCTTGATCGGGCGCTTCGGCATGAAATATGTGTAGAGCAACCTACGCAGGGATTCCATCGACCAATCGTCCCAATCGGGATTCAGCCCGACCGTGAGAACGATGTTGCGCTTTGGCGTGTGCGCACCGACGAAGGTTTCTCCGTCAATCGAGCCGAGGGGCGAGGTGTTGACATCAGCCTTGACCGGCCCCAGCCCTTCGATGTTCCGGATCTGGATCGGGTCGAATTGCACCCCACGCTCGCTGATCGCGAGTATCTGAGCCGACTCCCAAGAGCTGTACGCCGCAAGTGAGGTCAACACTTACTTGGATCTCCTTTCTTATCAGTCTCAGAGCCGGGCCCCTAAGGGGGCAGAGACCCGGCTCATGAGGCTATGGCAGTGCGGCCTTCGCCTGAGACAACTGGTTCTTCGTGTTACGGAAGATCTCCGTCTCGGAGAGTGCCTTGGGCGAGTAGTTGTTCTGTTCGAACTGCATCACGGTGCCCGCTACGGGCACTGCGTCCATGCCCGACTGGACCGTGTTCTGTCCCGCGGATATGGCGGATGCCTGTCCGTAGGATGCGGCAGCGTTGATCGGCACCACGTTGAGCATGTCCGCCATCGTGGCGGCATCCTTTTGGACCTGGGTCAGGTTCAGCACCGGCGTGATCGTCGGATCCACGTCGATATAGCCCATCGCGGCATCGGCGAACGTCTGGTTCATGGCCTTGATCGCCTCGTCCGCGACACCGACGGCGGCGTCTGTGACGGCCTTGGTGGAACCGACGAGACCATTGACCATCCCCTCCATCGAGAGCTCGCCCATTTCGGCGAACACCTGTGATGGTGACTTCATCTTCAGCTTCTTCTTGATCGCCTTGATCATCGATTCGGCGAGTGCCTCCATGGCCTTGTACAGCTCCGATTGCTTGGACTTGAGGCCATTGACCAGACCCTGTGCTGAATCCACACCGGCCTGGTAGAGGTTCTGAGACGCGCGATATGCGAGCGTCCCGGACACGCCTTGAAGCTGAGCGTCCAAGGCGTTCAGACCCTGGACCGCGGTCTTGCCGCCAGCGAGCAGCTGGGAGGCGAACGCCTGATCGGCGGTGCCATCCGTGAGCAGCTTCTGATACAGCTTGTCATCGAGACCAAGCGCACGAAGCTGGTCGAGCGTCGCGGAATATGAAGCCACGGCGTTCGTACGATCTTGCAGGCCCGCGATGAACGTGCCGAGCGGATCTTTGTTCGGATCATCAGCCGTCCCCATGTCGATATCGGGGAGAGCCCCGAAGTCGCCTGCGAATCCTGCTTGGGCATCATCACGTGCTTTGGTGGCGTCCTCGAGCTTCTGCTTCGCCTCTTCGAGCTGAGCCGTGATGTCCTCGTACTGCTTGGAGACACCCTTCAGCGCCTTCGCCTCATCCTTGAGGTTGTTCACCAGTTCAGCGTGTGCCGCCTTGGTGAGAATAAGGACGTTGTTCGCCTCACGGATCGCGTCCGTGGTCTCCTTGATTGCGTCTTTGTCCTTCTTCTTCGCCTTGTTCAGCTGACGGAGCTTGTCACGTTCTGTCTCGAGTGTGTCCTTGGCCGACTGCATCGCAGATGAGAGCTGCTGCTCCATGCTGTCGAATGCGTTCTGAATATCGTCCTTGGAGCCCATCAGGCCTTCAGCGAATCCTTCGCCCACGAACTCGCCCAGATCCTGCATCACCTTTGAAGGCGACTCAATCTGGAATACGGACTTGGTCGCATTGATGACACCCTGCGACATCGCCACCATGGCCTTCTCAGCATCGGTATTGCTGCCGATGCCGATGGCGAAGCCCTCCATGACGTTCTTGCCGAGTTCGATCATGAATACCGAAGGCGAGTGTGCCCCGGCAGCATGCTTGGCCGCATCGATGACGCCCTTGAACTTCTTCACGACCGCACTGAGAATGTCCCGTGCGTTGAGGCCGCCGAGGAAGCCGTCGATGATGGCATCCGCAACGTTCACACCGGCAGCGCGCAGCTGCGGTCCACGATTGCGAATAACGTCGGCCAGGCGATTGAGGAAGTTGATGATCGCCTTCGCACCTTCATCCGCCAACTTCGCAAGACCCTTGGCGACACCGTTGACGAACTTGCCCGCGATCGAAATCGCCTTGTCAACGACTGCCTGAGCCTTACTGGCGATACCACTGAGCAGCTTGACGATCATGTCAGCGCCACCAGTGACTACACGCGTGTAGTACTTGGCGACTCCACCAAGGAATTTGACGACCAGATCGCCCGCGGCCGTGGCCACCTTGCTGATGTTGTCGCCAACCCCCTTGAGGAAGCCCTTGACCACATCGGCGGCAGCCGTGACCACCTTCTTGATGTTGTTCGCGATCCCCTTCAGCATCCCAGCCAGGAAATCGGCCCCAGCCTTGGTCAGCTGAGGTAGCTTGCTCGTCAACGTCTTCAGGAACTTGGTCACGATATCGATGACCATCGATGTGACCTTGCTGATGTTGTTCTTGATCCCTGTTAGTAGGGCCGTCAGCAATTTGAGTCCGGCATCGATCAGTTTCGGAACACTGTCGAGCAGGACCTTGATGATGTTGTTGACGAGCACGATGATCGCCACGGCCAACTTCGGCGCGACGATGATGACCGCATCCAGCAACGTCGAGAGGATCTTGACAAATGCCGTGACGAACTTCGGCGCGACGTCCGCCACCTTCTCGATGATCGTGAGCAGACCCATGACCACACCCATGACGAACCTGGGGATGGCTGTGACGATCTGCTCGAGTGCCTTGAGGAGCACCAGTACGGCCGCAGGACCGGCGACTGCGATTGCGCTTAGTCCGACGCCGATGGCCGCGATACCTAGGCCCGCCAGGGCCAGGCCGCCACCGATCAGCAGCAGAGCAGCACCCATCGCCAGCAATGCGGGCGCGACAGGGAGCAATAGTTCGGCTGCGATACCCAGCACCGCGAGTGAGGCAGCCAATCCGACGAGTCCCTTGAGGATGCTCCCCCAAGACATCTTGCCGAGCCGTTCCAGGGCCGGAACGATCAGCATCAGTGAGGCGGCTGCGACGCCGAGAGCCAGTGCGCCAGGGAGACTTCCAGTCATCCCGTACAGCGCCAGCCCCAATATGATCATGGACGCAGCGAGTGCGCCCAGACCCTTGGCCAGCTCACCGATCGACATGCCACCGAAATCACCGATGGCGCTTGCGATCACCTTCAACGCCACCGAGACCAGCAGCAGTCCTGCAGCAGTGGCGGGAAGATTCGGCGGCATCAAGATCATGGCGGCCACGATGATCCCGAGAGATATCGCGATTGCGCCGATTCCCTTGATCAGGGTGGACATGTCCATGTCCCCGATCGTCTTGATGGCACCTGACAGCAGCTTGAGGCCGACAGCGATCCCGATCAATCCCAAACCGATCTGGATCATCCCAGCGGGGAACAGCTTGGATGCCAGCCCGATTGCACCGAGAGCGACCGCAGTCGCTGCCAGCCCCTTGCCGATCTCGGTCCAACTCATCGAACCGAAATCCTTGACCGCACTCGCCAGTACCTTCATGGCGACGGCGATTGCCAATATCCCAACCCCGGCTCGAACCATTCCCGCGGAGTTTTTCGACAGCGGACCTGCCGCTGCGGATATGGCGATGAGCAAACCGGCCACGCCTCCGAGACCCTTTGCCAGCTCTTCCCAGCTGAGACTCGAGAGATTCTTGACCGCAATGGTCAGGATGCCGATCGCGGTGGCGAGCAATATCATCGCTCCTGCGATGAACGGGACCTTGATGAATCCCGCGGATTTGCTCACGCTGCTGAGGATCGCCATGGCGCCGAGCAACTGACCGAAGCCGATCGCCATCGCGCTGAGCGCCTTGTTCAGCTCCTTCTCGTTGATCAGTGACAACGCCACGACCGACGCGGTGAGGATGCCGATCGCGATTGCGATCTTCATCAGCGTGTCGGCCTTGATGTTCTGCTGCATGGCCTGCATGCGTCCAGTGAGCGCATCCATCGCGTCTGTGAACGAGCCCGTGACGGAGCCGAAGAACGACTCGCCGAGGTCCTTCTTGAAGAAGTTCCTGATCGTGACGAGGATGCCGCCGAGCAGGCCGACCTTGAGCGCGTCCATGACGTCGCCGAAGTTGCCACCCCGGAAGGTCTCGGATATGGCTGTGCCGAGCGATGCGAAGGCTTCGCCGATGCTGTCGATGACCGGCTTCAGTTCCGCTTGGATGCTGTGCAGCGTCTCGAGGAACTTGTCCCAGGCCGTGTTGACGACCTTCAGGACCTTCTCCATCGGCGACAGCTGACCGGCCATGTCTCCAAGACCCTTGCCAAGGATCGTCGGGTCGGCTTGGAGGAAACTGTCGAAGAAATCGGAGATCTTGCTTTGAAGCTTCTGGAGCACCGCGATCGGCTTCGCGATATAGCCCGTCAGCTTGTCGAAGAACTTGTTGATCTGATCGCCCTTCTTGAGGCTCTTGTCGAGCGTCAGCAGCCAGTAGCCGATGCTGGCCGTGATGTCCAGGAACCCCTTGTCCCCTTGTGGGATCAGATCGAAGAGGTTCCCGATGAAGTGAAATATCCCCGCCACGACCTGCTGGCCGATGGAGAGGATGGCGAACAGACCGTCGAAGGTCCGTCTGATCTTGGTCAACGTCTCGATGCCGGGCGTGAGGAACTTGATGAACTCACGGAAGGCCTTCGTGGCGTTGAAGAGATCCTTGCCTGTGGTAGGCGGGAAGACATCCCGGAAGGCCTTCTTGACCGCGCCGACGACCTTGACGATGTCGTTGAAGACGATCTTGATCGAGCGCAGCAGAATGGTCCGACCGCCGAGTTCCTTCCAGTCGCCTAGAACCTTGTTGCGAGCAGCAGCAGAAGCGCTGATAAAGCCAGAAATAGCAACAGAAACGCCAGTAAAGAGCTCTTTGGCTTCACCGAAGTCCCCGAAAATGATCTGCCATGTCTGGGCCCAACCAGATCCCGCTGATTCCTTCGCGACGTCGAGCACGCCTGAGAGCGTCTTGACCTCAGTGGCAGCCTTGAACGCTGTCTTGGCCGTTGCCTGGATCGCCTTGATCTGAGCAGCCGAGAAACCCTCGGCCTTGAGCTCGGCATCGGTCATGTCGCCCGTGAACTGCTTGAGCGTCTTGGTCAGGACGTCTGAAGTCAGCCAGGACTTCTCACCCGGCTTGGCGGCGATCGAGTCGCGGAACGAGTTGCCCTCGATCGTGACGTTCTTCATCTTGCCCTTGAGCTGGACGGCGCCCTCGCTCAGGGTTCCCATCTTGGTGGCCGTTGTGGCCAGTGCTCGCTGGAAGACCGTGCCGCCCATACCGGCGTTGACGACAGAGTTCCAATCCTGGAGGCCGACCTTGCCTGAGGATATGGCCTGGGACAGCTGATACATCGCCGTCGACGCCTGTTCGGCGTTCGAGCCCGACAACGCTGCCAGGTTGGAGATGCCCTTGATCGACTGGGTCGCGAGATCGAGATCGACACCGGCGGCCGTGAAGGTGCCGATGTTGCGGGCCATCTCGCTGAAGTTGTAGATCGTCTTGTCCGAGTAGTTGTTCAGATCCTGGAGTGCCGCGTTGACGTCCTTGAGCTTCGCTCCGGATGCCTGCGTGTTGGCCAGAATCGTCTGAACCGAGTTCAGATTTGTCTCGTACTCGTGTAGACCATCCATCACCGGCCCGAACGTGAACGACTTCACGAATCTGCCGCCAGCGGCCACCGCCTGACTGGCGATACCCGCGAGAACCTGCAGCGCGACGACCTTCATCGCTGTGAAGCGGTTCTTGATCTCGTCGATCGCGTTTGAGATATGACTCAGGTTGATCTTGCTTGCCGATTGATTGACCTGATCGAGCCCCTTGCCCGCATTAGGGAAGTGAAGTGCCTGCTTCAACCGGTTGATCCCGCTCAGAACGGTTGAAACGCCCTGCTGGAATTTACTCGTCTCGAATGACGCGGAAACAACACGATCGTCGACAGTGCTCACAGACTCCTCACCTCCCTAATGATGTCGCTGATGATCTGCTCGAATATGGGTCTGATGGCGGGGTTGATGTAGTCCCGACCCTGCACGTACCCACCCGTACCGGTACCATGACCGTACTGGATCATGACGGCCACCGGAATGCCGTCGACCATGTTGCGATTGTGCCAGTGAATGGCGTGATAGCCACGTCTGTGCACGATCTCGTAGTACCAGGAAGCGGCGGTCAATCCGCTCTCGGATGGGGTGGCGTTTGAGAGGGCTGCGACACCGATCGGGCCGAATTTGTCCAGAACGCGGAACCATTGCTCGTTCTTCATCTTGGACAACCAGCGCTCGGTCGGGCCCCAGCCCTCCTTCACCGTGAACTCGATCATGGAAGAGCGAGTCGGATGACCACGATGCCGGGGAACGCGACTATCGAGGGTCCGCTGGACTTGCCGTAAATATCAGGCAAGTTGTTCACAGGTGTGGCTTTGGCACCACCTGCGCCGCCGGGGTTGACGGCTGCGGCGCCTGTCGCGCCATCAGTACCCGGATCATCGGCTTGTCCGTAGACCGACAGATCGCCAGCGTTGTAGGAGCCACGCCCACCAGTAGTTCCTCGGACGCAGGTTATGCCGCCGTACTGGCCAACGCCTCCGGCTCCTCCTCCACCGCCCTTTCCAATGACTCCGTCCCAGGTTCCGTCTGATCCTGCGACACCGGCGACTCCGGGTCCTCCTGCGGTTGGCGTGCCCGCCGTGCCCCCCGCAGCTCCGCCGCCAGCCACGATCGAATTACCCGCTCCACCCACGCCTCCGTGTGCTTGTGTTGTGACGGTCACAGAGTTCGTCTGAGCTCGCTTGCCACCCTTGCCGCCCGAAGCTCGGCAAGTGGTTGTGTTGAAAGCGGAATATCCGCCGTCGGTCCCGTCCGTCGTTTGCGCGGGGTCAGAGGCATGCTCCGTCCCACGAACACCACCGGCTCCAACGACAACTGGGCATGCCGCTGGTAGAGCAGATAGGAGACCCTGGACCCGATGGAGTCCACCACCACCTCCAGCTCCGCCGTAGTTCCGTACCAGGGTACCGGTATTGCCCGTGTCGATACCACCACCAGTACCCCCTCCCCCTCCGATGCAGATCACATCGAAATATCGATAGCCCTTGTCGAAGTACGGAGCCGGGGCGAACGGAACGCCATTCGCCAGGTAGAGGACTAGCGGGGCAGGACGGATGAGACCTCCACCGAGTTCGAATCTCATTCGTCAGGCGGTTGCGGGTTCCCGAGCGCCTGGACGGTGGCGAGGATCATGCCATCCGTGATGCAGGCTTCGTCCTTGGCCGGGTCGTAGTCGGCGTCCGCCTCGTTGCTGAGCTTGGCGTACGCCCATGCGGCGCCCCAACCGGGAGAGCTGGCCCACACGTAGCGATTGCGGCCGACCCAGCTGAGCGGATCGTTCGCGGGATTCACGCCGATCAGCGGCGTGTTGCCGAGATGAACCTGCTGCGTGACCGCCGCGTTCATGCGGTTGCGCATCGTTTCGCTGTCAGCGATCTCAGCAATCGCCAAATATGTGTCGTCAGGCATTGCGCTCCTTATGTGGGCGGTTCGGTGACTTCGATGTATCCCCCGTTGGCACTCCAAGCCGCGGCATTGCTTGAGGTGAGTTGGAGACCCACATGGTGGCGACCCGGTGGCACACGAACGCTGTGGCCAAGAGCTGCCTGCATGTTCGACTGGCCGGTGGCCTGCCAGATCGTACGACTGGGACCGTTGGGCACACCATCGACCAACACGATCAACGCGATCCAGTTGCTGGCACCGGGGTTGGCCTCCAGAACGATCCCGTCGACATGGACGAAACCACCAGCGAAATCGCCCGTGATACCTGCGACTTCCATGCTGGGGGAAAACGTGAACGGTCCGCGATTGGACACCCATCGCCCGGACTTGGTTCTCATGCCGCCACCCCCAGATCCACCTGCGAAGTGGTCTCGAGCGTGTCGAACGTGGCCAGGATGTCGGTCGCAGTCAGAGCTTCGACGTGGTCGCCCGCGTTCTTGGGCGATGAAGCCAGCGTCTGCGAACCCTTCGCGTAGATCTTGTAGATCTCGTCAGTGGTCATCGCGTAGCCGCACACGAAGACACTGTCGATCTGACCGGCGAAGGATGCCGAGGAATCAGGCTTGCGCCCGACGCAGAAACGATTGACCCCGGCAAGCGCTGCCGAACCCAACGTCGCACCCGTGGCTACGAGGCGGCCATCGAGATATAGCTTCTGCTTGCCGTCGTTCACCGTGTCATCTTCGACGACGATGGCCATGTGCCACATTCCGTCGGAGACGAATGGACCGCTGGCAGCCCCGCTAGGTGTCCAGGCGACGAGTATGCCCGGGGGCTCGACGACGAGGCGAATATCGCCCTGATTGGCGCCCCAGCCGACCAGACCTCCCGAAGTGGCCATCGTGGTCTTGAACCAGCAGCCGTAGGAGCGCTTGGTGAGCAGCGCCGGGAGATTGGTGTCGTTGTTGAGCAGCACCTGATTGGTGCCGAAGAAGCTGTAGGCGCTGTCCGGCTTACCGTCGACACTGGACGTCGTCACGGCTGCTGAGTTGTTCAGCGCGATGCCGTGCGAACCTTCGTCGCCCAGCGAACCGGCCGCGAAGTTGTACAGTCGCAGTGGCTGGGTCGTGAAATCGGCAACCGCGAGTATCGGGTTCCGACGACGGCGACGAACGTTGAGCGACGTACGCGACGGTGTTGCACCGAGTGCATGCGGGATTTTCGCGCAGTACAGATTGCGGATCTGATCATCGCTGAGCACTTCGTTGGTGACGAACGCCTCGTCGATACGGCCGAAGTTCGGCGTGGCGCCTGCAGCCCCGGCATCGGCACCACCGAGACCGATGTTCAGCGGCCCATTGCCCTGATTGAACTGACCGGCGACATTACTCGTCACCTCGAGCACGGTGTCGACGTACAGCTTGACCAGCGTGCCGTCGAAGGTGGTGACGCCGAAATGCCAGCGATCGTCGCAAATATCGCTGAGTCCGTCGGGTCCACCGACAGGTCCCGCACCGATGTTGTAGTCGAGATGCAGCCGGTTGATGTCCGAGATGTACATAATCCAGCAGGCAGCGGTGGTTGCCCCCCACTTGCCGATCAGGATCTGCGCGGTTCCCCGCTTGGCGGTCTTGAACCAGCACCCGAAACTGCCGGTCTTGATCGCGAAGGGATCCGCAGCGGGAGTGGCCAGATATAGCGCCTGGCCGATGGTGCCCGTGAACTTGGCGGCTGTCGTCGCGAGCCCGTGGATACCCTTGTCGAAGGTGACGGCGCCCTTGTTGAGCAGATTGCGGCCGTTGCCGCTGACATCCGTCAGATCCGAGAGATTCCACAGACCCAGTGGAGCTGAGAGCCCCATGTTCGTGAAATCCGCGGCAGTGAGCTGCCGTCCGGCGCGAATCTGACCGACGAGGCCGACATCGAGCACCGGTTGTGCCGTGATGACCGAAAGATCGGTGCTGGGTGGTCCAGGAACGCCTTGCGCGCCCCGAACGGATCCCGCGTTGATCTGCCCACCGTCATGCCGAGTGAGGATCAGATTGTCACCGACGACATCGCCGTCAACGATCGACGCTGCTTCGATTGCCAGCGTTCGCTCGGCGGTAACAGCTGTGACTGTAGCCATTTCACCTCCTTACTCGGGATTGGTGGTAGAGATCGTGTAGGTGCTGATGTCCAGGATCTCGACATCGGCGTTGTCGATCCGAAGTGTCGTCGAATCGAGCATGGTGATGTAATCGTTGGCTGCGTCGATCGCCGTCCAGGTGCCATCGAAGTTGTCGATGATGATGAGCGAACCCAGCATCTGGATGAATTCGGTGATCTCCTCGATCGACGGGAGCCGCGGTGACGTGGTGGCGGTCCCGTAGAGGATGTCCTCGATCGCCTTCAGCGCACTCTCGTCGAATAGTGTTGAATCGAGCGAGATGTGGACGGTCGGACGATGCCCCTTGAGTGGAGGGGGCGTTCCCGTCAGTGACCAGCCGAATTCGACGGGGTTCACGCCGTCGGAGAGCGACTGATAGTTCACGGTCTCGGGTTCAGCGACAAGGTTGTACAGAACATGGATCATGTAGCCGTGATCCGTGCCGTCGAGATCGTTTCCGATCAATGTCCTGTACGACAGGCTGAAGTCTTCCGGCGGTTGGTCGTAGTAGGACAGTCCCGGAGCGACAGTTTCGATCCCGTTCATCCGGTCGAACTCCACGGGATAGGTGAATGCTTTGAGTTTGCCGGAAAAGTCCCCCGGGGTAATTTTGCTGAGATACTTTACCCCGTCCATGTAATAGGCCTGAACCTCGCGTTCAGAACCATCCTCCACGGAGGTCAAACCGTTCCATGGCACCGCTCGCCCGTCGTTCAGGTACAACACGCCTCGATCGACACCTGTACGGAAGATGCGCTTGCCCGGTTCCGTCCATTTGATAGCTGTCACGTCACCCCCTTTCAGCCTGTCGTGCCCAGCTGTGCCTTACGCTGAGCGTTGAGTTCTCGGTTCCTGCGGGCGATCTCGTTCTTGCTCATCTTCTTCGGCTTCGCCGTCTTGACATTGCAGACCTGGATCAGTGTGAACAGCCGGTTGAGATGCCAGTATTGACACTCGAACGGGATCTGGAACGTGATCATCCAGTAGTAGATGAGCTCGGCAGTGATCACTTCGTTGGTTCTTGGGGATGAAGGCGCTTGGGGGAACCAGGTGGCCGTCATCTTCGCGTCGATGTAGTTGTTGACCGCGTTGAGATTCTCTTCGGAGAGTTTCTGGAAAATCTCCTCTGGAACTTCGGTCAACATCATCATGCGAACGTAGTCCATCACTTCGTCCGTTGTCTTCTCGGCAACACCGAGGAACGGCTTCTCGTACTTTGCCTCCCATTTTGACAGTGCGGCCAGAGAATGCTCCAGCTCCAGAACAGCGATGGCAGGAGTGACGAATTCCTGTGACCTCTCATCGAACTGCTCGTTCCCTGGAACTGTGATCGTGAGCATCCTCTGGCCTCCTGCCGGTCCCCCGGACTAGTAGTCGAACGTCCAGTCGTCGTCGCCGGTGATGCGGTGACCCGGGGTGGCGTGGGCCTCGACCAGCGCGGTCTCGCCGACAGCCAGCGCAGGCTGAGCGCCCGGAGCCGCCTCGACGCCGTTGATCGTCCACTCGACGCCGACCACGTTGGGCAGCGTGACGATGTGGGTGGCCTGGACGTACGTCGGGGCGTTGGCGGCGGTGAGCCGGACGTCGGTCGTCGTGCCCTCGAACAGATCGATGACCTCGGACGGCGAGGGAAGGCGTGCGTCGACACCGGCCGAGCCGTAGAGGATCTCCTCGAGATCGGCGAGGGCGGCCGCATCGACCTTGGTCGAGTCGATGACGATCAGGGCCGTCGACTTGTACTGCCCGGTGGCGCCCTCGACCGCGACCGGCGTCGTCGTCAGCTCCCAGCTGAACGAGATCGCCTCGGGCGAGTCGTTGATGGTGGCGTAGGCCTTCTCGGACGGCGCCGCCAGGGCGCCGTAGATGAGATGCAGCTTGTAGCCGTGGTCCTGCCCGTCGAGATCGTTGCCGACCTTGGTGCGGTAGCAGAGACCGAACTGCTTGCGGCTCTGCTGACCGACGAGAACGCCGGGCACCGGTTCGAGCGTGCCGTCGCACTGGCCGAACTCGTCCGGGTAGGTGAAGGCCTCGACCGTGGCGCCGAACTCCTCGGCCGACAGCAGGTTGAGGTACTTGATGTTGTCCGCGTACTGCGGGTTGGACTCCGCGCCCGTCGGCGACTCTGTCACGGTGGTGAGGCCGTTCCAGGCCACGCCGCTCTCGTAGCTGCCGGTCTCGTCGGGGATGTAGAGGACGCCGTGATCGACGCCAGTCTCGTACAGGCGCTCGCCGACCTGATCCCAGGTCAAAGCTGTCATGCTTCTGCCTTTCGCTCAGAAGAACAAGGTGAAGACGTCGTGATTCAGGCCGTCAGCCGTGAAGAACCGATTCATCGTGCACATCGGCAACAGGGCAACGGCTTGAACGATGGTGCTATCCGGATCTCGGTCGATAACCGTGACCATATACCGCAAAGTGATGCGATATGAGCCATTATCGGCGTGTTCAGTCTCCGCGAAATCGCGCTTGTAGACAATGCAGGGATACTGCATCTGCACGTTCTCGGGCGGCTGAAAATATACGTGATCCGCAAGTTGCTCTAGGAGAACCTGTAGATCAAGGCGTGGGGCCATTATAGACCTCCCCTAGCCTCAGAATAAGTCGGGGACGCTGCACTTCGACGTCAGAAACCGTCCACAGAGTCCCCGAATATTCCACGTATTTGATGGCTTGGATATGGCTTGTGGCGTAGTCGTCGGCCACGATACTGACCGAATTACGCACCGTGATCTCGCTGTTGAGGTTCTCCCCTTCGGAAGAATGCCTCGTATTCCGGACGACGTCACCGAAATATGAGCGCTCAACAATCGTGTCAGTCCACACGCCGGGTGCGGATTCCTCAGAAGAGCCGTACCCGACGCGACCATAGAACCGCGCCATCAGATCTGCGTCAGATCATCCGGCTTCGTTCTTGAACGTCCACTCGTCGTGCTGGTCGTCCGCGAAGTACTTGCCCGCGTTCGGCGTGGCGTAGATCTTCAGGGAGTCGCCGTCGGCGAGGGCGATCGGAGCCGCCGTCGTGACGACCGCGTTGGTGTCGGCCCGCTTGTAGGTGACACCGGCCGTCGTCTTGGGCGTGATCGTGGTGCCGTCGAAGTCGGGCTCCTCGGGAGCGACGAGCACGTTGGCGGCCGCGGTCTTGCGGACGACGAGTGCCGAGCGGATCTTCGTGAGCGCGCCCGAGAGCCGCGTCTCGAGCAGGTAGGTGTACTGGTTGTAGTCGATGTTGAAGTCGTCGAACAGCGTGACGTCGCCGCCCTTGTCCGTGCCGACCGTGTAGTCCGACAGGTTGACGATGATGCCGAACACGTCCGGGACGCGGTCCATCGGCTCGACGGCCACGATGTTGCGGACGCCCATCGCGTTGGCCAGCTCCTGGGGCGTGTTCCAGAAGCGACGGCCCATGTTGTCCTTCGCCAGCAGCAGCCAGGTCTGGTTCTTGAGCGTGGTGTAGAACGTCGGCGCGCCGGAGCCCTTGTAGAGCTCCATGCCGTACATGACGGCCTCGACGATCTCCTCCGGCTTGGAGTTGGCGTCGTCGATGTTGACGTTGATCGTCGCGGCGTACAGCTCGTGATCGTTGATGATCGAGCGGATGCCGGTGCCGTCGGTGGCGCCGATCGGATCCTTGATCTTGTCGGGATCGTCGACCTCGCGGCCGTCGCCGATGAGGATCGAGACGGCGAGCTCCTCGTCGAGCATGATCCGCATCTCGCCCTTGAGGAAGGCGACGACGTCGAAGTCGGTGATGTCGAGGATGTCGTCGCGGTCGAGCTTCTGCTTCTTGTACGCGGTCGCGGGACCGGTGGTCCGCTTCGAGACTCCGAACCATTCCTCCTTCTTCATCGACCCCTTGATGTAGCCCTTCGCACGGGCTTCGTCTTGGGTGAGGTCGGCCCAGAAGTTCTTGATCCGGGTGAAGGGGGAGTGCTTGGTCCCGTTGAGGACGCCGGAGACCCATTCGGTCCGGCGCTTGTCGAGGTCGGGGACGGCGTCGACGGCCTTGGCGTCGGGAAACAGGATCTCGATGTTGTCGATCCCGTGCTTGAGCGCGTACGCCTCCACGCCCTGCTTGAGCGTCCCGTGCTGGAGTGAGAGTTCGTGGATCTCCTTGAACTCGTCGTGGCTGAGGTGACGACGCTCGGGCTTGCCATCGCCCCCGCCGTTCTTCTCCTTCTCCTTCTGCTCGAAGACGTTGCGCGCCATCCAGGTTCCCTCTTTCTTCTTCTCGTCGATGGACTTGTCGGAGTGTTCGGCGGAACCGGCGGCCTCGACTGCGGCGCCGACCATGTAGTGGACGACGGTCTGCTGCTCCTCCGACATGGCGTCGTAGATCTCCTGGACGGTCTTGTCGGACCCGCCCTTGTCGTCCGGCTTCGACGAGCTCGAGTCGGCGTGTGCGATCGCGAGACCGGTGGAGATGATGGCCTCGTCCTCGAGCGTGACGCGCTCGCCGTCGGAGTGCTCCAGCCGGACGTTGTCGATGAACGCGCCGGGGTTGGCACCGGCCATCACGAGGCTGACCTCGCGGATCATGCCGTGCACGACGCTGGAGGCCTTCTCGACCAGCTTGTTGGCGTAGATCGACAGGAACTTGATGTCGTCGTGCTGGACCAGCGTATGCGCGTTCTTGCCCTGCGGGGTCGGATTGAAGAACCCGTAGCCGTAGACGCCGTCCTCGCGGTTCTCGAGCACCGTGTGCCCGAGCACGTTGTTGGCGTCGTCGTGGCCGTGATGCCACACCAGCGGAACCGTCGTCTTGTCCTGATGCTTGAAGGCATCGGGCATGATCGTGCGGCCGTCCGAGCAGCGCATGTTGGCTCGGGTGACGTAACCGGTGAAGTCGGGCTCTCGTTCGTGCATGAGGCTGCCCCCCAGCGTGAAGATCGCTGAGCCGGGCTTGGCCTTTGCTCCCATTTTGAAGTTTCCTCTCGAAGTTGGTGTTCTGGCTTTTAGCCGGACTTAGGGGGCGGGCGGCTCGAGCTTCTCGAGCTTGTCGATCGCAGAAGTCAGACGTCCCTTGAGATTGGAGATCTGGTTCTTCAGTTCCTCCGCCGTCTTCTCGGGTTCTTCTTTCTTCTTCTCGCCTTCCTTGTTCGTCGGCATCTTGATCGACTTCTGATGCGCATTGCGCATCTTCAGATCCAGATCCTGCGTGATCTTCGCGAGCTTGATCGCGACATCATGCATGTACACCTTGGTGGTCTGAGCCTGTGTCGGACGCTTCTTCGTCTTCGGAGCGTTGAATCCTCGGATCGACACGACGGTCGATCCCACGTCCGAGACGCCTTCAGTCCCTTTCTCCCTCCCCTTCAGCTTGCGGGTCCGAAGGTAGTACTCATGCGCCTTGCGGGCATCGTAGGGAGCGCGATGCTCCAGATCCCCGTGCAGGAGAACCGAACCATCCGGAAGTCTCATGCGGCCAGTTGTTCCAGCTCTGCGAGAACACTGTCGATCTCGGCCCTTGGATCGCCTTCGGCCTCGGATGCAGCCGTGGTGGCTGCGATCGAATCGGTCGAAGCCTGATCGGGCTGAGGCATGTTGCTGTTGACCAACTCGTCGGCCTTCGGGCTGGTGTGTGGCTTGAACCCGATGACGCCACGAATCTCGTTCGACGAGAGGATCTCGTTGCGAGTGAACTTGTCCGCGATCTCGGCGATGTTCTCGATCGGGATCAGGCGGAACGGGTCACGGAAGAACAGAACCGTCTGCTTCTGTGACCGAGCGGTCTTCGTCAGGAATGACCGCCGCATTGCTTCGACCATGGCGGTCACGATCGGTTCGATCGTGCGGTTCCAGTAGTTCAGCATCGTCTTTTCATCGGCTGTGCCGAGCATGACTTCCTCGGTGATGCCGAGCTGGCCGTAGAGCATCGCGGTCAGGTACTCGATCTGCTTCATCAGATTGTTCTCAGCCGGACGATTCAGCTGAGTGATCTTCTCGGTACCGTCGGTGTAAGCGATGCCGTATTGGCTGCCCTTGAGCTGGAACTCGATGTCCTTGCGTCGTTGCTCGGCCTGTTGCCGCCGAGCTTCGGATTTGATCACGTACGGCAGCTGAATGATGAGATCGAGCTTGCCCGAGGAGGACTGTTCATCGACGGCATCCAGCTGACCGAGCTTCTGGAGCAGTCGCTGGAGCGTCGAATTGGGCTCGTTCATCACCATGTACAGCGGATTCTCGATGATCGCCACCGAGGATTTGGGAAGTGTGACTTCTTCCCGAATCGACGTCTTCTCGTTGAAAACGCTCACACGCACGTGATATGGGTACCACATCACGACTTTTCCGACCCGCATAGTCCTGATATCGATCCCCGCGCTGGAATACGGGTTGACATCAGTGTCTACTGGGACGATTGCCACGACACCTTCATCGAACAGCGTCAGGGCAATATCTTGGCGAAACTGGGTGGCAGCTTGGTCGACATTCGCCTCGAGAGTGAGACAATTGTTCAAACCGCTGTTGATGTCCTCCGAATATCGCCCTTCCTCATCCAGCCGGACATGACGCATGTCGACCGAAGCCACATCGATCCCGATGCGGGTGTAGATCGAGGAGATGATGGTCCGCCCGGTCGGAATACGAAGCCGAACCCGATCGGGCTTAGTGCTGTAGGACGCACCGTAGTACTCGGTGTAAGGCTGAGTTCGGCTTCGGGATTCCTGGTTCGTGAAGACGTTCCAGGCATGTCGCAATGTGCTCCCGAATCGCGCCATAGTTCACCTCCTTTCTAATTCACCAGAATCGGACTAATCGCGCTTCTGCGCACGCACGATGTCGGCGAATCGCACGCTTCCGACCATCTTTAGAACATCCTTGGACGTTCCCTGGCCGCTGTTGATCCGCGCAACATGCGCTTCATCTCGATCGGCGCGATTGAGAGCCGCCTTGGTGAGACTGCCACCAGATCGGATCAGCTCGGGATAGGTGGTCTTCCCGTGCGTCTGGATCTTCTCTCCCAGCGTGGCGCCTTCCTTGTTGCCGACCTTACGATCGCGGGCTGCCGCAGCGGACACGCGCGTGGTGTACGCCTTGCGGACACCCCACTTCATGCCCTTGACGCCGTAATGGAGTAGAGCTTCTCCTGGGGTGTCGAACTCCTGTTGAGTGTTCAAGAAGCTCACTCAAAGGCCTCCTTGTTGAGCTTGTAGGCGACGAAGGCGTCCATCAAGGCCGATACGTTGTCGATCTTCTCGTCCTGTCGCCGCTTGAGAAGCTTGCGGTTGCCGTTCGTGTCCTCCAGGGTAATTGCGTTACCCATTGCGAACGACATCAGTGTTTCGTCGAAGATGAGCAGGCGTTCGCCACTCAAATGCTTCAGCTCGCCGAGCGGAACCGACTCCGTCTTGGCTCCCTGGATCACCTTCTCGATTCCGAACGGGCCGTTCTCCGCCTCCCAGCGTGCCACGAACTCCTTGGCGTTGTAAGGGTCGAAACCGAGACAGCGAACGTCGTAGCCCATCTGCTCGACGAAGGAATCGAGGTCGTCGTAGACCTCCATCATGTCCAGGATCGTCCCGGGCATGACATGCAGGCTGCCCTCCTTGATGAACTCCTCGTACTTGAAGCGCATCGCCGACGGGAGTTTCATCAGGGTCAATTCGGTGATGTAGCTGCGAGTCTTTACACCGAACTGCTCTCGTGGGAGTGGGAAGAGGAAGGTGAACGCGCAGAAGTCGTCACCCATCGAAAGATCTGCTCCGAGCGAGCAGGGCATCTGCCAGAAGGAACGCTGTGGATGGATCAGCGTCTCTTCGTACGTGAAGAAGTAGGTGTAGCCCTCCATCGGGATGCCGAAGCGCTTGGCCAGGATGTCGTTGCGTGCCGCTGGCGCTTTCTCAGCTCGTTCGACGTCCAGATGGTAGGTCTCGTAGGTGATCGTCTGGCCGAGGTTAGGATTCGCCTTCAACCAGGTCGCAGGATCCCCGACTTCCTCCAGTTCGTCCAGCTTGTAGTGCCAGATCGAAACGTGGGGTGCGTTGTACTCACCCTTGAGGATGTCTGCGAGTTCCATTTTGATTGTGTCACCCGAACCGTTGCGAACGGTTCCCTCCGAGCTGATCGCGATGATCAGATAGTCGTCCAACTTGGACGCGCCCTGTTCCACCGCACCGATCACGTCCTCCCGGAGATCGCCGGAAAGCCATTCGTCGATGGTTGCGATCTTGGTGCGGAGCCCCTGCAGCTTGTTGATGGCCATGGGGCGGATCTCGAACAGGCTTCCTGTCAGGAAGTTCTCGATGCCCTTCTTGGTCGATGCCAACTTCTGTCTCAGGAACCGATTGCCCGTGGTGTTCTGCATCGAGCCTTCGGTGAGGAACCTGAAGAGCGGTCCTCTCGACCTTGTGATGGCGGTCCGGATCGGACTCATCACTTCTTCGGCCTGCTTCATTGTCGGAGCCGTGGTGATCTGATGCGTCGTCGACGTGTCCACGGTCATGAAGTAGGCCTGGATCAAAGCGGCGTACATCGACTTCGCCGCTCCTCGGGCAACGATCAGATACTGCTTGACCGTCAACCGCTTCTTGATCGTCTTGGTTACGTAACGACCGCCGTAGTCGTTTGGATGCGGCTCGTAGACACTACGATCGACGAAGTAGTACCAGGCGAAGATCTGCTCGGCCCACAGCTTGAAGGTGAACAGCAGGTGCAGATCACTGCCGTCCGTGAGCGTCATCTCGTTCTCGCAGAAGCGGATGAAGCCCTCGACAGCCTGCTCGTCGTAGTAGATGTTGGGGTTGGAGATCAACGCATCGATGCGATTCATCTCCAGTGAGATCTCACGATTCACCGGAATCTCGCCGCGGATCACCGCGTCACGGAACTGCCCGTAGTACCTAGGAGTCGCTGTATTGGACAGCCCAGAGGTTGACGTCCCTGCCTCTACCAACATTGACGCCAACCCCCTTCCTTAGTACACGCCCGCGGGCAGGATCGGACCCTTCTTGGCTGCAGCGCTCAGACCGGATCCGACGGCCTTGCCTGCAGGTGAATTGGCGAACAGAAGCGCGGCGTTGACGGTCGCCCCGAGCGCGAGCACGCCCTTGACGGCGTTGTGACCCTTCGTCGTCTTCTTGTTGTCCTTCTGGATCTTGTTGTACTTGGCCTCCATGTCGACACGCTGGGTGAGCGCGCGAATCTCATCGTTGGAGAGCGTATGGAGACCCTTCGCCTTGGCCTTGTGATGAGCCTTGGCTGCGGACGACGCGTCCGCGCTCGAGCGCGCGCGAGGCTTGTCCTTTCGGATGCCCCACTTCATGCCCTTGACGCCGAAGTGGACGAGCATGTCCTCGCCCTTCTGGGCGATCTCGCTCCAACCGACGGCGACGTCCGCGTACTCCCGGTTCTTCAACGGGAACTCCACCCCCTGATAGTCGCCGAACCAGAGGGCGATCTTGTCGAAGTTCACCCAATGGATCCCCGGATAGTCTCGCGTGTCCTCATGTGCAGGAGTATCCGGGTAGCCGAGGGTCAGATGCGGCTGGAACTCGTCGAACTGCTCGACCGAGTTGTAGGCCTTGAAGATGTTGTCGTCCTTCAGCAGCATTGCCCGCCAGTCGACGAGCCAATCGTTCCACTGCATGTCGAAGAAGAGGACGTCGGCCTGGTCAGCGCCGAGTGTTCCCCGGCGATCGACCTCCATCCCGAACCGGTAGACACCGGTGCTGACGGCGTGACCGATGAACTCCATCATCTTGGCCACGTTCGGTTGCATCGCGTCCCCGAGGAAGAGGATCGTCATGTGCGGAACCTTTTCGCTGGAGATCTTCCAGACGTAGTCATCCTCTGATGGGATGGCCACAAGAACAAGGTTGCTCATGCGATGATCTCTTCCTCGGGATCGGGATCCACCCAGTCCGTGGACTCACGCTCGACGTTCAGTCGCCACTCGAGTTCCTGGATCTGTCGTTCCATGGAGGAGATCATGTACGACGTGGTGGGCGGGTCGAAATACTGGCGCACCTTGAGGAACATGTACGTCCGGACCGAGTTGAACAACGGGTCCGCGACGGGATCGATGAAGTCCGACCACTGGGCCGTCTCATCCTCGATCATGAACCCCAGCGGGTCGCCGACTCCCAGCTGTGCGAGGATGGTGAACGTCGAGTTGATGTGCGTGATGACGTCGTGATCGAAGACCGTGTAGTCCTCTGCGAGTCCCAGGATCTTCTTAGTGCTGTTTAGAATACTCGTTTCCATTCACTCACCCCCTTTCATGGGGCCTTGTGGTTTGCGCTAGATGTAGCGCCGGGTCATGCGGCGATCGTTGCGGTAGTCCAGCTTGAGGATGTACGGTCCGCCTTCGCTGCCGTGCGAGAAGACGAGCCCGCCGCCGATTGCGACCGCGACATGGGACGGGATGTTCCCGGCCTGGGTGCCGTAGAAGATCAGGTCGCCGACCTTGATGTTCTTGTCGTGTTGGACGGCCTTGCCGCGGGTGTACATCGTGCCGGTGTAGCCCGCGCGCCAGTTGAGCCCGTTGACGAGATCGCGGACGCCGTAGTTGCGGCACATGGCGTCCCACAGGAGCCAGGTTGCCGAGCTCGAGCAGTCCGAGGTTCGCGGGTACTGGCCGTTGAGCGAGGAGAGTCCGCGCTCGATGCCGACCCAGCGATCGGGACGCTGTGAGTAGTGGACCGCGTCCTTGTTGCGGACCATCAGGTTGGCGCCACGGAGGATGATCTTGCGCGCGTGCGCGCGATGCGCGTCACTGAGGCCGGAGACAGAGCCGCTCATGAGATGCCCCTCCGGTGCTCGGCGTCGCGAGGCTGATCGGGGCCGTCGACCTCGTCGTCCTGGACGTCCTTCTTGCGCGTGGTCTGGAGCTCCTTCAGCTCGTCATCCACGGGATCGCCGTCGTCGTCGGCGTCGGGCGCCAGATCGTCCGGATCGACCGGGGTTTCGTCGTCGATCATGATGATGATCCTTTCGTTGGGGACTACCACAGTTTGGTATCGCCGGGTTTTCGCTCCACAGGAGCCCTTGGGAGCAGGCTTGCGTCTCCGAAATGGATCGCATTGTGGGTTTTGAGCGATGCGGTTATGAGGAATTCCGGATCTAGAACCCAATCCTCATTGAGATCCAGGCTCGACAAGATCGGATTCACGTGGTGAACCAGCAGATCTTTGTAGATTTCGAAGCCTGGAATGCCCAGATCACAGCCGTTATCACGAACTATGACCCAGGATCGAACGTCTTTCCACTCGCGCGAACGGTAGAAACGCTGATTCAGGTATCTGTCGAACCCGAAAGTCGTATCGCCAACGAGGCCTTCGAGTGAGAGGTATTCGAACCGCTCTTCGAAGGTTTGCAGACGTCTCAGCTCGGAATACCGCCTAAGCATCGACATCATCATCGGAAGGAGCTGGACTGGGTGAGTAGGAGCGCATCGCATCGAGCGCTTCGCGATACAGCACCTCAATCCGCTCTTGCGACTCGATCGCCTCGATCTTGACGCGGGTCAGCTCGTTCTCGTGTCGCAGTCGCTCCTGCTCGAGAACCTCGCGAGTCGAACCCAGCTTGATGTAGTGCGTCAGCACTTGCGAGGACACTGTCCCCTCTTGGATCTGCTTGTGCGCAAGGTCGATAGCGTCAGAGATCACTTCGTTCTCGCGAGCTTCCAAAGTTGTCGCTGGTTTCGAACGAGTTCGCTGATCTTCCGAGCCCTTTCGCCTTGCTGGCACACTACCTCCTTTCACTTGGCGAGGAGATGCTCGAACTTTCCGGCCACTTTCCGGGGGTCAAAACTCGTCAACTTTGAGGGAAAATATCCCCCGGGGTATTTTTTGGC
>Ga0193696_1000131_pt1 | contig 31821 bp, 44 predicted proteins | sample L3m1metaG_FD_145074 | JGI IMG/M metagenome (GOLD analysis project Ga0193696, IMG submission 145074) | Soil microbial communities from a riparian zone of the East river system, Colorado, United States - L3m1 | ecosystem: Environmental > Terrestrial > Soil > Riparian zone | place: USA: East River... | reverse complement strand
CACGTATGCTTGAGGACGTGAATCCTGACGGCATGGTGGGTCGGTGGGTGGCGTGGACGGAAAAGAGTTTCAAAGATGCAGAGGGATCTTATCTAAAACAAAAAGAAAACTCTGCTTCTGATAATCCATTTAATCAAAACATTGAAACCGAAGATCCCGATTTGGAAAAGAAGAAATTAGAAATGGATATTCTTTGGAGGACGGAGAAAGCCAAACAAGCTCGGTTGGAGAACGAAGAAAAAGAAAACTTGCTTGTAAACCGTCAAGAGGTTGAAGACTTACTCTGCTTCCAAGCTCAACTGTTCACCGACAAGTTAAAAGAATTAACAAAGGAAAAGCCCGAATTATTTAATTTAATCATTACAGAAATTTACGCTGACTTGGAAGCGTATGTATCTGACAAACAGATTGAACATATTGTTGATGACGAGACTATGGAAAATGTAAATGAAACATTAAACAATCCCGAAGTAAAAGAAGACCTGCCGGAGACTGACCAGTTAGGGCTGCAAACGTAAATGAATGTTGAGTTCCAGAAATCATTATTAAAGAAAACGAAGGGAATTTATAGACAAGTAGAAACCTCAGAAATCTATACTTGGGCTGCTTCTAATTGCTATCTGCCGCCATCCTACGCCAAGCCCGGCCGCTTCTCCGTTGAAAGTTCAAGGTACTTGATTGAGCCATTGAAAGCCATTAAGGACTTGAACACACGGAAAGTAATAATCAGAAAATGTGTTCAATCAGGTGGGACGTTAGCTGCTGAATTAGCAATCGCATGGTCAATCGCAAACCGACCAATGCCGATCCAATTTTCAATGCTCACCGAGCAAATGGTCGGTGAAGAATTATACGACAGACTATACCCGCTCTTTTTGAATTGTAAGGCGCTTAAACATATCACGCCGCCCGACCAAAGGGAACTTACAAAGAAGGGTGTTAGATTTCCCAATTGTACTTTGTATTGTAATTCCGAAAGGGAGTCAGCGTTTCAGGCAAAGAGTATAGGATTTGAAATTTGTGATGAGGTCCATTTGTGGGATCGTGGAAAGTTGAAACTAGCAGAAGCTCGGTTGACGGCCTTTGAGGAAAAGGGCATTTCCAAACTTCTAGTCATCAGCCAAGCCGGTAAAGAGAATGACGATTTTGATAAATATTTCAATGCTGGAACAATGGAGTTTTGGAATGTCCAGTGCGAAGGTTGCAAGAAATATTTTGCCCCCCAGTTCTATGCTCACCGTGAAGATGGTACTAGCTTCGGTCTGATATTTGATACAAACGATAAGACATATAACGAAGAAACCGAAACATACAACAAAGTAGAAGCGATAAATACCTTACGATACGAGTGTGAATATTGCGGACACAAACACGCGGACTCAAAGGAATTAAAAGAGAAATGGAATGCTTCGGGTCGGTATCTTCAAACAAATCCTTTTGGTAAACCGATTAACCGCTCCTTCCATTGGAACGCTATTATTACAAGAGATTGGAACTTACTACTAGACGAATATTTGGAAGCTAGAGCACTCCAACAAAAAGGAATCTATCAAAATATTCAGGACTTCTATAAACAAAGAATTTGCCGGCCACAATCAGAGATTGAGGAAAACTATGTGCGACAGCACATTAAAACACAGTTATATGATATTCAATCTGACTGGCCAGAAGCGGTTGCGAGAATTGCCACAGTCGATGTACAAAAAAACTGTTACTGGTGTTTGGTGCGAGAGTGGTCCGCCATCGGTGATAGTAGAATGCTGTTTTATGACAAGGTAAAAACTGAAAGTGACCTGCTGGTACTATTAAAGAAGTTTAACGTTTCATCTAATCAAACCTTTGTTGATATAGGATTTACCGAGGACGGAGCGACTTGGGAATTTATTGACCGTAATTTGTTTGTTGGACTAAAGGGCAATGCTTATCTGGATGACAAGCCTGCGTTGTGGGAAATCAATGGTCAAAAGTATTCTTTATATTTTGATAAACCGAAGGCAATTCCACACGGTAAGAATGGCACGATCTGGTTCTCGTTCGCTCCAAATACCGTTAGAGATATTGTTGCTAATTTGAGGGACGGGAAATCTGAAAGACAATTCAAGTGCCTTGATATACCCGATTACAAACAACAAATATTTGGAGAAAGTAAGAGGCCAATTAAAACAAAATACGGCGACATAATCTGGAGATGGATTAAACGCCATGAGAACCATGCTTTTGACTGCGAAGTTATGCAAGTTGTAGCTTCTTTAATTTCGGACGAAGTGCAACTAATACCGAAGCCCTATTTATCTTAAACTATTACCTTATCAATATCTATTTATTTATTACACTATGGACATAACTTTACTTTCTCAAGCTGGTTTGACTGAAAGTGAATTGCTGGCAATAAGAGCATCGGCAATTACTTCACTTACTACTGATGGTGGAAAAGTTTCCACGTCAATTTCCATTCCGGGGTTGAGTGCTACCTACGCAGCTTCAACAAATCCAACAGAACTATTGGCAGCGGTCACTTATGCTTTGCAGTTGCTCGACCCCGACACATACGGCCAGCCTATGATAACTGAGTACATCGGGTACACCAAATAACATTTTATTGATATGGCTAAAGCTACAAAAGAAATTAAAAGAGGCAGAGGACGACCGCCATTGAATGGCAAAGTTTCATCAAACGGACACAAGGACAAAATCTCATTGGTTGCTGAAACAAATAATGGCTACAATATAGCCGGCGGTTTGTATGATGCGTCCAGTTTTTACAACAATCGTTTTAATAGGACCAGTGAGGTACTACAGAACTACTCAAACAAGGGTGTTGAGGATTTGATTTCACAGAACGACAGACGCACTCTTGTAAGTAAGGCACGTTATTATCACGAGAATGTTCCGGCCTTAAAAGGTTGTATTGGTGATATAAAACAATATGCCATCGGTGATAGCTGGTTGCCCTACTACTTCGGTAACAATCAAGAAGTAGGGACTTTGTATGAACAATGGCTAACGAATTGGTTCAATGTTTGCAATCCTTGGAAAACCGATTTCATAACGGATTTAGGAATTGCTAGTACTCGTATTGATGTTGACGGGGAAATTATGCTGCACCTTACATACGCTGGTGACGGACGTTACCCGATGATTGAATTTATCGGGTCAAATGCCATTGGTTCAAGGAAGGAAAAGGAAGTCGTTGAACGTGGCCCGTTTACAGGATACAGAATCAAAGACGGTATAATTGTAAATGATAATAACATCCCGATTGGGTACAACATTCTTGCTAAAACAAAAGACGAAGACGAACAGCTTAGTGTCCAAAATGCTGAACTGTATTTCGAGCCAACATACCCAAAACAATTAAGAGGCTTTCCAGCATTGGCCAGTTCAATTCCCGACTGGGTTGATTATCGCGACATCAAAGATTTTGAGAAGGAAGGTATAAAGCAATTATCTTCATACGCCTTTACCGAAAAGAATGAGCAAGGCGGAATTACGCCGGGCAAATTCATCCGTGGTGCCAACAATATGACAAGTTCGGTTGATAGTGGTGGAAATAGCCAACCAATTTATTGGAAATATTATCAAGGTGGGACAGTAAGGCTATTTGGTTCCAAAGACCCGAATACTGGTATTCATCCGGTTCCAAACAACAGACCGGGGCCTGATACAAATATATTTTTGAACAATCACGTATTACGTGGAGCGTTTACAAGCATCGGTATTCCATTTGAATTAGCTTTCGACATGGGTGGAATGACAACCGCCAATATGAAAACTTTGCTCGGCAAATTGGAACGTAAGATTAGGGATCGACAAGCTACCATTTACAAGATTTGGAAACGTGCCGCGATCTACGGATTAGCCAAAGCAATCAAGTTAGGCTTCCTTCCGTTTGATGAAACGTGGATGCAGATTGAGCCAATTTATCCAAAGATTGCCACGTTGGATTCTAACAGAGATTCGGTTGCCGAATTAAATTTGCTTCGTGTAGGTGCTACTACTCTAACAGATTTGTATGGAAAGTCCGGCGACAAGTTTCGAGAAAAGATTAAGCAGAGAGTCGCGGAAGTGAAAATGATAATGGACGAATGCCAAAAGGAAGGCGTTGATATAAATAATGTTTATAGTCTGTACCCAAATCAATCTTCCGATCCAACACCGCCGCCTGTTGTTGATGACGATGAAACAACGCCGCCACCAGTAAACAGAAATCAATAATATGAAACAACTTCTCCATTTGACATCTAGATTTTACAACCGAGCACTGCTTTTGCCAGAGGAAAAAGCTAATATAATTCACGAAGTACTTCAGGCAAAGATTCACGGTGCTGATGTTTCATTTAATAAGATTCAGCAAGACGAGGAAGCTTATCTGGAAAGAAACACCATTGACGAAAAACCAGATGCTAACGGAATAAGCCACATCAACATTTACGGTACCCTTGGAAAACGCCTTTCCTCAATAGACGCAATGTCCGGTATGTGCGACATAGACGTGCTGAGAGAACAGATTGACTCCGCCTTGAGCTATCCAGACACCAAAGCGATGCTGTTCTGTGTGGACTCAAACGGCGGCGATTCACAGGGGGTCCCGGAGCTCGCCGAATACATCGCGGAATTAAATAAAAACACGGTTCCAATTTATACGCTTGTCGAGGGTGCGTGTTGCTCTGGGGCCTATTATTTAATTGCGGGTACGTCAGAAATTTACGCAACAAGGTTTTCACAAATAGGATCAATCGGTGCTTTTGCTTATCTTATAGATTCCAGTAGAGCAATGGAAAATGCAGGACTAAAGCCAATTGTCATTAGGTCGGATGACACCAAAGCGGAGATACTGCCGGGACTTCCCATTAGCACGGAAGCTCAAGACAGAATACGTGAGGACATCACCTATGTTGCTGATACCTTCAAGACGTTCGTTGGAACTTACAGGGATATTGATTTTGATAAGATCAAGGCCAGAAGTTTTCTTGCTGAACGGGCTTTGGAAAACAATTTGATTGACGGGGTGATTTCAAGTGCTGATGAGATATTTAGCAACAATCCTTTGTACGACAACGCCGAAGATTATTAACCTTTTCAGCGATGGTATTATATTTATTAACAAGAATTTCAAGCCTCTTATGATAAGAGGGTAAAATAAAAACAAATATGATCTCACTATTTCAAGCAAAGAAAGATTTGGAAAAGCAATTGGCGACTCAAGTGAAAGCCAATGAGGAATCCCAAACTCTTATTAAACAGCTTCAAACAGAATTGGCTTCTATAAAAGAAGAAAAACCAAAGACTGAAGATGCTTCTTCAACGGTTGCTAAGACAGAATACGAAAAGATTCAAACTGAAAAGGTTGAATTGGAGAACACAATCAAAATGATTGAAAGTGAACTAGCAACAGAAAAACAAAACACAAAAGATTTCAACAACAAGGTAGCAATGGCTTCTATGGAGAAACTAGCAACAGCCGGTTCCCCGATGGTGAAAATTGATACTGACAACACTCCAACAGTATTGGGCGTAACCGCTTTCTTAGAAGGTTTGGAATCAAAAGCTAATACATCTGAAAGACGTGAATATATTAGGGAACATCCCGACACTTGGAAGGAACTTCTCATTCAAAGAGAAAATACTCTAAAAGGTAGAACATAAACAATTTAACAATTTTCAAATAAAATAACAATATGGCAATTTCAACAAATTTTTCAAACACAGACTTCACCGCTATTTCGCAATTCGTTGCGGAGACGGTTGAAGGTTCATTCGCACCTTTCGCCCTAATTGGCACTGATGTCAGTGCTGATGTCCCAACGGGCAAAAGCGTTAGGGTTTACAAAGTAGGATCAACACAAACCGAAGCAATTTTCGGAGGCACATATACGGCAAACGAAACGTATTTGACAGGCGTTGACGTTTCGCTAACTCATTTATACAAGTCATGGATTCTCCGCGATACTGATATAATTGATGGCGGTGATTTGAGTTTCGCATCAAAAGCGATTATCAGTTCAAACGTCAATCAATTGGCTGGTGATATACAAACATTATATCTCACGTCATTGACAGGCTCCGCAAACGCGGCCTTGTCCTCATCTTGCTCCGCTTCTGCTTGGTCATACAACGCAGTCGCAAGCGCAAGTATCGCCGCTGGTGCCGGCAATTGGCCGACAGACGGACGTAATACTTTGATTCTACATTCCAATGCTTATCGCAGAGTGTTGGCAGACCCGGTAGTTAGTAATAACTTTACACTTTCGGCGCTGACGGTAGCAAAGGGAAGCACGGTCGCATTTCCGCTACAAGGATTCAACATTGTTGAAAGCAATTCATTTCCGGGCAGTCCTCTTGTAAGCACAAACTATTCTGGCGTGGCAATACGAAACGGCGGAGTGGCGTTTGTTATGAGACCCGTCGCGGTTGACCCCGTAGAAAACAATAGCACAGTCGAACTGGTGGACACAAACACGGTTCCAGATAAAGGATTTACTTACACTCTCAAGTCGTTTAGACGGCCAGAACTGGGAGGAAGGCAGTATGTGATCGAGACACAGGCAGGCGCTAAGGTTGCCGACAAAGCCTATGTAATGCGCCTTATCAATAGTTAAATAATTTAACTGGACACAATAGATTCACAAAAGCCGGGTCCGGAGAAATTCGGCTCGGCTTTTTAACTTATGAGCTTAGACGCCGACATAGCTAGAACATTACAAGAAGCCACCGCGATGAATAGCGGGTCGTTTCACTATCAATCCGGCTCCGTCAACGTTTCTTCAAGTTGTGCCATCGGTTATGGATATATTCAACAATGGGACATGCTGGAAACTGGATACAATCAAGACATAACAAATATTTCGGTATTCATTCCACGAACAAATAACACGGCGGTATTAAGACCTAATCAGACCTGCTCTCTTGTTGGCAATCATATATCCGCTTCGTTCTCAATTGCTCAAATAAACAACTATAATCCAATTTATATATGGTGCACGTTAAGAGGACGTAAGGACTCAGTGTTTGTTCCAACATAAAACCTATGCAAATAACAGGCAAAGTAAATGAGAACTCATTGAGAGCGTTTGAAAACGGACTTAATTTTTATGTCGGTGCTCTTGGTAAAGATGCAGTTGAAACAATGAACAAATACAGCGCCATATTATTCAAGGATATTATGTCTCGGACTCCGCCTGTATCCTACGGAGATGCCGACCTGTCGCCAAAGAAAACAGGTGAACAGGCAGTCAAAAGAGACGTGAGAAAGGTTTATGATTTGATTGATTATTCAACCTTCAACTCCCCGACAATTCAAAAGCTAATTCGTAAAAGAGATTATGAAGCGATTAACAACATTGTCAGCAACGCAAAAGCGGAATTTAAGAAACTGAAAAATAAACAGATTGTACCATTTAATCCACAAGACGTTGAAAGACAGAGGACACGTGCCGGAAGTATTTCCAGAGGCGTAAAACCTAACAAAGCAACAATGGATAAGAAGGAATTAAATGATTACATCAAGAGGAAGATCGGGAATGTTGGACTATTAAGAGCATCTGTTTGGGCTGCTGGAAAGTTATTTGGTGTAAAGGCTCCGTCTTGGGTCGCGTCAAAGGAAGCAAAAGCTAGGCAGTTTGTTTCCATCCAGAACGATATTGAAACGCCGAAACATTCTTTTAGATATGAAAACCACATTAGAACAATCGGCCGGTTGACTCAATTTGTTAATTTCAGTCTAAAACTAATTGCTGATAAAATGAAAAAAGATTTACAATTCAAAGTGAACTATGCGGCTAAAAAAGCTGGTTACTCTAAAGTGGAGGTTAAACTATAATTTATGGCAACTTACGAGCAGGCATACGACATACAGACCTACGTTGAAAGTAGCTCAATGGCTATTTTATCCAATGCAGGTATTGCCAATGCCTATGATAGCAGGGGTGGAAGTGTTGAAATTACTCCGCGTGTTGAGTGTGCTTTCAAATTGGGACCAGCAGGCACACACGTTCAGATTGTGAATGATATTTGTTTATATGACACGTACGCCGGGAGTCTATCCCTGACGGTGGTTACAGACAGAGAAGTAACCAAAGGAAGCCACGCAAGTTATCAAAGGAAAGTTCTAAACGCTTTTAAGGACAAAGAAGTGTATAACAGCGGTTCCTTCGCCATGCCGTTTCATCAAGTCCAGTCTTTAATATTGACCGGTATTTTGCCTACGGTCGGCGCTGATAATAATTTGGATCTGTCTGGTATCACCTATGACATGAGAATATGTGTCAACGCAACTGCTTGGCCTACCAGTTAAAATAAATCGTATATCTAATACGGACTTGATATGATGTTAGAATGATAATTTACAAAGCTACAAATCTAGTCAATGGCAAATGCTATATTGGACTTTCAACAAACTCTTTGGAATGGAGAATTAAAAAGCACTATGGCGATGCTCTTTATAGACCTAGAAATACAACGCTAATTTGCAAAGCATTAAGAAAATATAAGAAGGAAGATTGGACGTGGGAAGTCATCCACGAAACCGATGATTTAAGCAATCTCAAAATACTAGAACGTATGTATATTCGACTCCATAATTCTTATGCTAAGGGAGGGCGCGGATATAATTGCACTCTTGGCGGTGATTCTAACCCGATGGACAATCCAGAGATTGTAAAGAAGCTGGTTGCGACCAAAAGAAGAAACGGTTCCTATAAAATGTCAAACGAACAAAAGTTGAAATTATCAATTGCACATAGAGGAAAAAGTTTGTCCAAACAACACAGAGCAAAATTAGTGGTAGTAAATAATAAGCTCGAAAAGAAGCAATTGATTAGTAATACAATATCAAATTGGTGGAAGGAATTAAAGGCCAATCCCGTGGAATATGAGAAGTTTTGTCGGGAACGTATTGAAAAATCTTTGGCGACAAGAAGAAAAAACAAAGCAAAATAGAATGAATAACCGATAATCTTATTATATTTATTCTGTGTCCGTGATGAATAATTCTTACGGACGTTAAACTTAAAGGATGATACAATGCCAGTTCTAAACAATACCGCGGTCCCTTACGGGTCCAGAGTGATTTCACTCATAAGCTCAGTCGGCGCAGCAAAAGGCTCATACGTCGCAGAAAATATATCTATCTCCCGACCCTCAACAGTCATTGAGAGGCGCGATGAAATAGGTGCTCCATCAGGCCAAGTAATCATAGACAATTTCGTTGTCGGTTCTGCTACGTTTCAACTAGCAACAACCGCAAGTTTGATTCCAGCAGTCGGAGACTATTTTGCTACTACGTTCATTATTGGAACGCCGGAGACAATGTCGCTCTCTCAAATTGACCAGACGGAAAATCAACTGACGGACAAAAAGATCAACGTAAACTTCCGCAAATTATATCTTAGCTATCCTTAATAATTGGTTCTATGGCCATTTATTATGGCATTTGACCAATTATTATGAATGCTCTATTTTCGGAAATTGACGGGTACAAAGAGGCGGTTGAGAGTGAAAACAGATTAAGAGAATTTAGCTTTCTCGATTACCCCGATTTAATTCTTGATGTCAAAGTTAAACCTTTGACGCCAAGATTGTTTTCCCTGCTACACCTTAAAAAAACGCCTATCCTTTGTGGTGGCGACGTGGCGGTTGACGATATTTTGCTATTTCTTTGGATCGTTTCTTTTGACTTCAATCCACAAGATGAAACTAAAAGAAAGGAATTAGTCAAACAATGCCTGCAATACAGCCCCGATGATTTGTATAGAGCCATCGCTGATTACATAGAAGAATCATTCCAAGACTCAACCAACACAAAGGGACTGCCTGACGAAATACCATACTACCATTGGATTGCATCTTTGGTTGTGGTGTTAGCTTCAGAATTTCATTGGTCCGAAAGAGAGATTTTAGACATGCCATTCAAAAGACTTTGGCAATACCTTCGTTGTATTTCAAAGAAATACGATTCGAGAGCTATCTTGTTTAACAAAAGCGATAAGCTAAAAAGCGATTGGCTTTGCCGAATCAATGAGGAAGTCAGCATGACCGAAAACAATTTAACAAAAGAGGTGTCCAATGGCGGATAATGTGGATCGTATCCTAATAAGCTACGGCATTGATCAAAGTTCTTTGGAGGGCGACAAACAACAGTTGCTTACAAAGATAAGGTCCATCGCTTCTGAGGCTGCCAAGGCTTCAAACGTTTCTGGTCAAGCCGGTGGTGAAACATTTGGGAAGGATTTCAGCAAGGTTTCTGAACGTGAAATAAAGAAAGGTTTCCGCGACGTTAAGGACGGAGCCGTGCTGATATTTTCCTTTTTAGGTTCATTCCTCGGAGCAACATTTGGAGACAAGTTTGGTGAAAGCGCCAAGGGAGCATTCACTGGCGCACTTGCTGGTTTGGGTGTTGGAGCCTTCTTTGGTCCGTTGGGAATTGCGATTGGCGCAGGTGCTGGTGCGCTGTTAGGTGGTATTACAGGCCATTTTGACGCATTGAGAAAGGAAGCCAAGACGATTGACGATATAGCAACGAAATTCAATTTGACAACCGATTCCGTAAAAGAACTATTTGCAAACGCAAAACAATTCGGCGATGAAGATAAGGTCGGAAAGCATTTGGAAATATGGAAGAATTTGATGGAAGAAATCATCCAATTAAATCCAAATGTTCTCAAAGCATTACAAAACATAGGCGGAGTTTCTCCCGAAGCAGCCACCAAATTGACCGCTGCACAATTAAGAGAGCAAATTCTTTTTCGTCTAGGTGTCGGTGAAGATTTCACAAATCGGAATAATTTGCTTCGCCAAGTGTTGTTCAAAAAACGTGACGCGATAGAGGCATGGAAGAAACTACATCCGGGGATTGAGCCGGGCGCTTTTGACGATGGCACAAGTATAATGGATGCAATCGTTACTCCAAAAGATTATAAATTGACGGAGGAAATGCTTAATAAATATCTTGTTAGTAGAGCGCCCGCAGAGAGGGAAAGAATAATCAAAGCAATTGCGGATATATTCAAAGGTGATAATCCAATGCAGGAGTTCATTAAACAATTCAACGACTATTTTGTTGCTGGCTTTCTTGGTCCAAACTCGACTGCAAAACAAAAACCGTTTGATTCGATATTAAAGGAAGTGAAATTGAGCCAATCAGAATTGAAGATTTCTAAAGAGATGCGGGAGAAAGTTCTTAAAATTGATGAATTGACGCTTGATACAGAACAGAAAATTACGGACCTGATTGAGCATAGAAACGACTTGATAAGAGAAGCCGACGATTTAGCTGCTAAAAAACAATTAACCAATAACGATGATTTGGACTATGCCATCAAAATTGGTGAAGTAAGTAAGGAAATCAATGACACGATTGACGCACAAGAGAAGGAACGTAGAAAGAATCTTGATGAGCAAATAAAGCTAAGAAAGGAAATGGCCAAAATCCAAGACGAGATTGTAGAGAGTGAAATTAAGCAAATGGATATAATGGAACAATACTTGGACAGAATAGCATTTGCATTAAAAGATTTGTCGCAAGGTCCGATGAGCGAACCGTTCAGGAAGTTGTGGCAACCATTTCTAGCACCAGATTTCAACGCATCGCCTGAATCCGTCAACAACGCTTTGAATAGGGAAAAACAATGGGAAGGATCACCGGCATTTCAAAACGATTTGAACAATCCACAAACTAGGGGTTGGGCCATTCGAGCAGCGCAGCAAGTGGAGAAATGGGAAGCTCAGGCACGACAACTGAATTTGATTGGAAATATTTTGGAGGCTGAAGCGCGATTGCGATTGGCTGATGAGTTAAGAGATAGAATCAATCCATTAAATTCTCGTGATAAACACCCATTAAAACAAATGAATGACCAGTTGATTAAATTAAATGAGATACAAGGGGAATTGTTGAATCGTGAACAAACGACCGGATGGAAAATCATCCCGGCAATGGGAAATTAAATTGAAATACTATAATTTATGCCAAACAATACATTAGAACATTACGGCAGAAGCACCAGTCAATGGGGGGCTGACGAATTATGGAAAGAACCATACGCAGTTAGCATTGAACGGCCAACCTTTCCGTTTGAGGGTAATATCACTGATTATTTGGTTGAGCAGGATTTTATCATTTATACTGACTATTACCTTGAAACAATTCCTGACGTTGGAACCGAGAACCAGAAACAAGATTTTATAGGCTTTTTCTTCTCTCACGATTCAACTTTGTCAGATTTGGGGGGCGGTATATCACGATTTACAAGGACGTGGGCGAAGCTGCCCGGCCTATCTGAGAGCGGTTCTGTTGCCCGGACGGAGTTTGAGTCGTTCGCCTACACAAAACCCGGTATAAACAATTCTGTGGCGGTTATCACCTATTACATTGACTCATCTAGTACCTCAAGTTTGGATGGTTCCTTAATTCAATTAAAGTCGTTCCAGAACTTTCCTCATAACATCGGTTCTGAATACCAGATGGCCACGGTTTACTATAACTTTGCACAACACTATACGACAGCAAACAGCGCAGTTGGTATAACATATATTTTCCCCGGCATCTATTACACAACGCCAATAATATCAAGAACAACAACTTCAATAACGGTTGCGACGTTGAATCTTTCCGGTTCAGCCACAAATTATTTGGGTTTCAGTAAACCAGTTATTAAAATCAATCCAAAAACGGAAGTGGTAAACTCAAAACTAGAATTTACGTACTGGTTGCCCGGCGTAAATTGTGAGTCACCGGACACCATACCGCTTGAACAAATTTTTCAAATCAAAGACGAAAATAGCAATTTTACAGATACGCTCTCGGAGATAACAACACCATCGCTCGCCACCTATCAGTCAAGTATAGCCGGTCAATATATTGTTGCTGAAGGGAGCACCGTGCGAAGATGGAACGGAAATATTTATGAAAGAACAACACGCAAGGTACGAGCGCTTTCGTTGACAGACGCGGTGTTTACGTAACGCATGAATTGCGCTTTTACTTAGACCGTTATTTATTGATATATGGACAAAACCAAAAACACAAAGGAAGGAAATTTTGATGAGGTTAAGGTACCGAATCAACTTGATTATCCTATGTTTACGGCCGGTAAATCCAAAGCTACAGTTTTTAGTGCCAAGTTGATGAATCGCATTATTAGATTTATCAACAAATTTGCCAATCTAACAGAGGGTCCGGGGATTAGTATAGACAAAAGAGCAGACGCCAATGTTGTTATCGGAATAAAAAAAGATGTTTTGGATAAAATAAACAACCCTCCTCTGCCAAATCAATCCCCCGGCAGCTTTGTTTCACCTTCTAGTGGAAGCCTGAATTTCAAAGGTCAGTGGCAAAATGCTACGAATTATGTAACCAATGACATTGTTTATAGATTAACTAGCAGTGAAATTGTAACTGGTAAAGCATCTTCCTACGTTGCTATTACTTCGTCATTCAACAATGAACCGCCAGCAGCCGGATTAGGGGAAGTAAGTTCTTCAAACGCTTACTGGAAGGTTTTCGTTCCTTATTCTTTTCCTTTCATGCGATGGATGTCTCCCACAAGTGCGAGCACGAATTATACTCAAATCAATTCCGGTAGTATGGAAATGAAAATGGGATCTTTTGGAAGTTATTACATTAACCCTAATGACATTCCAGTAGCAGCAAGGGGAAAAGAGTTTCGTTTTAGGGAGCTGCTGGTCTGTGACGGAGGCTCCAACAAGACCATTTGTGTTGTGTGTACGGAACCGTATTAAAATATTGAGAGATTATGAACCATTTGATATAATGGGAAGTTTATGATTGAAAATATAACAAATGAAATATGGTATGATATTCCCGGCTATGTCGGTTATTATCAATTGAGCAATTTACATAACGCTAAGAGTTTAGACCGATGGATAATATATTCTAACGGAGTAAAACATTTCTGCAAAGGCCAATTATTAAAACCTTTTCTATCTGATGGGTATTTAACAGTGGGCCTATCTAAAAATGGAAACCCTAAAACATTCAATATTCATCATTTGATAGGATTAGTATTCATTCCTAATCCTAATAATTATACACACGTTTTACATATTGATAATAACACAACGCATAATGATATATCTAATCTAAAATGGGGTACTGATAGACAAAACATACAAGAAGCGTGGAGAGACGGTTTGCACAAGAAAACTATTGAAGTATCTTCAGAGTATCATTCACAAAAACAATTTGGAGAAGCAAATCCATTTGGCCATAAACTGACTGTCGATAAAGTCTTGGAGATAAGACAGAAGAAATTAACAGGTCAATATACCAATAAACAATTGGGCGCAGAATATAACGTAAGCGCTCAGATAATTGGTAATGTAATTAGAAGAAAAGATTGGAAGCATGTTAAATAATGAGTACCCCCCTTGTCATATCGGCATGTAACCAACACAACTGCTTATTTAATAGATCGGTTCTTGCGTACCATGGGTACTACGGCTTCCCTGTTTTAGATTTTCCTACTCCAGCACCAGACAATTTTTTCACCAATGTAGATTTCTACAAGAAATATTTACATGAAGAAGTGGTTTTTACAACGGATGGCCCTAATGAAGTTGAGCCGTATGGGGGCACAAGATTGCTAGACGTGGACCGACTCAGCGGGCTTCTTACAGATGACCGAAGCGGTGAAGGTGGTTATGCTGGCAACAATGATACATTCCCCGTTTTCTTGACTGTAATATCTGATGATATTGGACACACAGTAAGAACAACGGTTGCTGGCCCTACTCTTGATGGCACCATTGTTACAAGGACAATAACATTAAGTAATGAATATACGGACTCTCGAATGTATCAAGACGTTGATTCACTGCTGGATAGTGCAAGTTATTTGAATCCATTTGGAACATATCCAGAAATTAGGACAACATTTTATGTACAAGGAACTGGCTCAATAGGGTATGATGCCATAAGTGATGTCTCAACACCAACAACGGCATTTTATCACAGGTATGCAAGTGGTAGTAATTTTCCCACATATTATGATTTAGTAACTCCATTTAATCCTTTTAATACTCCATCTTATTATTATGCAACAAACGCACTGTTTGCTATGAAATTCCAAAGTCAGGTACGAACGCATTATTATATTAGAGAAAACAACACTGAGGAATTGGAGAGGGAAACTGTGCTTACTTACCCCCTGTCGGATCTCGACTCAACTTTATATGCTGACGTATTTCTTCCTACTGCGAACGATACGTCATGTACCGATTCTACAACCAATGCTTGTACTTCCTCTTTAGTTGAAGTTTTACCACCGGCTTTTAATGCAAGTTATTATATGCTCTTTAAGGTATTAAACAAAAGTGGGAGTTGTTCCTAACCAAATAAACCGAATACAAACAATAACTTTTTCCCTATTTATCTAATATGGCGGATTTACAACTATTTTTCAATCAAGAGGCTGCTAATCGTAGTGTGTCTCTTGTCAACAGAACTGGCAGCGGTGCGTTGCCTGTAATGTCTCTCCCTCTTGTCTTTGCTGACATTTATTCCTGTAATGCACAGTTTGTTGATAAGAACGGAGTTACTGGCTCTTACTTCAGCACCAGTGGTTCAACCGCGACATTGGCATTAGGTCTGCCCGGCGAAGCTGCCCTTGCGTTGGCGACGTGTTCTTTCAAGTCCTCAAGTTCATACTCCGCACTTTTTCAACTTAATACAAACGAGTTGAGCGCCTCAATAGGTAGTAATAGGAGTCGCCAATATATTCTAGAATTACAGGTTGTCTCCGGCAGCTCTGTCATTACTTATCAAAATCCTTGTGCGGTGTACAGAGACGTTGTTGCAAATGCGTTGTATCCTCTCAGCGTAACCACAATCATTTCTGCTTCCTATGCCTCAAATGCTTTGTCTGCTAGTTATGCTAAATCCGCCTCATGGGCAGACAAATCTTTAGTATCAACTCAAGTGGCTTTTGCAAATGGTGGAGGGTTGAATGCTTCAACATTATTGATTTACAATGCTGGAGTTGATGACACTACAAATTATTATACACAGATTGGCAGTCCATTTGCTGGCGCACTTATTTTAGCAAACCAATCCCAGTCAAGATTTATTAGATTAAATACGGACGGTAATTCCTACATAGGAACACAACCATACAATTTTGGTATTGGCACAGAAAGTCCAACAGCAAAGTTACACGTTCAAGGAAACATATCTGCTTCGTCTGTGACTGCTTCATTATTAGGAACGTCAAGTTATGCCAACACTGCTTCTTTTCTTAATGGGTCGGTCACGTCAGCAAGTTATTCAACAAACAGTTCAACTGCTTCTTTCTATAATGGCTCGATTACTTCTGCCAGCTATGCCACGACTGCTATAACTTGTAGTGGTATAGTCAATGCTAATCAGTATTCTCTAACAAGTGGATTTGCCAACTACTATACTGCTTCATTTTCTTTGTCTAACACAGATGACGGAAGATACGTTTCTGTGGTCAGTGGAGCGGCAGTCAATGTGACAATTTCAAGTTCGTTGAATACCAATTTTAATTGTCTCATCTTCCAAAGTGGAAGTGGTCAAGTGTCTATTATTACTGGTTCAACCGCCACCGTATTGAGAAACCGACAGAGTTTCAAATCATTGGCAGGACAGTACGCCGTTGCTTCTCTTGTTAGAGTTGCTTCGGGAGACTTCATATTGAGTGGGGATTTGGCATAATATGATATTCGTACCAACACTCCGAGGATATATTCAACCCGCCATTGCAACGGGATTCAGTGCCGAACCAGAATTGTCTTCTTGGGTTAGCAGAGTTCAAGGACAATCAAGCGATGTTACAGGCAGTGGTGTCCAGACCGCAGTTGGTAATTTTATTGTCGGGTGCAAGACGGACGGGCTTTGGACTCTTGGGCAACGTATTGGTGTTTATGCTGGAAATGATTTGAATGCGTTGAAAGCACCATTAGTAAACGTTTCTGGTTCTACAACTGATACTCTCACTGGATTTGTGGCTGGTGATTATACTTCAAACGGATTGGTTGGTGGTTCGGGTAAAGGTATCCGAACTGGATTTGTTGGTGACGGTGTTAACGGAATGGGTGCTGGAGGGATAAACGATTTTAGTATGGCTGTTTATGTTAGAGATACCAATTATGCAGGCGGAATGCAAATGGGAACCCAAACGTCGGCTGATGCTACTCGTGGATGCTATCTCTATCACGATGCCAGCAATGCCAACGCAGAAATGTGGAATATCAGTAATGGTATAACTATAGCAGATGCAGGAGGCATCGGATTTTATATAGGAAGTAGAATAGCATCAAATGACCTACGCCTATACAAGAACGGTTCTCAAATTGGGTCAACAGCAACAAATCCAGCAGGACAGACAAACGCATTTCAGATTTATGTTCACGATGGAGATTTATCCAATGCTGCTAATTGGGCACCGTCTGGACAACGTTTTTGTCTTTATTGGATTGGTAAAGGATTGACTTCAACTCAAGCAGCAAATCTTTATACAAGAGTTCAAACATTACAGACGGCGTTGGGTAGGCAAGTATAAAAGAGTTGACCACACCTTATTGAGCCAGAGGCTTGCCCGTTTAATGTCGTTTGATAGACTGTCAAACATGAAAAACATCATTACAACATTGTCAGTCGTTGCTATCCTCTTTTCTGCCTGCTCTCCCAAGACAACGGAGAAACAAGAAACAAAGCCGGTTAAAATAACGCCGGTAACACAACAACGGAATGAGAAGGAATACAAATTTTACTTTTCAGGATGGGCAATCACTGGCGACCCGAAAAATCTTGAACGTGTGGCTTTCGGAATGAGCCAATATAAACCCAATGGAATGAACTCCGGCAGAGAGTCGTTTCAAGTGTTGGATGTTACCAAAGACGGAGCACGTATTCGCATTCCGCTCAATCAGCAATCAAACGAAACTTACGTGAGGGAACCAGACCAAAAGACCGTCAAGGAAGTTGATTTAGGCGGTGATATATTTGTCAAAGGATTGACCAGCGTTTTCAACGATAGGGAATATGCTGGACCACTCCGAATGAAGCCGGTAGGCTCAATCACCTACACAACCATTACAGGCGCAATCAGGCGCATTCCGGCCTTTGAATTGTGGGTTGAGTAAGACGTTGACTCCGACCCTCTGACCGCTTAATTTCTAAACGCAACTTGAGTGTTTTCTTAATCTATTTCACCCAAGATGCACCCGCCCCTTCTCATTGACGTGGGAAGGGGCAATTTTGTGAGCGATTTTGTGTTTCCCTCAACACCTATTTTGCCCGAATGTGCGTAAACCAGTGCCATTCCAAGGTTTCAATCCATACCTATTTCTCATATAAATTATTGACTGAAACACCTACTTCTGAGAGAATCATTGTCAGTTAAGAGCGTCAACTCTTAACGAAACAATTAGAAAAAATAGATTATGAAAACACAGAACAAGGTTTGTTTCTCTTACATTCGGTTTTCCTCTGAGTCCCAAAAAGACGGTTCGTCCGTTGAACGTCAAACCCCGATTGCTCAAAGGGTAGCAACCGAAAAAGGTTGGACACTCAGAGAGGATTTGAACGCTTCCGACTTGGGCGTTTCCGCTTTCAAGGGTGATAATATCAAAACGCTTCGGTCAATCATTGATGCCGTAAAAGAGGGAAAAATTCCACAAGGTTCTGTAATGGTCATCGAAGCGTTTGACCGATTCTCAAGACAGCAAATTGACACCGCAGAGGACATTCTTAAAGAAATGCTTCGTGCTGGATTAGAAATATACGTTGAACGTGGCGGACATCACCTGACAAGGGAGAGTCTGAACCGACCGATTGACAGAATCATTGCCTTACTTGAACTGGCCTCTGCCAATGAGTATTCGGCAAAGTTGTCTGAGAGAGTCAAAGCGGCGTATAGAGTTGGCCGTCAGCAAATCCTCAATGGGGAAAAGGTAAAACTTCATATTTTTCCAAGCTGGATTGATGATAATTTTCAACTGAACGAAAAGGCTGGTTCGGTTGCTTCCATCTTTACCCTTTATCTTGCTGGAAAAGGACCGGCTGCCATTGCAAAAGAGTTTAATCAAAAGAACGTTTCAAGTTTGAGAGGGACGGGCCTCTGGTCGCAGGCGGTGATTTACAAACTTTTGACCGACAGAAAGGTTATTGGCGAATACAACAATGGCGGAGAAATTGTTAAAGGTTTCTTTCCTTCCGTTGTCTCCGATGAAACTTTCTATAAAGTTCAGTCCCGACTCAATGACAACAAGGGAAAGAGGCCGACAGGCATTTATTGTGGAAACAACATCGCAAATATTTTCTCCGGCGTTGCTTTCTGCTCATGTGGACAAAAAATTAAAGTCAGTAATGGGAAGGGCGGAAAGTATATCACCTGCCACGGACACGTCAAAGGACTCGGTTGCACGGAACCGATGGTCAAATATGACCCGTTTGAAACATCGTTTGTCAGCCTTCTCCGTCTCCGTCCCGAGCAATTGGTGCGTGATGAGTCGGGTACTTCGTTCAATGCTGAAATTCAAATCCTCAAAGGCCAATTGTCTGAAACTCAAAAACAAATCTCAAACATTACAGAGTCGCTTGGATTTGCTCCCTCAAAGTCTCTGGCTTTGCGTCTGGCATCGCTTGAACAAGAGGCTGATGAATTGACAAGGAAGATTGAACTGGCTTCTGCCAAGTCAACGTCAGCGAAAGGAAGCACAAACAAACTCAATGAGATTGTAAAACGGCTCGACACTCTGAAAACCGACTCTGAACTGCGGTCAACGGTTCAATCGTGGATAAGGGAGCAAGTCAACCGAATAACTCTAAACAAGTCTGATAAGACATTTACCATTGATGCGAAAAATGGCCGGTTTATCAAAATGGGGCTTGATGGTTCCATTATGGAAATCAAACCCGTTGTGGATTTGATGACTCAACAGACATACCATTTCGTTGCTGTTCAACAAGTGGTCAATTCATAAATACCCTATTGGCAATGTATAATGAATAAAGCGCCATTATTATCATTTTTCCATTGGCCAGAATCACAGATGGCGTATATTCAATTCAATCGTCAGTGAAACAATAACCAAAACAAAAACCTATGAGCAACAGAGTAGTAGTAATCAAACCATTACCACCAACAACACACGAACAAACAGAAATAACCGTTATGAATGAAAAACCAGCAGCAGCACCATTGACAGCAGCAGACATATTACCCAAAACAAAGAAGGGCGATAAATCGCCCTTGGAAATCATTCAGGATGCCCGAAGTATCATAGACGCCCAAATGTCGGCAGTGAAAACCGACTTCTCACGTCGCTTACAAGTTCTAGCAAACGACAAACACACCCTTGAGGCAATGGGCGTGGCGATTGATTGGAGTTTGCCGGAGTTTTCAACTTCTCTCAATGAGTTAGGATTGATTTCAGATATACCCACAACGCCCGGCAGCCACGCCAAGAGAGGCCCGAAGCCCAAGACAAACGGAGACACGGGCAAGGACTGGGCAGACACGAAGGGCGGAAAGATGGTTTTGGAAGCATTTACTAAGGGTGCTGAGTTCAGCATTGCAGAATGCTCCAAGAAAACCAAACTGGCGGAAAACACCTTGAGGATTTACTTGGGCAAAGGAACGAAGGCCGGTTATCTGGAATCGCTTCGTGAAGGCCGGTATAAAAGAATTAAGTAAGGTCTAAACACCTACGCCAATCCCTCTGGTTTGACCGCCAGAGGGTTTTTAGTGCGGTTGAGTGTCGGAATCACGCCGCAACCAATTCTGTTGCCGGATTGATTTCCATAACAAAATTTTCTTTCAATGGCAGTCGGAGTTCTTTTCCGTTTCTAGCTTTGATACCGTAGCCTCCGAAGGTTATCTTAAACGCCAAACCAGCCACGTTTAAGTATTTTTCTTTTGTTGTCAGCTTTAACAGGTCAACCGATTTAGCGCCGGTTGCATTGTAATAAGAAATATTTGTTTTGTAATAATCAAAGACAACTGATGCCGGTATTTCAGCTAAAGACCACATTTTTATTTCGCTATCATAAGGGTCGGGCTCGGGGTTATCATAATCATAAAGACAATCCTCAGGATTGTTGCCGTGATAATCATTTACAGCAAAGGGCGTATAACTTATTTCCAAATGTTGTCCGTTTTCTTTAACCAATGCGTGTTGGAAATAATCTGATGAGTTAGGAAAACGGGCAACTGCCAGAACATATTCCGATTTCGTATGCAATGTTAGATAATGGAGAGCATTCCAATAACAAGCGCACATTCTTGGTTGACATTCCCACTCCGTAACAACAGGCGATATTGGCACAGGTCCATGTCCAAAGGATGAAAGTGCTTTCAATACGTCTTTTTCGCTGTCACAAGTAAATAAAGTTTCCTTAGCAAAAGCATAGCGTATTTCGTTTGGTGTCATAAATCGTTTTATTGATGGTCATACCACAACACCAATAAGCTCGGCCATTTCTTTGACGTGATACTCCAATCGTATTGCCTTGAGAGTGGCGAACAACAACACCGCTTCATCCTCTGTCAGAATGTAGGTTGAATCGCCGTCTTGTAAGATCCATTTTGGCTTTTGCTCGTCTTCCATATTATTTCTCTCCCTCTCTACTACTTATTGATTGCATACTTACCTTTCTTTTGTATGCGAATTTAATTAGGCTGCCGGTTGACCTTAAAAGTTGACCGGCGGTTTACTTTCACAAGTTGTATCCCATTTGCTTCAATGCGGTATATGGAAATATTGTGTGGCATAACTCACAAATGAAAAATACGCCTTCCTCTTTGGTGTATCCTTCGACCAGTTCTTTTGACTGACAATCAACGTTTGGGCATTTTAACTGTCTTCGCTTAACTGGTTCGTCGCTCCTAATAGCAATCATTTCTTTCTTTTTCTTCGCAAACTCCGTTTGAAAGTGTTTAATCAATTCTTTGTCTGGCATATTATTTCTCTCCCTCTTTCAAATATCAAATCGGTCTTCGGGTGGTAATTGTTTCATACATTTTGGACATCCTTTACCACGCAATACTATGTCAGAGACGGACATTTGCCATTTGTTCTTACATTCCTTACAGACAAACCAAGCCTTTTGATGACTGCCCGCTTTAATAACTTTTGGGTCCAATCCCAGTTTATCATTTTCTTCCTTGCACCATCTAACATTTTTATTGTTTTCTTTTGCTGTCATACTAATTTTCTTTCAAAAAACCTATCAACCGTTCCGGCTTGTAAGATTTCATAAATGTAGATTTTTTGTGTATTAGCATCAAAACTGGCAACTTTGATGAAATGAGAAAACATAGAACACTCCATGACTGCTTCATCTGGAGTTTTCCCGCGCCTAAAAGCCACTAAAGAAGCAATTTCTTCTGGATGAACGACAAGATAATAAACCTTGGATATGTTTTCTTTGGTTGATTTGTCGAATAATTTTGGCCCAAGATCAACAAGTTCATCGAAGTAGCACAACTTATTCTTTTCGCAGTATTGCTTTATTTTGGAGTTTAATTTCTGTAATGTTTCTTTCATAGTAGTATATTATTACCGGCGGTTTTCCACGTCAAGCGACGGCGGTTTCCTCAACTTCCACGATTTCAATTTCATCTTGGCAGACTTCCTCGTAGCATTTATCACAAGTTATTGTCGCCATACTCTGGTCACCGCGGTCAATTTCCTCTGAGTCATAGTCAATATCTACACAGGCACCGTTTTCATCATCGTCAATACAGATAGGCGCTGTATATTCAACATCTCTTGAATACTCAGCGGTGAACGTTGACACTTCCTTGCATTCTGGACATTTCATTTGTTTCATATTTTGTATTTTGTTTGTTAAATTGACGGAGAAAAGAGGGTCGGCACTGAAATGAAAAGAGAAAAAACAATGCTTTCCCTCTTTGCTCCGGACATTTGTTTTTTAACTGGCGACGGCCTCTTGATTGACTTCCACTATCTTTATATCGTCAATCTGGACAACGCTTCCACAATTTACACAGGTTGCTTCTTCTTCGTCGCCGGTGTTTTTGTCATAACCCTCGTCAGCGTTGTCCCAGTCAATTTCTAAATAGTTGTCCTCAACATCACATTCGGGGTCATCTATTACTACAGGCGCACTACAGCATATTGAGTAGTTGTAGCGGAATTGAGAGGGTTTCTCACACTCTGGACATTTCATTATTTTCATAGGCTTTATTTTCCTTTTGGTTGTTCTCTTATCGTATCTCCGATTGTATATTATCAATCCACGGGAGTCAATAAAGTTTGAATCGCAAAGTGATATTTCTTATCGGAGGAAAAGTTTTATACGATTAGCTAACAACCATCCTTTTCTTTCCATTGGTTTGTGCTACTCCCTTGACAGACACAAGAGCACAACCGCCTTTGTTACCCTCAAAAAACTCCTGTGTGTCATAGACAAAATCTAATGGCTTTTTGTCATTGTGAATACGGACTTTCTTTTTATAGCCAGTAGCGGTGCAGGACATAACAGGTTCATCACCTGTCAACCGACCGATTTTAATGAATCTCTGTAGTACTTCAATCAACTCTCTTACTATCATACGTTTTTCTTTCTGTTGTTATACGTCGTTGGTTTATTCCTTCGACGGGGACGATTATAGCAGGTCCGTGGTCAAGCGCAATCAAATTTGAATCGTAAAGTGAAATACTTAATACACCGAAAAGTTTTATCCGATTAGATATGAATGCTAAAACACTGAAAAGTTTTATCAGATTGGAGGCGTATTCATAACCAAGCGCAAATGGCCTTTTAAGGCGTCTTACCCTCTGTCGGCTGTGCTGACCCTCGGCTTAGGTGGGCAACGCTTCATAGAGCGTTTATGGAATTGGTTTGGAGATTGGAATGAAGCGCATTAGATGATCCTCTACATCAAACCCCTGTATGTCCATCTCAGCAGCAATTTTCACCGCTTCGGTTTTTAACCTTTCGGCAAACGCTTTGTTGGACTTCCAAAAAGATTTTCTATGGTTGACCTTTTCTTTTCCGCCTCTGTAAGCATACCAGCCTTTTTTCAACGCTTCGGCTCGTGTCCTAAAGCCAATACCTTTGTTGTCATCAATGACTTGCTCGGTATCATCTTTGCCAACTATTAGGACCCAACGTTTTGCTTTGGCTGATATTTCCTTTTGAACTGCTTCGTAATGATCGTTAGTTGTCATATATTCTGTGATTTGGAGTATATCAAAGGCGTTAGATGTCCTCAATATATTATATTCGTTTGTCCATTATTACATTAGAAGGAATACGCTTTAGAGTTGCCATTTTTACTCACTTAGGAGATACTTATAGTCAAGATAACAACTGGTTCTGGTGCCTTCCATCGGCGCCTTCTCTTTCTGGTTGAAGTCTTCTGGGTTGGTGGTGGGAGATTGGTACCTCCCACAAAATTTGAGCCGGATGGCATTAGCGTGTCATCCGGTTTATCTTTTCTATAATCCTTCAAACAATTAAAATATCTTTTTTCATCGCTTCACACTATTTAAGAATGTATCATACACAATATTATGAAGCCAATTTCATACTATAATAAGAGAAGGAAAACATGGTTCCCACAAAGAAACCTGACAGACCGAATCTATGCGTCTGTCGGTCAATAAATCCTCACTCTAAGCGAATACTAATCCTAAGCGATTTCCATTCTGGACACCGTTTCGGTTTAGCTCATCACGAGCACTGTGTTAATCAATTTCAAAAGAAAGCGTGGCAGTTCTTTGAGGATGGAATAAGGAAGCACGGACCATTTGACGTTGTTCTGAATAATGGTGACCTGATTGACGGACGTGCCAGAAAGAACGGTGGCATTGAGCTAATCACTTCAAACCTTGAGGAGCAGTCAGACATTGCCATCAAAGTTTTGAGACGAGTTCACTTTCTAAATGGCAAAACACCAGTCAAGTTTCTGTTCACTCGCGGGACTCCATACCACACAGGCGAACAAGAGGACTGGGAGAACATCATTGCTAGAGATTTTAGGAATGGAGACGCCAAGAATATTGATGAGCGATTGCTTGTCAAAATATCGGGCGTTACCTTCGACCTGAAACACAAAGTTTCTTCTGCTTCATTACCACACACAAGGGCATCGTCACCCGGCAGAGACATTCTATTTGCGATGCTTAAGGAAACCGCTGAGGGCAGAGAGAAAGCGGATGTCTTTATTAGGAGCCATGTTCATTATTACTCTTACTTTGAAACCCTCGGGCGAATCGCCATAACCACGCCAGCACTTCAAATCAACTCATCCTATGGAGAGAGGCAGTGCGGTGGAATAACAAATTTCGGCTTCCTTGTAATGGAAGTCAGCAATGGAAAGATAATTAAACTAAGTAAGCATATCGCTGAAAAGCCAATGAAGAAAGAGACGGTTATACAATTATGAGAGAAGAAATAAACAGAATAGATATACAAGTCCAGAAATATTTGACGGCTAATGAAAATTGCTTATTAGATTATTTAGTCCATAGGAGTGCTCTTGCCGGATGGGATTTTAGCCTAACTGATATAGTAAATAATACTGCTTTATCAATGGGCACACTTCACAGGACTTTATCTAAACTAATAGAAAAAGGATGGGTCATCAAAACTGAAACCCATCACTACGTATTCAAACGTCAAGAGTTCCTGATATGGATGTTTTCCAAAATGGAAAATACTAAATCCAAATCTACCCAAGATTTTCCAAAATGGAAAGAAAAAGTTTCCAAAATGGAAAGTACAAATAGAAGTACAAATATTAGTACTAGTACTACTGGAAGTACTTGTACTTTCCAAAATGGAAAATCTGAAAACTATAATAAAGAACTATTACAAAAACTTGAGCAAGCTGGGATTGCTTTAGAGGACTTTAAAGCCAGAAAAGAATTAGAAAAACAAAAGGTAAAGATTGAGGACTTTAATCCTATTGACGATAGTATAATAAATTATCTAAAACTAGAGAAGATGCAAAAAGAAGCTGCGTCTTCTTTGAAAACTAAAAAAAGATGGTAATACAGGATTTCAGTGCTTCTGGTTTTTATATTAAAGGCGATGTCCTTTTTCAGGGTCTTTTTTTGTCCCCTTCCCAATTCAGTATGTTGTGGGGCTCCGCCCCTATTCCGCGCCAAGAAACAACCGCGAAATCAAGGAAATTGGGCTGCGCTGTTCCGCGCCGGTCAGTTAAAATATCTTGATGGCAGATTCGGAATGAAATATAATAGTGCCTATGACAAATGAGGAAGCAATTGAGGTATTGGATAAAGCATATCCATCAAGGACTTTTTATTCAAGCAGAAAGGTTTGGTCAAGAATAAGAGTAATAAAATATATTAGCAATAATCCTTATGTTTCATTAAGGCAACTAAAAATAGAGTTTCCATATTTCTCAAAAGGTACATTTAAGATTTTATTGAAAGCAATGAGATGAGTTCCCCCTTCCCATGAATATAATAAATTGAAGTCGGTCAACTGATTTGATAGAATAGTTATTATTACAAGGAGAAATATAATATGCTAAATAACGCACAAGAAGCAATTGTAAAGGTATATCTAAAAAGAGCAATTGAATGCTTTCAAAAGGAAAAAGATTCTTGCTTGGAGGATATTCATTTTTTCGTAGATCGTAGGAATCAATCAACAAGCGATAATTCTATTCTTAATAAAAAGATTAAAGACGCTGAGATTCAATTCTGTGTTTTGTCTGGTAAACTTGATATGTCTGAAATGATTCTCAAATCAATGAATCGTATTAAAGAAATATGCCCATGTGAAGGTGATCCATCTTGCATAAATAAACTGGATGTTAATTATGATAAGTTTACGAAAAGGATTTTGGAAGTATGAATGAAGAACAATATATTTGCCAAGATTGTGGTGCTGATAAAGCACAATACATAATCAAGGAACGGTTGCCAAGAAGTTTAGAATACATTGAAGTTGCTCTATGTAAGCAATGTTACCATAAACAGCAACAATTAACTACAACCGTACGTAATAGTTGGAATGAAATAAAAAGAAAAAGAGGATTGATATGAGACGCTTCGTTCCAGAATGTTTCAAACACAAAGGTTGTGGTCATGCAATGCCTATAAATCCTTATCAATCTAAAAGAAGAAAACAAAGGATTGTCGAGATACGAAACAACGCCAAGGCTGGTAACTCTCACATGCTAATATTTCCCAAGTTGCCCGAAAAATCTAAAGAGGATGACAACCCGTTTTTTGGTTATGACTGAAGCTGCTTTTAACGCTTTCTTTGAAATGCCCGTAACGGACCTGCCCGAGGATGTTGTCGCCGATACGACCCACCTGATACACGGATATAAACTAAGAAGGGTTGCCCGCAGAGTTAAGATGAAAAGGAAGTGGAAGGTAGAGGAACGCTGGTTCGTCTTGCCAGAAGGGTTAGGCGCAGAACTGGCGGAGTTTGTGAGGATGTCCGCATCCAGAACAGGCTACAAGACGCTGAACGCCCTATTTTCAAGTGTAACCTACCACACAAAAAATGATCTGTTTCCAAGGAAGAAATAATATAACAAATTGACCACTCCGACCGCCTTTGATATACTCTCAATCATTGTGAAGGTTTGAAAAGATTAAAGTTTGCTTCTTAGCAAAAACAATCGGTTGCTCATTTCAATCACAAGTTTGTTTGTTGGGGTAAGTTCATAAATCGAAAAGCCGGTCAACCTGTTGTTGATCGGTTTTTCTTTTTGTATGCCAGAACCAAGTCAAAATAAAATAATGAAGCGGTTTGATTTCCATATTTGTGTTTGATATGATGTTTCCACAAAATCAAAGAAAGGTAAATACAACAGTTATGACAGAATATTATTACAATCAAACAAAAGAAACGATCACGCTTAAACAGGCCGAAGAATACGTGAAGAAACTATATCCCAAACAAAGGCCGTTGAGACAAGCTCATGTGGACAAATTGGCTTCTGAAATTATTGAGAGGAAAGGACAATCCCAATTAAATAACGATTCGATAGTTTTCATAGACGATGAGTTAGCAAATGGACATCATAGATTGCAGGCTTTGATAAAGGCAGCATCTATGGAGCCGGAAATGGTGGTATCTCAAGATCATTCAATAATGAGAACCAACGACCATAATATGTGGAACGTTATAGATATTCAAAGCATTCCAAGAAGCTTTTCCGACATCTGTGGTCCAGATGTCCCAAATTCTCGTATGATAGGTATGATAATAAATCTCATATTAAAATACGACGCTCGCAAGATCTCCATTCGTAGTCCGGGGTTCACACAAGAAATCAATTCCCATAGGTTCAAGTATCTCAAAGAGAATTATGTAATGTTGCAGGAAAGTATTGAGAAGGTTAAAGAAATGTATAAAGAAATGATAACAACCGCAAAGTGTTCGCTGCTGACCGAACAAGTTGGATCTACTTTTCTTATTTTAGCATCTGAAAAAATAGAGGATAGGAAAGACGCGGCGGAGTTCATAAAGTTTATGTATTCGGGTCAATCGTCATCAATAATATTTCCATCTTATGTTGGTCAGTTGAGGCAAATTCTTATTGGCAATCAAAACGATAAACACGAACAACCTTTCCCTGTAAGGATCAAACTAGCGATGTTGATAAAGGTGTATAACGCTTTCAAGAGAGGTTTGGCCGAAATGAAGGAAAAGAGCCCGACTAGAAAAAGTAGAAATGGCAAAAGAACAGGTAAGAAAGCCACATCAGAGGAAGGTTACATCCGATTTAAGAAGGGGGAAAAATTTCCAAGATTCTATTTTGAGGATCCCGCGGCAGAGTTTGTGGAAGTCGTTAATGTTGATAATAAACAAACGGAGGGTGCTACAGAAAGCTCGCCGGTTGAAGTTAAGGATTTGGTTGCTCGCTAAAAGGAGATTATGAAACGCCCATACTACAAAAATGCTAACTACATAGATATTCAAAAAGATTGGAAATACCTTGGACCTATATTCAGGTCCAAAACTGCTTATGGTATTTGGAAACCACACATGATGAATTATGCCAATCAAAGGGCAGCGGCAATCGGTCGTAAATACCACGTAGGTAAAGCACAATTTCCATCCGACTTTGATTCCTGTGATTGGAGATGGAACAGAGGCAGACGTGGACCACAACCAGCATTCTGGGACTACGTTTGCCACGGCGCTTGTCATTGGCTGGCTGATTTGGGGTGGTATGTTGCTTCTACAGCATACCCTCAAACTAAATGGTACATCTTGACTAGCGATAAACACTCAACCGTCTGGAATGCTGACTATAAACATCCCGTGTTATTTGATATAAACGGGGTAGGGATCGGGGGTAATCCCGACGATTCATTGAAAGATGCTTTTACCAATGGTATTCAATTAAAGTATGGGGTGCCGTTATACGATATACCATAAGAAAGACGCCTGATTGCCATACTTATTGATTAACAGAAATCGTCGCTGTGGCAATCACAGAGTTTCTTCAAATGATTTCTTCTAAATTCATAAATGTATCATGTTGCCATACTACAATATGATAATGTATTATATTAAGAGCATTCATCTTCTTTCTCAATTTTGGATGCTCTTCTTTTTTTTGATAAAGGCTTAATACGCCTTGGACTTAACAAAAACAATTCATTACCACGCTTACCGCCTTTGACAAACCTGAAAATCATTGTGCCGAAAACGCTGCTGGTCAACTCAACATTTAAGTGCTCGGTAAACTTTTTCATTCGCCCTTCCTCCAAACGCCATCGTCGCCGCGGTAAAGTTGCCACTGAGTAATCCGCCTATCTATAGTTTTTAGAACTTTCACCGCAAATGTTATGTTATTTTCCTGCTCAAGTTGCTCATAGGTCAGATTGTCGGTTTCTTGTGGTGCTTGAGATATGCCATTCAATCTTTTAATGGCTTCTTTGATGACCGCCCTTTGTGCGCCATCGTCATCAAGAACGTCTCCGGCGTCTTCTTCGTCTGAATCCACGTCTTCGCCATTCAAATACGCCAAAAGGGATTCTGGTGTATTAGCGAAAGCCAAGTCAGGGTCGTATGCTTCCTCTGTTGTTGAGTCATCCTCTCCGATTTCTTTCATCAATTGCTCAAGGTCAACAATTTCCTCTGCGGTTGCCCTTCGCTCTTTTATTTGTATGATGTTTGGATTTAATAACACTTGTAACGCCGCTGCTAATTGATTGTGGTAATCCAAAGCTGAATTGAACGCCGCCTCTGCCTGCTCATTGTTTGAACCTATCATTTTCCCTAAATACAGTATTTGATTGTAGCACCGAGCAGCCAATTCCATAACACGCCTCACTTGTATTTTGTCCTGATTATTCATATTGATAAATATAACAAGTGGTTTGATTGCTCCTTAATATATTTATCTTTTAGAATCTTTTTATTACATGCGCCACTTTAAGCCAAGTCCTGAACAACTAACCGACATCAAAGCCAAATTGATTGGCGGTGCTACCATAGATTCATGCCGAAAAGAATACGCACCTTACTACAGTCAAGTAGCATTTCAGTTATTACTTAAACGACATAATATATTCCTTAGACAGTATAGAAAAGAAAGAAACGAACGTATCGTTGCTGACATTACACTAAACAAATATTCGGGCAGTGCCATTGCAAAGAAGCACGGTATATCAGCCAGTGACTTGATTTACATAAAGAGAGTCAATAATATTGCAACACAGATACCAAAGTTTGACATACATTGTTTTGATAATCCAACAACCGAACACCAGTTGTACTTCTTGGGATTATTATTTGCGGATGGTTGCGTTAATAAAGAAGGATACAGGGTTGATTTATCACTCACAACGCCATACTATCATTTGCTTGAGGATTTCAGGTCATTCCTTAAATCAAAACATAGAATATATCTACATTCAAAAGCCAAAAACAAGAACTGCAAAGATTGTTATTCCTTGATTGTTTGCTCTAAATATTTCAATAGGAGGCTAAGAGATTTGGGGTGCGTGGTAAATAAAAGCTATTATTTGAAATACCCCAAATGGCTAAATGACCTGACAGACGACCAATTCAGGCATTTCCTCAGAGGCTACAACGACGGAAACGGGAGCTGGTTATTTGATAAGAAAAACAAAAGGCCAATATTTAACATAGCTTCAACAAAACCTTTCTTGCTCGGTATAAAAGGAAAATTGGAAAACCTTTTCAATTGTCATTGCTCCATTATTAAGAACGGTCAAAGAAAACATAATTGGGATAAATGGTCAGGCTACTGCTTAATAGTCAACGGACCATCTGCCATAGATATAGGAAATTGGCTTTATGACGGTGCCACTATTTATGGAAAGAATAAGAAAAGAAAGTTTGATAACTTATGACAGATAAAACAAACGTAATAGCATTAACCTACTACAACGCTAATGGCCAAGTGGTGTCTGAAGATGTGATACACCTATCATTATTACAGGATATGGCGCCTATTTTCCGTACATTAACCATCGAGAGCAAGATACAGAAACTATGTGGTATTGACTTCATTACTACGCCAAAGAGAAGGGGCCTGTAATGTGGAGAGAGACTGTCAATCAAGTGCGCCATAAGTGAACGTGGCGATGACCAGACAGAGAATTGAGGCGCATTGGATCAACGCTGGCCCCGATAGGGGTCCTCTGCCGACGCTTAATCGCCGACCGGCGTTAAAGACACCTGCTACGATTTTTTGCGTGGTTTCCCCGATTTCCCAAAAGTGGGAAAAAGTAAGTTAGCGATTATACATAAATACATATTCATATATGGTTGAGCAAATTTATACAAAAAGACAACTCTCAAGGAAGTTTCATAAAAAAGTGGATACGGTAACACGTATGCAC
>Ga0193696_1000130_pt1 | contig 32022 bp, 52 predicted proteins | sample L3m1metaG_FD_145074 | JGI IMG/M metagenome (GOLD analysis project Ga0193696, IMG submission 145074) | Soil microbial communities from a riparian zone of the East river system, Colorado, United States - L3m1 | ecosystem: Environmental > Terrestrial > Soil > Riparian zone | place: USA: East River... | reverse complement strand
CGCAACAGCGGCAGCGGGGCCATCGAACAAGGGGATCCGAGGGTGTGATGCCTGACCTGATGACGTTGCTCCAGTCGCTGGCGGGTTCGCAGGGTGACCCTGCCAGTGCCGTGCGCCCCGGCGAGGACAACTCGCCCGAGGCTATCGCCGAGCGCCGCAGGCGGATGCTGCAGCCGCGGCCGACGATGGAGGGCGTGCTGGGGCCGCGCCGTGAGGCGATGCCCGACCTGCCGCAGCTGCCGCGGCCGGAGGTGGATGGGCCGCAGCTGCCGCGCACGATGATGCCGGACCCGGCCAGCGCGGTGCGCCCAGGTGAGCTGGACGACGAGGACATGCCTGGCGGCCTCGACCCGGCCAGCGCCGTGCGGCCTGGTGAGCTGCCGCCGATGCGGCCGATGCCCAGCCACGACCCGTCCAGCGCCGTGCGGCCTGGTGAGCTGGGGCCGATGCGGCCGATGCCCAGCCACGACCCGTCCAGCGCCGTGCGGCCTGGTGAGCTGGGGCCGGGCCCTGGCGGCATGGACCCGAAGATGATGAGCCTGATGACCATCATCAGCCAGCTGATGCAGCAGGCCCGCGGCGGGGGGATGCAGTAGGCCATGTCGCGCATCCAGGTCACGCTGGCGTGCGGCTGCACGCTGCCCGTCAACGAGGCTGCGCCGCCCGAGGAGCGCAGCGACGCGCCGGTCTGCCCGACCCACGGCGACCAACACGTTGTGCGCGTGAAGGCCCCAGCGCCGCGGTTTACGGGGGTGGCAGCGCGAGGCCCTCTCGCGGTGAAGGAGTAGCGCATGGCCGCCGAGCCCTACGACTGGCAGAAGCAGCAGCAGACGCCGACCAACCCGTTCCAGACGTCGGGGCAGCCGCAGACGCAGACGACGGCGCAGCCCACCGGCCAGCCCGCGTTCGGCGCGACCGTCAACACCGGCCAGCCCACCGGCTCGACCTACAACAGCTACGCGCCGCAGACCGCGCAGCCACAGGCGCAGGCCAACTGGTATCAGCAGCCGTCCGCGCCGCAGAACTGGAGCTACCCGCAAAGCGGCAACTACACCAACCCGAGCCAACCCGCCTGGCAGGCCCCACAAGGCCCCCAGGGCTCCGCAGGCGGCGGCGCGGCGTCCGGCGTGCAGTCGGCCGCCCAGAGCATCGCGCAGGCCTACCAGCAGTATCTGGGGCGGTCGGCGAGTCAGCAGGAGATTCAGCAGCAGCTGGCGCAGCCCAACCTCCAGACGCAGCTGCGCTCGATTCAAAACTCGCAAGAGGCGCAGAACTACCAGCAGCGGCAGTCGCAGCAAGGCGGCTACCCTGGCTACCCGTCGCAGGGTGGGGGCGTGGTGCCGCCGGGTTACGGGGGGATGCCGCCCCAGCAGCAGGTCAACGCGCGCAACTGGAACACCGACGGCTACGCGCGGCCCGCCTACGTCGCGCCCAAGTATGCCGCGCACCCGATGCCGGGCTGGGACAGAGCGAAGTGGGCGGATCCGAACCACCAAACCCCCAAGTATGTGATCGGGCGGATCCTGTCGGGCTTCAAGCCGCGCACCGAGAACATGGACCGCGTGGTCGCTGAGATCGCGAAAGCCTACCCTGGCACCCGGCGCACCGGCTCCGGCGACATCACGATCCCAGGCATCGGCTCGACCGACATCCTGCAGGCGGCCGACGTCGGCGGTAAGGGCTGGCGCTTCGGCGGCACCAGCGGCAAGCAGCAGCAGCAAGCATTGACGCCGGGCGCGCAGCAGGTGCAGAACACCGCGATGGACCCCTACACGCAGCTGCTGCAGTCGCTGATTCAGCCGCCGCAGGGGCAGCAGATGCCGCAGCAACCGGCGGCGGCCCAGGAGCCGTCGGCCGAGATGATGGCGATGCAGCAGCAAATGCAGTCGATGTGGCAGGAGCTGCAAGCCGCCAAGCAACAGCAGCAGCGCACGTCGCCACAGTTCAGCTACTTCTAGGAGACGGTCATGGCCCTTGGTCAGAGTTTCGGTCGAACGCCCGCGGGCCTGGAAGAGCAGGCGCAGCAGGCCAAAAAGCGGGTGCCCACGCAGCAGGCGCTGCAGACCCTCTCGCTGCAGATGCCCAAGACGTTGGGCGGCGCGGAAGGCCTGGCCCCCAGCGGCAGCGTCACCGGAGCCTACAGCCCTGGCGGTAAGTTCAGCGGCGGCGTGCCCGACAGCAGCGCCGCGCAGATGCAGCGCCTGGTGCGCGCGATGACCGGGTTCAAGCCCGGCGCAGCCAGGCCTGCGCCGCCGCGGTTCACGCAGTCCGAGTCGGCGCGCACACCGCCCCCGCAGGCAGCCGCGGTGCCTCCGACCAGGGCGGCCGCGCCACCCGTGGTCGCCAAGCCGGTCGTGCCGGTCAAGAAGCCGGTCGTGCGTGCGCCCGGCAGCGGCGGCAGCCGCAGCAAGCCGACGGTGCCGATCAATCCCAGCGTCGTGGGCGGCGGCCTGGTGGACCAGACGGTGTCGCCGCCGCCGACGCAGGCTCCCGCCAACGACTGGGCCAACTCCGGGGCTGAATCCAACACCAGTCAGTCGGGCGTCTACGGGACCGGCGCGTCTGGCGGCTACAACAGCAGCGGCCAAACCGGCTACTACGACGCAAACGGCACCTTCATCACCTCTGGCACGCGGCCCTACGGGCGCTAGGCGTCGCGGATGGCGAAGAAGGGGGGCGGCGCGCTTGGCAACAAGAACTACCAGCTGGTCACGGTCGATGACCTGACCGGCGGTGTCGACCTGCGCCGGTCGCCGTCGCTGCTGCAGACCACGCGCGCCCGCGTGCTGCGGAACGTCTCGCTGCAGGAGCCCGGTGCGTGGCAGCCCTACCCTGGCTGGAAGACCTGGAGCACGACCAACCTGGGCGTCGAGATCGTCGGCGGGCGTCGCATCTATCTGGCGGGCGCGACGTTCACGCTGGTGGGCACCGCCAACGGCTTTATCGTGAAGCCGACCGACGCGGGCGTGTGGGGCGGCGGGATGGTCGGCGGGCGCTCGACCATCAACCAGCACTACTTCGTCTACGACCGCAACCTGGTCGCGCTGTTTGACGGCCTCGCGCCGATGGTGAAGAGCACCGACGGCACGACCTGGACCGCGTTCGGCCTGACGCCGCACACCTTCGGGCCAGGCTTGGTGGGCATCGCGGGCGGGACGCTGGTGGCCACCAACACCTACGAGGTCGCCTACACCTACAGCGACGACGCGCTGAGCGCCGAGAGCATCGGCAGCCCGACCTCGACCATCACGCTGGCCGCCGGACAGGGGACCATCCGCGTGACGATGGCGCGGTCGGCCGACCCGCAGGTCGACAAACTCTACATCTACGCGCGCAACGTGACGGCGGGCGAGTCAGTGCTGCGCCGCGCGGGCAGCGTCGCCAATCCGGCGGGCGCGACGACGACCTTCGACATCACCGCGCCGACGATGTTTTTCCCCGACGGCCTGGAGATCCCGACGCGGCACGAACTGCCCAAGGCGATGAGCTACGGCGTCGTGTGGCGCAACCGCTGGTGGGGCCTGGACGCGGCGGTCGGCAACCGGATCCGGTTTACCGAGGTGTTCCTGCCGCAGGCCTGGCCCGCGCTGTTCTACGTCGACATCCCGTTTGAGAAGGGCGACCGCATTACCGGGCTGGTGGCGCTGGGCGACACGTTGATCGTGTTAGGCAACACCGGCATCTTCCTGATCATCGGGCAGACCTCACTCGACTTTGAAGTGCGGCCGAGCGCGGGCGCGGTCGCAGGCTCCCTGGGGCTGCGCGCGGTGTGGGTGATCGAGCAAGGCGTCGTGCATTGTTCGGAAGGCGGCGTCTACATCTTCGACGGCGCGACCGACCGGCTGCTGTCCGACAGCATCGTCGCGGCCTGGCGCAACATGATGGAAACCTCGACGCCAGAGCGCCTCTCGAAAATCGCGGTCACCTACCATGAGCGGCGCAAAGAGGTGCGGATCAGCATCCCGCGCCTCTACGAAACCGCAGGGCCCGGTGAGTGGATCCTCGACCTGTCGCGCACGCGCGCGCAGGAGGACGAGGCGTGGACCTCGACCGACCGCGCCATCGGCGGCTACATCCCGTGGGACGGCAAAGAGGCGGTCGCGGGCGACCAGGGCCGCCTGCTGTCGTGGAAGCTGCAGCAGGGGCAGCTGGCCGAGGAGGCGGTGGGCTCCAGCGCCGACGGCGCGGACATGGTCTGCATCTACGAGGGCCCGGCGCTGCTGGCCGCGCCGCGGCGGTGGACGCGCTACATTGACCTGTTCGGCGAGTTCGGCCCCGCGCCTGGCTCCTTCGGCGTCGAGGTGCGCGTGGACGATGCCCCGGTCACCAACCTGTCGTTTAATATCGGCGCGTCGGTGGGGCTCTATGGACCGACGTCGCTCTACGGCACGGCCGTCTACGGCGGGCGGCAGCGGCGCAATTTCACCTCGATGCTGCCGGTGACCGCCGAGGGGCTGACGCTGACGCTGCGCGCGACCTACACCGGCCAGGCGCTGTTCCGGTGGTTCACCTACGCGGTCGGGCATCGGCCCGAGCCGCAGCTGCGAGGGTTCATGTAATGGCGAGTTTTCCGACCGCCCCGGTCATCTTTCCCGCGCGCAGCGACGGCACGCCGATTTTCGCGCAGCACGTCAACGCGCTGCAGGACGAGGTGTCGGCTATCGAGGCCGCGCTGATCGGTGGCACGCTGCCCGCGCATAGCGTGACCACGCCGCTGAAGGTGGCCGGGCTGCGTCCGACGGTGCTGCTGGACTACACCGGGCAGCCAGTCAAGGGGCGGGCGATGGCCTTTTCCCCGCTGGGCAGCATCGCGCTGTTGGAAAACCTCGACTACGACGGCAGCAACTGGCTGCTGGATGACGTGGGCGTGCCTGGGATCGTGTTTGCAATGAACGCGGGCACCGCGAGTTGGTACGAAGCCCCGGCAGGGGCGAACCCGCGCCCGTTGTCGACGCTGTTTCAGATCCTCGCTGACGGGGCGGTGCGAGAGCGCGGACGTGGCGTCTCGATGGGCGAGTGGACGACGCCCGCGTTCAACGCAGGTAACTTCGGCGGGTCGGGCGGGATGGTGTGGACGGTCGGGGCGGGCGGTGTCTCGACCTACAAATACTCGCAGGTCGGCAAGACCGTCATGATGTTGTTCGACGTGTCGGGCACCATCTCTGGGACCGTGGGCCCTCTGTGCAGCATTGCCCTGCCCGTCGGCACGTCGCTTGGGCAAGCGTCGGCGATAGGCTGGAACGCCAACACGACCAACACCACGTCGTTGGTCGCCGTCGCCAATGGGGCGACCTTCCTGTCGATCTACAAGGAGCCGACGCTGGCGGTGAATTACGCGCTGGGGTCGTGCCGTCTGGCGGGCACGTTCATCTACCAGATCCCGTGACCGATGGCGCGCACCAGCTACATCACGGCGCTGCTGGCGGGAATGCCGACCGACCAGAAGAAGGCGCTGAAAGGCGCGTTCGACTATGTGCTCGACAACCTGCGCTGGGGGCGGCCCGAGCACAAGCAGCGCAGCGAGAACGGGCAGCAGTATTACTACGAGGCGCTGACCGCGCCGGTCGCAGGTGTCGAGTTTTCCATCGAGCACGGCCTGGCCGCGCCGCCCTATTTGCTGGTGCCGATCCTCGCGCTCGACGTACCAGGGACCGAGTTTGTGCCGCTGATGGTGACGCGCGCGGCCGACGCTGAACGGATCTACTTGTCGTCGGCGGTGGCCAATGCAGTCATCCGCGTGATGGTGGAGGCGTAGAATGACCCGCGTGTTGAAGCTGATCCTTGTCGTCGCGTTCCTGTTGCTCGACGTGTGCGTGGTGACGCCGTGGCTGTTGCCGCAGACGCCGGGCACCGACTGCGCGTTCTGGTCGCTGGCCATCCCGCTGATCACGTCGCTGATCGGCGCGGTCGCGGGCAAGAAGAAGGGCGCGCAGGACGCCAGCGCCGACATGGGCGGCGAGACAGACGGCGGCGGCTTCGACTGGGGCGCAGCCGCGCCCTACCTCGCAGGCGCGGGCGGGCTCGTCGGCGGGATGCTGCTGAACAAGAAGAAGACGGCGGCGGCCGGGTCCGGCGCGCTGGACGAGCTACTCAACTTTCAGAAGGCGCGCATGATGGCCGCCGAGCCGCTGAACCAGTCGGGCCTGGCGATGGCCAGCTCGATGATGCCCAGCTACATGAAGACCGCAGGCGGCGGCGTGGACCAGTGGATGAACACCTACAACGCGGCCAGGCCGGGGCTGCCGCCGCGCACGCCGGTCCCTGGGAGCTACCAGCTGCCAGGCGCGCAGTGGGAGAACTGAGGCCGCGATGTCCGCGCAATACGACCCCTACAACCCCTACACCCAGGGTGGCGGCGGCGGGATGGTGCCGCAGCAGCAGCCGCCGTCGTGGTCCTTCGCCGCGCCCGCGCAGGGCGGCACCGGCTCGATGCAAAGCCCTTACCCTGCGCCCGGCTTCACGCCGCAGGTGGGCCCGTCGCCCTACTTCGATGACCCGCTGACGCAGCCGATCATGTCCAGCTGGACGCAGCGCATGAGCCAGCTGTCGCAGCCAGGGCCGAACTACGGCGAGTCGATGAACGTGTATCGCAGCGCGCTGAAAGAAGACCCGCGCTACACCAACGCCATCAAGAGCCTGGGCGACTCGATCAAGCGCAAGGCTCCACCCAACGCCTACCTGGGGCAGTATGCCGCGTCGACCCAGGGGCGCATGAAGGAGCTGAACGCCGAGCCCTTCAGCGACTCTGACGAGGCCGCGCTGAAGGCCCGGTTCTTCGATGACCTGGCACGCACGCGCGACGACCGCACACAGCAGCTGCGTGAGCGCCTCGCGTCGATGGGGATGGCTCCCACTTCCGGCACCGCGCAGGAGGCGGGCGCGCTGCTGGAAGGCGAGTATGAGGGCGCGCGCGCGTCGCAGCAGCGCGACCTGTTGAAGTATGTGACCGACGAGCGCAACCGGCGTCGCGACCTCGCGGTGCAGCTGTCCGGTGGTCTGTCGCAGCAAGGCGGCGTCGAGGCCGCCAACCAGGCGCAGTGGGAAGGGCAGCGCGCCAACATCGCGCAGTCGCTGGCCGGGCTGCTGGCCAACCTGCAGGACCGCAAGCTGGGCGTCGCGCAGGGCCTGGCCGGGCTCCAGCGCCAGGGCTACATGGACGACATCGAGCGCGGCGGGATGCACCTGGAGACGTCCGCGCTGCCCGCGGCCATCGGCCAGCAGCGTCTCGCGCAGCTGCAGCAGTGGCTGGGACAGCAGGGCACGCCGCAGCAGCTCTACGAGCAGCAGCTGGCGCAGCAGCGCGCTGACGACGAGCGGAAGCGGTACGCCGACGCGAACAAGACCGCGTTCTGGGGCGGCTTGATCAACACCGCGGGCAACATCTACGGAGCCAGTCAGCGGGGGAACACGTAGGCGATGGCTTACAACCCGCTCCAGGCGATGCTCAGCGGCGCGTTCAATCCAGAGGCCGGGCCGCTGCCGCAAGAGGCCGCGCCCGGTCTGTCGCCGATGGTCCCGGCGATGCTGGGCCGCGACGACGTGTTTGGCGTCTCGGCCGCGCAGCCAGACCCGTCGAGCTACCTGGGCGACGAGCCGTCGGACGACCCGTATGCGGCGCTCTACCAGCGGCACGCAGACCTGGAGCCGATCCGCAACGACCCCGACGTCAAGCACCGGCTGCTGCAGGTGGCGCTGCCGCTGATCGCAGCGGCCGTCGCGGGCAAGACCGGCGGCTATGGCGCGGCTGCTGGAGCCCTGGCCGGGTGGAACAAGGCCACCACCGACAACCAGGCGCTCGACCTGGAGCGCAGCAAGCTCGACTCGCTCAAGCGCGACCGCGCGCTGCAGCGCGACCTCAAGCTGATGGACTCGCGCCGCGAACACCTGAAGGACAAGACCGCGGCGGTCGAGAAGTTGCTCGACACCGCGATGAAGATGAAGACCCCCGCGGTCGCGCGCGCCTACCTCGACAGCGTCGCGCCGGAGTATGCCCACCTGGGCCTGGACACCAGGAAGCTGTGGACCACCGTCGAGCCGCAGCTGGTGCGCCAGGCGCAGGAGGATGCGGCCGAGGCCTTCCGTAAGGGCATCACGTCGCAGGCCGAGTTCGCGCGCGCCGCCGGGCGCGAGGTCGAGCCCGAGGAGCTGCTGTCGTCCACCGTCGACTACGACGGCAAGAAGATGACCCTGCGGGAGCTGGGCCGCATGGGCGCGCAGCCGGTGACCGACAGCAGCGTGTTCACCAAGTCTGCCAAGGACGAGTTCAGTATCGAGGAGGAGATCCGCACCGCCATCGAAGACCGCGAGAAGGTGACCGGCGAACCGCTGACCGGCGAGGACCGGCGCGAGATCGCGCTGCAGGTCCGCTCCGAGCGCGCCGACGCGGTGCGCGACCCGGTGCTGCATGAGCTGAACCTGGAGCGGCTCAAGGCGCTGCGGCGCAAGCGGCTCGACGCCGAGAGCGGCGGCGACGCAGGGCCCGGCGTCAAGAAGACCGTCTACTCGACGCTGCAAGAGCGGCAGCGCGTGCAGCTGTATCGCGCCTACGCGGACCAGTCGAAGGACTTCGCGGGCCGCGCACGCGCGTGGGAAACGATCCGCAACGTAGCGACGCGCGCGAAGGCAGGCAACAAGCAGAGCCAGCGCGCGCTCGTCTACAACATGTACAAAATGTGGGATCCCAACTCCGCGGTGCTGCCCGGCGAGTATGCGTCGCTGCAGCAGTCGATGGACGTGCCCGACCGCTTCAAGAACTGGATCCCGGTGATGCTGGGCGAGATCACCCTGTCGCAAAAGCAGGTCGATGAAATGTTGGCCGAGGCCAAGGGGGCCTACGGCAACTACCGCGATATGCACGACTCGGTGGCGATGGACTACGCGCAAAACGCCAAGCGGTTCGGTCTTGAACCCTGGGACGTGGTGAAGGACTACAACGCGGCCGACCAGCCGATGAACCTCAAGGGGTTCCCGCGGCCGCGCGCGCTGATGACCACCGAGGACGGCGGCACCGGCTACGCCGACGAGGCCGAGCCCGAGGCCCCGCCGCCACCGCCGCCTGGTCGCGCGACGCCCACCTTCACGATGCCGGGCACCGGCTTCCAGATGCCGGGCAGTGCCGCGGCGGTGCCAGGCGCTGCGCCCGCAGGCGTGCGTCCCACGGGCCGCGCGGCGCGCGTGCAGGCCTCTGCGCCCCCCAGCAGCGGCGGCCGCCCGCCCGCCAAGGATATCCGCGTCGGCGCGCCCAAGGGCGGTGTGAGTGTGGGCGACCGTGTCTACGTCGGCGACCCGCCGTCGTGGAAGACCGTGACCGCGGTGCGCGGCCCCGACGACTTCGACGCCAAGTAGGGAGCGATGGGCCAATACAGCCTGAAGGACGTCAAGGCGTTCGCGCCCAGCGCGCCGCCGCCGGACCCCGGCTTCACGATGCCAGGCACCGGGCCGTCGCTGGGCACGGCGCTGCGCGACACGTCGCTGCTGGGCGGCGCGATGCAAGCGCCGTCGCTGGAGGACATCCTCGCCGAGTCAGGCAACCCGGTGCTGTCGCCCAAGGCGGTCGAGGCCGCGCGTCCCTACGAGGGCTACACGCCCGCCGCGCCGCGCGGGCTGCTGCAGGAGGCCGAGGCCGAGACGGGGCAGCTGTCGCAGATGCGCCTGCCGCCCGAGATGCGGCTGCCGCCGCACGTCTGGGACCAGCTGTCGGACGAGCAGAAGCAGGCGCTGCTGGCCGACGTCGACAAGGAATACGTCAACCCAGCCGAGGCCACCGCCAAGTGGGGCGGCCGCCAGGCGATGCGCCTGGGGCGCTTCGGGTTTGAGCACATCCCAGGCATGGAGTCGTTGGTCACCGCGATGACCGCGCCGACCGGCCGCGACGTGCGCGCCGACCTGGGCCTGGCGCGCAAAGACCAACAGCTCAGCGACCTCGTCACCGGCAGCACCTACGCCTCGCGCCAGGCCGAGATGCCGGAGTTCGGCGCGCTCGACGCCTACCTGCAACCGCGCGGCGACCGTGAGCGGCTCCAGTCCGGCATCCTCGACACCGCGTCCATCCTGGCGCTGCCGTCGCGCGCGGCGACCACTGGCGCGCTGCGCCAGGTGCCGGGCGTGGGCCGGGTGATCGACGCCGCCGCCACCGCGGTGCCACGTCTCGCCAACCGCGCGGGCGCGGCGCTGTTTGAGGGCGCGGTCGGCGCGGGTGTCGGCCTGGCGCAGCGTGATGACCCGGTCGGCGGCGCGGTGTTTGGCGCACTGGGCGGTGCGGCGCTGCCGGGCACGACCGCGGGCTTTGAAGCGTCGCAGCTGGCGGCCGCCGAGAAGAACATCGGCCGCGTGCTGTCGCCGACCAGGGATCCGAACAAGCGGTGGGTGCAGCGCAACTGGCAAGAGTTTGCGCGCACGTCGCCGTGGTTCAGCGGCGTTCGCAACCTGGGCGAACGCGCCGAGGCGCTGGCCGACACCGCCGGGCGTGCCATCGACCGGGTGTTGACGGGCGTGCGCCAGGGCAACGTGGGCACAGACCTGCGCCAGGCGCGGTCGTCGGTGCAGCGCGCGGCCAACCTGCTGCTGGCGCAAAGCGCGGACGTGGGCGTGGTACTCGCGCCGGAGGTCCGCTCCCGGCTGCAGACCGTCGCCAGTGCGCTCAATCGTCTCAACCCGGAGAGCACGTCGCTGGCGGTGGTCCAAGAGGCGCGGCAGACCGTGACCGACGCGATGCGGTCGCTCCGCACCGAGCTGGCTGACCGGGCGCAACAGCTGACCGGCATGGGCGAGGTCGAGGACGTCTTCCAGATGGCGATGGGTCAGATCCGCAACGTGCGCCGCGCAGGCGCGCGGGCGACCCGCACGCTGGACAGCGTCGGGCGTGCGCTGGAGCCGACGCGCATCAGGACCGCGCCGATCCTCGCGCGGCTGGACGCCTTCCGCCGGACGTTTGTGAAAGTCAGCGACGAGACGGGCGCGCCGATCATTCACAACCAGGTGGCGGTCGACGCCATCGACGGCCTGCGCGACCAGATCACGCAGCACGGGCGCGATATGTCGGTCAACGACGTGCGCGACGTGCGGCAGGTGTGGGACAAGATCGTGGCTGGGGCGCGCGGCAACGGCTGGCTGCGGGACATGGCGGAAGGGTCGCGCCAGGACGCGCAGCGCACGGCCGCCAACGCGCTGCGGGCCAACATCGCCGACAAGGTGCCGTCCATCGTCCGGCCCAACCGCGAGTTCAGCTACAACACCGGCCTGCAGGACGTCATCGAGGACACGCTGACCCGCAAGACCGGCCAGACGCACGGCCTGGTCGAGAGCCTGGTCGCCGGAGGCGGCGCGGTGTCGGCACTGGTGACCAGCGTCTTCAAGGGCGGTGCAGAGGGCCTGGCGACCGCCAGCGGCGCGGCGTTGCTCTACGGGGCCACACGCCTGCTGAAGAGCCCCGAGTTCAACCTGGTGGCCGCCAAGACCCGCCTGGCGCTACTGGACGCACTGCGCGGCCGCAACGTCGATGCCATCCGCGACATCCTGATGCGCGAGATGTCGCAGGAGTCGGCGAAGCTGTCGACCGGCTACAAGGCCCCCGCGCCGGGCACCGAGCTGGACGAGGACGAGGCCGCGGAGTTCAGTCGGCAGCTGCGCGAGGGCAAGACCCTGCCGCCAGGCCTGACCGACCCGGACGTCGCGCCCGAGGACGCCTTCGACGCCGAGGAGGGCCGCGCCCAAGACGCCAGCGACCCGGAGCAGGGACGCAGCGACGCCGAAGACGCGGCTGAGCTGCTGGGGTTGACCGGCGACGACCAGGGCGGCGGTGAGGAGGCGGGCAGCCCCGAGGCGCGCGCCGGAGGCCCGCCGGAGGTGCAGCAGGCGGGCGTGGGCGGCACGGCGCAGTCGGTGCTCAGCCTGCTGGAGCCCTTCACCAGGCCGCGCGTGAGCCTGCCGCGCTACGGCGACGAGCACCCGAACGTCAACCGGCTGATGGAGGCCATCGAGTACAACACCTCCATCTCAGACGCGCTGAACCTGGGCACCTCCATCGGACGGCCCCTGTCGCAGGGCACACGGCTCCTGGGGCCCATTACCAAGGCCGACCGGGCCCTTGGGGGTCTGCAGACCGCGCAGGGCCTGGCGAACGTCTCACAGGGCCTGGAGCGGGGCGACCCTGGCCAGGCGCTGGGCGGCGCGGTCGGCGCGACCTTCGGCGGGCTGTCGATGCGGCCGAACCGGGTCGGCGCGGGCGGCGAGGTCGAGGTGCCCGGCATGGGGCGACGCCTGCTGCAGGCGGGCGTGGCGGGCGGCGTGGCGGCGGCCGCGGGTCCGGCCACCATCCTGACCGCGCAGGCGCTGGCGTCCAACCCTGAGCTGATCAAGGCCATCCCCGACGAGAGCCTGCGGAACACCATCGCCCAGGGGCTCATCTCGCTGGGCCTGGCCAAAGGCGGCGTGTCCATCGCGGCGCTGGCCTACCTGCACGCCAACCCGTCGCGCAAGGCCATCATCCACCTGGTCGGCGACCTGTCCGAGGGCCGGTCGGCCCCCATCGCCCGGCAGAAGCTGCTGCCGCTGATCGAGGCGGCGCTGAAGGCGAAAAACACCAAGGCGGTGCGGGAGATCCTGGCCACCAACGAGCCCGAGGCCGCGCGCCTGGCCATCCGCCAGCTGGCGCTCGATGCGCTCGACAAGCTGGAGGCGCAGGCCCGGCCGCTGGAGCAGAAGGTCGACGCCGACTCCGGCCGTCTGGCCAGCGACGTCGAGCGCGCCGAAGGGCCGATGCTGCGGGAGCAGGGCATCCACACGGGCTGGTATGAGAAGACCAAGGCGCTGGCCCAGGAGCAGGTGCCAGCCAAAAAGGGCGACCCGGTGGACCCCGACACCGGCCTGACCGCCGCGCAGCACTTCGCGCTGGAGGCGATGGGCGCGTTCGGGACCAACACGCCGCCGGTCGACAACTACAAGCTCTACAGCATCGTCGCCGACGCCGTGAAGCAGGCCCCCGCAGGGCTCGACCGCCCGCAGCTGCTGCAGTGGCTCAAGCGGCAGATCACCAGCGACACCGAGTGGCAAGAGGTCAAGGACAAGAAGGGCAACATCACGGGCCGTGAGCTGAAAGAGGTCGAGCGTGTGTTCGGGATGGACCCGAAAAAGCCGGGCGTCCCGGCGCTGCGCGCGATCATCGAAGGCCGCAAGCCGAGCCTGGGCGGCCGGAAGATCGAGAGCTACTTCCACAACCTGGGGCAGATCCAGCGCGAGAACCCCATCGGCACGAAGATCGACCCGGCGACGATTGACCGCTGGATGTTTCGCTACTTCGGGCTGCCGACCGAAGAGGTGCTCAAGACCGGCGACCCCGTCTATGTGCGCGACAAAGGCCGCGGGCCGGTCGAGCTGCCCGAGGGCTACCGCCAGGACCAGGTGGACAAGGCCACCAAGGCCGTCGAGGGACGGCAGGCGCAGCTGGAGAAGGCGCGCAACTTCCTGACCGCGGTCACCGACGCCAACACGCAGGCCGGACGCCGCGCGTCGCCCGACGCGGTGCGCCGCGCCCGTGTGCAGGTCGAGCAGCGCCAGAGCCAGCTGGTGGCCGCCAAGAGCGCCCTGGAGCAGGCGCAGTCGCTGCTGACGCCCGAGGGCCGCGAGAGAGGCGCGGGCCCCTCGCCGCTCCTGCTGCGCGGAGAGCACGGCGGGTCGGTGCGCTACGAGCCCGAGATGGGCGTCGCGACGTCGGAGGCCGAGGTGGCGTCGGTGCGCGACAAGCTCGTCGCCAAGGCGCAAGAGCACGCCAAGGCGCGCCAGGCGCAGATGCAAGCCGCCGCCAACGCGGAGTCGAAGCGCACCGGGCGTCCGATCCCGGCAGAGCAGCAGCTGCGGATTTGGCGCGCCGGGGAAGTCACCGGCCGCCAGCTGCGCGCCGTCGAGCGCGACGCCCTGCACCAGGCGCAGTCGTTCGACCCGGCGACCAAGCAGCAGTCGGAGAACCGGAAGACAGCCGCGGGCAGCGAGTATGTGAGCCAGAACCTGATCGCCGACGCGGGCTACGAGGTCACCGAGCGCACGGTCAGCGAGGTGGCCAAGCGTCACGGGCTCAAGCCGCAGGAAGTGCAGCCGGTGCTGTGGTTCGTGGAGAAGTTCGGCGCGGACCTGTTCGGCGGCGCACGGCCCACGCAGGGGCTGCCGCTGGACCAGCAGCGCACGCTGATCGGGTCGCAAGAGGCGCGGCTCGACCCCTACCTGAAGCAGGCCAGCACGACGCTGGGCAAGACCGACAAGCGCGGACGCCCGGTCAAGACGGACCAGCCGCTGCTGGGCCCGGTCACCGCCGAGCAGCACCGCGACCGCGCCGAGACGCTGCTGAATCGCCGACAGCTGGCGCTGGGCCATCGCATCCGCCGCAGCATCGAGCGCAACGGCGGCGCGACGTTCCCCGAGAGCACGCCCACCACGCCAGGGCGCAGCCGGTTCGGCAGCGACGTCACCGCGGTGTCCATCTTCCCGTCGCGCACCGAGATGATGCCGCCGTCGGTCGGACGCCGCGCCGGGAAGCTGGGGTTGGCTCCGGCCATCGTCGGCTACATGAACAACAACACCGACCTGCTGAAAGACCCCGACTACAGCATCGGCGGGTGGCGCTACAACGGGCGCACGGCCGAAGACCTGAAGAACGGACTGCTGCCGCTGAAGTTCGACGGCCGTGAGATCCCCGCGGGCACCGTCATCATGGACGTGGTGGCCACAGCGTCGCAGGACCACAACAACCTGATCGCCAAGAGCCTGGGGCTCGACTACCGGCAGTATTCGGTGTACGACCTGCTGAAGGGCGAGGAGTACATGACCTACGGCCTGGAGACGGGCCAGGGCAGCCCGGCGTCGCGGAAGGCCCGCCAGGCGGCCACGCCGAGCCCCTACGCGATGAAGGCCGAGCTGACCGTGCCCGCGTCCATCGCGCGCGTGCGTGCGCGCCTGGCCGACCCAGGGCTGACCGCCAACCAGCGGGTCGCGCTGCGGGAGTGGCTACTCGACGCCGAGGAGGCCGAGCGCGCCAGCCAGCCGCCGCCCGTGCTGCCGCAGGAGGTGGTCGGCGCGATGGCCCCGCCAGGGAGCTAGCCGGTGAAGGGCAGCACCTTGGGCGGCAGCTGCCAGTAGGCCGGGCAGGCCGTCTGCATGATGATCTGCCAGCAGTCGTAGTGCCAGTAGAGGTGGCGGTCGTCCAGGTAGAGCGTGTCGATGTAGCGGTGCCGCGGAGCCGCGCAGCCCCGGCAGCCACCCATCGCGTGGTGGCGCAGGTGTATCGTGCGCGGGTCCGGCGCGGGTCGTTCAGGGCGCGGCCTGGGCTTCGGTGTGTGCTGGTAGATCGTCATGCGTCCCCCTCGCTCTGTCGTTCGGTCACCCGCGTCTAGGAGGTTCCCTGTGTTGACCATCACGCTGATCTTGCTGGTTGCCGCGCTGCTGATCACCATCGCCAGTTCCCTGGGGAAGGCCCCGCTGTGGGTGGGCGTCATCCTGGCGATCATCGCGCAGCTGCTGGCCGTGCTGCCCGTCAAATAACCCAGCGGTCGTGGTAGGCTTCCACCCTTATGCCCCACCTGAATCGCCGCGTGTTCCTCGCTGCCGTCCTGCCGGTCCTGGCCGCTGCGTGCGCCTGCGACGACGACGAGGACGACTGCGACCAGGTCCACGACGCCGAGGCCCGCGAAGCGTGCAAGGCGGCACGCAACCCAGGCCCTGCGCCGACGCCCATCCCCGAGCCCGCCAAGGTCCACGACTTTGAGTTCCGGGTGACGGGCACCGTGCGCCGGGTCGACATCAGCCACAGCTCGACCACCGAGGGCACGACGCTGCTGACGACCGACCTGCCCTGGTTTGCGACCATCCGGTCGACCCGCACGCTGATGTTCATGGCGCTGACGGTGTCGGCCGGAGAGTTTGAGCAGGGGTCGCTGACCGCCCAGCTGTTTGTGGACGGCCAGCTGTTCCGCGAGGCGCACGCCACCGGCTTTGCCCCCCAGGTGTCGATCAGCGGGCAGTGGTCTGGGTAGGCTTGGCGGCCTTGCGCTTGGTGCCCTTGTGCATGGCTCCATTGCGCCGCGCCGCCGCGGCCTTTTTGTCGCTGGTCATCGCGCCCAGGACCACCGCCGGGTTGTCGTCCAGCCAGATCACCTCGTAGCCCGCGCCGCGCAGGGCGCTGGCGATTTTGTCGCGGCCGCCGCGCACTACCTCGATGCCGCCCTTGCGGGCGTTGTAGCGCACCTCCACGACTTCGGGCAGGAGACGCACCCGCGTCCCCCGCTCCCGAATGTCGTAGCCGTTCTGCTGCACTGTCAGGTCCATCGTCATCGTCGTTATCCTCGCGCCGGGCTGAACCGGCTCCCAGGTGCTGCCCCGAAGCCGGGCAGGCACGTCCCCATCATCTTTCCGTGGCTCTGTCGCTGCCGCTGGCAGTGGCGGCACGGCGTCTCGTCGGTCACCTCGACGTCGGGCTCCGGCTCCGGCGTCGGCTCCGGCTTTGGCGCGGCCACCCGGCGGCGCTTGGGCTCCGGCGCGGCCCGCAGGCCGCCTTGCACCAGGCGGTCGACCCACACGCGCACCTCGCTGCGGGTCGCCGTCCCACCGCGGCCGAGGGCGGCGCGGATCCGCCGCAGCCGCTCGTCGTCCAGCTCCAGACTGATATTCACCTTCATGTCATCCCCCAAGTCTAACCCAGCGGTCGGCTACTGCGCCACCGGCTCCGGCTTTTCCGCCACCGTCACGCCGCGCTTGATGGTGCGGGCGAAGGCCACCACCTCATCCCAGGCCGCGCCCGTGACGCCCCGCACGATGCGCGCGCCCACCGACGTGTAGTAGCCGTTTTCCGGCCCGAACATCCCCGGCAGCGGCCGGTCGAAGGTGATGTGGACGCCGTCGCGCTTGACCGTCACGCCGTCGACCACGGTGCCGAACTGTTCCGGCACGATCTCGACGGCCGCGACCTTGCGCGCGAAGTTGTCGCGCTTGATCAGGTCGCCGACCTTCAGGTCTTCGACGTTGACCGTGTGCCGTTCGGCGATGAAGGCCTGGACCGCCGCGCGCGCCTTCGCGCCCGCCTTGGTCAGCTGGGTCTTGTTGCCATTGCAGCCGTAGCACCGCGTGCCGTGGATGCTGTTGTAGCTGTAGTGCCCCGAACCGAGGCACCGGCTGCAGGTCTGCTTTTCGTAGTTGATGATGTAGCTGGCCATGTGTCTGTCTCCCTCTCCCAGTTAGACGGACCTACCGCTGGGTTTGTTCCCGCAGCCAGGCGTTCAGCTCGTCTTCGGTCGGCCCGGCGCAGTGGTTGCACTGGACGTGGTAGAGCCAGTCATCCGTCTGGGGCGCGCGGCTGACCTGCACCGACCAGCGTGACCGTCCCGAGCCCTTGCGCGTCTCGGCGGCGGCTTCATGCGCCAGGGGCAGCCGGAGGCCCTGGTGGGCCGCCTGGCGACGCCCGCAGGCATCGCACAGGTGGAAGGCGACGCCGTCGTGGTATCTGAAGACCCAGCTGACCATTACAGCACCCGCACGCGCAGCCCGTCGGCCGCTGCGCCCTCGATGATGGCCCCGGCGAACCGGTGCTCGACCGCGCGCGACGAGCCCAGGCGCGGCCCGCTCTGCAGGTGGGCGTCGAGCCAGTCGACGCCTTCGGCCGTCTGGCCGGAGAACAGCAGCACGCTGTCGCCGACGCCGGTCACCTCGATGTCGTGCGCCGCGGCCTTCACCGTGATGCGGATCCAGGCCTGGCGCTTGGCGCGGCCCTTTTCGACCGGCACCGCCAGCACCGGCAAGAGCTTCTCTTCGGCGACGACGACCAGGGCCGCGGCCAGGCCGACGTCCTGGGTGTCGACCGACAGCGCCGTGCGGTTGTGGCCGAACTGCAGCTGCGCCAGGCGCGCGCCCCAGCGGGCCTCGACCTCTGCGCGGTTCTGCTGCAGCAGCCAGGCCTGCGCGAGTGCCTGCTGGTCTTCGGTCGGCGCGATGAACTGGCGCACGTTGCGGCCGCTCTTGTAGCCGTGCCAGAGCCCGCCCCACTGTCCCTGCTTGATGCTGTATTTGGCCATGTGTCTGTCTCCCTCGTAATCTTAGACGACCCAGCGATGGGTTTGGTTCCCTAGAGCGACTCGTACTCGGCCTTGCGGCTGAGCGGGCCAGGGTCGTGCGTCTCGTTGTAGCGCCGCGCCAGGGCGTGCGCTTCGGCTTCCGTCTCGACCCTGGCGCGGATGACGTGCCGCGGGCCCGCGCCCGGCTCCCGGCCGTTGGGCCAGGCCGGGTTGGGCTTCCACCAGTCGCGAACGAACACCCGGAACGCCATCACCGACCCTCCGTCGGTGACAGCGGCGAGTAGCTGCTGGACAGGCCCAGTTCGCGCTGGAGCTGGTCGAAGAGGGGCTCGTCGCACTGGATGGCCGCGCGCACGCCGGTCGGCGACGTCGCGTCGCGGTGGTAGATGGTGATGAAGTAGCTGCCGCCCCAGTTGCGCGCCCGCGTGTGCGAGAGCTTCGGGCTGGCCAGCGCCTCGCGGACCTTCGCCGGGTGCTCCGCGTGCTGCTGCGCCTCGACGCACAGCCTGCAGGGCTTGTCGGTCGGGCCCTGGTTGACCAGGTCGCCGAAGAAGTTCTGGCGGTAGGCGTCGAAGTGGGCCGCGCAGGTGACGAGCTGGGCATTGAAGCGGTTGGTGTAGAGCGTGTTGTTCATGTGTCTGTCTCCCTCTCCCTAGTATACGACACCCAGCGGTGGGATGTTCCCCACCGCCGGGTCGGCGTCGTCTACCGGACCTGCGTGCCGTCGACCGCGTAGATGCGGACGTGGCGGTAGTGCAGGGCCTGTTCGGTGCCCGCCAGCTTGAGCGCCAGGTCGAGGCGGCCGGTCCAGCCCAGGACGGAGAAGTCGTCGCCGCGGTCGGCGGTGACGGGGCCCGCGGCTTCGGCGGCGTCGGCGCGGGCGCGCGCTTCCTGCGCCCACGTCGCGAGGCTGCCGTCGGCGATCCAGCGCGCCGTGCTGTCGCGGTGCGCCTGGACGCGGTCCTGGGGGTCGATGCCCGTCGCGATGGTCTGTTCGTAGCGCGCGGCCGTCTTCCGTTCGTTGGCGATGCCCGCGAGACGGCTACGTTCCAGTTGTTCCTTACGTTCGCCCTTCACCACCACGATGTGCGAGTAGGTGCGGACGGTCTTGCGGGTGAAGGTGCCGACGTCGGTCTTAACGGTGAGCTGTGTGGTCTTGGCCATGTTCTGTCTCCCTCTGTATGCTTAGACGGACCCAGCGATGGGTTAGTTCCATCGCCAGGTCCAGGCCGGTCTAGGCCGCGGCGGGCGGCGGCACCACCACCCGGCGGGCGGTCAGCATCCGCACCAGGTCTTCGATGGACAGCTGGCGCTTGATCCGCTCGACCTGGGCGTTGCTGGCGCGGCCGCTGCGGCTGTTGTAGGCGGCCCACAGCGTCGCCAGGTGGTCGTGGTAGGCGTCGGCCCGCTCACCCGTGAGCGAGGTCGCGGTCAGGCCGCTGTCGGTGACGGTGACGGACACCGCGCCGGTTGCGAGGGCCAGGGCGTTGGCGAAGGCTTGCAGGTCGTTGGCGTTCACGTTGCTCATGTTCGTATCTCCTAGAACCTTAGACGGACCCAGCGGTAGGTTAGTTTCGGGTCGCCCAGGCAGCGATGTCGGCCTGGGTCGCGGCCTGTTTCCGCTCCCAGAAGGCGCGGATGCCGCTGGCGACGTTGACGTGGTGGTCGAGGTCGAGCAGGGCTTCGCGCTTACTGCGCCGCCACTCGCCTCCGACCGACGGGGCCTGGCCGTCGTGCCAGCGCCAGCCGTCGGCCGTCTGTGTGACCCAGTAGCGGTCGTTCACGATGTACTCGCCAGAGTTCACCCGGCGACTCGTCAGCTTCAGCCCTAGTAGCTTGGTCATATCAGGTTAGACGGACCCAGCGGTGGGTTTGTTCCCGACCACCCAGGCGCGCTTGACGCGCTGCCCGGCGCGCTTGAACCGGGCCAGGGGCAGCGGGTAGACCGACTGGTTGTCGGCGACCTCGACCTCGCGCAGGAGGTTGACCCGGACGACCACGTAGTGGCCGGTGACGTTGACCAGGTAGCGGCCGGGCTCCTGGCGGGCGGCCCAGGCCCGCAGCGTGCCCGTCGAGTCGTACATGTGCTGGCGGGCCAGGTGCAGGCCCAGGGCTATGCCCGCGGTCACCAGGTCCATGTGGTGGACCGCGCGCACGGCGGGCTTGCCCGAGGCCTTGCGGATGGCCGCGGCCGTCGCCTGGGTGTCCAGGCCGGTCAGGATGGCCAGCGCGCCGGGGCCGCAGTAGCGGTTGCCGCGGCTGCCGCCGATGGCCGGGTGCAGGTCGGGGATCACAGCGCACCGCCCTTGTAGACGCCCTGGAGCTGGTAGCGCCAGTTGATGACGTTGCCGATGTCCGGCAGGGTCTGTGGCGGCACGTCCACCTCCAGCTGCGCGGCGGGTGAGCCGTAGCTGACAAACTTGGTGTCGCCAAACTCCGACGACCCGAAGTCGACGTTGCGGTAGACGGCGATGCCGTCGCCGCGCGCCAGCCACCGGTTGACGATGACGGTGGCCCCCACCGGGTCAATCAGGGCGCGGATCTCATCGAGTGTGTAGTGGTTCATGGTCGTAGCCTTCCTCAAGGCTGGGTTACAGGCTCTGCAGCCACGCGATGAGCGCAGCGGCGTGCGGGCGGGCCTTCGCGGGCTGGCCGACGGCGAGAAACGCGAAGACCTTGGCGATGTGCGTCGAAGCTGTCTGTCTGTCCATTGTTCTGTCTCCCTCGATTACTTAGACGGACCCAGCGGTGGGTTTGTTCCGGGTCGCCAGGTAGGCCTCCAGGTCGAGGACCGCCTCGCGCCGGGTGCTGCGCCATTCCCCTCCGACCGAGGCGTCCCCGTAGAGGGACCAGCGCCAGCCGGACGTGTGGCGCTCCACTAGGCAGCCGTCGGCGTGATAGGTGCCTGCGGAGAGCTTGTGCAATGTGATCATGGTCATCTCCTACTGGCCGTCGCGGCCGAGCACTTCGTCAAGAGCCACCGTCGCCGCCAGCCGCGCCGTGTGGACAAGGGTCAATCCGGCGTTGGTCACCGTCCACCCATGCACCAGCCGTCGGTGCCCGTGCAGGCGCTTGGTGTTCAAGGTCTTGTAGGTCCGCGCCGCGCGCTGCACCGACGTGGCCAGCGAGTCGAGCCTCGCGCTCACGGTCACGTAGCGTTCGGTGCTGAGTAGCTTCACAGTCGTCTTGGTCATGGTTGATTAGACGGAACCCAGCGTTGGGATGTTCCCTTACCAGAAAAGCAGAACGAACACGGCCCAGGCGAACAGCAACCCGAGGGCGCAGCCCGCCTGTCCCAGCTGCGCCCAGTCGCTGTCGTGCAGGGGCTGCTTCACAGCCGCTGCAGCTGCCGTGCTGCCTCTTCCGCGTGGCGGCGAATCAGGTCGGCGACGATCTGGCGCTGCGTGTCCGCGTCGCGCCGGGCCGCAGCCAGGATGCCGTCGGCGCGTTCCTGCGCCTGGCGACGGGTCTGGTCGGCCCAGAGCTTGGCCGACTCCACGATGCCGCGCGCTTCATGCCGCGCCGCGGCGGGCAGCTGCAGGTCGAGCCCGCAGTCGCTGGTGATATCCCGCTCGATGTCGAGCCGGTTTTCCTGCAGCCAGGGGCCCAGGTAGCTCTGGGGGCCCAGCTGCTGGATGAAGGCGTCGAGGGCTTTCAGCTCTTGTGCTTTGGTCATGGTCGTTAGCTCCGGCGTGCGCGGCGCGCCGCCTGTTGGTCGAGGACGTTGTCGAGCAGCGCGGCCAGCTCGTTGGCCACGCCCTGCAGCGCGTTGTGGCGCGCGGCGTGCTGGGTGTAGGCCGCCTGCGACGCCGCGGGGCCCTGGGGGTAGTAGTCGCGGCCGTTCGGCGCGGCCAGGGCCAGCTTGGCCTGCGCTTCCTGCAGCGCCGACAGGGCGTCGGCGAGTTGGTTGGCCAGGTCGTCGGCCGCCGTTCCATTCAGATGCACTGTCGGGTAGATGATGTCCATGTGTCTGTCTCCTGCCCCTAGTATACGACCCATCGCTGGGAAAGTTCAAGCCCCATATTTCCTTAACGATTCTCGAGAGTTGACACCGAAAGCGATTGTCGCATAGACTTCCTAGCGATGGCTCACTTAACAGACAGCGAGGTCGAGGCGGTGCGGCAGGCCCCGCGCACACAGCGGCTGCGCGCCGCGGTGCGGGCGTCGAGCTTCACCTTTCCGGCGCTGGCCGCGAAGGTCGGCATCAGCCGCGCGCACCTGGCGGGCGTCGCCGGAGGGCGGCAGCAGTTGTCGCTGGCGCTCAAGCTGCGCGTGGCGCGGGTGCTGGGCGTGCCTGCGACGCTGCTGTGGCCGCACCTGGAGACGTTGGCGCTGGAGATCCTGCACGGCGTGCGGAGGCGGTCGTGACCGCGTCGCTGGGCCGGGTGGTCGGCGCGGTCGAGCGCAGCATCGGGCTGCGCCTGGAGCACGGCGGCGAGATCGTGATGATCGACGGGCTGCCCTACACGCAGGCCTGGGCGCTGATTCGCGACATGGCCGCGGTGCTGGCGGTCGAGCCCGCGGTCATCCGCCAGGTGCTGGTCGAGGGCGTCGAGAGCGGGCGGCTGACGTGCTGGCGCGACGACGAGACGGGCGAGATTGTGGGGGTGCGGTTCGCGGAGGCGTGATGGAGACGGTGCTGGCGGTGGTGATGGCGGTGGGCGTCCTGGCGCTGATCGGGACGCTGATTGTGGGTGTGGTGACGTTGGGCGGCGTGGTGCTGGGCACCCGCATCGGCCCTGAGGGAGACAGTGACTATGACTGAGAACAACGAGCAACTCGAAACCAGGCCGCGCGTCGAACAGGCGCTGGTCGGACAGACTCCGGCGGCGCGCGTGGCGACGCCGCAGCCCGTGCTGCAGAGCAGCGACGAGGTCGCGGGCATCATCGAGGCGCTGTGCAAGGCGCAGTCGGCCTTCGGCGTGGTGGCCAAGGACCGCGAGGCCAACATCACCAGCACGCGCGGCAGCTACAAGTATGGCTACGCGACGCTGAGCAGCGTGATCGCGGCGGTGCGCCCGGCGCTCAACGCGCAGGGCATCGTGCTGGTGCAGTCGGCCAACGTCATCAACACCGAGCGCGCGGTGTTGTTGCAGGTCGACACCCGGTTCATCCACACGACCGGCCAGTGGCTGGGCAGCGTGCTGCGCCTGCCGCTGACCGACGCCACGCCCCAGGGCATGGGGTCGCTGTTGAGCTACCTGCGACGCTACGGCCTGTCGGCGCTGGCGGGCGTGTCCGCGTCGGAAGAGGACGACGACGGCCAGGCCGCGCAGCCGACGACGACGCCCGTGCGTCCGAAGCCAGACCGGCGCACCGAGCCCAGGCCGACGCCGCCGACGACGGGGACGGACCAGTCGTTGGCAGAACGCCAGGCGCAGCAGGAGGCCCCTGCGGCCGCGCAGGAGCCCCGCCCTGCGGCGAAGGCCGCTGCGCCCAAGGCTCAGGCCCCGGCGGCCCCGAAGGCTCCAGCGGTGCCGCTGGCGGGCCCCGGCACCATCACCAACCGCGACCGCGCGTTGCTGTTCAAGACCGCGAAGACCTACGCCTGGACCGAGCAGGACGTGAAGGCGCTGATCAAGCAGCGGTTCGGCCACGACTCGACGTCGCAGCTGTCGCCCGAGCAGCTGTCGACGGTGCTGGCGTCCATCGAGACGCCCGAGGACCACGGCATCACGTTTGAGGACCGCGACGGCGTCAAGACGGTGGTGGTGGCCTGATGCCGCGCCACACACCGCCCGAGGACCAGCGGCCGCGGCCGCATGTGCAGATCGAGGTGCCGCGCGACGACGTCGGCCTGGTCAACGAGTTGTCCTGGGCCGAGGCGCTCGACCTGGCGGCCGAGTCGAAGTGGACCGTCCGCACCGACTCCAGTTGGGGCTGGTGCGCGAAGGACCACGCGCTGTTTCGCGAGGGCGACGACGAGATGAAAACAATCCCGGTGTTGCTCTACCAGAACTACTGATCATGCTGACCTTCGATGAATCGACCCACACGTTCCGGCGCGACGGCCAGGTGGTGCCCAGCGTCACGCAGATCCTGAAGGCCTGCGGCCTGGTGCGCGACTACGGCCCGAGCACTTGGGCGCGCGACCGCGGCACCCGCGTGCATCAGGCGATGTATGCGCTGAGCACGACCAACGAGGACGCCGCGCTGGCGTGCCTGGAGCCGGAGGACGTGCCCTACTTCGACGCGGCGCAAACCTGGATGGTCACCAACGGCGTGACGGTGCTGGGCGCGGAGGAGGTGGTCGACGCGGGCTACTACGCCGGGTGGCTCGACCTGCGCTGCACGCTGCGCGGCGTCAGCGGGCCGTGCGTGGTGGACTTCAAGACCGGCACGCTGCCGCCCTGGGCCGGGCTGCAGCTGGCGGCCTACGCTGCGCCGCTGGGCGAGGTCCACGCGCGCTACGCGGTGCGACTGCAGAGCAACGGGCATCCGCAGATGAGGCTCTATACGAACCGCAGTGACCTGATCAACTTCAATGCCTGCGCGCGCGTCGTGCAGCTGCAGGCCGACTACGGGAGGGACTGACCGATGGCAACGACTGAGGGAGAGACGTTGGTGGCGCTGACGCTGCAGGCTGCTGTGCTGCAGGACGGCGATGTGCTGATGCAGGCGCACGGGCTGGAGATCGACGGGCCAGAGACGGCGGAACTGGCGGTCGAGCTGCGCGAGGGCATCTCGGCGCTGCTGTCCGAGATCGACGCGGGCTACCGGCCGCACATCGCGCGGGCGCATGAGCTGCACAAGGGGCTGTGCGCCGAGCTGCGTGAGCGCAGCGCCGCGCCGACCCAGGCGCTGCAGGTGGTGAACCACAAGCTGGCGACCTACGAGCTGGCGCGACGCCAGGCCGAAGAGGCCGCACGCCGCGAGGCCGAGGCGCAGGCTGAGCGCGAGGCGCTGGCCAGGCGCGAGGCCGAGGCCCAGGCGGCCGCGGTCTACGGCCCTGCGGCGGCTGAGAGCGTGCGGTCGCAGTCGCTGGACGACTACCGCGCGCCGGTCACGTCGAGCCCGCTGGTGGCCGCCAAGACGCGCGGCGTCGCGGTGACGGTGGCCTACGAGGCGCAGGTGACCGACCTGGCGGCGCTGGCCGCGTTTGCCCTGGCCAACCCGGCGCTGCTGGCGCTGGTGCTGGCTCCGAACCAGGCCGGGCTCGACACCCTGGTCAAGCAGCAGGGCGAGGCCTTCAGCGTGCCCGGCGTGGCGCGCGTGCCGAAGGCTCCGGTGGTGCGGGGGACCAGGCGATGAGCAGCACGCTGGACCAACCCGGCGCGCTGCTGCTGGACACGCTGCTGGCCGCGCGCCCGGTGCCGAAGGGCTGGACGACGATGGGTGGGTGCGTGAACACCTTCAAGCACATCCACCGCCGCCTGACGATGATCGTGACAGCGAAGACGGAAACCGACGGGCGGCTCTGGGTCCACCTGTCGGTGGCGGGCCGCGACCGGCTGCCGACGTGGGACGAGTTGGTCGCGGTGCGTGACTGGATCCTGGGGCCCGAGGCCCTGGCGATCCAGCTGGTGCCGCCGGTCACCGAGCACGTCAACATTCACCCGTTCTGTTTGCACCTCTGGCACTGCGCCGACGGGTCGCCGCTGCCGGACTTCCGCGTCGAGGGGCAGGTATGACGTTTGACCCGCAGCCCATCGTGCCCGTGCATCCGCGCGCCTGGCTGACCGACGCCGCGGTGGCGCGGCTGACGCTGGGCGCGCAGGGGCTCTACTGGCGGCTGCTGTGTCACTGCTGGCTGCAGGGCGCGCGCACCTACGAGCGCCAGGCCAGCGATGGGTCGCTGCCGTCAGACCCTAAGCATCTGGCGGTGCTGGCCGGGCTGCCGGTCGAGGCCCTTGAGAGCATCTGGCCGCAGGTCGAGCCGTTTTTCGAGCTGCGCTTCGGCAGGTACGTGCACCGCACCGAGCGAGAGCTGGTGCTGCGCGCGCCGCTGGACTTGCGTGTGTGGGGCGAGTAACCCCTAGATGTTGTGGCTTGCCGCCTCGATGGCGGCGGGTGGAGAATGACAGGTCGCCGGGCTGGACTCCCGGCGACCCTTGTTACCGTCCGATGAACCTGAATGAGAGGCTCACATGACCTGTTCAGTTTACCCTAAACCCAGCGCACGGCAAGCAGGCGCTCGATGACCCTGCAAGAGGTCGTCGCCCACTTCCCCGACGCACGCCGCAACGGCAAAGGCTACAAGGCCCGATGCCCGGTCCACGGCGACCACGACCCCTCACTCGACATCGACCCAGGCGACAGCGGCGTGCTGTTGAAATGCCGCGCTGAGCGCGGCTGCACGACCGAGGAGATTTGCGGCAAGGTGGGGCTGACCCTGCGCGACCTGGCCTACGTGCCGCGCGAGGCGGCCGCCAAGCCCCAGGGCCGCGCGACCATCGTCGCGACCTACGCCTACACCGACGCCACCGGCACGGTGCTCTACGAGGCCGTGCGCTTCGCCCCCAAGGACTTCCGGCAGCGGCAGCCAGACGGCAAGGGCGGCTGGACCTGGTCGATGCAGGGCGTGCGCCGCGTGCCCTACGCGCTGGACCGGCTGCAGGGCGAGGAGCTGGTCTACGTGGTCGAGGGCGAGAAGGACGCCGAGGCGCTGTGGGGCCTGGGCATCCCGGCGACCACCAACATCGGCGGCGCGGGCAAGTGGACGCCGGAGTGCTCCGCGGCGCTGGTCGAGGCCGGGTGCAAGTATGTGGCGGTGCTGCCCGACAACGACCCGCCAGGCCTGGCCAGCGGCCGCCAGGTCGCCGACGACTGCACCAAGGCGGGACTGGTGGTCAAGCTAGTGCCGCTGCCAGGGCTGCCGCCCAAGGGCGACGTCAGCGACTACCTGGCCACGCACACCAAGGCCGAGCTGGTGGCGGTGGTCAAGGACGTGCCGCGCTACGACCCGCACCGCTCCGTCGCGGCCGACATCCCGCTGGCGCTGACCAGCCTGGCCGACCTGCTAGACAAGCCAGAGGTGGCCATCGACTACGTGGTGCAGGACCGCATCCCCGTGGCCAGCGTGTGCCTGTTCTGCGCGCCGCCCAAGACCGGCAAGAGCACGGCAGTGCGCGCGATGGCGCTGGCGGTCGCCCAGGGCGAGGACTGGTGCGGCTGGCGCACCGGCCAGGGCGCGGTGTGGGTGTTCGCGTTTGAGGACCAGGAGAGCGAGGTCGTCGCCCACTTCCGTCGGATGGGCGCGCAGCCGGACGACCCGGTGCAGTTTTTCTGTGCGTCGTCGCCGCCGGACCTGATCCCGCTGCTGACGGCACGCGCCATCGCGGAGCGGCCGCGCATGATCATCCTCGACCACCTGGGCCTGGTGCTGGGCATCAAGGACTTCAACGACTACGCGCAGACGACCACGGCGATGCAGCCGATGATCGCGCTAGCGCGCCAGTCGGGCGCGGCGGTGGTGCTGACCTACCACGCCAGCGCGCACAGCCAGCGCGAGGGGCTCGACGCGGTGATGGGCTCGACCGGCATCACGGCGTCGGCCGACAACATCTTTGTGATGAAGCGCGACGGCGCGCAGCGGGTCATCGCGTCGACCCAGCGTATCGGGCCCGCGCTGGAGCCGACCGTGTTCGACCTGGACCCGGCCACCGGCACCTACATCCGCCAGGGCACCAAGCACGACCTGAAGGACCGCGAGATCGGCGACGCCATCCTGGCGTCCCTGCGCGACGCCCCCGAGCCGCTCACCGAAACCGGGCTGCAGGCCGCGGTCACCGCGCGCCGCACCGACGCGGTGCGCGTGCTGCGGAAGCTGGTGGGCATGGGCTGGGTCCAGCGCACCGGCCACGGCGGGCGGCACGACCCGTTCCGGTATGTAGTTCCCGACACCTCCATCGGGGCACCAACGGGAACCAGTGGGAACAAGAGGGAACCTACTGGAACCTCCAATGGGAACCTCAGGGAACCTGTGGGAACCTTATGGGAACCTGCAGGGAACCTGATGGCAGGGGGGACAAATCGGGAACCTGCTGGAAGTTCCAGTGGTACTAGTACAAGTACAAGTACTGTACTTGTACCAACCTCCCAAGATGGCGTCGAAGACGACGCCGCGCCGCCTGGCGGCGGCTTTACGACCCTGAGCAACGGGGCCACCGTGCCGGTGGACGCCGTGTTGTTCCTGGGCGACCTCGATGAGCGCGGCATCACGTTGCGCGCGCCCGCCGAGCCTGGCGACGCCTGCACCTGCACCGACGTCCGACTCACAACCGAGGACCGCGCCAAGCTCTACCGGTGGCGTCGCCACCTGCCTGTTATCCTTGCGGTCGCGGAGGGCCGCGCCCAATGAGCCACGACCCCACACCTGAGCAGGAAGCCGACATCCTCGCGATGTGCGCGACGACGCGCGACCCGGAGGCCGAGGCCCGGCTGTGCCGGGAGCGCGTGAAGTTCTGGAACAGCCACGGGGGCCTGCCCGCCGTGGCGCTGGGCAAGGTCCACACTGTCACGCTGTCGACCGGTGACCGCATCACCGTCCGCACCGACGGCACGACCGTCTGGCTGGGCGTCGGCGCGGAGCTGCGCCAGCTGGAGCCCAAAGACGTCACCCGGCTCATCGGCGCGCTGGCCCGCACGCCCGCGGCACGCGCCGGACGGAGGGGCGAATGAGCGAGCCACGCGAGACGGCACGGCAGATCGCGGAGCAGACACTACGCGAGATGGTGTCGGCTGCGAAGTGCGACGGTGTCCCGTTCGACAATGAGCAGTTGGACTTCGTCGTGCAGGCGCTACAGGACGCGGCATCATGGAAGAACGAAGCCGTTATCAAGCTCACCGCCGATCTCGCGCAGGCCCAGCTTGGTGGAAGCCAGTTAGCGGCTGAACTGTTGGACATGAACCGCCGCAGAATCGCTGCCGAGCAGGCGCGAGACGAGGCACTGGCAGCAAAGGATCGGCCGTGAGCGTGCGCGAACAGGTCGAGGCCTGGTGCGCCGAGACGGAGCAGGAGGTGCTGCTGGCCGACGGGTTTGAGGGCGCGCTGATTGGCCTAGCCCAGCAGTTCAACACCATCCTGGCCATCTACGACCGCGACGCCTGCCTGCGGATCCTGGTCGAGCGCGACGGCATGACCCCCGAAGAGGCCGAGGAGTTTTTCGCGTTCAACGTCCAGGGCAGCTCCGTCGGCGAGGGCACGCCCGCGGTGCTGGTGTGGCGACCGGTGCGCGCGTGACGACCCTGCCGCGCCTGGTGCAGGCAGTGCTCGACGCGGAGCGCCTGCCCAAGCCGACCACGCCGCCCGGCCCGCGCCTGCGCTGGTTTTTCTGCGGCATCTGCGGGCTGTGGCAGGTGGTCGACTGGAAGCCAGGCCGCGTCGCCTGCAGCCGTGTCTGCCGCGACCGGCTCCTGCACCTGCGCGCCGCCGAGCGCCGGGGCCCGTGCGTGATGGCCACCTTGAGCGGCTGCCCAGGCTTCCGCCGCGCCCGTTGGCCCAGCTGCAGCCGGACCTGCGCCCAGGCCTACACACGCTGGCGTCGCACGCAGCGCCGCGCCAGGCGCTGGTTGGAGCGCCCGTGCGTGGTCTGCAGCACGCCCATCCGCCGCAGACGGTCCTACCCGAGTAAACTGCCGGTGGTCTGCAGCCCCGCCTGCCAGGGCGAGTGGCAACGCTGGTGCTGGCTGGAAGACGCCGCCGAGGACGTCCGGCGTAAGGTCGCCACCCTGACACCGATGGAGGCCTTCAAGTTCGGCTACGAGGTCGCTGGTGCCCGTGCCTACATCGTCCGCAAACGTGTCTTTCGCCGTGAGCGGCAGCCCTATCGCACAAGGCTCGATGGTCCTGATGGGGGGCCGCGTCCACCACGCATCGTCTGGCAAGCTGAGCGCCTGGCGGAAGGCCGTGGGCTGGTCGGCACGGGCGGTGATGCGGACACAGCCCCTAGAAGGGCCCCTGCGGGTCACCCTGGCGTTTACGGTGACGACCCCGGCCATCCGGCCCCCGGACCTGGACAAGCTCACCAGGGCCATCCTCGACGCCCTGACAGCCGTTGTGTGGCTCGATGACCGCCAGGTGGTCAGCTTGACCGCCACTAAGACCCAGGGCCCACTGCCCGGCGTCGTGGTCACCGTCGAGGCGTGCTGATGCTGCCCACCCAATGGCGCTGCCGGTTCTGTAAGACCTGGAACAAGTGGGTCCACCGCTACTGCAGCCAGTGCCTGGCCCAGAAGGCCCACATGACCCTGACCGAGGACGACACCCGATGAGCCGTCGCGTGCTGCTGTCGGTCCCGGCGTCGCTGCCAACACTGGGCAACGTCCTGACCACCTCATCTGAAGGCGAGGGCACCATCCGCATCGCCATCAGCCCCGGTGACGTCGCCGAGGTGGCCACCGCCCTGGCGTCGCTGGGAGGACGCACGTTCTACCTGACCCTGGTCGCACTGCCCGAGGTCAAGCGCCCGAGCGCGCTGGCCACAGAGGCCGCCCGGTGACCCAGCTGCGCGCCCTGCGCCCCGAAGAGGTCCAACACCTCTACGAGACGCTGTGCATGGTCCTGACCGCCCTGCAGGACTGTGAGACGCTACTGCGCGAGTTGGACGCCGAGCCCGAGCTGGTGGCAGGCGTCGCCAAGGTCCAGGCCCTGGGCCGCCAAGCGGCCTGCGCTGTCGAGGTGTCACATGCCCCTGAAACCACGCCCGAAGCCACACGTCCAACGCCAGGCACGCCAGGTGCGTGAGGTCGATAGCAAAGACGTGATCGAGGGAGATCCGGCGCGTTTTGCGCTGGCCACGCAGCGTGTCCCGGCTTCAATGCTTTCCGCGGTTGCGCCGACGCCGCAGAAGCTCGTCAGGGAGGTTGTCGACCGCTACACCGGACCCGGCGGTGAGCGCATTGTGCAGGCCCTGGCGGTGATCGCGCTGGGCAACGCCGCGTCGCGGATGACGTTCTTCGGAGAGCCCGTGAAGGTGCAGGCCAAGGACCGCACGCAGGCGCTGTCGGTGCTGGCCGACCGGCGCTGGGGTCGTGCGGTGCCGGAGGCCGACGAGGGCGAGGGGCACGGCCGGATGCCCGTGCAGATCATCAACGTCTTTGCGCCGCAGCCCGAGGACGAGTGATGCACATCAAGTCAGTCACCGCCAAGGTGTCGCCCGAGGAGGCGGCCCGGTTGACGCGCGCCGCGCTGCTGCTGGCGTTTGCCGACTGGGCCGACGGCTGCCCGGTGTGCTCTGAGGGCGCGCACAGCCAGAACGCCTACTTCTACGGCATCCAGGTCGCCATCATCGCCCTGGGCCAGACCGACCCCGACCGCCGCGCCGAGGCGGCCGCGATGCTCTACGACATCACCGAACGCTGGGCGGCCGAGCGCGAACTACTCAACCAAACCGACGGACCCGTGGTCTAATCCCGCACCGAGGACTGACATGCCCCACTGCATCAACTGCGGCAAGCCGCGCGACGAGCACACCATCGTGAAGGACGCGGCCGACGCCGCCGAGGTGCCGATCTGCCCGACCAGCGTCTACGTCGAGGCCGACGACCTGGTCGGCGACGCGCCGCAGGACGACCCGCGCGACGACGCGGCCGCGCTGTGACGCTGCGCCTCCCTCGCGACCCTGAGGCCCGCGCGCTGGTGACCGGCGAGGACCGGAGCCTGGACGCGGAGATCCGCGACGGGCTGGTCACGTTCTGGAGCGACTACGCGAAGACGTGCCCGGTGTGCAGCGAGAGCCGCCACAGCCTGAACGCCTTCTGGTATGGCGTGGCCACCGCGTTGGGCCTGGTCGCCGAGATGACCAGCCCCAACCGCAACATGATGACCCAGGTCGCGCTGCGCGTGGCCGAGGAGCAGGTGTCGCAGCGCCCGACGGCGTCTGAGCTGGCGGCGGATGCCGACGGTGCGCGGGCGCACTGACCATGCCCAGCGCCATCGTCAACGGCGTGCGCCAGGTCAAGCACTACTGGAACCCAGTGCAGGGTCTGTTCCTGCAGCTGAGCGCCGAGGACGCCCCGTTCATCGACCTGG
>Ga0193696_1000129_pt1 | contig 32345 bp, 23 predicted proteins | sample L3m1metaG_FD_145074 | JGI IMG/M metagenome (GOLD analysis project Ga0193696, IMG submission 145074) | Soil microbial communities from a riparian zone of the East river system, Colorado, United States - L3m1 | ecosystem: Environmental > Terrestrial > Soil > Riparian zone | place: USA: East River... | reverse complement strand
TTGCGGATTGTCGGAGATCTTGAGGACGTACTGGTCGCCGAGGAGCGTCTGCAGCGACTGTTGCTGCTGCTGGCTCTGCGCGTCGAGCGCCTCGATCTGCGCCGCGAGCTGCGGGATCGCGCTGCCGAGCGCGTTGATGGTGTCGATGATCTGCTGGCGCACCGCGGGCGGCACCGAGGGATCGAGGTTGTCGAGCTTCCAGCCGGCGGAAAAGATCTCCCACCGCATCGACGCGAGCGTCGCGCTCATGTTGTCGATGTCGAGTTGCGTGGTGTTGAGATCGGTCAGCGCGATCGTCTGCGGCGCATTGAGCGGGATCTCCTGCACGCCGCCGGTTCCTTCGCCCTCGACGTCTTCGGGACGAATGACAGTCCAGACGCTGCCCGACTTCGCGGAGCCGAAGCGCGCGTCGTGCTCGGAGACGGCGAACGCGGTCGGATTGGAGACGTAGTCGAAGATGCGATTGAGGGCGAAGGCGTTGAGCAGATCTTCGACCTGATCGGGATTCACCGTGGGGTCGGTTTTCTGCAGCGCGTTTCCCATCCAGATGCCGACCGCTTCGGCCGCCGTGGCGCCGATGGCGATCGTCGGCAACGGTCCGGTGAGGGCGCCGGGGAGTGGATACGCGACGTCGGGCCCCTGCCAGTCGATGTCGAAGAGGAGACCCTGACAGAGCGTCTGGCTGGCGTACGTGTTCTGCGCCTGCGTCAGCGGCGGGCCGCCGGAGATCGGATTGTTCGCCAGCCATTTCTGCCAGTCCGCGACGGCGTCGGCGATGCGCGTGATGGTGTCGTCGGGACCACCGACCGCCCACTGCAGTCCCGCCATGAGCGCCTGCCACTGCTCCTCGGTGGTGAAGCCGCCGTCGCTGCCGTAAAGCGGATCGTTCGCCGGATTCGCGTACCAGCCGATGACGGCGTAGGAGTAGGTGCCGGTCGGCGCGCCATCGAGTCCGTCGTAGAAGGCGAAGACGTTCCGCACGTTGTCGTACACCGCGCCCCAGCTCAGATCGCCGGGACCGGGCGCGGTGAGGAACGGCGTTGCGGGCGAGGCCTGCGCGGTCCACTGATCGAGCGTGAAATAGCGGCCGAGGTACTGGAGGTCGCCCGGAACGTTCGGATCGGGGTAGGCGCGGGTGCCCTGATCGGGAGCGCCAAGGAAATCGCTCTGCAGCACCCAGGCGGTGATCTGCGGAGCGTCGCCCGGAGTGGCGTGGTAGAAGCGGGTGATCAGCCAGCGATCGGGCACGTTCGGGAACTCGATCGTCGGTACATCAGGCGCGGGTTGCCGGCCATGGCGCAAACCGGCGGGCAGCGTCCAGTGAAGATGGACGCCGACGTCGGGAGCCACCGCGGTCTGAAACGGGAAGGGTGCCGGGTTCAGTCCGCCGGAAAGCTGCTCGTAGTCCATTGCAACCCGCGCCCAGGTGCTCGTGCGATTCGGAGTGCCGATGAGCAATGCGTCGAGCGTGATCGGCACGAAGAGGCTCGGTCCCGCCCAGGTCGGATTCGTGATCGTTTGTGTGGTCATCGTCAATTCGCCTTCGGCTCGAACGACTGCAGTCCCGCCGCGCGGACCATCTGGATTGCGAATTCGGAGGAAGTGAAGGTGCCCTGCGGCGAGAGCGCTCCCTGCGCCTGCAGCGCGTTCTTCAGATTCGTCGCCGCGCCGTTGATGTCGAGGACTCCGGCGAACGAGCCGGTGACCGTCGGGACGGACGCGGTGACGGCGGGTTTGATCTGGACGCCGGGATCGAATCCACCGAAGCCGAGTCCGCGCAACGCGACGTTGTAGCCGCCGGTGTCGTGCAGCACGCCGAAGTGCAGCGTCTCGGGCGGCTCCATCAGATCGATCTTCGCCGGCACGCCCTTGATCAGGCAGAAGAGGACCGTCGGCGAGAGCCGGTCGATGCGGAGCAGCGTGAGCGGATTGCCGGTCGCATCGGACGCGGAGATCTCCATCCCCACCCAGCCGCTGACGACGGTCGAGCGAAGGAGGAAGCCGGTCCAGATCAACGTCGGAGTTGGATCGGCATCGGGGGCTGCTTTGCCGCGCAGCTCGGAGCGGACGGCGACCGCTTTGTCTGCCGCCGCGGAGACGACCGCGTCGACCTGCGAGAGGATGGCGATCGCGTCGCGGCTCGAGCCGACGCCGGCGCTGACCGCTCCTTCGACGAGGCGCAGCAGCCAGTTCTGATCGATGTGGAAGAAGCGGAACGACTCCTGCGGCAGCATCGCCGGATGCGGCACGAGGTACTCGAACGGCACGCCGTAGAGCAGCATGGCGTGCGCGAGCCAGCGGACGATGTCGGGCGGAATCTCCACCGGATCGGAATCGGCGAGGGCCGTGGTGTCGAGCGTCTTCGCGCTGCGCTCGACGAGGTTCCAGAAGCTGATGGCGCGTCGATGCATCGGAGCGCGGCTCATGGCGTCACCTCCGTCACGTTGAGAATTCGCTGCAGCAATTCGGTGAGCGGATCGTCGGACTCGGCGACCGCGCGCAGGGCGTCGGGCGCGAGGACGCCGGGCAAGCGCGCATCGCTGCGATGCTCGTGACGCACGACGCGCGGCAGGTTCGCCTGCTCGAGGAGACGTCCGGCGTTCAGCCAGAAATCGGTGAAGGCCCAAGGCGCGGCATCGAGGCGGCGGATCGGCTCGCCCGTCGGGCTCTGCATCCGCGCGAGCGACGGCAGGCGGAGCGCGAGATCGGCGACGAGCTGGGCGTCGTCGTGATTGTTGTGCAGGTCGACGCGCCAGCGGTAGAGCATGCGCGCGAACGCGGAGTCGGAGAGCGCGAGGAGCCGGCCGATCTGCCATGCGCACGCGTACGTGACGTTGAACAGACCGCTGCCGGGCGTGGTGTCGTCCATCGGACCGGGGTCGTAGCGGATCGCCATGTCGCTGATGGCGTACGGTCCGAACGGATCGAGGCTCGTCGCCTCCGGCACGCCGGGGGAGCGGTACCACGACGTCGTCTCTTCGCCGGCGCGCGTGTTGTTGAGGAGCGGGACGTAGCCGGTCTCCAGCGCTTCCTGCGCCGTCGTCTCGGCGGTGGTGAGCGTGCCGGTGAATTCGTCGTGCGGCATCTGCAGCAGCTCGACGCCGCCGGCGTCCGGAATGGCGCGCAGGATCTCGATGAAGTCGCCGCGCGCCGCGGCCGCGGTGAAGTTCCAGCTGGCGAGCACCGCGACGCGCACGAAGGTGTTCGCCGGCGGCAGCGTGTTGCCGCGGATGCGCGACTGCTGCCCTTCGAGCGAGACGACGAGCGCGCTGTTCTGCGCGCCGGTCTTCGGCAGGCGGTTGCCGATGACGACGGAGAAGTAGCCGTCGGCGACGAGCCCGAGGATCTCCTTGCCGTCGGTGTTCACCTGGCGCGCATGCGCGAGGAACGAGAGGTCGGCGATCGACGGCGTGACTCCGTTGAAGACCGCCGACGGAATGTCGATGGCCAGCAGCGGCTGCGCGAGCTCCGCGGGGGTGAATTGCGATTTGTCGATGACCGGCCCGAGGACGTTCGATTGCGCCGGTGAGAGCAGATCGTTCAGCGTCATCTGCTGGATCGTGATCGGCGTGCTGCCCGACATCAGCTCGTCCGGATAGAGCGTGAGGAGCGCGAGCCACGGCGTGGTGACGGTGTCGCCGCTCGCGGCGCTGCCGTCGATGGTGCGCGACCACGGCAGCGTCGGCAGCCGGAAGACGACGTGCGGAAGACTCTCCTCGTATTGACCGGTCAGATTCGCCGGCGGGTAGACCTGCTGCACGTCGTTCGGCTGCAGGCGGAAACGCGGGCCGTCGACCTGGAACGGCGTGGTGAGGTCGTACTTTTTTTCCTCGACTTTCAGCGTCACGACCTGCTCGGTGACGAGTCGATAGAGGCCGGCGACGAGGGGCGGGAGGATGGCCTGGTAGAACTCGATCTCTCCCTGCGCCAGCACCTGGCCGCAGCCGACGGAGATGTCCTGAGAGGTCGCTTGCGGCTCGATCATCGGGCTGCCTCCTGCACGGCGATGGTGGAAAGGAGCGCGGACGTCCTCGTCCGCAGCGGGCGGGCGTCTCGCCCGGCCGCCGATGGGTCGCTCCCCGAGAGGTCGCCGGCCGAGACGGCCGACGACTGCGGGCGGGACGCCCGCGCTCCTTTAGCGATCATCGGGCTGCCTCCTGCACGGCGATGGTGACGGCGGATGCGGCGTTGTTGCGGATGGCGATCGGTGATGCGACGGCGTGCGGCCGCGCGTCGCGCCACCAGGCGATCGATTCCGTCGCCCGCTTCGCCGTCCCCCACACGCCCTGCAGTTCGAGCTGCGTCTCGACGAGCACCGCGACCTTCTCCGCGCCGGCGGGGGCGTCGAAGAAGAGGAGGACGCCGCCGTTCGCGGGTTCGATGCGCGTTGGTGTGGCGTCGTCGCCGTAGTGCGGTTCCCACGGATCGTCGGTCGCGGCGAGACGGACGCGGATTCCAGTGGACATGCTGGACACGGCGACGATTACGGTCGGCACCGCGGGAAGGATCGTCTCGATCCATCCGAAGCGCGCGCCGCTCCGATCGCGGACGCGGTTCTCATCGACGACGCGCGCCGCTTCGAAGAGACCGCGCGGGACGATGCGGCCGCGCTCGCGGCGGATCGGCGTGGCCTGCGGACGGACGATGCAGTCGTCGCCGAGGAACGTGTAGCGGCCGACGCGCGCGAGGAGCGTGTCGCGTTGCCAGCCCGCGAGGACCGAGGTGCCGGCGATGTCGCCCACGCTCTGCAGCGCGGCCTTCGCCGTGCCTTCGGGAAGCTCGATGTTCGTGTTCGCGGGGAGAACGATGTCGTACAGCACTTCGTCGTGACGATTGAGGGCGATGAGGCGCACCGGCATGTCGCCGTCGTTGTTCGCCGAAGTGGGGAAGTTCTGGGGATTCTTGATGGAGAGGACAGCGATGCTGCCTTCATTCATGGTCAATGGAAGCTGCTTCCCACCTTCCACCCACTTGGCCTGAATGCGCGGCGAGGCGAGCGTCAACGGCAGCGCTTCGCCCGTCGCGACGTTCCGCCGCGACCTGCTGCGATATCTGCGCGTCGTGCCGAGGAGCCGCACTTCGGCGGGCTGCGGGGCGGGCGGCGTGGGGGCGGCCTTCAAGCGGCGCGTGAACGTGAACGCGTTGTTCAAAGACGGCGCGAGATCGGCGCCGATCTGTGCGAGCGTCGGCGCGGCCTGGTAGATGTCGGTTGCGTAGAAGGCGATGACGCTGAGGTTCGGATCGGTGAGCGCGGCGACGTTGTGGTCGCGCAGCGCCTGCAGCACCGCATTGCGCATGGTCACGACTTCGGAGGCCATGATCGTGCTCATCAGGACCGCAAAACGCCCGTTCTGCGAGAGGTTCGGCGGTGCGGTCCAGACCGGCGACTGCGGGTAGTTGATCGGCGGGAACTCGACGAACGAGAACGCTTCGTCGAGCGGAATCGGACCGATCGCGTCGTGGCAGCGGAGCGTCGAGCCGGTGATCTGCACGCCGACGTTCGTCCCGGTCACCAGCGAGTCTTCCTCGTCCGGCGGCGTCGCGGTATTCAGCGCGTCCTGCGACCAGAGCGCCGCGGTCGAATCGCGTTTCACGACGGCGACGGTCGCCTGGTGCGCGGCCAGATCGACGTCGATCCAGCGCTGCGACGGGACGTCGAACTCCTGCATCGTGACGGTCAGCGGCGTGGCAATCGACGTCACTTCCATCGGCCGTACACCGATCGGTGGACCGGCCGGCAGGTTGGTGCCGGACGATGTCACGGTCATCTGTGTTGACGGGACGAAGGTCTGAACGGTGAAGCTCCAGCTCGACGGATCGATGATCCAGCCGTTCGGTCCCTGCTGGTTGATCAGGCCGAGCTCCGCGCTCGCCTTCAGCACGTCGCCCGGCGGGTTGTCGACGACTAACGCGTTCGGAATGGGACTGGTGTTCGGCGGAAGGAAACTGATCGCGAACTCGTCCCACGTGGCGATCGGCTCGCGCTGCAGGTCGGGGTTCTGGTCGCCGATCGGGATGGTGAAGGAGATGACGTACCAGTCGATGCGCGCGCGGCCGGCGGTGCTCGGGCCCCACAGCTCGAGCAGTGCGCCGAGCGAGGCGGTGAGCGTGATGCCGACGCCGGCGATCTCCGCCTTGAACTCCACGCCGATGGAGATGTGGACGTCGATCTCGTAATAGAACGGCTTCCACTGGATGAGGAAGTTCGCCGCGGCGTCGAGCCACGCGCGGATCGGTCCCATCTCGAATGTGACGCTGAGGAACCCGCCCGCCATGAAGGCGGCGGGCGTGAGCGCGAAGTAGGCGCCGCCCGCGATTCCCAACGTCGCGAACGAGAGGTCCATCGGCCAGACGAAGCCGAGGCGCGGGACGTCGGGATAGATGTCGGGCTTTTCGTACGAGGGGTGATAGCCGCCGAGCGTGACGACGAAGTTGCCGGCGTTCGGCCCTGAGTACCAGAACATCATGGCGAAGCCGCCGGTGAGCTTGCACTCCGGCGCGAGGATGTACGAGTTCGGCGTGAGCTGCGCGCGCACCGACACCAACCCCTCGGACGGCTTGAACGCGGCGACGATGCCGAGCTCGATGTACGCGATCGTCTCCGGCGTCTTCGGCGGCAGCGACGCCGACATCACGCCGACGACGTCGATCTCGAACTCGCGTCCGAACTTCAGGAAGAGGAGCGCGAAGGTCGACAGCAGCTCGTACGTGGTGAAGCGCACGCCGCCGCCGACCCAGTACTGGCCGATCACCGCGGGGACGACGTCGCCGAGCTTCTGCAGCGCCGCGGTCGGATTCGCTTTGCCGTCCGGACCCTTGGGGAAGAAGTTTGGATCGATCGCGCCGGCCACCAGTGGGAACGATCCGATGTCGCCCGGGCCGGGGATGACGAGGTCGCGGTTGTAGCCGAAACCCGCGGCGAGTCCGACGACGAAGAATTCGGGGATGCCGCCGAGCGGGACGTTGAGATTCACGAAGACGAAGAGCGAGGTCTGGCCGTCGACGACGCCGTATGAGCCGAGCGCATCGAGGCCGAACGTCGAGGCGCGGATCAGCGCGGCGCCGTCGTAGCGCAGCGGCGTGTCCTGCTTGAAGAACGCGCCGGAGATGGAGACCGGTCCGCCCTTGAACGAGACGTCGAGTCCCTGCAGGTCGAGCTCGTACTGCGAGTAGTCGGTCGGGTTCTTGACGTTGAAGGAGACGCCGAGCTTCTTCAGGCCGACGAAGAGTCCGGCCAGGCTCACGCTGCCGGAGAAGAGGACGCCGAGGTGCGTGTTCGCCTGCACCCACGACGCGCCGATCGCGTCGACGGAGAGCGGGCCGAAGCTTCGCTGCACCTGGATCCAGAGCTCGGTCGCGCTCGCCGAGTTGTCGTCGTAGAAGCTGATGAGCGGGAAATCGGCGCCTTTGACGTACGCGGCGAGCGCGGAGAACGCTGGATTCGCGGGCGGGTTGTTGCGCGTCTCGTCGGGACTCCCTCCCGGTGTGCCGGAGTTGAGGAGGTTCTGCGCGACCGGATTCGCCTTCCCGCCGGTGACGGCGGTGTTCGGCGCGAGCGAGATGGCGATGTCGTCGAGCGCGACGGCGCCACCCCAGTTCGACGGCGCGGTGCTGGTGGCGAAGTCGAACAGGAGCAGGCCGCGCGGCTTCACCGCGCCGAGTGTGAAGCGGCTCAATTCGACGAGCGGCTTCTGCTGCACGCCGACGAAGTCGACGCCGACGTTGACCACCTGCACTTTCGTTTTCGTGAAGTCGGGCGTGGTGGTGATGGGGATGAAGATGCCGACGCCGGGATCGAGTCCGGCAGGTCCGCCGGCGGCTTCGATCCACTGCGTGTCGGTCGCGCCGAGCTGGAAGACGAAGTTCGGCGCGGCGCTGAGCTTGAGGTTGCGCGCCGCGACGCGTACGCCGAGGTCGTCGCCGCCCGGCGTGCTCGGTCCGACGACGATGCTGCCGTCCTTGCCGTCGGTGCCGAAGGTGACGACGGTGAACTGCGCGCTGAGCAGCGCCTTGAGGAAGTTGACGAGGAAGTCGGAGACGGTGAGCGCGCTGAGCTCGTCGAAGCTGCGCAGGGCGTACTTCGTTCCTTCGAGCTTGATGAGGCCCGCCTTGTCGAGGACCGTGCCGGGCGTCGTGGTGAAGAGCTGCATGTTGAGCCACGACGCGACGCTCTCGAGATTGAGCACGACGAGCGAGGCGTAGCGCGGCACCGCCTGCGTGAGAACCGCGAAGAGCCAGTCGGTGATCGCGGTGGACGAGGTACCGAAAAAGGTCGGCAGGAGCTCGCGATAGAGATCGCTGTGCGTCCCCGGCTTGCCCATCAGGTCGAGCGCCAGGACGAAGCCTTTCGCCGCGTCGTAGTTGAGCGTGAGCGTCGGCGCGCGGTCTTCCCCTTCGATCGGCGTCGACATGGCGATGCCGAAGTTGAAGACCGGCGGCTGGTTGAGCGGGACGCCGGTGCTCGGATCGAACGGTACGCCGAGGCCGGTGCGATCGATGGCGATCTGCAGCATCGCGATCTGCGGCAGCTCGAGGCCGACCCAGACTCCGACGAGAGTGCCGTTCGAGCCGACATAGAGAGTGACCGGCAGCGACTCCGACGGCGTGTAGCTGATGAGCCCACCCTGCGATTTCACCGTGATGTTTGCAGCGGAGAGGAGCGCGACGATCGCGCTCGCGGTGTTGTCCGCGTTCGCGTTGGAGAGACGTCCGGCGAGCCAGTCGAGCGCGACTTTCTGCAGCTGCGGCGCGTCGTGGACGCTCGCCATCGCATTGAGCAGCGACTGCACGTCGAGGTTCGTCGCGGCGGTGGACAGTGCGTCGGCGAATTGCTGTGCGCCGATCTGGCGCAGTCCTTCGAGCAGCGTCGACGCGAGCTGCGGCAGCAGCGTCTGCACCGCGATCGACGCCGCTTCCTGCACGAGCGTCTGCCAGCCGGGGAAGGGGACGAGCTGCAGCGTCATGTCACCCGACGCGGCGCCGAGCGAGAGCAGGAAGCCGTGGTCGTAGCCGGTGGTAACGGCGAGCTTGCTGGAGAGTCCCGGGATCGTGGCGGATGCGGTGATCGACGCGTCGAAGCCGGGCTGGAAATCGGGAGCGAGCGAGAGTCCGAACGAGAAGGTCTCGATCGTCGCCTGGTCGCGGGAGATGTTGAGCGGTGCGGCGAGGCGCGGGCGGATCGTGAACTGCGTCGCGGTCGTGTCGGCGGTCAGATCGACGGCCATGCTGTACGGCAGTCCGACGACGCTGAAGCCGTTGGTGATCTGCTGCGTGCCGACGCCGAGGCTCGGGAAGGTGACGACCGGAACCTCGAGCAGCACGTCGCGGATGCGGCCGATGTTGAGCTGACCGTTTTCTCCGAGCACCGCGCCGGAGAGGAGCCATGCCGCGGGATCGTCGAAGAGTCCGAGGAGCGACTTCGTGTGCCAGACGTTGCTCGTGTCTTTGCTCGCGATGCCGAGCGCGTTGAAGACGACCTGCACCAGCGGGTACGGCTGCAGCAGCAGCGGATCGACGACCTGCTGCACGAAGACGTTGAGCGCGTAGAACGGCGCGACGGTCGCGAGGTTGTTCACGAACTTCGTCGAGTCGAACGGCCAGAAATAGAGATCGGGCGGCGCCGGCATCGCGCCGTCGCCCCACTGCATCGCCAGCGTGAACTTCGTCGAGAGAGTGGCGATGTCGATGGTGAGCTCGGGGACGAGCGCGAAGCGCGTCTGCGGATTGAGCAACTGCAGACGCAGCGCGAGCGTCCGGATGCGCGGCGTGAAGGTGAGCGACGCCGATCCCGAGGTATCGAGCAATCCCGCAATCACGCTCTTTCCCTCGGGGATGGAAAGCGTGACCACCGGCCCCGCGAGGATGTCGACCGTGAACGGGCCGAACGAAACCGGCTCGACGATCTGCACGAGGTCCGACACGAGCGCGGAGAGCCGCGCTTCGTCGGCGATCAACGCCTCGAACTGGCCGGTGAGGTACTGCACCGGATGCGAGAAGAGCTGGGCGAAGTTCGTCGGGATCGGGACCCAGCCATGCGCCTCGTCCTGCAGCACACCGAAGGCATTGAGGATCTCCAGCACGCTCTTCGGAATCGCCGGCGGCGTGACGCCGGTCGCTTTCTTCAGCAGCGAGACGAGATCGGTGAGCGACTGCGCGTCGGTGGTGAGATCGAGCAGCCGTTGCGAGGCGAAGCCGAGCGGATCGGAGAGGAACGCGAGCCAGCCCTGAGGGTTGATGCCGCGCGGATCGGCGGGCGTTGCCGCCGGAATGGCGAAGCCGATCTGCGCGAGGAGGCGATAGACGGTCTCGAACGCCTCGTCGCCGATCGAGGCGGTGATCACGCGCTGCAGTGCGACGTTGAGCGATTGCTGCAACGCCTGCACGAGATCGGTCGGCGCGAGCGTCGTCGCAACGTTGATCGAGGGAAACGTTCCCTGGCTCGGGATCGTCGCGTCGAGCAGCTCGAAGAGCGGCGTGACCGTGAAAGCTGTCCCCCCACCGGAGACCGACAGTCCGATCACCGCCGCGCCGATGCTGAACGTGTCGCCTGGGATCAGCTTCCCGGTGGTCGACATCAGCGTCGTCGTGAGCACCGCGCCGGGGACGCCGGCCACCGGCACGAGCGCGCCGGTGACGAGCGAGCCGTTGACCAGCGGCATGAAGACCCGCGTGACGGCCTGCAGGTTCTGCGGAAGTGGGTAGGTGAGGCTGTGGTCGATGCCGACGCCGACGGTGCCGGCGGTGGAGTCGAACCAGACGGCGAGGCCGACTCCCGAGGCGAGATTCAGCGGAACGTGGAACGGATCGTCGAGCGTGCCGCTGCCGGGGACTGCCGGCGCGTTCGCGTCGCTCGACGCGACATGCGCGAACAGCTGCAGCATCGCGCGCGCCTTGTCGGCGCTGGTGAAGAAGCCGTTGATCTGCGTGCGCAAGGCGCCGAGCGGATCGCTGAAGCTGGTGAGCGAGAGCACCGGCGCATCGGTCGGCCAGGTGATCCCCGGCGGCATGAAGCTGCCGAGATTCGGAAGCAGTCCGAGGATGCCGTTGAGCGCGAGTCCGCTGCGCGTGCCGGTGTTGTAGACGCCGATGCCGATGAGGCCCGTGAGGATCTTCCCGAACGTCTGCGCCTGCTGCGTGACGAGCTGCTCCAGACCTTCGGTGTCGGTGAAGACCATGTCCTCGCCGACCGGCAGCTCGGTGCCGTTGACCACGAGCGACGGCGCGCCCGCGTGCATCGACCAGGTCCAGTCGCTGTACGGACTCCAGTAGACTGAGAGCCCGCTCGCCGCGACTTTGATCGACGCGCCGGCGACGGTCGGCGAGGTGAATCCTTTCGGCAGATTCACCGTGAGGCCGATGCCGGGGAAGATCGTCGCGGCCTGCGGCAGCACGCTGCCGCTGAGATCGAGGTCGAGCGAAAGCGCGTCGACGTGGACGTCGAGGTCGACCTCGAACGTCTCCGAGAAATTCAGTTTCGGCGAGAAGGCGAAGCCGACGACGAGGCGCTGCAATGTCGTGTCGGGGATCGGCTCGAAGAACGCCTGCAGCGATGCAGGGAGATCGGCCGTTGCGTTGAGCGATGCGCGCCACGGATCATCGGGCGTGCCGTTGCCGGTCACGCTGATCGTTGGTGCGGACGTGGCCTGCTGCAGCAGCAGCGCGCCCTGTCGCACCATGTAGAAGAACGGTGTCTTGCCGCCGACCTGGATGCTGCCGTTGAGGAGCTTGCCCCAGTAGCCGACGATCGCGCCGACGGGATCCTGGATCGACGTCGCGATCTGCGATGCGCTGAGCGGCGGCGCGAGCGATGCGGGCCATTCGATGCCCGCATCGCCGGTGCCGGGAGGAACGATGCCGATGAGCGCCGCGAGCGAATAGCCGGCCGTCGTCTGATCGTCCGCGATGCCGAAGAGCTGCTTCAGCGCGGCATCAATCAACGAGTACAACTCGCTCAGCGCGGTGTTGACGACGTCGCCCGGCTGCGTCAGGTCGAGCGACGCGTAGCTGCCGGTCGGCGTGACGAGGTTCTCGAACGTGAAGCGCGGGATGACCTGCAGCTTCCCGGTTGCGGTGCCGATCTTCACGCCGGCGCAGAGCGCGCCGAAGGTGTAGGTCTGTCCGGCGACGGTGCCGGTGAAGAGCGGATCGTCGACGCCGCCGGTCTCTCCCTTCCCAACGAGGCAGATGCCGCTGTCGAAGGTGAGGCTGGTCGGATCGGCCGAGACGCCGGTCGTCGAGATCGTGAACTGCGCGAGCTCGAGACTCGCGGCGATGCGCACCGCGGCGCTCGAGTTGCCGAGGGCCACCTTCGCGCCGCTGAAGTTCAGGCCGGGATAGAACGTGCGCGCGCCGTCGGCGTTGACCGTCGTCGCGCCGGTGAAGGCGAGCGTGCCGAGCGAGGTCTCGACGATCGTGACGGCGTACGGTTGCTCGCGCGTCCCCGCGCCGGTGATCAACGGAGTGGGGAAGCCTTCGAGCGCCTGGATCGATGCGAGCCACGCTTCGAAGACGTCGGGTGTCGCGAGCAGTGTGTTGAACCAGTCGCGGAACGGGCGGGTGAGATCGCCTTCCTGGTAGGCCTGCGCGAGGAGGTCCCAGCGCATTGCCGGAATGGTCACGCCGGGGAAGACCGCCGCGACGCTGTCGGCGAGTTGCGGCGAGAGGCCGAGCACCGGGAGGAGCGACGCGAGCGTCTTCTCGCTGCCGCTGCCGAGCGCTTTCGACAGTGCGCCGAGGACGAGCGAGGAGATCGCGCTGAGGAGCTGCTCGCCGGTGAGTTGTTCGAGATCGGCGAGCGAGCGATCGACCGGCTCGCTGTCGGTTGGCAGCTTCAACTGCAGGACGACGATCGAGAGATCGGGATTCGGTTCGGGGAAGAGGCTGAGATTTCCGCTCAGCTTCACGCCGGTGAAGGAGAAGCCGAATTGATTGATGATCGGCGTCTTGCCGGCGACTTCGACGCCGACGCTGAGCGGCGCGGTCGCCTGGCCGAGGATGACGGAGATCCCGTCGCTGCCGATGCTGAGCAGCGGCACCACGCCGAACGCGGTGACGGAGATGTCGTCGGCGAGCGGCCACGAGTACGTCGTGCCGATGCCGAAGACGGTCGGGCCTTCATCGTCGCGCGTCGTCAGATAGAGGCCGGTCGGAACGCCGGTCTCCGGGTTCTGGATCGGATACCAGGTGCCGAGCATCCCCGGCTCTTTGACCGGGATGCCGACCGCCTTGCCGCCCACGCTGCCGAGGAGTTGGCCGATGAGCTCACCGAGCCCTTCGCCGTTGGCCTGCAGCGCGTCGCCGGTTTTCCCGACCGGATCGGTGAACCAGTCGGCGTTCAGCTCGTACGAATCGGGCGTGGCGGAGGGGACGAAGAGCCCGACCGCCAGCGCGAGCTGCACCACCTGCGAGTCCATCCCCGCGGTGATCACGATGGGAGAAGGGGGAGCATCCCCAAACTCTTCGCGAGAGAAAGCGACCGTGTTCGTCATCCGACTCGGCTCCCCGTTGCGTAGGGTTACGTTGACTGCGTTGCGGTTATGACCGTTGCTGGACCGTGATCGTCGAAGGACGTCCGTTGCTGCCCGGCGTCCCCATCGCGCCCGCGGCTCCCGGCGCGCCGGACGGTTGTCCGCGGCCCCCCGCTCCACCCGGCCCGCCCACCCCCCCCGACCCACCCTCCGCCGCCGGCGCCTCGGCGATGATCGTTGCGCCCGGCGCGAGCGTCCGGTAGGTGACGACGATCGTGCTGCCGTTGCCGCCGTTCCCACCTTCGCCGCCCGACCCGCCGTCGCCGCCGTTGCCGCCGGCCGCGAGGCGTCCGTCGGGGTACGGACCGCCCGATCCGCCGATGCCACCGAAGCCGCCGTCGCCGCCGTTTCCTCCGAAGCCGCCGCGCCCGTAGATGACGAAGGTCCCGGAGATCGTGTCGATGAAGAAGTCGAAGTTGACGGCGTCGCCGCCGCTGTAGCCGGACGATCCGGATCCGCCATGGCTGCCGTTGCCGCCCGGCTGGCGCGGTCCGCCGTTCGCGCCGTTCATTCCGGGAACGCCGTTCACGCCGTTCGCGCCGTCGGGGCCGACGACGTAGATCTGCGGCGGCGTCGCGCCGGCCGATGCATCGGCGAGCTCCGGAATGGTCAGGCGGCTGACGTGCAGACGTGCGTTCGTGCCGACGGTGATACGCGACCCGGGGGAGAGGACGAGCTCCGTCGCCACGACGTTCACCATCTGTCCCTGCGGCGCTTCGATCACCATCTCGTGACCGGGCCGCACGATCGTCTTCATCACGCCGATGTGCGCGGTACCTCGGTCATACGACCGCTTCGGTGGAATCGACGACTGCGGCGCTTCCCACGAGAAGACGAGGCGCCCGTTGTTCTCCGCGCTGTCGAGCGTGCACTTGGTGATCTCGTTCGTGCGGATGCGCGAGCCTTTGCCCTCTTCCCAATGTTCGCGCTCGCTCGCGGTGAGCTCGCGCTCTTCGAGCAGGATCGACGTCTGCGGATTGAGCAGCGCCGAGTACGACGTCAGCGTGTGGAACGTCGGGTCCTTCGCCGGATCGCTCGTTCCGCCCTGCAACACGATCGGCGTCGGCACCGTGATGGCGAACGAGATCGCGCCGAGGACGAGCTGCGGAATGATGTCGTCGGGACGCGCGACCTGGAAGCTGTTCGCTCCGACCCTCGTGTTGTACGAGTTGGCGAACGTCGTCGTGCCGAGCGGCGGGGCGCCGAACGTGTAGACCGCCGACGCGGCGGGCGCGCCCGCTTGCGGATTGAGCGTCAGGTCGAGCATCGCCAGCGATGCCAGCGAGCCGCCGGTGTCGTGGCCGCTGATCACGAGCGGAAGGTTCGCCTGGTTGATGGCCACGAGCTGCGCGCGAAGGTTGTCGCGCAGCGAGTCGTAGAGCGTCGACGGCGGCGTGAGGATCTCGCCGTCGACTGAGAGCCACGCCGGTTTCGCCAGGCTGACCGTCGCCCACGCGTCGACCGTCTCCTGCCACGTCGCCGTGCCGCGGAACGACGCGACGACACGATCGGGACTGACGAAGATCGAGCCCTGGTTGATGCCGCCCGCCGTGATGTCGCGGGCGAAGACGTAGGGCGCGGGGAGCGTGAGCGGAAGATCGGGATGCAGCGCGCGCTGATACGCCGCGAGGTCGAGCAGCGTGAGCGTGAACGCCAGCGTCGGACTGTACGTCGCCGTGGCGGACAGCGCATTCGGCGCCGGCGTCGATGACTTGCGCGCGGCGAGCACGCCCGCCGCGAATGGCCGCCGTTGCACTCGCATCGTTTGCTGCGAGGTCGTCGCGAGGCTGCCGCCGCCGAGGATGAGCTCGTAGTAGCCGGGACTCCGCTCGAGCCACGGGCAATCGCCCGCCATCGGCAGTTTCGCGTTCGCGCCGATCTGCTGACCGGCGAAGAAATATCCGGCGGTGCTTGCCGGTGCGACGGGATACGGATCGACGACGATGCCGCTGTTGGTCGTGAGGTTGACGGCAAACGCCGCTGGCACGTTCGCGTTCACCGCGTTCGCGAAATCCTGATTGCCGAACGCGACGCTGGAAAAGGTGTACGCGGTGCTCGAGGTCGCAGGCGAGGTGAGGCTGTTCCAGACGTGACCGGGAAGGAGATCGACGGCCGCCATCTGCGCCAGCGGCGCGCCGGGGCCGACGCCGCAGACGACGAGCGGCATGGTGTTCTTGAAGTCCGGGACCGTCTGCTTCGCGAACAGCACCTCGGTCCACATGAGGCTCCGGACCGAGTTGTACAGGTTCGTGTAGCCGAGGTCGGAGAGCGGGAAGCCGGAGGGTGCGGTGGCGAAGAGACCGTTCGGTGGAAAGGAGAGCTGATGCTGGCTGGCGAGATACGTCTCGATGAAATCGGACCAGCTGGAGCCGAGGGCGACGACCGCGATGGTCGTCGCCGGATTCGATGGCAGCGGCCCCATGGCCACGAAGCCCTGGGCGTGACTGGCGTTCGAGCTGCGGAACGTCTGGATCAGCTTCCACGGTGGATCGAGAAAAAGGTCGGAGAGATCGAGCTCCGCCTGCGCGGCGAGCGCGACGAACGCAGCCGCATCGGTGGCATTGAACGAGACCGTCATGAGACCTCTCCTTTCGGACGACTGCCTACTTTTTGGACGAGGGACCGATGGAGACGCTGCCGGCGTTGCCGGCGTTGCCCGCGTTGCCGGGTCCTCCGGTTCCGCCCGCGGCACCGTTCGGCGCGAACGTGTCGGGCGCTGTCTTGCTCGTTTTCTCGTTCGGTCCACCGGCGCCTCCCGCTCCGGCGGTTCCGCCGTTACCGGCCGGCCCACCCGCGCCGCCGATCGAGTTCGCGACGACGCTGGTGGCGAGGGAGTTGGTGAGGATGTCGATGTTGCCGCCGTTGCCGCCGTCGTTCCCCGATCCGCCGGCTCCACCCGTTGCACCGTTTCCACCCATGCCGCCTTGCGCCGGAACGCAGCAGCCGGGAGTGGTGAGGCAGGCGTAATACAGGTTCTGGCCGGCGGCGCCGCCGCTTCCGCCATTGCTGCCCGCGCCGCCGTTCCCACCGGCTCCACCGCTTCCTCCCTGATTGAGGATGTGCAGCGTGCCGGTGATCACCGGGATGTCGATCAACAGCGAGCCGGCGTCGCGACCCGGGTAGCCCGCCGCGCCGTTGGCTCCGCCGGTTCCGGGGCTTCCGGGTTGACCCGAATCGGAGCAGACGCACTGCAGGTTCGTGCCTTTACCCGAGCCGCTGCCGCTGATTCCGCTCGGACCGTCGGCCCCGTTGGGACCGGCGGCGCCGGCACGGCCGGGCGCCCCATTCGCGCCAGTGACGAGAATGTCGATTTCATCATTCATGGTGAGCCCCGGTTCACGAGATCTGCTGGAAGTTGACGTGGCCCGGAAGGCCCGGATTGCCCGGAGTGCCCGCGCTGCCGACGCCGCCCGAACCTCCGGACGCACCGTTCGGAGTGCCGGTCCCTGCACCTCCGGCAGCGCCGCCCTGGCCGCCGCCGCCCGCGGCTCCGCCGACCGATTTCGGCGCCTGCCCGAGCAGCGTCGTGGAGGGGTCTTTGGTATTGAACGAGACGTTCAAGACCGCGCCGTTTCCGCCATTGCCGCCGCTGCCGCCGTTGCCGCCCGGTCCGCCGTTGCCACCGTTGCCGCCGCCGCCTTGCGTTTTGCAATAGGTGCTCGTCGCGCCGCCGGTGCCGCCATTGCCGCCCTGCTGGCCGCTGCCGCCGTTGCCGCCGCCGCCGCCATTGCCACCGCTCACCTGCACGAGGAAGACTCCCGGTCCGATCGCGTCGAACGCGAAGTTCCCGCTGAGCGCATTGCCGCCGGCACCGCCGTTGCCACCGTTGCCGCCCGCGGCGCCGTCCGTTCCGTTGCCGCCCTTGCCCGGCGCCGTCGCGCACGTCTTCTTGCTGGTGTTGTCCTGTCCCGGGTTTCCGTTGCTCCCGGGCGCTGCCTGGCCGCCGGCATTGGCGCCGGCCGGACCGGCCGGGCCATCCGCGGCCACGAGTTGAATTGCAGGAATGGGATCACTCATGTTTTATCTCCTTAATGAATTGCCTACGGCGCCGGAACGACGACGATGTACTGCGCGTCGATGCTCAGATCGACGCCCTCGGCCACGATCTGTCCGAGCGGCTTGTAGATCGTGATCGTGCCGGCCACGAGCTTGTAGGGATTGGGCGGCCCGGTGATCACGTACTTGTTGCGGATCTCGAGGTCGTCCGCCGCGAAGACCGACGCGTCCATCGGGAAGTTGGCGGCATTGGCCAGCTCGACGAGCTCTTTCGGCACCTTGGTCGAATTGCCGAGGACGTACGCGCGGACCGCGTCGTCGATGGCCTGGCGCTCGTCCGGCAGCAGGGCGGCGTGCAGCGCATCGGCGTCACCCGCCTGGGCCAGCACGCGCTGCCGCTCGGGCGACAACGGTTTCGGATACTTGATGTGCGAGTCGGGAAGCTTCTCCTTCGTGTAGCGCGAATCCGGAACGCCGCCCAGCTCCTTCATGTGCGCGACGCTGTTCACCAGGATGGCGTGCGCCTTCACGTGCGAGCGCGCCGGGTCGCGATTCAGGGTCATCGGCTTGTCGACGACCAGCTTTTTCGTCACCGACGCGGGGTCGATTCCGACCTGCTGTAATGCCGCCTGGTAGTTCTTCTTCTGTTGATCGGTGAGGTCTTTGTACGTCTTGGACATGCGTCTCCTCCAGTTCTTTGCCGGTCCGTGAGGACAGGGCTCCGCTAATGAAAATCGCGACAAGCGATTCGGGATAGACGTGCTTATTTATTGCTGAATTGCTTTGATGAATTTAGGGACCGCGAGGGGGATTGTCAACGCACATCCGGACTAATTTAAGGAAATAAAGGCATAGGTAGGGACTAGTTGGGGTCGCATCTGGACAATTAACTTAACGGTTGTGCGGGGGCCGTTAAGTTAATTGTCCAGATGCGACCCCAACCCCGCGATCGTCCGGATCAAGTCCTCCGGCTCGATCGGCTTCACGAGGCATGCGCTGAAGCCCGCTGCGAGGATCGCGTCGCGATCGGTCGGGGTGCTTTTGCCGGTGATGGCGCGCGCGTCGTCGAGCCGTCGTCCTGACGGAAGCGCTCGAAGACGTGAGGGAGGAACGTGCTGTCGATTCCTTCGCCGGTGTCGGTCACGCGGAGGACCGCCTTGTTATTGAGTCTGGCGATCTCGACGTCGATGCTGCCGTGCGGCGGCGTGAACTTGATCGCGTTGGCGAGCAGATTCACGCTCACCTGCTGCAGGCGGCCGGCATCGGCTTTGACCAGCACCGGCTCGTCGGGCAACTGTACGGTCACGCGCAGCGGTTTCTGATCGACGTCGATGCGCACGGAGTCGAGCGACGTGCGCACGGTGTCGCGCAGGTCGAGCACTTCGGGCTGGAAGTTGATCTTGCCGCTGGAGAGGCGCGAGGCATCGAGGACGTCCTCGACCAGCTTGAGCAGCCGCGCCGTGCTGTTGTGGATGTTGTCGACGCCCTGGGTGACCGTCTCGCGGTCGACGCGATTCATCTGCAGCATGCGCGTCCAGCCGAGGATGACCGTGATCGGACTGCGCAGCTCGTGACGAGACCATCGCCAGGAAGTCGTCCTTCGTCCGGTTCGCCAGCTCCGCCGCTTCCTTCGCCGCGCGCAACTGTTCGCGCGTTTTCTGATCGCGGATCTCGCCGCGCCCGCTCGTCTTCAACAGCGTGTCGAAGACGTCGCGCGTCTCTTCGCTGATGAAGTTGCGCAGCCGATGCCCGAGGAGCTCATCGCGCGAGCGCTCGAGCAGGCCGACGAGATGCGGATTGCAGTAGGTGATCGCGCCGTCGTCCGACAGCGCCACCGCTCCTTCGCCCATCGCTTCGACCATCAGGCGATAGAGCCGGTCGGCTGACTTGAGGACGTAGATGCGATCGTCCTCGTCCGTCGTGGAGACGACGAATGCGCCGACCTCGCCGCGGCGGATCGCTTCGACCGTCCGCACCGGCTCCTCCAGCAGTGCCCGCAGGCGCCGGACCTCGCTGGTCAGTCGTTTTTCGCGCGGCGTCAGGGGAGGCTTCGCTCATCGCGGTTGCAGATCGAATCCGACGAGCACGCGCTCGCGGTCAGAGAGATCGCCGATGATTCTCCGCATCGGCGTCGGAATCTTTCGCACCAGCGTCGGGATGCCCACGATCTGATCGGTGCGGGCGAGCTTCGGGTTCTCCAGCAGGTCGATCACTTCAATCGATGTAGTGGCCGGCGAGGTTCTCCTCGCAGAACCTGCGGAGATTGGCGATGGCGGCCACCGACTTCGGCGTCGTGCCGGCGACGGCTCGCCGCCATGGCGTCGCGGTTGCTGACCAGTTGATCGACCTTCGAATTCGCTTCCGCCACGTCGCGCGACAACTCGGCGAGCTCGTTCTCGAAGCGGGAGCGAAGGACCTCGATCTGCGCGTCGAGCTCGATCCGCTTCTGCGCCACGAGCCGCTGTTTCCGCTCCAGCGCCATCCTCTTGTCGTCGGCCGCCGCGCGCTCTTTCGCTTCCTGCGCCAGGCGCGCCGATCCGGTGAGCACGCCTTCGGAGCCGAGGTACGGCTCGATGAGCTGAATGCCACCGGCGGTCAGGGCGAATTCGCGGATCTGGTTCGTGTGCGCCATGCCGCGCGACTTGATCTCTCCAGTCCGTGCAGCGTCGGCCGCGCGGCGAGACAGCGGAAGAGACCCGCGTCGATCGCCGGCCGGAGGTCGATGCTGATGCTGCGCATGTTGCGGACGATCTGCGCCGGCGACTCCTCGAATGCGAAGTAGAGGACGCGCTCCTTGCGGTCGCACGCCGCGCGCGAGAACTGCGCGGCGATGCTGCTCTTGCCGGTGCCGGCGGTGCCGGAGACGAGCATCGTGCTGCCGCGATAGAGGCCGCCGCCGAGCATCGCGTCGAGGTCGGGGACGCCGCTGCTGATCCGCTGCGAGCTGACCTCGTGGTCGAGCACGACCGAGGTGATCGGCAGGACCTCGATCCCCTTCTCGTCGATGAGGAACGGGTACTCGTTCGTGCCGTGCCGCGTGCCGCGGTACTTCACGATGCGCAGGCGGCGCGTCGCCACCTGGTCGATGAGGCGGTGGTCGAGGAGGATGACGCAGTCGGAGACATACTCCTCGAGGCCGTTGCGGGTGAGCGTGCCGTCGCCGCGCTCGGCGGTGATGACAGCGGTGAGGCCGCGGTCTTTCAGCCAGCGGAAAAGACGGCGCAGCTCGGCGCGCAGGATCGCTTGTTCGGAAGCGAGGAGAAGAGCGTCTCCAGAGTGTCGAGCACGATCCGCTTCGCGCCGATCGTGTCGACGGCGTCCGCGAGGCGGATGAACAGTCCGTCGAGGTCGTACTCGCCGGTCTCCGTGATCTCGCTCCGCTCGACGTGGACGTAGTCGATGAGGATTTTTTCCGGCGCTGGAGCTTGTCGAGATCGAAGCCGAGGGAGCGGACGTTCTCGGTCAGCTCCTGCTCCGATTCCTCGAAGGTGACGAAGATGCCCGGTTGTCAATCCTTCCATCATCGCGCCGCACGTCTGCGTGCAGGAACGGCCGCGCTCGTTGTCAATTTGAAGCGCGTCAGGCTCGTCCGATGCCCGTCGAATTCGGCGCCATGCGGGACGATGCGCAACTCGAACGGCGCGCTGACGGTGAAGGCGGCGGTGGAGGGGATCGTCACGACGTGCTCGATCTCGTCGAAGTTGTCCTTGTCGACCGAGCTGCTCGCGTACAGCGGCTGCGCGTTCCACAACAGGTCGTAACTGAGCGGCGAATGAAATCCGATGCGGCGCGTGGAGAAGCGGATCTCGCCGCCGCGCAGATCGAGCGGACCCTGAGTCGGGGTGATGACCGCGGCGAGGAGCTCGTTTGGCTTCGTCGTGCCGCTCACGCTGAAGACCAGCGCGTCGTCGCCCGCTTCGCGTGTGATGCCGCTGCCGGCGGTCCAGCCGCTCCAGCTCACTTTCGGCGAGAGGACGAACGTCGGCGTCCACGGCAGATGCAGTGCCGGCGACGTGCCGCGGAAATCGCTCTGCACGAGCGTCCCCGGTCCGCCGAACGTCTCCAGCGTGAAGACGCGCCACGACGGATCGCCGTCGGCGTCGTGCACGCGCGCGAGTAGAAAGTTCTTGCGGCTCGTCGTCGGCACGCCGCCGATGTGCAGGCTGCCGGAGAGGGTGACGGAGACGCTCAATCCCGGATCGAGATACGCGCTGATGAGCGTCACCGTGCGCGCGCCGTCGCCGCCGCCCGTGGCGATGTCGGCGCTGTACGGCTGGCCGGCGATGCCGGGGGTGAGCGTCGCGCCGGTGATGAATTGCGGGACGCCGCCGACCGGCGTGTCGATGGGCCGTAGTGCGCTATGCGTGTCGAAGTGCTCCAGCATCAGCGAGTACTTCGGCGAATTCGCCGGCGGCTGATCGAGCGTCTCGAGATGTCCCCACTGCCCGAACTTCGTCCAGGTGCTCGTATCGGTGTACGGCGTGTGCGTCCAGAGACCTTTGCTCTTCGCGATCTCGAGATGGATGCGGTAGATGTCGGCGATGCGCGGATCGCGATTCATCGCCTCCATGAAGATCGTCACGCCGTCGTCGGCCGAGCCTTCGCCGTCGATGGAGTCGGTGAAGAGTGACGGTCCGCCTTCGTACGCGATGATCGGCAGCGAGCCGCGCAGCGACGCCGGAAATCCGCCGCCGATGCCGGTGGCGTCGGGCCCGGCCCCCTGCACCGCGTCGCCCGCCATCATCCGCCGCTTCCATTCGTCGAAGGCCTGCGTCATGTGCGACGCGAACTGCGCGCTCGTCCAGTACGGATCGTCGTAGCGCTTCCCTTGCGTGAAGTGCTTCTCATCGACGTAGTCCTGGATGCCGTTGCCGAAATACGTCGTGACGGCGACGACGTCGGGGGCCACTGCAGGCGTCAGCGAAGGCCCGTAGGTGGAGAGCTCGTGGAGGAACGCCGTCGAATAGGTCTGATTCGCCGTGAAGGTGGCGGCCACGCGCACCAGTCGATCGGTGCCACCGAAGACCTGCTGGAAGAGGCGCCACGTGTCGCAGAACTTCCGCGCGTTGAAGCTCGCCTTGTCCAGTCCGATCTTCGTTCCTTCGAGCTCCGCCCAGTTGCCTTGCGGGAATGCGAAACCGCTCGACCAGATCTCGTTCGAGTACTCGACATAGATCTTGCGATCGGGATTCAGCGGCGCGAAGACGGGATTCGACTGCGGCCCGTCGTACGGATTCACGCCGTCGCTGCCGAAGCGGATCAGCTTCGCCAGCTTCGTCACGAAGTCGGCGCTCGCCAGGTGCGGGACGTTGATCCACATGTCCTTCCCGCTGGCGTTGCAGAGCGCGACCATGTACTCGTACGCCACGCCGGTCTCGCGATCGCCGGGCGAGCCGGCTCCCGGCGATCTGCGATTGATGATGCCGGTCTGGAAAACGTGCGACGGAAATCGCCGGTCGGACCAGTCGATCACCGGCGAGGCGTTGGTCATCCCCCAGTCCATGAAGCGGATGAACGCCCAGTTGCGGTCCGCGAGCCGCTGCAGCAGCAGCGGATGGAAGAGCTGCCCTTCGAGCGAGTCGAGCCAGACGCGGATCTGCGTCGGCGGCGTCGCGCCGATGGCATGCACCTCGAGCGTCTGCAGTCCGTTGCTTTGATAGACGCGGCGTCCGTGCGCCGCGTCGTCCTCCAGCAAGGTGGCGTTGGGGAGCCGGATGTCGGCGCTGCCGTTCCACGTCACGACGATGCGCCCCTTCGCCATCGCATCGCGATGCGGCCACCCCGCGGGCCGGAACGGGTTGTCGATGTTCAGCCCGAAGAGCAGCGCGCGCAGCTTCTGTCCCGGCGCCAGGAACTGTGGATATCCGTTGATGAATTGCGCGCTGTTGGTGTCGATCAGCTGACCGAATTCATTCCCGCTGAAGCTCCGCCACTCGCCGCCGGCGAAGAGGGCGTTGGCGAAGTAGGGAGTGTTGAAGTAGGTGACGTTGCTCGGGTGATAGCCGACGGGGGTGAAGAGCGCGAGGAGGAGGGTCGCGATCATTTCGGGATGACGGCGGTCACTTTCCGCTGGCTCGCCTTCTCGCCGGCGCCACCGGCTGCTGCGTCGACTTCCACGCCTTCAGCAATCCGCGCAGCGCCTCCGGCGCGTTCTGCGGCGTGGCCGCTCCGAGCTGGTCTTTCGTGTTCACGCCGTGGCACGCGGCGCAGACGCGCACCTCGCCCGGCTGGAACGTCAGCCAGTAGCGCTCGCGCACGACCGGTGTGCCCGTTCCGTCAGTGAGCTGCCAGCTCATCGCGCGGCGCGCGGGGACGAGCGCGGCGATCGAGCCATCCGCTGCGACCTGCACGCTGCTGTCGGCGCGCGCGAGGACGCGGCGTCCCGGTCGCGGCGAGTCCGTGCCGCCGAGGCCGCGAACCTGGTCCGCGCGGAAAAGCTGGAGGTGGGCGACGTCGAACGTCTTCGCGCTCCCCACCACCTTCTGCGTCGTGCTGCCGGAGACGCGCAGGTTGTACGGCTGCTGCTTGTCCGCCGCATCGCGCGCCGTCACATTGCGGCTTACGATCAGCGCGAGATTCTTCGACGCGATGTTGGCGCGGAATGCCGCCGGGTCGACTCCTTCTTCGCGGAAGATCTTCGCCTCCGGCTCTTCCAGCGGTGTCGTGCGGCGCGCCGGCCGCGTGCGGGCGCGCACCTCGACCGGATTGAGCTCCCACATCTCGCCCGACCACGTCACGAGTTGATCGGGATCGAAGTACGAGACGCTCCCCTGAATCCCCTGCGTCAGGTTCTCGCCCGGCGCGTAGACGCCGTTCGTCGCGACGAGCGACTTGATGCGGAACGCGTAGCGCGACTTCGGCTCGGTGCGCGAGCCGTCGTTGTCGTCGGCGCGCATCTCGCTCGTGTGCACCGCGAGCAGCGTCCCGTTCGTCAGCGGCAGCGGATCGCGATAGTGGCCGGTCGCATCGGCCGCGCCGGCCCCTTCCGGTCCGCGCGTGGAGCGGGGAGTGATGTAAGTGATGGCGATCTTGTCTGCCGCGAGCGATGGCTCGGCGGCGAAGCGGACGATCTGTCCCGCCGCATGCGTCTCGAACTCCGGCGCGTCGGTCGCGTAGTAGACGCCCGCGTGCGCCGGATCCTCGCGCAGCTGGAAGAGATTCTCCGCGAGGTTCGTGTTCGTGCGGTTGACCGCGGTCCCGTAAAACTCCGAGAGCCCGCTGTCGTTCATGCTCCGGTCGAAGTAATCAAACAGCTCGTGTCTTCCGATGTGATTGATCGTCTCCTCGGATGTCCCGTCCTCGTTCATCTCCCACGGAAAGAATTGATTGATGCTGATTCCCTGCAGGTTTGTGCCGGCGAGGAGGTCGGTGCGGCTGCTGCGCGGCTCGGGGAAGACTTCCGACTTCTGCGTCGTGCGCACGGCGTTTTCGGTTTCGTCCGCGTAGTCGAACGTCCCGTACGTCGGCTCCTCGGTTTCATCCGCGTCCGCCTGCTGATCGCGCTGCAGGTGATCCCAGCGCGTGAAGATCACGCGGCCGAAGCTGTCGATCGACGGCGAGAAGAGTCCCGACGGCGTGTGATTGAGCATGCGCAGGTCGCCGGACGTGAGATTGAGACTGGGATCGAGACTCCAGAGTCCCGTGACGGTCGGCGCCTCTTCGTATTCGTCGAGCTGCGGATAGAGATGCCGCTCGCCGCTGCGTGGACGATCGGAGGTGAAGAGGATGCGGTCGTCGGTGCCGTAGAACGGACTGACGTTGTTGTAGCCGGCGGGCTGATTCGCGATCTTGCGGATGACCGGCGTCTCGTTCGCGCCGAGTCCCGTGATCTCGTAGATCTGCCAGTAGTAGTCGTCCCAGACGTACTGCTGCGTCGGCGCGCCGATGACCATGCTGAAGAGCGCCTTCGTCCCGCTCCAATGCACCGACGGCTCGCGCACCGCGATCGCATTCGCGCCCTGCATCCCGGTCGTCCCGAACCCCGCCGCCTTCGTCAGGTTCTTCACGCTTCCGTCCGGATAGCGAATCCACAGATCGCCCCCGCGCGGCGCTTCGGCCACGCTCGCGAGCTGATTGCCGAAGGTCGACGCGACGGTCGTGAAGTCCGCCGGCACCGGGACCTGCGTGACAAAGAGAATCGGATTCGCGAGCGCGACGGCGAGGATCAGCGATTTCATGATGGTGATGATTATGGACAGTGCGGGGAGAGCGAGGGTGAGTTGGATCACGTTTCCTCCCGGCGAAGTTGTTGCACCTCCCGCCTGCATGAAGATCCCCGAAACGATGCGCGCCGTGGCGATGGATCGATATGGCCCGCCATCCGTGCTCTCGATGCGCTCGCTGCCCGTGCCGGTCCCGTCCGCAAACGAAGTGCTCATCGCGGTGCACACCGCGGGTGTCGGCGGATGGGATGCGTCGATGCGCAAGGGACCGTCGGAGTCAGAAGAGCGATTCCCGAAAATCCTCGGGACCGACGGCTCGGGGACGATCGTCGCGGCCGGATCGCGCGTGAAACGTCTGAAGATCGGCGACCGCGTCTTCGGATACATCTACGACAACCCCAAGGGCGGCTTCTACGCGCAGTACGTGGCGATCCCGGCGGTGAATGTCGCACCGCTGCCGGAGGGCTACGACATGCGCGAATCCGGCGCGGCGGCGGTGACGAGCCTGACCGCGCTGCAGGGAGTCGACGACGCGCTGGAATTGAAGCGCGGCGAATCGATCCTCATCCACGGAGCGTCGGGCGCCGTCGGTCATCTCGCGCTGCAGTTCGCGAAGGCGCGCGGCGCTCGCGTCCTCGCGACCGCATCAGGCAGGGACGGCGTCGCGTTCGTGCGCCGCCTCGGCGCCGACCTCGTAATCGACGGCAAACGCGATGACATCGAAGCGGTCGCCCGTGCCTTCGCACCCGACGGCATCGACGCAGTGCTGGCGTTCGTCAGCGGTCCGTCACTGACGCGTTGTCTCTCGACCCTCCGCCGCGGCGGCCGCGCCGCTCACCCGAACGGAATCTCTCCCGTCCCGCGCGAGCGGCGCGGAGTGACGATCACCGCCTACGACGCCGAGCCGGGCATCCGCGAGCTCCAGCGCCTCGATCGCGCCTGGCGCGCGTGCCGTCTGCAGATCCCGATCGCGAAGACATACACGCTGGCCAACGCCAGGCGCGCGCACGAGCGCCTGGCGAAGGGCCACATCCTCGGAAAGGTCGTGTTGGCAGTCACCTGAAGTAGTGATCTCGCGGCGACCTGCTGGCCGCGCATTACGCGCGTCTCGGACGGATACTCCTTCCGGCCGTTGCTATTTCGGTGATGTCCTCTCAGCTCGTTGACGAGTACCGTGTTTGATGCATAGTATGAATCAAAGTGAGTCGCTTCATGACTCATGATCGAGGTTCGGCATGGATCAACTATCGCTGCGTGGATTCGATAAGGAGCTGGCGCGCCGCATCAGGGAGCTCGCACGGCGGGAGCACGTGTCACTGAACAAAGCTGCTCTTCTACTGATGAGACGTGGTGCCGGCCTTGTCGAATCAGGGGCCTCATCGTCAGCGATAGGGAGCGCACTCGACCAGTTCATCGGCCGCTGGTCCGCCGCGGACGAGAAACGATTGCTCGAGGGCATCGCGGCTTGCGAGACCGTCGATGAGGCACTCTGGAAATGAAATTGCTGCTCGACACGAATGCCTACACGGCGTTGTTTCGAGGGCATGAAGGCGTTGCGGCGCGAGTGCGGCGCGCGGAGCAGGTCCTCATTTCTGTCGTCGTCGTTGGGGAACTGCTCTTCGGATTCCGAAATGGCTCCCGCTACGAATCGAACCACGAGGAGCTGGAAGATTTTCTGGCGAGTCCTTACGTCGCATTGCTGCAGGTCACACTCGTGACGGCTGATCGCTTCGGACGGATTGCCGCCTCTCTCCGTCGTAAGGGCAGACCGCTGCCTACGAACGACATCTGGATTGCCGCGCACGCCATGGAGTCGGGAGCGGATCTGCTCTCCTTCGATCGACACTTCGCGCAGGTGGACGGGATCGCATGGGTCGAGCCGGATGCATGAAGCGCCGGAAACGATTCCGCTGACATACAGTTCACGCATGACCTTCGAAACCCCCCTAACCCGCCAGCTCGGCATCGACCTCCCCATCATCGGCGGCGCGATGTATCCATGCAGCAATCCCGAGCTCGTGGCGGCGGTCTCCGAGGCCGGAGGCATCGGCGTGCTGCAGCCGATCTCGCTCACGTACGTGCATCGCTACGACTACCGCGCGGGCATCCGCTTCATCCGCTCGCTGACGTCGAAGCCGATCGGGATGAACGCGCTGATCGAGCAATCGTCGAAGATGTATCACGCGCGGATGACGCAATGGATCGACATCGCGCTCGAGGAAGGCGTTCGCTTCTTCGTCACCTCGCTCGGCAATCCGCGCTGGGTCGTGGAGCGCGTGGAGCAAGTGGGCGGCGTGGTCTACCACGACGTCACGGAGCGGAAGTGGGCGATGAAGGGGCTCGACGCGGGCGTGCATGGACTGATCGCCGTCAATTCCGAGGCCGGGGGACATGCGGGGCCGCGCGATCCGCGGCGGTTGTTCGATGAGCTGGCCGACATCGGGCTCCCGCTCGTCTGCGCCGGTGGCGTCAGCGATGCCGCGACCTTCCGCAACGCGCTGGCGATCGGGTACGCCGGCGTGCAGATGGGGACGCGTCTCATCGCCACGACCGAATGCACCGCGCACGACGATTACAAGAAGGCGATCGTCGACGCCGCGGCGAGCGACATCGTGCTGACCGAGCGGCTCACCGGCGTGCCGGTCGCCGTCATCCGCAACGAATACGTGAGCCGCATCGGCACGAAGGCCGGCCCCATCGCGCGCTGGATGCTGCGCGGACGGAAGACGAAGCACTGGATGCGGACCATCTACGCGCTGACGTCGCTGCGCAAGTTGAAGCAATCGCTGAAGACCGGCAGCGGGCGCGATGACTACTGGCAGGCGGGACGGAGCGTCGCGGCGATTGATGCGGTGCTGCCGGTGTCGGAAGTGATCCGCCGGATGACGGCCGATTAGCGAGCCGCGCGTTTACGACGCGGATGCGCCGCGTCCACGCCGGCCGGCTTGCCCCATTTGTGCGCCCAGTCGGAGACCGCGTCGACGGCCGACGCGAGGGCGCGCCCCTTCGGCGTGAGCGAATACTCCACGCGCACCGGCGTGTCGGGGAGGACGGTCCGATCCACGATCCCTTCCTGCTCCAGCTCCTGCAGGCGCTCACTGAGCATGCGGTCGGTGATGTCGGGGATGGCGTCGCGCAGCGTGGCGAAGCGGCAGCGCGATTTCAGCAATAGAAAGATGATGGCCCCGGTCCACCGCCGCCCGATCAGCTCGATGGCCGAGTGGAACGCGGTACAGAGCTCGGGCGACTCCTGCGGGGCTTTCTTCATCCACTTCTGAGAACGCGATTCCGAGCACGGAATTTCACAGCGACTACCTCGATTCTAGTGACTAATTAAAAAGAAGCAACTACTGAAAAGGTTGCTCGAAAGGAAGAGATCATGGATCAGGGATTGCTCATCGCACGGCTCGTCATCGGATTGCTCATGGCCGGCCACGGCGCGCAGAAGGCGTTCGGATGGTTCGGCGGCTACGGCCTGACCGGTACAGGCGGCTTCATGGAAAGCCTCGGCTTCCGCCCGGGACGCCTCTTCGCCGCCGCCGCGGCCTGGAGTGAGGTCGTCAGCGGACTCCTCATCGCCCTCGGACTCCTCGGTCCCGCCGGCCCCGCGCTCATGCTGTCGGTGATGATCGTCGCCGCCGCGACCGTGCACTGGAAGCACGGCCTCTTCGTGACGTCGAACGGCATCGAAGTTCCGCTGCTCTATGCGACCGCCGCCGTCGCCCTCGCCCTCACCGGCCCCGGCCGCCTCTCGCTCGACGCACTCCTCGGGCTGCAGTCGCTGTCGACGCCGGTGATCGCCTGGAGCGCACTCGTGGCCGGCACCGTCGCCGGATTCGGAAACCTCGCGCTGCGCCGCACGCCGCACGCGACGGCGTGAAGGATGGACGACGGGAGCGCCTCCGGCGGGCGGGCACCGCCCGCCGCGTTTTTGGCCTGGCCTGAACTCGCGCGTCTCGCACGAATCGCGACTTACGCGAAGACAAACGCAGCGGGCCGGGCCCGCCCGCCGGAGGCGCTCCCGGTCGTCACTCCGCCCGCGGCGGTGAACTTCACCGCGTTCGACAGCAGGTTCGAGACGATCTGCTGCAGGCGTGTTGCATCGCCCATGACCATCGCCGGCACGGTGCCGAGATCGGGGACGATTGCGATCGACGCGGCACGGGCGGCGGGGACGATCATCTCCACCGCGCCGTGCACCGGCTCGCGCAGATCGACCGGCTTGCGCTGCAGCTTCATCTTGCCGCTGACGATGCGCGAGACGTCGAGCAGATCGTCGATGAGGTGCGATTGCGCGCGGCTTTCTCGAAGCTCGCGCTTCCTTTGCCATGAATCCAGCGGACCGTGCCGTCGGGCCAGACGACGCGGCATTCGACCTCGTAGTCGGTGGCATCGCCCTTTTCGAGCGCGGTGCGGACGGCCTGGTCGACGAGCGGCCGATCATCGGGATGGAGCGTCTCGAGGTAGCGCGCGTACGTCAGCCGCTCGCCTTCAGGGACGCCGTGCAGGCGGTTGCACACCGGCGACCAGAAGATCTCGTCGCGCGCGATGTCCCAGTACCAGTAGCCGACGCCGGCGCGCTCGCCGACGAACTGCATGCGCGCCTCGCTCTCGCGCAGCGCAACGTTGACGCGCAGTTTCTCCACGGCCGTCCAGGCGCGTTCGGCGATCCTCTGCAGCAGCGGCACGGCGATGTACGCGCGCTCGCCGGTCGGCTCGTATGTCTTCTCGTATTCGGACGCGGTGCGCGGATCGTTCTTCGAATCGCAATTGACGACGATCCGTCCGCCGCGCATTTCGCGCAGGTTAGCCTCGGGATAATCCGAGACCTTGTAGACGCCGGCGACGGAGGCGACGCCGCGGCAGTAGTCGCGGCGCACGATGCCGCGGTTGTTGTCGAGATCGATCTCGGTGAAGAGGCTGCGCCGCACTTGGAGGTGCTGGCCGACGGAGCGCGAGACTTCGTACAGGAGCTCCGCCGGATCTTCCGATGTGCCGATCGACTCGCTCACCGTGGCGATCAGCGCGACGCGCGCTTCCGCATCGCGTTGCGCCGTGAGGTCGACGATCCACGCCACGCAGTGAGGCGAGCCTGCCGTCCGCGTCGAAGGTGCCGCGCGCGCAATGGCTCGCGATCGTCCGGATGAACCGACTGGAGCCAGGGGCGGTCGGTGGCGACGTCCCACTCGTATGCGAAATGAGCGAGAGGTCCGTCGGCCACGCGACCTTAATAGCAGAGCGTTACTTCGCGGCTGTCTTCTTGTGGCCGCCGCGCTGGCCGAGCATTTTCGAGCGCTCCTGCTTCGCGCGCGCCGCGCCGATCGCGGTCTTCACGTCCTTCTCTTCCTCCGGCGGCGGCAGCACCGCGGGGAGGCCGAGGGACTTGATCCAGAGCTCACGAGTCCATCCCATCGTGTGGTAGAGGTGCTCGTCTTCCTCGTCCTCCACCTGCTCGTGCGCTTCCTTCAGAACGGTCCGTTCCTCGCCGTGTGATTTCTCGGCGATCATCCCGATCAGCTCCCAGTTCATGTGGTCTTTCGTCTCGGCGTCGACGACGCATTCCGCTGCAACGATCTGTGCCGCGTCGGGCTCGCCCGATTCGAGCGCAGTCTCCATCGCCTTGACCAGCGCTTTGCCTTTCATCCGCACGATCGTGCGTCCGGTCGTCTCTTTGTCGAGGTCGAGTCCGAGCTGCTCGCAGACCCCGCGCATGATCTGCACGTGGTTCTGCGTCTGCTCGTGGTATTTCGTCCATTCTTCTTTGAGCTCATCGTTCTGCGCGCAGCGGATGGCGGTGGCGTAGACCTGCACGCCGCCCAGTTCCGTCTCCAGCGCCTGATAGATGAGCTCTTCCATTTGTTTGCGATCCATTGAGGGTCTCCTGATGGGGAGAAGTGCAATGGGTGGGCCCGAAAACACGGGTCGCCAAACGCGTCACTCGTACCGCAACGCCTGAATCGGATTCAATGCCGCCGCCTTCCTTGCCGGGTAGTACCCGAAGAACACGCCCACCGCGCCCGAGAACCCAACCGCGACCACCATCACCAGCGGCGAGATCACCGTCTCCCATCCGGTGAAATGGCCCACCAGCTTCGCGCCGGTGTAGCCGAGGATGAGGCCGGCGATTCCGCCGAGGATGCCCATGACGATCGACTCCACCAGGAACTGCGTCAGCACGTCCGACCCGCGCGCGCCGATGGCCATGCGAATGCCGATCTCGCGCGTCCGTTCCGTCACCGACACCAGCATGATGTTCATGATGCCGATGCCGCCGACGAGCAGCGAGATCGACGCGATCGCCGCAAGGAGAAACGTCATCACGCGCGTCGAGCTCTCCGCCGCCTCCGCCAGGTCGGACTGATTGCGCACCGTGAAATCGTCGTTGCCGTTGTGCGTCTCGCGAAGCAGCGTGGCGATCTCCTCTTGCGCCGCCGCGATGTCCTGCTCGTTCGCCGTGCTGGCCAGGATCTGCGGGATGAACGTCCGTCCCGACAACGTCTGCGATGCCGTCGTGTACGGGATCAGCACCACGTCATCCGAATCGCTGCCGCTCGCCGTCTGTCCCTTCGCCGACAGCACGCCGGCGACCTTGAAGACCGCGTTGCGGATCTGGATCTCGCTGCCGACCGGATCCTGATCGGGGAAGAGATTCTGCGCGACC
>Ga0193696_1000128_pt1 | contig 32408 bp, 19 predicted proteins | sample L3m1metaG_FD_145074 | JGI IMG/M metagenome (GOLD analysis project Ga0193696, IMG submission 145074) | Soil microbial communities from a riparian zone of the East river system, Colorado, United States - L3m1 | ecosystem: Environmental > Terrestrial > Soil > Riparian zone | place: USA: East River... | reverse complement strand
CACGCAGCGGAATCCTCTGGCGCCGGATCTTCCTGGTCCTTCTCCTCGCCGTAATCGGCTTCTACTTCTACAACGCCCCCAAAGAGTTCCCTCACGGCGGCTCCCGCCTCGGGCTCGCGTACGGCACGATCGGCTACGCGCTCATCCTGCTGCTCGCGTTCTTCGGCATCCGCAAACGCTGGTATCGGTCGCGCTTCGGGACGCTCGAGCAGTGGCTGCAGTCGCACATCTACCTCGGCATCCTCGCGCTGGTGATCCTGCTGTTCCACACCGGCGGGCGGTTCAACGACAAAGTCGCGGTCGCGACGTTGATCCTCGTCGGGATCGTCGTCCTCAGCGGGATCTTCGGCGCGGTGTTGTACGTGACGATCCCGCGACTGCTGACCGAGGTCGAGAGCGAGCTGACCGTCGCTGAGATATCGGAGCAGCTCAATCAACTGGCGAAGCAGATGGCGCGCATCGCATCGGGACACAGCGAGCCGTTTCAGCGGATCTACAACCAGCTCCTCTCCGAGTCGATGCCGGGGTGGATGGGCGGGTGGGGACTCCTCGTCTCGCGGCTCGCGCACAAGAAGGGGAAGACGGCGACCGACCTTCCGCAGATGCTCGCGCTGGTGCCGAAAGAGGAAGAGGTCGAGCTGCGGCAGATGCTCGTCGTGTCGCGGCAGCGCAAGGAGCTGCTGATCCGGATGCTCTTCCAGCAGCGCTACAAGAACGTGCTCGAGGCGTGGCTCTACATCCACGTGCCGTTCACCATCGCGCTGCTCGTCTTCGCCATCGTGCACATCGCCGCGGCGTTCTTCTACCGGAGGGTGGTCTGAGTTTTCTGCTGCAGCGCGTTGCCGGTGGCGGACTGACGCTCGCCGAGGTCCAGGGCGATGTGCTGAGCATCGGCCGCGGGACGCGCGCCGTGTTGCGCTCGGAGAATCCGGCCGTCTCGCTCGATCACGCCACCATCACGCTCGACGAGGGCGGCTACACCATCACGGACCTCGGCAGCATCACCGGCACGTACGTCAATGGACGTCCGGTCGAGTCGATGCGGCTGGCGAAAGCGGACGTCATCGAGATCGGCGACCTGCGCCTCGAAGTGCAGTCGGGCGATCCGACCAAGCCTCTCTTCCTGCGCGTGGTGAAGAGCGCGGTGCAGAGCAGCGACGTCGAGGATGAAGCCGCGCCGGCCGCGGTGAAGGCGGGCGTCGCGTCGCTGAAGGCGCCGAAGATCGACTACGCGAAAGAGTACCGGCTGCAGCGGCCCTGGCTGACGAAGGCCGCGGTCACCGCGGCGCTGGTCATCTTCTGCATCATCGTCATCGGCGAGATCACCAAGCCGCAGAAGCAGACGGTCTTCGCGCCGGGCGGCGTGTCGTCGGCGCACACGCGCGTGCGCGACGCAAAGGGCGAGCCGCTGGCCAACGATTGCCAGACCTGCCACGAGCCGTTCCTCGGCGCGACGAGCACGCGCTGCGAGGTGTGCCACGGCCCGATGGTGCACGCGGCGAATCAGGAGACGCCGCCGCCGTGCAACGAGTGCCATACCGAGCATCGCGGCATGGGACGCCTCGCCGCCATCTCCGACACGCTCTGCGTCGACTGCCACGGCAGCATCGCCTCGCATATGCGGCAGGCGAAGAACACCGCGAACGTCGTCGCCTTCGGCGCGAATCATCCCGAGTTCACGTATGCCGTCGACGGCGACACCCTGCGCATGAACCACAAGCTCCATCTGCAGCCGGGCGGGTTGTTCAACGCGATGGGGATGCGCGAAGAGCTGACCTGCACGTTCTGCCACGGCATGTTCAACAACCGCGGCAAGGTCGATCCGGCGCCGGTGAAGTTCGTCGACGACTGCAAGCACTGCCACAAGCTGACGTTCGATCCGCGCTTCCCCGACGTCCAGGTGCCGCACGGCGGCGATCCGGGGAACGCGTACGGCTTCATCCTCGCGACCTATGCCGGCAATCGCGACATCGTCGGCAAGTCACCGGAGGAGCTGCGGCGGATCCTGACGCAGGTGCGGCAGACGACCACCGACGAGCGCGCGCTGCTCAACGCCGAGCAGGTGATCAAGGTGAAGTGCGGGCTCTGTCACGAGATCCGTCGCGGCGCGGCGGGACGTCCGGTGGCCACGCCGCCGGTGATCCCCCAGCGCTGGCTCGACGCGAAGTTTTCGCACGGGCCGCATCGCAGCCTGTCGTGCGAGGAGTGCCACGCGCAGGCGACGAAGAGCGTGAACACGAGCGACGTGCTGATGCCGCAGCGAAAAGCGTGCGTCGGATGTCACGCCGATGCAACGAGCACGATTCTCGCAGGCAGCCGCAGCAGAACGAATAACTGCGTGCTCTGCCACGAGTATCATGTCCATTCCAACACCTCGTTGCCCCGGTTCTCTCCTCGAGGCGGCTTTACTCGTGCGGATGTGGGAGGCGGTTCCCGGATGCTGCAATCGATTCTGCTCGCGACCGCGGTGATCCTGCTGCTGGTCGTGTTCGTGCCCGTCGGAGTCGCGCTGTATCAGCGGATGCGCCCCTCGCGCGAACGCTCGACCGAGCGCCGCACGGAGCCGGTGCCGCCACCTCCGACGGTGAAAGTGCCGCCCATCCAGGCGCCGCCGCCTGCTCCCGAAAAACGCGCCCGTCCCGCCGTCGATCAGCCGACACCGGCGCCGGTCGCCTCGACGCGCGTATTCACCCCTGACGAGCCGGGACCGCAGGCCACCGAAGCGGTCGTCTGGTTCGGCATGCTGCGCTGCACGGCGGGACCGCTGGAAGGGCAGACGTTCATCATCGAAGAGGACGGCGTCTACATCGGCCGCGACAAGACGCTGTCGAAGATCGTCGTCGACGACTCGCGCGTGTCGAAGCGACACCTGCGCATCGTGCCGCGCGACGGAAAAGTGTGGGCCATCGACCAGAACTCGACCAACGGTACGTTCCTGGTGAACAACGCCGGGCGCGAGCGGATCACGGAACATCAGCTCAAGCGCGGAGAATCGATTGTGCTCGCCGATGATGCAGCGACGTTCATGTATCAGATCTGATGCCGATGTCATCCTGAGCCGCGCGGCCTGCCCTGAGCGGAGCCGAAGGGACGGCGAAGGATCCGTCGATTCGAGCGCTCACCGTTCATCGGTAACGGGTCCTTCGGCGTCTGCGCGCCTCAGGATGACACTTGCACTCGCGTTGATCGCGTGCTCCGCATTCGCCGGCGAACGCCGTCGCACGATCGCGCCGTCTGCGACCTGTCCGTTGATCACGAGTTGCACCGAGGGAGGCGCGGCGTTCGCGCCCTTGAGTGCGGCCGAGGTGAACGGGATCGTGAGCGCGGCCGCGGCGGCGATCGACGTCAACACAGCGACCATCGCCGTCGTCGATCGCACCGGACGTCCGCTCGCGCTCTTCCGCCAGCCGTCCGCGAATCCGGCGAACGACGATCAGGCCATCGGCGTCGCGCGCACCGCGGCATTCTTCAGCCACAACATGGCGCCGCTCTCCTCGCGCACGGTGCGCTTCATCAGCGGCATCCACTTCCCGCCCGGCATTGAGAACGCGCCGAATGCCGCGCTGTACGGCATCGAGAACACGAACCGCGGCTGCAGCTTCAACGTGACGTTCAACGCCGGCAAGTGCATCGATCCGGCGACGTCGGTGAGCGGCGGTCCGGGACCGGGCGTCGTAACCGGCAAGGTGCAGCCGGATGACGCCGATCCGAACGCGGTGAACGCGGGCGGCGTCCCGATCTATCGCAACGGCGCGCTCGTCGGCGGCATCGGCGTGGTCGGCATTCCGGGCGATCCGCAGCTCGCGGAGTTCGCCGCGGTCACCGGCTCGCTCGCCGGCTTCCTCCCCGTGCCCGTTTTCCCGCTCCCCTTCCCCGGCAACGTTTTCATCGACGGCATCCGCCTCCCGTTCCTCGGTCCCGACATCGAGGTCGGCGAGCGTTTGAAAGGCACGCGCGCGGGCGTGACCGCCGGTGCGTTCATCATCGCACCGCAGGCGGGGACGTGCGCGCCGAATGAATATCTCGTCGGACCGAACGGCGGGACGATCTCCGCTGCTGACGTCGACGCGATCGTGAAACGCGCGATTGCGCAGGCAAAGCGGACGCGCGCCGCGATCCGCCTGCCGCTCAATTCGTACGCGCGGATGGTCATCGCCGTCGCCGACGTCGACGGGACGATCCTCGCCATCTACCGCATGCCCGACGCCACGGTCTTCTCGATCGATGTTGCTGTTGCGAAGGCGCGCAACGTCATCTACTTCAGCACCAGCACCACCGACCTCCCCGGCGTCGCCGCCGGCACTGCGGTAACCAACCGCACGATCGGCTTCGGCGCACAGCCGCTCTTCCCACCAGGCATCCACTCCCCCGCGGGCCCCTTCTTCTCCCTCTTCCTCAAGGACCTGGCGAATCCCTGCACGCAGGGCTCGCAGCCGCCGAACGCGAATCAGAACGGCATCGTCTTCTTCCCCGGCGCCTCCCCGCTCTACGCCAGCAACAAGCTGGTCGGCGGCCTCGGCGTCAGCGGCGACGGCGTCGAGCAGGACGACTACGTCACCGTGTTTGCGGCAGGTCCGTTTCTCCCGCCCGAGTCGATGTGGGCCGACCGGCTGAAGATCGACGGCGTGCGGCTACCGATGTTCAAGTACCCGCGGCATCCGGAGGGAGTGACGGAGTGCGATGGTGGGCCATGCAGCTGATCGCACTCCTCCTCCTCGCGATCACCATCAACGACGCCCAACCCGTCTTCGTCACGCAAGTCCCGTACGAAATCCGCGGCACGACCGACGCGCCCGCCGGCACGCCGGTCAACCTCGAGATCGGCAGCGTCCGCGCAACGACCGTCGTCGCCAGCAACGGCGAGTGGCGCGCGGTGCTCACCGAGCCGCACGTCACCGGCACGTACACGCTGAACGTCTCGATCGCCGACGCGACCTCGACGCAACTTCTGCGCATCCAGCTCAACGACAAACTGCAGCGGCAGTCGCCGTTCGGCGAGCCTCCGCCGCGCTTCGGCACGATCGAACCGCTGTCGACCGTCACAGGCGAAGTGATGACCGACCGCTGGCGCATCGTCCCGCCGCCGTACGAGCTCGACGAACATTCGCGCGGCCGCCTCGATCCGTACAACAAGAACCTCTACAAGGGCGACTACCCGTTCCGCGGCAAGGACACGTTCCTCGTCCTCACCGGCATCAGCGACACGCTCGCGGAATCGCGCACGCTGCCGACGCCGTCCGGCGTGAGCGCGGTCCATCCATCGAGCCTGAGCTTCTTCGGCAACGATGATCAGAACGTCTTCTCCCAGAACTTCATCGTCACCGCCGACGCGTATCAGGGCGACACGACGTTCCAGCCGATCCGCCAGCGGATCCGCGCGACGCTGATCACGAACTTCACGCGCGTCGCCGTCGAAGAGAACGGCATCGTGAAGCCGGACGTGCGCCGCGGCACGCGACGCACGAGCGAGCACGTCGCGCTGCAGGAGCTGTTCTACGAACGGAAGCTGCGCGACCTCTCGCCGAGCTACGACTTCGCCTCCATCCGCATCGGCGAGCAGCCGTTCAACAGCGACTTCCGCGGCTTCATCTTCAGCGACACGAACGTCGGCGCGCGCCTCTTCGGCAACTACGACTCGAACCGCTGGCAGTACAACCTCGCGCTCTTCGAACGGCTGGAGAAGGACACGAACAGCGGCCTGAACACGCTGAACGAATTCCGCGGCCAGCAGGTGCTCGTCGCCAACGTCTACAAGCAGGACTTCCTCGTCCCCGGCTACACGCAGCAGGTGTCGCTCCACTTCATGCATGACGACGGCGGCCTGCACTACGACCGCAACGGCATCCTCATGCGCCCCGCGCCGGTGGGCGACTTCCAGCGCCACAGCATCCGCGCCGCGTACATCGGCGAGGCAGGACTCGGACACGCCGGCCGCTTCAACATCGATCAGGCGCTCTACCTCGTCGTCGGACGCGACGGCCACAACCCGATCGCCGCGCGCTCGACGCGCATCCGCGCCGGCATGGCGGCCGCCGAGGTCTCGATCGATCGCGACTGGATCCGGCCGCGACTCGGGTTCTTCTACGCGACGGGCGACAAACGTCCGCGCGACGGCAGCGCGCGCGGCTTCGACTCGATCTTCGACGCCCCGAACTTCGCCGGCGGCGGCTTCAGCTTCCTCAATCGCATGGGCATCCGCCTCGCGGGGACCGGCGTCGTGCTGATCGACCGCGGCTCACTGATTCCGTCACTCCGCAGCGGCAAAGAAGAAGGACAACCGAACTACGTCAATCCGGGACTCCGGCTCCTCACCGCCGGCGTCGACCTCGATCTCACGCCGCGCCTGAAGACCATCTTCACGATCAATCACGCGCAGTTCGACGCCGTCGAGCCGCTCGAGGAGATCCTCTTCCAGGGCGGCATCCACCGCTCCCTCGGCACCGACATTTCCATCGGCGCGAAGTACCGCCCGTTCCTCAGCAACAACTGGATCGTCTCCGGCGGCGTCGCCGGCTTCCTCCCGGGACGCGGCTTCAAGGACATCTACGAAGACACCGGCACGCTGTACCACGTGTTTACGAATGTGACGCTGACGTTTTAACGATGAGGACTGCGATGAACGTGATCAACATCCTTCTCCCTCGCCGCGCGGGGGAGAAGGTGCCGCAGGCGGATGAGGGGGCTCCCTGTCGCAACAGAGCTACCCCTCACCCGCCTGCGGCACCCTCTCCCCGTGCGCGGGGAGAGGGCTATTTGGTGTTGGCGCTGCTGCTCTTCATGCTAGCCCTCCGCGTCAACGCCGATTGCGTCACCTGCCACAAAAACATCGAACCGATGCACGCCTCCCCCGCCGTGCACCTCTCCTGCGTCGATTGCCACGGCGGCGACGCCACCGCGACCGACAAGAACCAGGCCCACATCCCACCCCTCCACCCCGAAATCTGGAAAACCTCCGCGAACCCCGAGCGCAGCTACACCGCGCTCCTTCGCGAGTCCCCCGAGTTCGTACGCTTCGTCAATCCGGGCGATCTCCGCGTCGCGTCGGAGACATGCGGCAAGTGCCACGCGAAAGAAGCGAACGCCGTCCCGCGCAGCACGATGACGACGTCCGCCATCTTCTGGGCCGCCGCCGGCTACGCGAACGGCATCCTCAGCATGAAGCGCGCGGTCCTCGGCGAGAGCTACGACCGCAACGGCAATCCGCAGGCGATCAAACCGGCCACGCCGCCGACGTTCGAGCAGATCGCGAAAGGCGCGCTGCCGATGCTCCTGCCGCTGCCGCGCTGGGAGCTCATCCAGCCGGGCGAGTACTTCCGCGCCTTCGAGCGCGGCGGCATCGCCAACAACACCATCCCGCCGGAGATCGGCAATCCGAAGGGCGAAGACGATGCCGGGCGTCCCGACATCCGACTCGGTAATCGCGGACGCGGCACCGGCTCGCGCATCTCGCCCGGCCTGATCAACATCCAGAAGACGCGGCTCAACGATCCGCATCTCTCGTTCCTCGGCACGAACGATCATCCCGGCGACTTCCGCTCCAGCGGCTGCAGCGCATGCCACGTCGTCTACGCGAACGATCGCGATCCGCTGCACTCCGGCTCGTACGCGAGCGCCGGCAACACCGGCCTCACACTCACCGCCGATCCGACGATCCCGAAGAACGAGCGCGGACATCCGATCCGCCACCAGTTCACGCGCGCCGTCCCGACGTCGCAGTGCATGAGCTGCCACATGCACCAGCCGAACTCGTTCCTCAACACCTACCTCGGCTACACGATGTGGGACTACGAGACCGACGCGTCGCTGCTCTGGCCGAAGATGCAGCGCTATCCGACCGAGGCGGAGAAACGCGCGAGCCTCGATCGCAATCCGGAAGGGGCGGCGGTGCGCGGACTCTGGAGCGACGAGCAGTTCCTCGACAACGTGTCGTCGCTCAACGCGCAGGCGAAGAACACGCAGTTCGCCGATTACCACGGCCACGGCTGGAACTTCATGGCCGTCTTCAAGCGCGACCGCCACGGCAACCTGCTCGACGCAAACGGTACGCAGGTCGCGTTCGACGATCCCGACAAATTCAAAAAGGCCGTGCACCTGCAGGACATCCATCTGGAGAAAGGGATGCACTGCTCCGACTGCCACTTCGCGCGCGACGAGCATGGCAACGGGCAGATCTACGGCGAGTACGGCAACAACATCGAGATCGAATGCCAGGACTGCCACGGCTCGGTCAACGCGTACACGAACCTTAAGACCTCAGGCCCCGGCGCGCCCCCGGGCGGCACCGATCTTTCGATGGGCACCACACCGGGCGGCCGACGCCGCTTCGCATGGATCAACGGCGTGCTCTATCAGCGCTCGATGATCACGCCCGACCTGCAGTGGGAAGTCGTACAGGTCAAAGACACCGTCACGCCGGGCAGCCCGCGCTACAACGAGAAATCGGCCTACGCGAAAATGCTCAAGTCCTCGCGCGGCGGCTACGCGCATGGCGACGAGAAGATGACCTGCTACGCCTGCCACACGTCGTGGATGACGTCGTGCAGCGGCTGCCATCTCCCGCAGGAACAAAACGCGAAGACGGAGACGCACCACTACGAAGGCGAGACGACGCGCAACTACGCTTCGTACAACCCGCAGGTCATCCGCACCGACGCGTTCATGCTCGGCGTGAACAGTCCGATCAAAGGGGGCAAGCTCGCGCCGGTCCGCTCGTCGAGCGCGCTGGTCCTCAGCTCGACCAATCAACAGCGGCAGCGGATCTACATCCAGCAACCGCCGATCTCCGCGCCGGGATTCAGCAGCCAGGCGTTCAACCCGCACGTGCCGCACACGGTGCGGGCGAAGGAGACGCAGGCGTGCTCGAGCTGCCACGTCTCCGCCGCGAACGACAACAACGCCTGGCTCGCGCAGCTCAACCTGCAGGGCACGAACTTCGTGAACCTCCTCGGGCGCTACGCGTACGTCGCCGAGGGTGAGCACGGCTTCGAGGCGATCGCCGTGACGGAGTGGGACGAGCCGCAGACGGTGATCGGCTCATCGCTCCATCGCATCGTCTATCCCGACTACTTCGCCGCGCACGAAAAAAATGGCCAGGAGCTGCAGATCGCCCATCATCATCACGGCGGCGCGCGCAGCATCCAGTTGCGCGGCGAGTACCTCTTCACCGCGAACGGCGAGGAAGGCTTCGAGGTCTACGACGTCGCCGAAGTCGACAACAAGGACTTCTCCGAGCGCGTGACCTCCGCGCCGGTCTCGCCGCTCGGTCAGCGGACGTTCGTCAAGACCAAGTTCGCGACCGCCGTCGCACTGCCGACGACCATGCCGGTCGATCCGAACCGCAAGACCGCGATGATCCCCGAGAATCAGGAGACGCCGCTCCATCCGCTCTATCGCTATGCGTACATCAGTGATCGCGAAGAAGGATTGATCGTGGTCGACGTCTCGACGCTCGTCGACGGAAATCCCGCAAACAACTTCTTCACGCGCGCGCTCACGTTCAATCCAGATGGACTGCTCGACGGCGCGGAGACGCTGACCGTGGCGGGGCGGTGGCTGCTGGTCGGATGCAATCGCGGGTTGGTGATTCTGGATATCGATGATCCGCTGAAGCCCCGCCTCATTTCGACGATCGACGCCACACATCCCACTTCCATCTCCGTGCAATTCCGCTACGCCTTCATCACCGATGTAACCGGCCTCCACTCCATCGACATCACCGATCCCACTCACCCCCGCCTCGCAAACTCCATCCCCATCGAAAACGCGAACAGCGTCTACGTCGCCCGCACCTACGCCTACGTCGCCGCGGGAAAGAACGGCGTCGTCATCGTCGATGTCGAAAAGCCGGAGCAGATGCGCATCGATCAAACCTTCGCCACGAAAGACGCGCGCGACGTGAAAGTCGCATCGACGAATGCCTCGACCTTCGCGTATGTCGCGGATGGCGAGGACGGCTTGAAAGTCATCCAGCTCCTCTCGCCCGAGTGGACGCCTACATACGCGGGCTTCAGTCCCCGCCCTGCCCCGCGGCTCATCGCCCATCGCAAGACGGACGGGCCGGCGCTGGCGATCTCGAAGGGACTCGACCGCGACCGCGCCGTCGACGAGAGCGGCAACCAGATCTCGATCTTCAACCGCATCGGCGCCCGGCCGATGACCTTCCCCGAAATGCAGCGGCTCTATCTTCGCGACGGCAAGCTCTACACCGTCAGCGATGAGGTGCAGAAATGAGAAGAGCGATCATCGTTCTGTTGCTTGCGGCGGCCGCACATGCCCAACAACCCAACAACCCAACAACCGAACAACCCGGCAACTACATCGGCGTCGCCTCCTGCGCCAACTCCGGCTGCCACGGCGCCACCACTCCGCTCCAGGCCACGCGCATCCGTCAGAACGAATACTTCACCTGGCTGCACTCCGACCGTCACGCCGGCGCGTACAACATCCTTTTCAACAATCTCTCCGCGCGCATCGCGAAGAACATGAAGCTCGGGAAGAAGGCCTATCAGGAAAAGCTCTGCCTCGACTGTCACACCAGCAACATCCCGCCGGCGATGATCTCCGGCCGCATCGACATCGAGGACGGCATCCAGTGCGAGACCTGTCACGGTCCGGCCGGTGGCTGGCGCGGCGAGCACGCGCAGCCGGGCTGGACGCACGCCCAATCGGTGGAGCGCGGCATGATCGACCTGCGCGACACGCGCAATCGCGCCCACACCTGCAACGCCTGCCACATCGGCTACAACGGCAAGGACGTCGACCACGACCTCATCGCGTCGGGGCATCCGTTCCTCGCCTTCGAGCTCGACAACTACACCGAGACCATGCCGCCGCACTGGAACCCGAACGACACCCACGGCGTGCCGGCGTGGGCGGTGGGGCAGGCGATGGCGTTCCGCGACTCGATGGCCAACCTCGCGCGCCACGCGCGCGGCGAGAAGTGGCCCGAGTTCTCCGACATGAGCTGCTACACCTGCCATCACGCGCTGAAGTCGAGCGGCTGGCGCCAGGAGCGCGGCTGGCCCGGCCGCCCCGGCCTCCCCGCCTGGAGCCCGCAACGCTGGGCCGTCCTGCGGATGATCGTCCCGTCGTCCGATCGCGCCGCGCTCGACGACGCCGTGTCGCGCGTCGCCTCACGCGTCGCCCGCATGTCCCCCGACGCAGCCTCGGCGGCCGATGACGCCAAGCGCCTGATCGAAGCGTCGATCCCGAAGATCTACGCGCGCACCTGGTCCACCGACGACGTCCGCCCCATGATCGTCGCCCTCACCAACGAGCGCGACACCGACGTCCACGCCGCCGAGCAGCGCGCGCTGTCACTGCAGACGCTGGCCGCGGTCCTCACCCGCCGCGACAACCGCCTCGCCGCCGGCCCGTTGATGAAGGCGATCGACGCGCTGTTCGCGGAGTTGAAGGACCGGGATGATTACGATCCGTCGCGGTTCGGCGCGAAGTTGGACGCGGTCGCTACCGCTGCAAGGTAATCGTCCCGTCGCGCACCGCCGCCTCTTCCTCCGCCGTCGCGCATTCGACGGTGAACGCCCCGTGCTTCGGATCGACCGTCGCGTTCAGCTTCCGTTGCCACTCATCGGGAGCGCCCTCCGCCTCGAACACCCAGACGAAATTCTCGACCTCGCGATGGGCGAGCTCGTTCCGCTCGATCGCCCCCTGCGCGTACTCGGGATCGGTACCGGGCACGGACGTGTAGCGTGCTTTCAACAAAACAGTCATGGCCAGAATGATGATGAATTTCCGCATACAAGTGCGGCGCTGAAGACTGCGGGACGCAGTTCAGGTGGAGGGGCGGAAGAATAGCATGGACAGTTGGCCGTTGGCAGAGGGCCGTTGGCAGTAGCGAGTGACCTACTGCCAACGGCCAACGAACAACTGTCAACGACTACTTGTCGTTGAAGATCTCGATGAACTCGTACACGTAATTCCCCGTTCCCGTCGCGTCGGAGAACTCATTGATGAACGCGCCGCGGTTGCACGTCGCCAGTCCGCCGGTGCCCGGCGTGCCGGACGTCGACACGACATGCGACCAGGAGCCGAGCGTTCCGATCGCGCCGCAGGTGGCGCGCTGGAACGAGAAGCCGGCGGACGTGTCCATCGCCACCGTCGCGCCTTCGATCACCGTGCCCGACGCATTGCGCAGCGTGTACGTCTCGCTGCCGTTGATCTGCGGCATGGTGTCGGCGCTGTTGATGTAGAGCACGTTCGCGGCGAGCGTGCGCGCCCAGAACGTCTGGAACGCCGACTTCGTCGCGTTGCGGGCGATGATGAGATAGCCCTTCGACGGAATCGTCGTCCCCGCCGGGATGGTGTAGGTCAGCGTGGCGTTGGCCTGCGTGATCGTCCAGCCGCCGACGTTCACCGGCAGGCCGTTGCTCACCGTCACGCTCACCGCGGTCGACGTCCCGAAGTTCAGCGCCGCGTCGTAGGCCTTCGACGTCAGCGAGTGCGAGCCGTTCGTGCTCGCGGTCGTGTTCCACGACCAGGCGTACGGCGACGTCGTATCGGTCGACTGCAGCGCGCCGTCGAGGTAGAACTCGACCTTCGTCACGCCGACGTTGTCCGAGGCGGATGCGGTGACGCTCGTCGTGCCGGAGACGGTCGCGCCGTTCGACGGCGCGGTGATCGAGGTCGTCGGGTTCGTGACGTCGCCGCCACCGCCGGTGTCATCGAGCGTGAAGCTGTGCGGCAATCCCGACGCCGCGAGCTCGTTCACTCCCTGATGTACCGCGCCGTCGGCGGACACGGTGAAGAGATTGAGGCCGTCGGTGGTGACTTTGATGTTGCCGACGCAGTAGCCGGAGTGGCTCATGAGCGACGACGCCGGCGCTCCCTCCTCGGTCTGATAGATGCCCTGCACCGGCGGCGCCGTGACGCACGACGTGGAGCCGGCGAGCAGCACGTGATCGACGACGTCGATGCGCGGGAGGTCCCAGCCCGAGCTCTCGCCGGCGCCGACGCCGATGATCGCCACCGCCGGCTTGGCCTTGTTGAAGTACGTCGGGTTCGTGCTGCTTTCGCTGCCGTGATGGTTCACGTGCAGCAGGTCGATGCCGCCCGTGCTGATCAGCGGGCTGGCGCCGCCGGGCGAGATGGCGTTGATCACCGCGCTCTCCACATCGAGCTGCGTGGTCGAGCGGCCGGTGCATGCATCCGATCCACCCCCCATGTCGCTGGCCCAGAGGTAATCGAAGCCGCCGTATTTGATCAGCAGCGCGATGGAGCGGTCGTTCTCGTCGGTCACCGCGACCGAGCCGCCGCCGATGATCGAGCCGTTGCGGGCGACGCAGGTGAGCGTCGCGCCGTTGCCGAGCTGGATGACCGTGCCGACCGGCATGGCGACCGGCGCGCCGGCCGTGGTCCCCGCCGCGGCGGTGTTCCAGCCGGTGGCGCAGCTCGAGGAGTAGCTCGAGCCGTTGTTGTACTGCTTGATGTGGACGTTGTAGCCGGCATTGATCACTTCATCGAGGCCGCCGATGTGATCGCAATGCTGATGGCCGCCGATCATGTAATCGAGTCCGTTCGCCGGCTGCACGCCGATCGACTGCAGATACGGGACGACGTAGCTCGTCCCCTTCCCCGTGTCGCCCGCCTCGAGGAGCACGGTGACGCCGGTCGGTCCCTTGATGAAGACCGAGCCGCCCCACCCGACGTCGATGTAGTGGATCTCCAGGTTCTGCGCGAAAAGCGGAACTGCGAGGAACAACCCCACCAGGGACAGGATCCGGGCAAGTCGCATTCATCCTCTCCTTCAATTTTCGGTTGGAGACAGGGTCACAGCCGCGGGGCCGCGGCGTCGCTTTTAGGGGAGCGAGGGATAGGGTACCAGCGAAGAAGGGTCAGCCCGCGACGAATCGAGCGGCGCGATGCCATCCTGCAATTCTTGCGTTCTGCAGCAGATCCGGATGGGTACCGACATGGCGAACGAACCACGCCAGGAGGCCGTCCCACGTGCTCAGATCGCCCGGCGGCAGCAGCTTCCAACCAAGCTCATCGAGCGTCCAGTTCGCTTTCGCACTGTTTCGAAGCATGGACGTCGTCACCCAATTGGGCTCCACATCCAAACCCCCGCGAGCGATCGGCACGATGTGATCGACGGTCGGCGAGAGCTCCCAGAACGCGAGATGCGTTACCGTCATCTTCCAGTTCGGGTGATATGGAAACTCTGCCGGCAGCCGCATCGCGAGTATGCGGAGCACACCCGGAAACACCAGGTGAGCGCCGGAGTAGCGATCGACGAAGCCGTCCCGAAGAAATACTTTCAGCGCCTCATTGTCACCGTACTTACGTTCGACTGTTTCAGGCGGGGTGAAGGGATACTCCCGCCGCAGAAGGTCAGCCGCTCCCGGCAGATTGTCATCGTCGAGGAATGAACAAGCGCTCGCCACCGCCTGATGTTTGGAGATCATCATTACAAGTTAACGCAAGCTGCTCGCGGTTTTGCTCATTCTGCTCGCGCTCTGTGGCGACTGCTTCTTCAATCGCGCCTACGCACCCGACACAAGAGCACCCCGACTGTGCACCGAATTATGTGCTCGAGCGGAGTCGTCATATGACATAACGCGCAGGTAGCAGTCATGTAGTTGCCGTCGCGTTCGATTCTAACGAGGTAAGCCAGGCAGCCGGACCGTGTCGGTTTCTACCGCGAATCGGCCCGCCCCTTCTTTCGACGCACTCTGCGAAGAGAATCAGGAATACGGTCGGCTTCCTCAGGCTCAACATCAGGAACTCTCGCAAGAATTGAGTCAAATTTCTTACGACTGGCTCGTTTCGCCCTTTCGGCGATGTATTCCTGCGTGAGCTGTGCCGACATTTTTTCGGCCACGGCCGAGCTTATCCACTGATTGATCGAGATACCATCGCGCGCCGCGACTTCACCGAGCTTCTTATGTAGCGATTCCGGCAGACGCAAACTCAATGCTCCCATTATCGGCCTCTTAGTTGGTGCAAGAACTGTTTCGGCGTAATCACACGGATGCCCAATTTCTCGGCACCACTGAAATCTCTGACGTTGTGCGTCACAATTGCTTCACTTCCTGCGGCCACGGCAACTTCAAGGACGAGATCGTCGCCTGAATCTCGCAGAAACGGTCGCCATAGGAAGAAGATCTCGTGGGCGATGGCGACGTCACAAATGTAATCGACGAGACCGACAGCATCCTCCGCCGCTATGCCCAACTCACCGGCGTGCCGTAACAACGTTGCCTCATACTCGAGCAGGAGTGAGACCGAAACGGACACTTCGAACTCATCCCTCCCTAGCGCCGCGACAATCTCGAACGAGGCGCCTCGTCGAGATCGCAACGCGGACACCAACACGTTCGTGTCGAGCACCACGTTCCGCATCGAATGAATGGTAGCACGAGTGGTACCATCATTCCGCTGAATGGTAGCACGAGTGGTACCATCATTCCGCGAGTCGCGTGGGCCGCGCATCGTCGCGGCTACGAAGTCTCACTGTGAACGAACAGAGATTCCGTACGGTCCGGTTTGTGATGCACTGAAATGCCGGACTCGAACAACGTACTGACCGGCGGCCAGGTTTTGAGAGAGTAGCGACAGGTTGCCGGGCCCGCTGTCGTCATCTTCCGCAATGAGGCGTGTTTCGCTGTTCGGACCAAAGAGGCTCACGAAGGTGTCTATGTTTCCGGACGTTTCAATCACATGCACTCCCGCGGCCGTCACCTGGAACGTGTATCGGTCGCGCTCACCACCGACGCTGATCGTGCCCTGGAGCGCGGGCCCGTTGACGACCAGTTCGGCCGGCGGTTTCTCCGACGGGCCCTCGGCTCCATGCGCCGCGTTGGAGTACATGAATTGCACCGGCGTCGGGCGCGGGCCGGGCATCGTGAGCACCTCCTTGAACACCCGGTCGAGGGAGTTGGCTGAAATGGGCTGATCGCCGATCTCCTGCCCCCGATTGGAGTTGAACCCGATGAAGCGGCGGTCGTTCAGCCGGATTGCGTCGTTCACATCCGGATCCGTCTGGGATTCGATCAGCTCGTGATAGAGCGTGCACACCACGTTCTTCCACGGAGTGTTGAAGAACGGAATGCCATGCCGGCGGCCGGAACGGATCGCGGAGTAAACGTTCGCCGAGTAGTAGAGCGTGCGGGTCTGTCCACCGCGGGAGAAGTGCACTGATCCGTGGTAGCCGCCCAGACCCGCGAGGGAGCTGGAGCCACTCAGTTTCAGGACCGAATCCGGAGGGAGCACGAGGTTGAACACGGTCCGGTCATGGTCGCTGGCGAGGATCAGGTTACGGTCGAAGAGGTCGATGATCTTGTTCTGGACGTCCGGCTCGTCCATCTCGTTCGGCCTGGCCTCGTCCAGAATGACCGATGGCGCGACGTCGTAGGTCAATTTCTGACCGACGAAGTACTGCTGAATCACGCTCTGGAGCTGCTGATCGCGCATGACACGCGTAATCGCGTCGTCGATGGACTCCACATCCCCGGGCGCAAAGTCACTCGGCCGTCCCAGGTAGATGTTCTGGAATCCCATTTGCGGAAGGACTTTGCCGCCGCGGAAAACCAGATCATCCTGCGGCGACGCGCTGACGCCGGGCGCCAGTGCTTCGCGATCGATGCTGTCGTCGCTGCGCCGCCTCGCGGTACGGTAGTGACGGTATTCCGCTTCTGACCCCGGCGCGACCTGGATGCGCATCGGATACGGAAAGCTTTCATCATCGAATTCCGACATGTGTTCCTCCTCGGGTAGTTCCCTACACAGGAGGGGCGCAGCCGGGGAAACCCCTACCCCGAGACCTCGACTTTTGTGCCGGCCTCACGGCAACCTCCCGAAAAACGGAACGCCGCAGAAACACTTACTCCTCCCTTCCACCCTTCTGCTACACTCCCCCGCGGTCCGTTTCCCACCCCAAAAAAGGCAGCTGTCCCCAGGCGATTCAACGCGCGCGGTGCGATCCATGCCGACGATTCGTTTGATGAACTGGAACATCCAGAACTTCGGCCGCACGAAGGCTGGGCTGAATTTCGACAACCACGACGTGGTGCAGGCGATCGCCGAGGTGGTGATCCGCGAGGACATCGACATCTTCGTGATGCTCGAGGTCAACACCACGGCCGAGGGGACGGCGCGGGAGCTCGCCTCGACGATGCGCGACGCTCTCCGGGACGAGGAAAACTCCGAGGACCTCGAGCTCTGGCGGCAGGTCGTCATCTCCCCCAACACCGGCCGTGAGTTCTACGCCTTCTTCATCAAGGACTCGCGGCGCACCGAGCCGCTTCCTCTCGCCGGCATGGTCAGCGGCGGCGCGGTGACCCCCGACATCCTCGACGCGCGCCATCCGATCGTCGACGCCATCTGGGAAGCCGATCCCGACGACTTCGACGTCATGGACGACTACTTCCCGCTCCTCGGGCCCGACGTCCGCGAGCGGAGCCAGCGCGGCCGCCAGCTTCGCGTCCCGGTCTGGCCCGGCATCCGTTATCCGGTCATCGGTCTCTTCCGCATCGCCGGCGCCACGCAGGCGAACGAGATCCTGCCGATCATCGCCTGCCACTTCGCCCCAGCCGCCACCGTCGCCGCGCGGCAGTTCGAGACGCTCTACCACTTCAGCCTGATGAACGCGATGTCGCCGATCCCCGACCAGACGCAGCTCCCGGTGCAGCTGCGCATCAGGCGCGGCAACGCCATCATCCGCCGCACGCCGCGCTTCTACGTCCTGACCGGCGACTTCAACATCGACTACAACGCCAACGCTTACGCCGCGATCGTCGGCAATGGGCTGAAACAGCTCGGCGCCACCGCGTACATCACCAACAACACCGACCTGCCCAAGACCATGCTGATGACTTACGGGCAGTTCAACTCGCAACGGCCGAAGAACACCGGGCAGTTCGCGGTGAAGAACTTCGACAACGTCATCATGCGCCGCAATTCCACCCGCGGCGCCGGGGCGGCCGTGCCGGTGTCGGAGGTCGTCAACATCGGCGAAGACATCCGCTGGCGCGCCCTCCAGCTTCGCGCCAGCGTCCAGCACTACCGCGAGCTCGATCAGCGTGGCTTCGACAGCGGCCAGTACCAGTGGCCGGTCTCCGACTTCGCCAACATGCTCACCAACCTGTCGACCGGCGTGAATCTGAAAGCGGCGCTCGTCGGCGCGCGCCTGATCAGCGATCACCTGCCGGCGATCATCGATCTGACGGTCACATGAGACGGAACGACGAATGGCACTGACCTGGTCCGAGCTCGTCGCGCTGCTCACGCCGAATGAAAACGGCGTGCTCACCGTCAATGGCACGGCGTTCGACACGCCTGCCGTCTCGCAGCTCTTCACCCCCTGCTTCATCGACGGCAACCTCGTCGTGGCGAACTGCGTGTCGCTGCCGAACGAGGCGCTGCAGACCGTCTCCGTCACCGGCGATCTCGCCTCGCGCACGTTCCTCGGCGTCGTCGCCGGCGTGCTGACCAGCGGGACGTTCGTCCTCCTCCCCGACGGCACCGTCACGGTGCGGCTCATCGTCCGCGTCGACGAAGAGTTCTGGACGCTCTCGAAGAGCTTCCCCACGGTCAGCCAGTCGGTCTTCGATCAGATGCTCTGGTCGCAGGTGGAGATCACGCTCGACTCCACCGCGCCGGTCGTGCTGCCCTCCGACTTCGGCCTCACCTTCGGCTATCCGCCGAACCTCCCTGAGGTCGCGGCGCGGATGATCAAGGGGCTCTCGCTCCGCGCCGTCGTCGACTTCCAGGGCTATCTCCTCTCGCTCCTCTCGATGTTCTCGCCGCCGGTGGCGGTGGCGGGAGCGATCGAGCTCTATATCCAGAACGATCTCGACGAAGACGGGAACCTGCTTCCGGCGAAGAAGACGATGCCGCAGCTGCTCCTGCTGCCGGAGAGCGACGTCGGACTGACGCGCGAGGTGGGCGAGTACACGTTCAAGTTCTCGCTCGAGGTCGCGTCGCTCTTCCAGCAATTCCCCACCGGCTTCGGCTCGATGGTGGTCATCCTGCCGACGCCGTGCATCGCCTCGCGCACGACGCTGATCGCCGGCGACTATCCGCCGATCCCGATCTCGCTCCTCGTCTACAACACCACCGGCGGCCGGATGATGTTCAACGTCGGCCAGGCGGTGAATCAGCCGATCCAGAAGCAGGACGTCAGCCAGCTGCTGAACGGCGTCGGCGTCGGCACTCTGCTCGAGCCGGGGAACGGCTTTCCCGTCTACGAGCTCCTGATCATCGAAGGGGTCTCCGTCACGCTCCTCAGCGGCGTCGAGGCGCTGGCGATCAACGGGATGCAGGTCGCGGCGTCGATCGGCGCGGAGAAGCAGTGGTCGATCCTCGGCGGCCTGCTGACCATCGACGCGATCATCTTCGTGGTCGGCATCAACCGCAGCGGCACGACCTTCAGCCCCTACGCGTCGGTCTCGGCGAAGGCGTTCCTGCAGGGCAACGAGAACATCATCCTCAGCGCCGCGGTCGCGCTCCCCGACCTCACGTTCTTCATCCAGCTCGACATCCTCGAGGAGATCGATCTCACCTCGCTGGTGAAGGACCTGATCGGCGACGCGATCAATCTGCCGGCCATCACCGGCGCGACGTTCGCCATCAGCGGCGACATCATCCGCAACGCCTATTCGTTCGAGACGGAGATCGTGCAGGAGTGGGAGCTCTTCGACGCGGGAGAGATCGCCCTCGTCCTGAAGAAGGTCGGCATCCACCTGTCGACGCTCAACACCGCGGTCTCGGGCGGCGTCTACGGCGTGCTCACGCTCGCGGGCGCGGAGCTGATCCTCGGCGCATCGTACGAGCCGGACGGCTGGACCTTCACCGGCGGCACGACGCCGGGCCAGCGCGTCGACCTCGTCGCGTTCTTCGCCGATCTCCTCGGCATCTTCGGCGTCCACCTTCCGCCCGGACTGCCGGTCGTCTACCTCGATCTCCTCCGCGCCACGTACGAGACCTCGACCCAGGTCTTCGACGTCGCCGGCGCGATCGGAATCACGTCCGCGACGTACAACCTCGCCGACCTCCCGCTGATCGGCGAATGGCTCGACCCGTCGAACCGCATCACGCTGGAGACCGTGACCTTCACCGTGCAGACCGGCGGCGGGAATCCGACGTACGTCGACTTCGGCTTCCGCGTCGGCTTCGGCACGAATGACTACGTCAGCGTCGTGATTCCGATCGCCGGAAAGCGCCCGACGCAGCCGGCGCTCGCGCTGGCGACCCCCACTCCACCTCCCGTCGTCTATCCCGCCGAGGGATCGGGCACGTGGGTGCCGGCGCAGCGCTTCTTCGGGCCGCTGTCGGTGGAGAAGCTCGGCTTCATCCTCGACGAGCGCGGCATCGGCGTGCAGTTCAACGCCAGCCTCAACGTCACCGGCGTGCTGATCGAAGCACTGGGACTGAAGATGTTGATGCCGGTCGAAGCGCCGTACATCCCGTCATTCGGCCTCGACGGACTGGCCGTCACCCTCAAGACCTCGGTGCTCACCATCGGCGGCGGCCTGGTGCGCGTGGCGAATCCCGACTACATGCAGTTCGACGGCGCGCTGGTGGTGCAGGCGAAGAAATTCGGCATCAGCGCGTTCGGCTCGTACGCGACGTCGGAGCCGCCGTCGATGTTCGTCTTCGCGCTGCTCAACGTGCCGCTCGGCGGCCCGCCGTTTTTCTTCATCAGCGGCTTCTCCGGCGGGTTCGGCTTCAACCGCGACCTGCTGATGCCGAAGCTGTGGGAGATCCCGCGCTTTCCGCTCGTGGCCGGCGCGTCGCCGTCGACGAATCCGTTCGGCTTCGAGCCGACGCTCGGCGACTTCCTCTCGATCATGGACGACTACATGCCTGTCTCGATCGGCCAGTACTGGGTCGGCGCGGGCGTCGAGGTCACGTCGTTCAATCTCCTGAAGTCGCAGATCCTCCTCACGCTCACCTTCGGCAATCGGCTGCAGGTCGGCATCCTCGGACTTTCCACGCTGAGCATCCCGCCCGACGTGCGCGAGCCGGTGTCGCGCGCGCAGCTCGCGCTCGAAGCGGTGTTCGTCCCCGACGACGGCGTGCTCTCCATCGCCGCGCAACTGATGCCCGGCTCGTACGTCTTCGCGCCGGAGTGCTTCCTCACCGGCGGCTTCGCGTTCTACCTCTGGTTCTCGCCGAGTCCGTTCGCGGGCGATTTCGTCATCTCGCTCGGCGGCTACAACCCGTACTTCGACCGCCCCGCGCATTACCCCTCCGTGCCGCTCCTCGGCATGAACTGGTTCCTGGCGAATTCGCCGATGGTTTTCAAGGGCGGCGCCTACATCGCGCTGACGCCGCACGCGATCATGGCCGGCGGCTTCATGCTCGGCACCTGGACGACGCCCGGCATCAAGGTCTCGTTCTCGCTGACTGCCGACTTCCTGATCTATTGGAAGCCGTTCCACTACGAGATCACCGCCGGCGTCTCGTTCAACGTGCTGGCGAGCGTCAACATCAAGCTCGCGCGCGTGACGCTCTCCGTCACCGTCGGCGCGGAGCTGAAGGTGTGGGGTCCGCCGTTCTCCGGCCAGGCGTACATCAACCTCAGCGTGATCTCGTTCACCATCGCCTTCGGCGCCGCGGAGGACGTCTTGCCGCCGCCGATCGACTGGTCGGAGTTCAAGCGGACGTTCCTCCCGCCGCCGATGTCGCCGGTCGCGAAGGCGATGCGCGTCACCACCGGTTCAACCGCGACCGATTCGATCGTGAAGGCGCTCTTCGCCTCCGGCCTGCAACTCGATCTGCGTGACAAACCCGAGGTGCCGGTCGACTACACCGTCGATCCGCAACTGCTCGAGCTCTACGTGCAGACGCTCATCCCGGCGAAGTCGGTGTCGCTCAACAGCGCGCCGCTCGCCGCGCACAACGGTGCGTTCGGCATCGGACCGATGTCGGTGCCGATCGAGAAGCTCGCCAGCGAGCTGCAGATCGAGATCGTGCGCAACGGTGTCGCGTACGGCGGCGTCGAAGCATCAGCGGTGATCGAGCGCGCGCCGAAAGCGCTCTGGCTGCACGATGCGGCGCCGCAGCAGACGCTCAACAATCCCGCGCTCATCGACGACGTTGCGCAGGGCGTGACGATCAAGCCGGCGCCCGACGCGCCGTCACACTCGCTCCCCATCGAGATCGAGACGCTGCTCTACAGCCCCGAGGGGAGCGACGCGATGACGTGGGGAGCGGACGTCGCGCCGGCGACGAATCCGTACGGCGGCGATGATCCGTGGACGACGCTCACCAACACGATCGCCGATCCTGTGATCGACGAGCTCCGCTCCGACATCATCGCCAACCTGATCTACGCCGGCACGCAGGTGTCGCCCGACCTCGACGTCGCGCCGCTGACCGGCGCCGACACGCTGAATCTGCTCGATCCGGTCGTCCTCGCGCCGCTCGGATACGAAGGAGCCGCGGCATGAGCGCAACGAACGGCACGATCGTCTTCTACGAGCACTTCGCGCCGCCGCTCGGCTCCGGCACGTACGGCGTGACCGTCCGCCAGCACGTGCAGAGCAGCGAGAGCGGCAACGCGTTCGACGAGACGTTCGAGCATCAGCTGACTTTCGCCGTGCAGGGCGCGCGCTTCGCGCTGAAGCCGGAGGCGATCCAGTCGAAGTTCCCGCCGGCCGACCTGCAGGGCGATTACGCGAACGTGCTGCCGCACATCGTTTTTCATCCGCGGACGCTGCCGTGGCAGCGGAGCATCGGAGGTGAAAGTGCCTCCCTGCTTCCCTGGCTCGCCCTCCTCACCTTCGACGTCAACGATCCGATTCCGCAAGTCCAACATGGCACCGTGGCCGATCTCACGGCACTTCCGGCGGGAACGATCTCCTATCCCAACCTCACGCTCGAATACGGCGAGAGCGCCACCGATCCGATCCTCTTCATCGACGTCCCGGCCTCGCTCTTCACCGCAATCGCGCCGAGCGCGGCCGATCTCCGCTGGCTGGCGCATGCGCGGGTGATCGATCTCGAGACCGCGGCGCGCAAGCGCGATCTCGACGACGGCTCGCTCCCGACGCAATTCTCCGTCGTCGTCTCGAATCGCCTGCCGACGCCCGGCAATCGCACGGCGTGTCATCTCGTCTCGCTCGAATCGATGGCGGCGTGCCTTCCGCCGAACGCGCTCCCCGCCGGCACGACGGCGATCCGCCTCGCGCTGCTCTCGTTCTGGGAGTTCGGCTGCGTCGAGCTGCAGCAGACGTTCCGCGAGTCGCTGCTTGCGCTGAACCGCGTGCCCGGCACGCCGCAGATTCCGTACGCGACGAGCAACAGCTCGACGAACGACGTCGTGCAGAACGCGTTCGCCATGGGCTACACGGCGCTCGATCACCACACGCGCCAGGGCGCGCGCACAGTGTCGTGGTATCGCGGTCCGCTGCTGCCGGCGTCGATCCCCGAAACGGTCGTCGTCCCGATCAGCTCCTCCGACGCGCTCACCCGCTACGACCCCGCCACCGGCATGTTCGACATGTCGCTCGGCGTCGCCTGGCAGATCGGCCAGCTCATCGCGCTCGCCGACAAAGACTTCGCCGCGCTGCTCTACGAATGGAAGCGCGCGTCGACCGCCGAGGCGGTGCTGGAGTTCGAGCGGCGATTCCTCGGCGAGCAGCTGGGGATCGACCTGAAGGCGATCGACGGTCCGCTGCACATGGAGTTGATGCGCCGCTACATCAAGCCGCTGCTCGCGAAGGTGCTGGCATGAAGAAGCGATTGACGAAGAGCGAGGCGCATGTCGCGGGAGTGCACGAAGCGCTCGCCTCTCCTGCCAACGGCCAACTGCCCACTGAAATCAGAATCACCGACTGGCTCGCCCGCCTTCGCAATCTCTACGGCGTCCCGTTCTACATCCTCATCTCCGACGTTCGGATGCTGCCGCAGGAATCGATCCGCATGTTCCGCATCGACGAGAAATGGATCGATTGCCTGATCGACGGCGCGTACAGCATCGGACGCGCGACCACCGGCGATGCAGTCGAGGCGGCGAGCTTCGCGCGACTCGAGCCGCACGTGCGGCAACGCGCGGCGACGCAGCGCGTGCGCCGCATCTTCGGCGCGGAGAGCGAGCGCGCCGCCGCAACGGCGAGCGCGATCGAAACCGGATTCCTGATGCGCTCCGCGGTCGTCTCCGGCTGGCCGTCGCTCGAAGTGCGCGGCTACGACGCGGGCGGCGCGGAGCTGCGGCTCATCCGCCTCGATCGTCCGGCGAGCGACATCCTCTTCTGCCTCTTCGACGGCGAGGTGGCGAAGGTCAGCCTCTCCGAACCGGCCGAGACGCTCCACTTCGGATTCACCGAGGCGATGACGAAGAACTTGAAATACGTGGATGCGGAGGGTCATGCGCCCGGGTCGCTGATGGAAGGCGTCAGCGTCGAGATGCCGATGCGCGACGCGGCGCGACGCGTCGTCGCCATCGACTCGCTCGCGAGCAGCGTGCAGCAGGTCGACTTCAACGTCGGAGAGCCTTCATGACGACAGGCGTCGGAACGATCGTCCCGGTCCGCCTCGACGCGCTGCTCATCGGCCTCGTCGATGCGGATGAGGACAACTACTTCGCCCCGGCGACCGCGAACTTCAGCGTCCTGCCGTATCCGAACAGCGGCCGGCGCATCCCGTACCTCGCCAACATCGCGCTCAGCCAGCCGTTCACCGGCAACAGCAAGATGCCGCAAGGCATCCATCTCCACTGGCAGCTTCCGCGCGCACTGCGCTCCGGCATGTACGACGAAAGCGGCGCTCTCTCTTTGCCGAAAGCGCCCGACCGCTGGCTGATCACGCGGATCGTCGCGGATCTCGCGTCGCCGTCGACGCCGATGCAGTTGCGCAGCTGGGTCGTCGAGAGCAACTGGCTCGACACGACGCCGGCGTACAGCTCGACCACGATCCCCTGGGACGCCGATCCCGCGCCGCAGTCGTATCGCTACCTCGGCCGCGTCTACGACTACGACGACTGGCTCGCCAACGGCGGCCGCGGCACGTACTGGAGCGAGCTCACCGCGATGGGCTACGGCATCCCCGACTTCGCCGCGTCGTATCCGAACTGCGGCCAGGTCTTTGGCTTCCTCGACGCCACGCTCAACGACATGACGTCCGATCCGGCACAGACCGCGATCGCGTATTCGGTGACCGGGTGGTATGCGGATGTCGGGGATGATCCGTTAAAAAACGACGCCGAATTCTCCCTCTGCCAGGGCTTCGTCTACGCGCTCCTCTGGCGTCCGGAGACCGCCTACTTCCCCAGCTTCGACCATCCGCTCGCGTCCGAGATCGCCATCGGCAACACGCCGGGCGAGGCGTTCTCCGCGCTCGCCGCATACAAGCTGCAGGACGAGCCGTTTCCGAACGCGGAGACGATCCTCGACGCATTGCAGCTCGGCATCCTGCCGTGGCTCGATCAACCGGGAGGCACCGCGCGGCTCGAAGAAGCGCTCTTCAACGACGCGTTCGCGGCGAACGCCGGTGGCCTGATCTGGCAGCTCGAGCCGAAGGGAGGCGACGGCGTCACCGCGAAGGGGGCGCTGCTCGCGACCGACGAGACGCTCGCCTCTGCGCTCGAACGGCTCAACGAGCTGCAGCGGACCTCCGACACGCAACGCGCGAAGGCACTCTCGCTCCAGTCGCAGCTCTTCGCCGACTGGAACAAGTTCATGGTCATCAAGTACGCGACGTCGCCGGCCGGATTTCCGAGTCTCAACTCGGTCTTCGACTTCCTGGCGAAGGAGATGGCGGCGCTCAACGAGCTGGCGGGCGCGCTCGCATCGACGGATGCGGAGATCGAGACGCAGCGCGCGACGGTCGCGGCGATGCTGCCGGAGCAGCTCGTGCTGCTCTCCAATCCCGCGCCGCGCTACTACCAGCCCGACGATCCGGTCGTCGTGCTCTCCGGCGACGGCATCCCGCCGCAGCCGCCCGACTCGCGCGCCGGCGTGACGACCATCCTGACCACGCAGCTCCTGAGCGCGATCGAGCTGCCGGCGAACCTGGTGCCGGGCAGCGCGGCGATCGCGCTCGATGCGTCCGACCTGCCGTCGATTCCTTCGGCCGATCGCCTGCCGTATCCGGTCATCGCGCAAATGGCGCCGGCGATGATGCTCGCCGATCCGCAGCTCGCGCCGATCCTCACCGCGACGCTCGCCGCCACGGGAGGCGCGCAGAATCCCGCGGTCATCGATTTCAACGCCACGAGCAGCGCGATCGCCGCGGCGCAGAGCTCGTTGCTGGTAAACGAGCCGCCGGCGAACGGCGTCACGTTCGACGGCGCACTCCCGCAGACCGACATCGCGTTCCTCAAGTGGGACATCCCGTGGCACCCGATCGCCATGTCGTGGCGCTTCGTCTACACGCCGCTCGCCGGCAGCGAAGCGGAGCTGTCGCCGACGTTCATCCTCGACAACTTCACGTTCGACGAGACGTCGTTCGACCTCCAGCCGAAGTCGCTCGCATTCGCATCGGCATCGCAGCAATACACCGGCACGACGCTGCTCAGCCCCGACATCTCGATCAGCCTGCAGCGGCAGATCGCCACGTACCTCGAGTACGTCGACGATCCGGAGCTGCGCGCCATCCTCGAGCAGCTCGGCGCCTATCCGCTGCTGGCGCAATCGCTGAGCGGCTTCGACGCGTCGCTGCTGATGCTCGCGCTCACGCTGCAGCTCCCGGTCGCCGATCCGATGGCCACCGACCAGTTCTCGTACGAATTCTCGAATGTCTTCGTGCGCAACGCGGTCGGCGATCAGAACAAGACCGCGCCGCTCACGTCGAACGCCTACAACCCCTTCCGCGCCGGAGTCATGCAACTCTCTGAGTTGCGATTAGTGGATGAGTTCGGACGCTTCAAGACGATCAATCTGACGAAGCTCGCGGTCGCCGACACGATCCCGGTCATCGGCGAGGCCCAGCTCCTGCCGCCGCTGCGCGTCACGCAGCCGGCGCGGCTCGATCTGCGCTGGCTCTCCGCGCACGATCCATCAGCCGAATCGAGCGCCGTCCCGATCTCGGGCCCGATCTGCGGCTGGGTGGTGCCGAATCATCTCGACAACAGCCTGATGTTCTACGACGCCACCGGCGCGGCGATCGGCAGCCTCACGCGCAGCGGCGATTCCACGCGAACGATCTGGCTCAACGCGCCCGGCACCGGCACGCCGGCGACGACGATGGAGGAGGCGTTCGCCGATCGCAACGCGGTGCTGGCGTCGTTCGCCTTCAGCATCCGCGACAACGGCCCCGCGTACATCGACGCGCTGATCCAGACCATCGACCGGACGAAGATCTTCATCGCCCCGCAAGATGAGCAGCAGAACCTGCAGACCGCGGTGCTCACCGGCTCCCCGCTGGCCATCGTCCAGGCGCGCACCGCGCTGCAGCTCTTCGGCAATCCGTCGCCCGATCAGAGCTACGACGCTCTGCAGCTCGACATCGACCGCGGCGATCCGCTGCAGCGCACGAACCACGATTTCACCGCCGTCCGCTTCCCGCTCCTCCTCGGCAGCCTCTCGCAGTTCGACGACGGGCTGATCGGATACTTCCTCGACGGCTTCACGACGTTCTACGCCGCTGCGGCGGACGGCGCGAACGCGCACATCGTGCAGCCGCAGAACGACACGCTGACGGTCGCCGCGGCCGATGCCGGCAGGACGGTGACGATGCTGGTCGACCCGCGCGCCGGCGTGCATGCCTTCACCGGCATCACACCGGTCAAGACGTTGACCATTCCACCCGACTGGACCGCCACGGCGATGCGCGCCATGGCCTACACGTTCCTCACCACGCCGATCCTCTCGCTCGAAAGCGGCGTCGGCCTGCCGATCCCGGCGCAGGTCCCGAACGCGACCTGGAACTGGGTCGCATACGGCACTGACGGGACGTGGACCGAGACCGCGATCTCCGATGTGAACCTGCACGCCACGCTGCAGACGCCGCGCGCGCTGCTCGAAGGCTGGATGAAATTACTGAAGGGATGACGATGACCTTGCTCTGCTGGATGGATGGTCCAACCCTCACGCTTCGAAACGACGGCGATCGCGCGCTCTCCCTCGGGCAGGGCACGCAGATCGCCATCGACTTCGCCGCTGATGCGCCCGCGACGCGCTGCGAAGGCTTCTCCGCGACCATCACCGGCTCGCGCCTCGTGCTCACCTCGACGCGGCGCGAGCGCTGGTGGTATCCGCGCGCGTTGCTGGTCATCAAGCTGCCGGCCACAGCCACCTCCGTCGAATTCGAAGGAACCGCCTACGCAATCGCATCCGAACCGCCGGCCGAGAGGAGAACCGGATCCGTGATCATCAACACGTTTACCTGCGACCCCGTCCGCTTCGAAAACATCACCGCGCCCGCAACCGTCTACCTCACCTGGTCCACGACGAACGCCTCGGCCGTCACGCTCTCATCCGCCGGCAAGGTGAACAACTCGCAGACGCGGCTGGCGATGATCATCGAGGAGACGACGACGTTCGTCCTCACCGCGTACGACTCGGCACTCGATCAGATCGACTCGCAGAGCGTGACCGTGGTCGTCGATCCGCCGCTCGTCTCGCGCCTCGTGCCCCCCGGCACCATCGCCATCTGGAGCGGAACGGAGGCGGACAAACCGGACGGCTGGTTCATCTGCAACGGCGAGAACGGCACGCCCGATCTGCAGGACCGCTTCGTGATGGGAGCGGGCGGAACGGAGCAGCCGGGCGATTTCGGCGAAGAACAGACGCACACGCATGAGGTTCCGGCGGCCGCGACGAGCTCCAGGACCGGCGAGGAGCCAGACCATCAGCACCTGTTTCCGGGCGACTGGTACGGACGCGACTTCGAAGACGGCGACTGGTCGGGCATCGACACCAACGGCGACTTCATCAAGGGTGCCGAATACACACAGCTCGCCGGCAAGCACTCGCACAGTTACACGGCGACGATCCCGGCCGTCACCTCGCACACGAATTCGGGCTCGGTGCGTCCTCGCTGGTTCGCGCTGCTGTACATCATGAAGGGGAAGTGATGACCGGAGAGATCCTCCTCGAATTCGAGGCCGTCGACGATCGGAGCCTCGTCTATCTCGACACCGCGAACGACGCGACGCTGAAGCTGACGAACCTGAGTGGCGCGCCGATCAGCGTCTCGACGTCGTCATTCCGGATCGTGCTGAGCCTTTCCCTGCTCTACGCGAATCCGGCGGACCAGGGAGCGGTGTCGATCAGCGCCGCCGGCTGGAGCGCGCAATTCGTCTCCGGACAGTTCCCCCAGTGGGAGCTCCGTCCCAACGTCGACGTGCAGTGGCTGGAAGGGACGGCGCTGTCGTTCGCCATCACCAACCTCACGCCGACCGTCAGCGCCGGCTCTTACAGCATCAGCGTCACGGTCTACGGCTACATCCCGATGCCGTACTACGTCACGCTGCCGGTCGACGTCGCCGTCCCGAACAGCGGCCCCGCCGATCTCACCGGCACGTTCGCCGTCGACGTCGCGCCCACCGTCGTCTACGGCACCAAGTCGCAGCAGCAGATCATCGAGAACACGCTCGAAGTGACGTTCATGAACACGGACCCGAACGTCGCACTGGTCACCGAGGAGTGGACGAATCCGCCGCAGTTCACCATCTCGTTCGTCTACTCCGACACGCCGCGCTCGTTCGCGCTGACGACGCCGGGCAACGCCTCGGCCTTCGAGGTCGGGATCGCGAAGGGAAGCGGCTGGCAGGACCCGATCAAGGTCGACGGACCAAACGGGCCGAAATGGCTGTTCCAGCCCGACCTTCAGAACCAGGCGGTCCTCGGCACCGGCGAGGAGGCATTCATCGCCTTCTCGATCGGGAACGTCGTCACCGAGGCCGCGACCGGTCCGACGCAGATGTACGTCGAGTGGAACAGCGTGCCGGGATATCAGGACGACAACCTGTCGGTGATTCTCCACAAGGAGTACCGCCCGATCGCGATCAACTACTTCGACATCAATCAACAGACGTTCAAGCCGGGGGAGCAGGCGTACCTGACCTGGTCGGTCGACAACGCGATGCTGGTCGAGCTGTCGGGCGTGGGCGAAGTGCCGCGCGAGGCGTCGGGTTACGCGGTGACGCTGTGGGATTCGACGAGCTTCGTCCTCACCGCGATCGATCCGCTGACCGGATCGATCGAAACGCGGACGGTATCGGCCACGGTCGCGCCGCCGGTCGTGCGCGAGGCGATCATCCCCGGCACCATCCTGATGTGGTACGGCGATCCTGCCGACAAGCCAGCCGGCTTCGACATCTGCAACGGCGACAACGGCACCCCCGACCTGCGCGACTACTTCATCCTCGGCGCCGGAGTGGCCGCGCCCGGAGACTCCGACGACCCGCGGCATATCCACAACATGCCGAGCCATACGTCGACGCAGCCGACAGACAAGGACGGAATACACAGACACCTGATGCCGGACGATTGGTACCCGACTGATTTCGCCGATTCCGAAGGCATCGCCATCAATCGCACCGGCATCGACGCCGGCGGCCACGCCGAAGACCCCACCCAGGACGCCGGCGAGCACGATCACTCGTTCAGCGTCTCGCGCAGCGGACCTACGGGAGAAAACACGCCATTACGGCCGAAGTGGTGCGCGCTGTTGTATGTGAGGCAGAGGTAGGGGGCACCGTCACCGCGCTCGATAGCGATGGATGAGCTGTGAAGCTTGTCGTCTCCGCTCCGCCACGAGTGCCAAGCGTTCGCGAGGTCTGGCACGACCGCTATCCGGAGACGCGCTGAGAATGAGCGCGCCTCTATGTGGTACGCATCCGTAATTGTGCAAGCGCGTAAATGGTGAGTTAGGCCGACATCGATTCTCGCAGTCGCTCATTTCCCCCGCCCACACCGCCGCACCACATCGGTTATCCGTTCTATGAAAGCGATTGTCAAGGACGGTCCTCTCCCTCGCTGATTGCTTTTCCGTCTTCTCTCTTGCAATCAGCCCATTCCGACCCGAAGAGGACGAGCGCGGGTGCTTCCGGGTGGGCGGACCAGTCTTTTTCCGCTGACTCGTCATCGGTTCCTCCCTCGATCCTGTTGAGACGATTACAAGCGATTGTCGATCGTCGCGAGACGTCAACCACGGTTCTATCTGAGACTCACGTCGTCGCCGGCGTGGCCTGACGCTTCTTCTGGTTATCCGAGGGGGCCTATGGTTAGGCGAGTGCCTCGACGGACCGACTTGTCGGGCCAACGGATCAGATGAGACTCACCCTCGAACCTTCGTCCCGGATGCGATGAGGGAGCCGAGTAAGTTACCCGCACCCCGGTCGTCGCAACACGAGCTCTATGTCGCTTGCGTCGTCAGTTTCGCAGGATCCCAGAGCTCTCCTTTCTTCCACAGTCTCAGGGCTACGGAAGCGATCTTCCGCGCCAGGGTCAAGAGCGCCATGTCCGGATCAACACCGCGAGCGACGCTCGCTGTGAAGAGATCCTTGAGCGGACCGTCCTTGTACGCGGCGGCCGTAGCCGCGCCCTTGAACACGTTCTTGAGCACCCGGTTGTGATTGCGATTCAGCCCGCGGGTGAGCGGAGCGCGTCGACGACGGCGGATCGTGCCCGCCACAATCTCGTTGTCCGCGCTCGAGTGAGTGACTACGGCCAAACCGATGTACGGCCAGAAGCGGCGCTTCCCGCGGAATCGAAAGGGCGTGCTGACGATGGCGATGATCTGCGCCACGCGCACCGGCCCGAGGAACGGGATCGACCGAAGAATTCTAAAGGCCGGATGCCGTCGTGCCTCGGCGATCATCGCTGCTTTGGCTTTGCGCCGGAGCGGCAGCAGCACATCGAGCTGCGTGAACAACGACTCGGCTCGCAGCCGCCCACCCGCTCCCTCGAGCTTGGACATCCACGTTGCTCGTTGCCGGACTCCGTAGACACCTTTGCCCGGTGTGAGGATGGCCTGGGCTCGGAACATCGCTTTGATGCGCTGCATCACTCGCGTCGTATCCTCGACCAGATTGCTGTAGTTGCGGACCATCTCCTTGAGAGCCAGTACCGCCGCAGCGCCGTGGTACACGCCCTTCAGCGAGCCGACCCGCAGTCGCTCCGACAGCAAATCGGAATCGATCTCGTCGTTCTTGTTGACCAGTTCTTTCTTGCCCCGTACGTTGCAGACGACCACTCGCTCGGCGACTGGCTGCAGTAGATCGTGCAGCCATTGCGCCTGGGTTCCCTCTTCGAACGCGACGTGTACCCGAGGCCCCTGGCTGCGGACCAGGCCGACCAGGGCCTTTGCCTCCGTCGGCACCGTCGCCTTCAACACGACCGCTCCCGTCTCGTTGCGAGATGTCGCGGCAACCGTTGCCTGGTGCACGTCCAAACCGAGATAATGAATCGCCTGATGTTTCATGGCAGCCGTCCCTTCCTTTCGTTTGCTCTTCGAACGATCCAAACTTACAGGAAGGGGCGGGCTTTCAACATGCGTTAGGC
>Ga0193696_1000127_pt1 | contig 32466 bp, 28 predicted proteins | sample L3m1metaG_FD_145074 | JGI IMG/M metagenome (GOLD analysis project Ga0193696, IMG submission 145074) | Soil microbial communities from a riparian zone of the East river system, Colorado, United States - L3m1 | ecosystem: Environmental > Terrestrial > Soil > Riparian zone | place: USA: East River... | reverse complement strand
TTAATAAAAATCATGCACGTTTTAGACTTCGAAACGATGCCGGTTAACTTGCGCAGCGCCTGCGACATTAAACGTGCCTGTAATCCGACATGAGAATCGCCCATCTCGCCTTCGAGCTCAGCGCGCGGCACGAGGGCGGCCACGGAATCGATGACGATGACGTCGATCGAGTTGCTGCGCACCAGCACCTCGGCGATCTCCAGCGCCTGCTCGCCCGAGTCGGGCTGGGAGACCAGGAGGTTGTCGATGTCCACGCCGAGCTTCTTGGCGTACTCGGCGTCGAGCGCGTGCTCGGCGTCGATGAATGCTGCCAGTCCGCCGACCTTCTGGGCCTCGGCGATGATGTGCAGCGAGAGCGTTGTCTTGCCCGACGACTCCGGTCCGAAGATCTCGATGATGCGGCCGCGCGGCACGCCGCCGACACCGAGAGCGGCATCGACGCCGATCGAGCCGCTGGAGATCGAGCTGATCGGCAGGAACTCCTTGGCGCCGAGGCGCATGATCGAGCCCTTGCCGAACTGGCGCTCGATCTGGGAGAGCGCGGTCTCGGCAGCTTTCAGTTTGTCTGAGGGAATGGTGGCCATTCTGCCTGCTCCTTTTAGAAGTTGATTTTCAGGAAGGTTGTCGCCGAGGAGAGGCGCGGATGAGGGTCGACCTGAGTGGACATTCGTGTGGTGAAACGAGTGTAAGAGGGTGCCATAGGGAGGTCAAGGATTCCACAATGCGTAGAGACCTCTGCTTTAATCTCGCGGACTCGTGAAACGGTCTCTACCAGTTGTAGCCACGCTGCTGGCCGGCTCCGGCTTCTGCGCACTCGTCTACCAGACCACCTGGATGCGCCAGTTCCGGCTGATCTTCGGCGCGTCGACGTTCGCGACCGCCGCCGTTCTCGCGATCTTCATGGGCGGACTGGGGCTGGGCTCCGCGCTCCTTGGACGCCGCGCCGACAAGCATCCGAATCCGCTCCGGTTCTACGGCAACCTCGAGCTGTTGATCGCGCTCAGCGCGGCGCTGTCGCAGCCGCTGCTCTGGCTGGTCGGGAAGATCTACATCGCGCTCGGCGGCTCGGTGACGATGGGCAATTTCGGCGCGACGATCGTCCGCCTGATCCTCGCGTCGCTCGTCCTCGCCATCCCGACGATCCTGATGGGCGGGACGCTCCCCGCTGCGGCACGCGCGGTCACGACGAGCGACGACGCCGGCCGCCGCATGCTCGCGCTTCTCTACGGCATCAACACGCTCGGGGCGGTCATCGGCGCGCTCGCGTCGACGTTCTTCTTGCTGGAGACGTTCGGTAATCGGAAGACGCTGATCATCGCCGTGCTCCTCAACCTGCTCGTGGCGATGATCGCGCGAGCGATGAGGGGAGCGGACGTCTCGTCGGCACAACAAAACGAAGAGCGGACAGGACCTCCGCTCCCCTCGTACTTCGTCTACGCCTCCGCCGCCATCGCCGGCTTCGCCTTCCTCCTGATGGAGCTCGTCTGGTACCGCATGCTCGGACCGCTCCTCGGCGGCACGACCTTCACCTTCGGTCTCATCCTCGCGATGGCACTTCTCGGTATCGCGCTCGGCGGCACGGCGTACTCGCTCTGGAGCGGCGGCGGCGCCGCGACGGTCAGCGGCTTCGCGCTGACCTGCACGCTCGAGGCGGCGCTGCTGATGCTGCCGTACGCGCTCGGCGATCGCATCGCCATCCTCGCGAATTACCTCCGCGTCCTCGGACACGGCGGCTTCGGCGGCTTCGTCATCGGCTGGACGATCATCACCGCGATCGTCGTCCTGCCTCCCGCGATCATCGCCGGCGTGCAGTTCCCGCTGCTCATCGCGCTCCTCGGCCGCGGCCGCGACGAAATCGGCGAGCACGTCGGCCGCGCATACGCGTGGAACACGCTCGGCGCGATCGCGGGGTCGCTGGCCGGCGGATTCGGATTCCTGCCGCTCTTCTCCGCGCCGGGATGCTGGCTGATCGCCGCGATGCTGCTCGTCGCGATCGGACTCGGCGCGGCGTTCTACGCGAGGAGCATCCCGTCGATCGCCATCGCCGTGTGCGCCGTCGCGTTCGCGTTCGCGCTCGGCCCCACCGCTTTGTGGCGGCATTCGGGCATCGGCGCGGGCCGTGGGGAGATGCCGCAGAATCCGAACGAGATCCGCACCTGGACGAACTTTACGCGGCGCACGACCACGTGGGACGCCGACGGCCGCGAAAGCGCGGTCGCGTTGACGGACGTCGACGACCGCTCGTTCTTCGTCAACGGCAAGTCGGACGGCTCCGCGCGCGCCGATTCGGGTACGCAGGTGATGGGCGGACTCGTCGGCGCGATGCTCCATCCCGATCCGCGCAATGCGCTCGTCATCGGGCTCGGCACCGGCAGCACCGCGGGCTGGCTCGGCGCCGTGCCGTCGATGGAACGCGTACAGGTCGTCGAGCTCGAGCCGGTCGTACTACGCGTTGCACAGGCGTGTGCCGCGGTGAACCACGACGTGCTGCACAACCCGAAGGTGCACATCAGCATCGGCGACGCGCGCGAAGTGCTGCTCGCATCGCGCGACCGCTACGACATCATCTTCAGTGAGCCGTCGAATCCGTATCGCGCCGGCATCGCCAGCCTTTTCACGCGCGACTTTTACGAAGCGGCCCGCGCGCGGCTCGATCGCCACGGAATCTTCCTGCAGTGGGTGCAGGCATACGGCATCGACGCCGAGACGATGCGCACGATCTACGCGACGATCGGCGCGGTCTTCCCGCAGGTGACAACGTGGCGGACGGGCGAAGGCGACCTGCTGATCGTCGCGACCAGCGAGCCGATCACGTACGACATTGCGCGCATCCGCCAGCGCGTCGCGGCGGAGCCGTATCGCTCCGCCCTGCACGCGACATGGCGCGTCGAATCCGCGGAAGGATTTCTCTCGCACTTCCTGGCCGGCGATCGCCTGACGCGCGTCGTCTCGCACGATGCGCTGCTGAACACCGACGATGAGACGCCGATCGAGTTCGGCTTCGCGCGCAATCTCGGCGACAGCAGCCGCTTTCACATGGATCAGGTGATCTCGCTCGCCGTCGGCCTCGGATGCGCGAAGCCAGAGCGCACAAACGGCGCGATCGACTGGCATGCCGTGTTGCTGCAGCGCGCATGCGAGACCGACGTCACACCCACGCCGGCAATTGCCGGCGCGGACGAGCGCGCGCATCACGAATTCGCGTCGATGTGGAACAAGGGCAACCTCGCCGGGGCGATGACGGCGTGGACGCAGGGCGGACACTGGCAGCCGGTCAACAGCGCCGAGGTGGCGATGGTGGCGGAGTCGATCGTGTATTCCGGAGCGGCGGAAGATCCCGCGCCGTATCTCGCCATGCTGCGCGCGTGGGAACCGCTCGAAGCGGACGTGATCGAGGCCGCGCACGCCTTTCGGAAAGGAGATCGCGTTGCGGCGGCCGCGCTATTGCGACGCGCGTTTGCCGGATATCGCCAGACCGCGTGGCCGCAGCCGGAGATCATGGGACGCGGACTCGCTCTCGCGAAGTCGGTCGGTGCGCCGGTGGAGATGTACGCGGCGCTCGAGCAGCCATTCGCCGCGGCGCAGCTCAACGAGGTGCGATTGCGGACGCTGTATGACCTGGCGCGGCAGATCGATCAATGCGGACCGCGTACGCTCGCGGTGCTCAAGCAATTCGAGCCGTGGGCGCCGTGGCATCCCGCGCTGCTGCAGGGGCGTGCGGACTGTTACGCGCGAGCGGGACTGCGCGATCTCGCGGCCGCGGCGCAGCAGGACCTGCGCGATTACCAGGCGAACATGCCGGAGCCGTTAGCGCGCTGATTCGATCGCCGCGCGGATCTTCTTCAGGTCATCGATGAAGCGCGCCGTCTCCCTGTGCCGCGCGTCGTCGGTCGGCGCGCGGAGGATCGACGATGGATGCACGGTCGCTGTGACGAACTCTGCGAGGTCGGATTCCACGAACTGTCCGCGCTGGATCGAGACGCGGAACTTCGGCCCGATCACTGCCTGCGCCGCGGTCGATCCGAGGCAGATGATCGCGCGGGGCTTGACCACACGGATCTCCGCGTCGAGCCACGGCCGGCAGGCCTGAATCTCCGCGGCGTTCGGCTTCTTGTGGATGCGCCGCTTGCCGCGCGGCTCCCATTTGAAGTGCTTCACAACGTTCGTGACGTAGACCTTCTTGCGATCGATGCCCGCCTCGGCGAGCGCCTTGTCGAGCAGACCGCCCGCCGGTCCGACGAACGGCTTCCCCGCGAGATCTTCCTTGTCGCCCGGCTGCTCGCCGATGAACATCACGGTCGAGCTCTGCTTCCCCTCGCCGAAGACGGTCTGCGTGGCGTTTTTGTAGAGGTCGCACGCGGTGCAGTCCGCGGCGTCATCGTGCAGTTTCGTGATCGCGCTCACGACGTCGGTGACAGTGCAACAGACGAACCGACCCACGTGAACTGCTTGTTGAAATCGACGCCGAGCATCTTCCCGCGCGAGAGGCGCACGAGGTTCTGCGAGAGGATCGGTTTCGCCTCGTCGTCGGGGCGGAGGAACATCATCCGGATCTCGACCTTCACGCCGCCGTCGGGCGCCTGCAGCGCCGGCTCGTATTCGATCTTTTCCTGGATACACCAGGCGTGACGCTCGTCGGCGGGAATCGCGTCGAGATCGGCGCGGGTCGGCTCGACGTTCACGCCGCCGCCGGCGAACGAGAAGAGCGGCTTGAGCACGTAGCGCGATTCGAAATCGTCCGGAACGCCGTCGAGATCGGAGACGAACGTCGCGCGCGGCACCGACGGATGATCGAGGAACGGCAGCGAGTACTTCGACCAGACCCAGTACCAGTTCGGATGCGGCGCCCACTCGACGTCGAGCGCGTCGCGATAGTCGAACGGCAGCTCCAGTCCCTTCTTCAGCAGCTCGTCGAAGACCACGCGGTTGTAGATCCGGCGAACCGGCGTGCCGTCGGAGCGGAAGAGCCGATTGCCGCGCTTCACGAGATGCGTCGGATCGACCGCGTCGACGTTGAAGAGCAATTTCGTCGCGGCGAAATCACTCGTTTCTCGAGCTCGCGGCGGATCGATGTCCATGAGGATCACTTCGGCCGGATCGTGATCGCCGACGATCGTGCGGCGCGCGAGCTCGAGAAACGAGTCGCGGTCGTAGCCGCTGTACCAGCACGACCAGTCGCCCTCGAAGCCTTCCAGTTGCCGTAGCGTCTCGACCCAGACATCGCGCTGCACGATCTGAAAACTGGTGAGCGAGGGAAATCCCTGCAGCTCGATCAGTTTCGGCACGAGCGTGCCGTTCTCGTTGACCACGGCGAAGTCGACCTGCGAGAGATTCGGCAGCGCGTCCATGCCCGGCGTGTTCCACCGCTCCGGAATCGCCGCCTTCATCTGCTCGATGCGCTGCGGATCGGAGAGCTGTTCGACGATGGCCGTCGCCGCTTCGACCGCGCGCTGCTTGAAGTCGTCGGTCAGGAAGAGTGGTGTTTCCGCCAGGCGGAACTCGAACTCGACGTCGAGGCGCGCTTCGAGCTCCTGCTGGTACCACTGATAGCGCGCGTCATCGATCTGATCGTTGAACAGAGCGCGATATTGCGGATGCATCCGCGGAGTCTATTGCACTCGGAAGTTGGACGCGTGCATGTGCGTGATCAGCCAGCGTCCACCGGTCCGCCGGAAGACGAACGTCCGGCGCGCCGTCGAGCCGCCGGGGATCTGGAACGTGACCAGCGCCAGGTCGCCGCCGGTCTCGATTTTCATGTCCTGCGGGACGAGGTTCATCTTCTTTCCGTTCGAGCCCTCGATGTAGCGGCGGAAGACGGCGTCGATCTCGGCGCGGCCCTGCGCGCGCTGCGGCTGTGCGACGGGAAAGAATGCTGTTGCATCCTCGGCGAAAGTAGCGTTCATGCGCTCGGCGTCGAGATCGTTCAGCGCGGCCATGAAGCTCATCATCGCCGCGCGGACGCCTGCTTCGTCGTTTGCGGGAGCGGTCGTCGCGCAGCTGGCGAAAAGCAGCGCGACGACGAGCAGAACGCGATTCACCGCGCCGCCACCAGAGCCGCGAGGTGGTGCCGCAACACGCCGAGGAGCGTGTACTCCGAGGTCAGGCGGCTGCGGCGCACGTTGTCGCCGATCATCTCGTTCTCCAGCGTGTGCAGCCGTTCCTCGTACCACTTGCGCGACACCTCGCCGTGACGCCACTTCTCCTCGATCACCTGCAGCACGTGATCGCGATCGATGATCTCGGGATGGTGATTCACGCCGAGGATGCGCGGCATGTCGTCGTGACGCGCGAACTCCGCCATGGTCATCGCGTCGCTGTCGTCGCCGTCGAATGCGAGCGGGGTGACGTCGCCGCCGTCCAGCACAAGATCGAAGAGCCGGTTGTCGACCACGACGAAATGCCTGCCGTCTTCGAGCTTGCGTGCGAACTCGGCGAACCACGGATGATCGTTCGCTGCCGGCGAGAGCGCGTTGATCGGCATGCCGTCGCTCTTCCGCTCGCGCAGTCGCGGATGCGCGACGCCCGACCAGCGGCAGACCAGGCCGAACGAATGACAGACCGCGAGCAGGCCGGCGCTCGGATGTTTGAGGATGTCGTCGTAGAGCCGGAAGAGCGGCGCTTCCCACTTCGTCGTCTCGTTGATGCCTTGCGAGACGTCGCTCACACCGTCGTTGAAGCGTGGATCGAGATGTCCCGGTCCGCCGGTGCCGATGTAGAAGCGGAAGCGCCCGTTCGGCGACGGCGGGATGGCGAGCCGGCGACGCACGTCGAACGAGACGACGCGAATCTTCAGGCCGCGCGCGGCGAGGTCGTCGCGCATCTCTTCGGCCGTCTCGAGCACCGCGTGCACGAGCGAGTCGTGGCCGACGTTCGGCCACGCATGGTTCATGTCGAGGATCGCGATGTCGATCTTCGACACGTCCTCCGGCGGGAGCGAGTTGTCCTGCAGCTGGACGTATTCGAAGAACTCGTAGCTCTGGTGGATGTCGCGGCGCATCACTTCGAGGGTGTCATTAGGCAATGCTGGTGCCGAGCTCCGTTTCCTGGACGATGTAGTCGACGACGTCGCGCAGATCCTTCCGCTTTTCGTAAGCGGCGAGCTGGCGGTCGGCGCCTGTGTGATTCTTCACGATTTCGCGCGCGTAGTAGACCTCTTTGCGCGAGCCGAGCTCATCGACCACGTCGTCGACGAACTCCAGCAATTCATCGAGCAGCATCGTGAACGGAACCTCGTCGGTCTTGCCGAAGTCGATCAGCTTTCCTTCGATTCCGAAACGCGCCGCGCGCTGTTTGTTCTCGTTCAGCAGCGAGCGGCGGTAGAGCCGCCAGCCCATGTTCTTCGAGTAGATGTTGTAGAGCTTCTTGGTGATCGCCTGGAACAGCGCGGCGAAGCAGATGGTCTCGTCGATGCGCATCGGCACGTCGCAGATGCGGTACTCGAGCGTGGGGAAGAACGGATGCGGCCGGACGTCCCACCAGATCTTCTTCGGGTTGTCGATACAGTTCGTCCGCACCAGGACGTCGACGTACTGGCTGTACTCCGACCAGTCGCGGAAGTAGTCGGGGATGCCGGTGCGCGGGAAGCGCTCGAACACTTTCGCCCGATAGCTCTTCCAGCCGGTGTTCTGTCCGCACCAGAACGGCGAGTTCACGGAGAGGGCGAAGACGTGCGGCAGGAAGTAGCGCGCCGCGTTCATCACCGCGATGCGCGTCTCGTTGTCTTCGACGGCGACGTGGACGTGCAGACCGAAGACGAGGTTTGCGCGGGCGAGCATCTGCAGCTCGTAGACGATCTTGTCGTAGCGTTCGTTCGAGGTGATCGGGACGCTTGCCCAGTGGGAGATCGGATGCGAGCCGGCGGCGGCGATGCGGAGGCCGTTCTCGCGCGTGAGGCGGATGATCTCGCTCCGCAGCCGCGTCACCTCGCGGCGTGCATGCGCGATGTCGGTGCAGATCGGCGTACCGACCTCGATCACCGCCTCGTGCATCTCGCGCTTGATCTCGTCGTTCAGTCGCTTCTCGCCTTCGGCGAAAAGCTCCTGAATGTGCGACTTCAGCTCACGCGTCTCCGGGTCGACAACCTGGAACTCTTCCTCGATACCGAGGGTGAAGGACGGTTGCGGCATGAGGGAAGGATATCGCGAATGACTTACCGCGCCACGACCGGCGAATCGGGAGACTTCGTCGTATCCATCACCGTGGGCCACGATCCGGTCAACTCGAGCTTCCTCTCACCGGTGACCAACTCGATCAGCACCTCGGCCATGTTCGTGACCATCCACTCGAAATTCGTCTCGCCGACGGACTTTCGATCGGCGTCGGGAGCGCAGTTCATGAAGTCGATGGCGTACGGGATGCCGTCACGCACCGCGAACTCGACGGTGTTCATGTCGTAGCCGAGTCCTTCGCAGAGCGCGAGCGCGTCGCGGTGAATACGCTCCTCGAGCTCCGGCGGCGTCTTGTAATCGGCGACGTAGCGGAGGTGGTGCGGTTGTTTCGGGTCGTACATCATGATGCGGACGCGCTTGCGGCCGAGGACGTAGCAGCGGTAGTACGCATCGAACTCGATCGCTTCCTGCGCCATCATCGTCAGGTCGCGCGTCTGGTCGTACGCGGCGAAGAACTCCTGCGGGTCGTGGACCTTGTACACGTCCTTCCAGCCGCCGCCGTACGCCGGCTTCATGAAGATCGGCCAGCCGAGGTAGTTCCAGACCTCTTCCCAGTTGACGAAGCGCATGTTGCGGAACGACTTCGCCTCGGTGTTGGGCGGGTACTCCTTGTGCGGGAGCAAGACGGTGCGCGGGACGGCGACGTTCGCGGCCTTAGCCACGAGGTTGTCGAAGAACTTGTCGTCGGCCGACCACCAGATCGGGTTGTTGACGATGCGCACACCCGAGGCCGCGGCGCACTTGAGGTAGGTCCGGTAGAACGGGACCTCGTGGCTGATGCGATCGAGGACGAGGTCGTACGGGAAGACGCCGTCGTCCTTGAGATACGAGATCTCCATCGGCGCCGCTTCGACCTGATCGCCGCCTTTGGAGTTGATCTCGTTGATCAGGGCCCAGGGGAAGGTGTCTTCCATGCCGAACAAAATGCCGACTTTTTTCTTGCGCATGCTTGCCGTTCTCCGTGGTGCGATCGTATAGCATTCATTTTATGTATCGCGAACACGTCCGCTGGTTTTCTCCCTCGCTCGGCCGGGACATGGAGTTTCTCTGGTTCGGCAAGTTCGGCCGGCCGGTGATTCTTTTTCCCACCTCGGCCGGACGCTATTTCGAGAACGAGGACTTCCACCTCGCCAACTCGGTCTCGGACAAGGTCGACGCCGGCGAGATCCAGCTCGTGCTCGTCGACACGGTCAACGACGAGAGCTGGCACAACAAGAACGTCCATCCGGCGGTGCGCGCCGCGCGGCACGTGCAGTACGACTCGTACCTGCGCAACGAGCTGGTGCCGTACATCTTCAATCGCGCGCAGCGCGGCGACCTGGCGGTCTACGGGGCGAGCTTCGGCGCGTATCACGCCTCGAACTTCGCCGCGCGCTATCCCGACATCGTGAACCGGGCCATCCTCTTCTCCGGCGTCTACGATATCCACTCCGCCGTCGACGGCTGGTGGGACGAGAACTGCTACTTCAACAGCCCCACCGCGTACATCCCGAACATGAACGCCGAGTGGGTGGGAAAACTCTCTCGCGTGAACTGGGTGATCGCCACGGGCGAGTACGACTCCATCGTGCAGAAGAACCACGACTTCAGCCAGCTCCTCTGGGCAAAGGGCATCCCGAATTACCTGGAGATCTGGCCGGGCGTCTTCGGACACGACTGGCCGTGGTGGCGCGAGCACCTTCGCCGTTTCGTCTGATCGTTGTATGCATCGCGCAGCGCTTGCGCTGTTTGTGCTTTTCGTCTCCGCGGCGGCATTCGCGCAGGAGACGTCAGTCGATGTGATCGTCGAGTTCCGCGATCCACCGCTCGCGGTGCGTCCTCTCCCGATCGCGACGTACCGCGCCAACTTCGACCGCCTCCGCCGCGATGTGGCTTCCCGGCAGGGGAAAGCCGCGCAGTCCGAAGCAATCGTCCGCCGCGAGTACTTCGAGGCGTTTCACGGAGTGGCGATGCGCGTCCCGCGCGGCACGCTCACGCAGATCCGCGCGCTCCCGTACGTGAAGCGGGTGCACCTCGACACGCCGGTGCAGGCACTCACCGAGACAAATATCACAACAGTCGGCGCGGTGCGGACCTGGAACACGCTCGGCACGCGCGGCGCGGGCGTGACCGTCGCGATCATCGACACCGGCATCGACTACACGCATCCCGCGCTGCGCAACGTAACCGGCGGTTGGGACTTCGTGAACGACGACGCCGACCCGATGGACGATCACGGACACGGCACGCATGTCGCCGGCATCGTCGCCGGCAACCTCGATGACTTCACCGGCGTCGCGCCCGACGCGACGCTCGTCGCCTACAAAGTGCTCAACTCGTTCGGCAGCGGGACCGAGTCGGACGTCATCGCCGCGATCGAGCGCGCCATCGATCCGAACCAGGACGGCGACCTTTCCGATCATGCCTCCGTCGCGAACCTCAGCCTCGGCGGCTCCGGCAATCCCGACGACGCCGCATCGCTCGCCGTCGACAACGCCGTCGCCGCCGGCATGGTCGTCTGCATCGCCGCGGGCAACAGCGGCGCGTATCACGCGGTGGCCAGTCCGGGAACGGCGCGCGATGCGATCACCGTCGGCGCGGTCGACAACAGCGACAGGCTGGCGACGTTCAGCTCGAAGGGACCGTCGGCGAAGCTCGCGTCGATCAAGCCCGACGTCGTCGCTCCCGGCGTCTCGATCCGTTCGACGTACCTCAACGGTGGTTACGCAACGCTGAGCGGGACGTCGATGGCGACGCCGCATGTCGCCGGCGCGGCGGCGCTGCTTCGCGCGATTCACCCCGACTGGTCGCCCGCGGACGTGAAGGCGGCGCTGATGCTCTACGCCAAGCCGCTCGCGTACGAGCAGATGGCGCAGGGGGCGGGCCGCATCGACGTCGCGCGTGCGGCGGAAGGGACGATCTCCGCGTCGCCGGCGAGCATCAGCTTCGGCCTCGACGCGCTGACCACAGACTCATTTCAAAAGGCTCAGCGCATCCGCGTCACCAACCGCGGCACGAAGAGCGAGAGCATGTCCGTTTCGATCGACGGCGTGCGACGCGGCGTGAAGTTCGTGATCGTCCCGCAGAAGCTCGACCTCGCGCCCGGCGCCTCGGATGACCTGACGGTGAGCATTCAGGTCGCCAACGACGACACCGCGCCGCTCACCAGCGAGGCGTATTCGTTCAGCGGCTTCTTGTCGCTCGCGACCGCGACGTCGCAGACGCAGTTGCCGTGGGCGGTGGTGAAGGCGTCGCGTGCGACGGTGATCAGCGACATGAGGTTGGTCGGACAGTACTGGCTCAGCAGCGTGCGCCTGCCGTCGCCGGCCGTGCTCGACGACTCGACGACGGAGACGCTGCTGCCGCCCGGCGAATATGACCTGCTGCTGGTCGGCCTCGACGTGACCGACGCGACGCCGACCACGGCTGCGTCGATCATCGCCTTCGATGCGCGCCCGGTGCGCGGCGACGTGACGATCACGGCGAACCGTTCGCTGGCGAAGCACACGATCACGCTCAATGCCGTCGGCGCGAACGGCACACCGCTGGCCTTGGCGAACGCGGCGTACGTGCACCGAACGCGCATCGTGACGCCGGCCGGCTCGTCTCTTCCGACCGTCGATGCGCCGATTTCCAATCTGCCGAAGATCGGCGTCTCCGATCTCTCGTCGCGCTGGAGTGTCGTGGTGATCGAGGCGCTGTTCGATCACCCGCACACGACAGTCACGCAGGTCAGTCACGCGCCGTTGAAAGGAATCGCCGCCGACGTGGAGCTGACCAATGCTCCGTCCGATCTGCGCCACACGCCGGTGAAGCTGCCGGCAAGCGCCGACGTCATCATCGGCTCCATCGTCGGAACGAAGGGTCTGTTGGCGAAGATGACCACGTCCGCGGTCGATCTCTACATGACACCGCCCGATGCGGCGTTTCCGGTCCGGTTCAGCCTCACCACGCCCGACATGTCGATTCCGTCGATCGTCGCGCGCGGCGATCTCATCGAGGTCGGCAGCGCCTACTCCGCGGCGGACGGCGAGCAGCTGAATGTCGGTGTCGGGCCGCTCTATCCACGGCAGCCGATCACGATCAGCAATTCGCTCCTCCAGCCTCCGTTCGGATTCATCGGCCAGGTCGGCGACTACCGCACCCGTTACGACACCGCCGGCTACTTCACCGTGACGAGCTCCGGCGGCACACTCGCGGGGTCGGGAACGCCGCTCACCAACGCGTTCTACGTCCCGCCCCGCCAGTACACGGTCGATTACACGACGTCGATGGGACCGGTGAGAGCGCAGGTGACGGCGACGATCGACGCGACGGCCGGCGACGCGAACGCACCGTGGCTGACGTCGATGTATCTCGCGGACGGCAACGGCCGCGCCGTGACGAAGTTCGCGCCGGATGCGAGCGGGACGCTGCGTTTCGCGGCGAATGTGACGTCGGCGAAGGTGTGGATCCGCGACGGAGCGGCGTGGCGCGAGCTGTCGGTGGTGTTCGACGGAGAGAACCGCTATCACGCCGAGCTCGCGAACCTGAGCGTCGCGGCGGTCGACCTGCGGATCGAGCTCGCGGACGCGAAGGGGAACCGGATGACCTACACGCTCGCTCCGGCGTTCACGGTCGGCGACGTTCCGATGCTGCCACGCCGCCGGCCGTGAAAAACGTGGGGTCGCATCTGGACAATTAACTTAACGCTCCCCCACCCGCGCGTTAAGTTAATTGTCCAGATGCGACCCCACTTCCTACTGCTTGTGATTCGCGAACTTCTTCAGCGATGCCGCCGGCACCGTGCCGCTGATCGTCACCGAGTCATTCGCGCGCTTCACGTCGAAGCGGCGAAGCACCGAGACGAGCTCCGGCTGCTTGTCCTGCACCGCGAGACGCATCGCCGCGAGACCGCCGCGCAGCGTGTCTTCGAGCAGCTCGAGCGTCTCCGCATCGTTCGCCATGCCGAAGGCGCTGATCTTCAGCGCGTCGCCGGTGTCGGTCGCCCAGAGCGCGACGGTCGAGACGTGATTCAGCGCGGCGCTGATCTGCAGCGCGGAGGAGCTCTTGTTCTCGATCTTCGGCGCGTTGGTCAGGCGTGATGCACGCGTGACGTCGACGAGCGCCCAGGCCGTCGCGTTCGTGTCGATGCGGCCGAGCTCGTGCGCGAGGCCGCTGAGCGTCGTGAACGACGTGCCGCCGCTCGCGCGGTCGGCGAGCGCCTGCGACACCGACGCTTCATCGCCTGCCAGCGCGAGGTGTGAGTCGGGGAACGCGACCGCTCCGTGCGACGAATCCTTCTCGGACTCCGGCAGGAGGTAGTACGAGCCGTTCGCCGTTTTCTTTTCCTTCGCCCCGCGCGCCGTCAGCGCATTGGTCAGCCGCTCGACGCTGAAGCGTCCTTCGGCCGCGACCAGCACCTTGCTCTCACTGCCGAGGGTGGTCTTCGGCGTGACGGAGAAGACGATCAGGTCGACGTCTTTCGACGGCTTCAGCCCCGCCTCGGTCAGGAAGCGCTCGGCGTCGCCGTTCGCGCTCACCTTGTCCGTCTGCTGGAAGAGCATTCCGGAGAGCGGGCTGGTGCGCATGTCCGAGACATGAACCACGCCGACGCTGACCGCGTCGCGCGGGATGAGAGACATCGCGCCGTTCGTGGTGCCGAACGCCATCGGTGCGGCGACGAGCAGCGCGACGGCAATCATGTGACGCATTTTCAGTTCCATTTGTCAGAACTCCTTTTTTTGAAAACGCCAGATGGCGAGGGTGAGAGAAGCGAGGCCGAATGCGGCCGTGGTGATGAAGGGACTGGCGGAGAGCTCGATCTTCGACCCGAACGAGTTCGCGGAGACGAACGTGAACACGGCGGCGCCGAGCTCCGCGGTCTTCGGGATGACCCAGTAGAGCGTCTGGATGATGGCCGCCTGCCACTCGCGCGACAGCGCGGCGGCGATGCGGTCGTGTCCGACGAGCATCCCGGAGAACATGAACACGCCGACGCTCGCCATGATCGACACGGCGGTCGACGAGGTGACGACGCCGACGAGAAACGCGAACGCCAGCAGGACGGCGATGACGAAGAGGATCACCGCCCCGGCGACGAGGAAGCGCGGATGCACCACGTGCGTCTTCCAGATCACGATCAGCCAGATCGAGCCGAGGAGGTAGAAGACGTTCGAGCCGGCGAGCAGCAGTCCGGCGAAGTAGCGCGACAGGAGGAGCTTCGTCCGCGACACCGGCCGGGAGAGGTAGAGATCGATCGTCCCCTTCTCCTGCATGCGCGGCACGAGGTGCGCAGTGGCGAAGATCGAGAGGAAGGTGCAGAGGAGGTAGAGGCCGGCCGAGAATCCCGACTCCACGCCGAGGACGAGCCGTTCGATGCTCACCTCGTTGCCCCGCATCTCCACTTCCTTGCCGAAGAGCTTCGCTCCTGCTAATGCACCATCAACAATGTCGAGGTTAATGGCCGACGCAAAAATGATGATGACAATCGTCGACAGGAAAAAGTAGGCGATTAATGTCCATCGGGCGGCCGCTTCACGCCAGACGTCTTCGATGTTTGCCCAGAGGACTCTCATTGGCGTTGCTCCGTCGGTTGATCCACCGCCTTCACCAGGTCGACGAAGACGTCTTCGAGGGTCGAGCGCACCGGCGCCAGCTCGCTGAGCATGCCGCCGCGCGAGCGGAGGCCGTCGACGAGCGCGTTGAGGTGCGCGAGGTCGGTCACTGACAGCACGAGGTGTCCGTTCACGCGCTCCACGCCGGCGCCGCTCTCGCGGAACATCGCCACCAGCGATTCGTCGAGCGGCGAGGCGATCATCTTGTACTTCGCCGTCCGCCGGGTCAGCTCGTCGATCGTCCCCTCGGCCGCCACCTTGCCCTTGCGCAGCACCGCCACGCGGTCGCAGGTCAGCTCGATCTCCGACAGCAGGTGCGAGTTGAGCAGCACCGCGGTGCCGTTCTTCGCCTCTTCCCGCAGCAGGTCGCGGATCTCGCGGCGGCCCACCGGATCGACGCCGTCGGTCGGCTCGTCGAGCAGCAGGACGTTCGGGCGATGGACGAGCGCGCAGGCGAGCCCGAGGCGCTGCGTCATGCCTTTGGAGAACTTCTTCACGCGGACGTCGATCCACTGCGGAAGACGGACGCGCTCGAGCAGTTCGGGGATACGCAGTTTGATGTCGTTCGTGCTCATCCCGGACATCCGTCCGAAGATGGTCATCGCCTGCCGCGCGGTCAGATAGCCGGGGATCTTGTGCCCCTCGGGGAGGTATCCGGCGCGGCGGCGGCTCTCGGCGTTGCCGACCGGCAGGCCGCCGATGAACGCGGTGCCGTTCGTGGGAGCGGTCAGCCCGAGGATGATCTTTACGGTCGTGGTCTTGCCGGCGCCGTTCGGGCCGAGCAGGCCGAAGAGCTCGCCTTCGCGGACCGTGAAATCGATCCCGTCGAGCGCCGTGATCGGCGGTTTCCTAACTCCGGCGCTGTACTCCTTGCGGAGAGAGCGCACTTCGATGAGCGAATCGGTCATGATCTTCATTACGTGAAAAAGGGGATTCGGTTGCTCGACTTCCCTGTTTTGGCCTGAGCTGTGTCCGATCACGCCGTATTCTTCGACCCCTCGCGCAGGCGATGGTGGTGGATCAAAAGGATCAGCACGATCCTCGGATTGCTGTCGGTCGTCGTCTTCAGTCTGTTCCTGATCAGCGTCCTCACCACGCCTTTCCTGCCGGACATGCCTGGTTTGACGTCGGAGATCAAGCGGACGTTGCGCCATGCCGTGCGGCTGCCGCGCCATCAATCGCGATTGCAGCAGTACATCGCCGTGCGCGCCCGCAACAAACTGCTCGCGCAGATCGCAACCGAGCAGGCGATCCGGCGAAAGAAGACGGCGTTGCCGCCGGTGAAGGGGGGCAGCATCGTCGCCGCCTTCTACGCGCCGTGGCAGGAGACGGGACTGCATTCGCTGCACGCGAACGCGTCGCACATGACGCATCTGCTCCCGGCGTGGGTGCATCTGAAGAAGGACGGCAGCGGCCTCGATTTCCGCGACTGGGATCCGGAGACCGTGCCGCACAACCTCGAGGTGCTGAAGGTCGCGCACGAGAACAACCTGAACGTCGTCCCGGTCTTCAGCAACGCGCAGCAGTCGGACTTCGATCAGCAGCGCGTGCACGTCTTCCTCGCCAATCCGCAGTTGCAGCAGCGCGTGATCCTGCAGCTCGAGAACTGGTTGCTGGCGAATCACTTCCAGGGGATCAACGTCGACTTCGAAAATCTCGCGCCGGCGGACTATCCGCTCCTGATCACGTTTCTGCAGCGGCTGAAAACGGAGTTCGCGCCGAAAGGTCTCCTCGTCTCCGCCGACCTCGAGGCGCCGGTGCCGCTGAACTGGCGCGCCGTGTCGGCGATCTGCGATTTCGTGGTGGTGATGGCGTACGACGAGCACAGCTCGACGAGCCAGCCCGGTCCGATCTCGTCGATGAAGTGGTACCGCCAGGTGCTGCTGCGCGCCGTGACCAACATTCCGCGCGAGAAGCTGGTCATCGGGCTGGCGAACTACGCGTACGACTGGCAGGAGAACCGCGACTGGGCCGATCCGCTGACGTATCAGGGCGCGCTCGTCCTGGCCAGCCGCTATCACCCCGGCGAAACGCCGGAGAAGATCATCGACTTCGACGACCAGGCGCTGAATCCGACGTTTTTCTACGTCGACGACGACGGCGTGGAGCACGAGGTCTGGATGCTCGACGCGGTCACCGCGGCGAACGAATGGATGGTGGCGCAGCCGTATGGCCCGCGCGGCGTCGCGATCTGGGTCCTCGGATCGACCGATCCGACGATCTTCAAGTTCCTGCGCCGCGACCGACTCGCGTTCAAACCGACACGCCCGCAGTTGCGCGAGATCGCGTTCCCGTACGACGTCGAGTTCGTCGGCGACGGCGAGATCGCGCGCGTGGCCGCGCTGCCGAGACTCGGCGCGCGCGACATGGAGGTCGAGCCGAAAACGGGCCTCTTCCTCGACGAGATCTACCACCGTTTCCCGACGTCGTACGTGATCCAGCGCAGCGGCTACAACCCCGACATGATCGCGCTGACGATCGACGACGGACCGGCCAGTCCTTATACGGGACAGATGCTCGACGAGCTGAAGAAGCTGAACGTGAAGGCGACGTTCTTTATCATCGGCGAGAACGCCGATCGCTATCCGGGACTGGTCAGGCGCATCTGGGACGAAGGCCACGAGATCGGCAATCACACCTACACGCATCCGAACATCGGCGCGATCTCGTCGCGTCGCGCGGATTTCGAGTTCAACGCGACGCAGCGCGTGTTTCAGAGCCTGCTGCATCGCTCGACGCTGCTCTTCCGCCCGCCGTACAACGCCGACGCCGAGCCGACGGCCGCGGAAGAAGTGCAACCGCTGGTGCAGGCGTCGGCGATGAACTACATCACCGTGCTGGAGTTCCTCGATCCGCAGGACTGGAAGCTGGAGGAGCGGCTGGAGGACGGAACGATCCGCAAGCGGACGGCGCAGGAGATGCTCGACGTCGTCCTCGAGCAGATCGAGACGGAGCACGGAAGCTGCATCCTGCTGCACGACGGCGGCGGCGACCGCAGCGAGACGGTGAAGCTGATCCCGCTGCTGGTGCACGAGCTTCAGAAGCGCGGCAAGAAAATCGTCCCCGTGTCGGCGCTCGTCGGTGCGACGCGCGACGACGTCAACCCGCCCGTGAAGAGCGCCGACACGCTGATGCTGGCGAACGATCGCTTCGTCTTCGAGGCGATGTACGTGGTCGAGCTCTTCCTCACCATCGCGTTCATCACGGCGATCGTCCTCGGCACGCTGCGCATGCTGTTCGTCACCGTGCTGGCGCTCATAGCGAGGCGAAAAGAACGGAAGCATCCGCCGTTCGACGAGTCGTATGCGCCGGCGGTGACGGTCGTGATCGCGGCGTTCAACGAGGCGAAGGTGATCGTGCGGACGCTCGACGCCGTGCTGGGGAGCGATTACGCCGGACCGCTCGACGTGATCGTCGTCGACGACGGATCGGCGGATGACACCGCGGCAACGGTGACGCTCGCGTACGGCGAGGATCCGCGCGTGCAGGTGATGCGGCAGGAGAACGCGGGGAAGGCGGCGGCGCTGAATCGCGGCATCGCCGGCGCAACCGCGGAGATCATCATCGCGCTCGACGCCGACACCCTCTTCGCGCGCGACACGATCCGCAAGCTCGTGCGCCGCTTCGCCGATCCGCTCGTCGGCACGGTCGCGGGGAACGTGAAGGTCGGCAATCGCATCAACCCGCTGACGTACTGGCAGGCGATCGAATACGTCACCAGTCAGAACCTCGATCGCCGCGCGTACGCGCTGCTCAACTCCGTGTCCGTGGTGCCGGGTGCGGTCGGCGCCTGGCGTCGCGAAGCGATCCTGCAGGCCGGCGGCTACACGAGCGACACGATGGCCGAGGACATGGACCTGACGTGGCGCACGCGGCGCATCGGGTGGCGGGTGGAGACGGAGACGGAGGCGGTCGGATTCACCGAGGCGCCCGACTCATTCAGCGCGCTGTACAAGCAGCGCTTCCGCTGGGCGTTCGGCACGCTGCAGTGTTTGTGGAAGCATCGCCGTGCGCTTGGACGGTACGGCTGGTTCGGGCGGCTGATGCTGCCGTCGCTCTGGTTGTTCCAGATCGCGTTTCAGGCGCTTTCGCCGCTGGTCGATCTGCAGATCCTCGTCGCGCTCGCGCTGACCATCGAAGCCGCGTTGCGGCATCTCTCGCAGGACTGGCAGCCGCTGCCGGTCGCGGCGACGCAGTTGTACGTCGTCGCGTTCATGTACTCATTCTTCTTCGTCATCGAGCTGATCGGATCGGCGGTCGCGTTCAAGCTCGACCGCGAGGATCCGAAGATGCTCGTCTGGCTCTTCTGGCAGCGCTTCCTCTACCGGCAGCTCATGTACGCCGTGCTGCTGAAGTCGATCAAGACGGCGATCTCCGGCATCCGCGCGGGCTGGGGAAAGCTCGAGCGGAAGGGAACGGTCGAGCTCAGCGCGCCGCTGCCGTGACGTGCACGCTGCTCAACCGATTCTCCACCACGCTCCAATCGACATTCGCCATGAACGCCTCGATGTACTTCGGACGATCGGCCGGCTTGTAGTCGAGCAGATACGCGTGCTCCCAGACGTCCATCACCAGCAGCGGGACGAAGCCCGCAACGTTGCCGGTCTCGTGCAGTTCGATCCAGTGATTGGAGACGTGTCCGTTCGCCGGATCGAGGTAGCAGATCGCCCAGCCGACGCCGCGCATCTTGCCGACGCTGACGAAGTCTGCTTTCCAGATCTCGTATGACGGGAAGCTGCGCGTCACCGATTGCATGAGCTCGGAGCGCTTCTCCGGATCGCCGCCGGCGCCGCTCCTGAGGTTGCCGAAGTAGTACTCGTGCAGAACCATCCCGTTGTACTCGAAGCCGAGGCGGCGGGTGAGCTCGGAGTATGCGGGCATCTCCTCCTGGTCGACCTTGCCGTCGGAGAGGATGTCGCCGATGCGCTGCGTCAGCGTGTTGGTGTTGGTGACGTAGCCCTCGTAGAGCTTGAAATGCATCTCGAGGGTCTTGTCGGAGATACCGGTGAGACCGCTGAGGTTGAATTGTTTGGGCTTGTAGGACTTCAGTTCCATGATGAGCGTCGTAAATGCACGACGCTCACCAGTTTTTCGCCAGACTCTCGAGCTTGAAGTCGGGCTCCAGTCCCCAGTAGTGCGCGACGCCGATGACGTGCTCGACGCGCGTGACGGCGAAGTCCGCGGGCGCTTTTGCAGCGGCGGCGAAGGCGTTGTGGTTCGCGCTGTCGACGATGAGCAGCGAGTTGTCGCGCAGCTCGACGTTCACGTGCGGCCAGCGGAGGTCGAGCGGCTTCTCCAGCGCTTTGTTCATGCCGACGACGAACGCGCGGTCGGGCGAGCCGTCGGCGTTCGTGTCGAGGCCGATCACGACGGTGCGGTCGTAGCTGCGGATCGTGACGTCACCGCTGCCGGTGTAGTCGTTGTTCCCGCCATACGCGCAGACGGCGATCAGGAGCGCCGCAAGGACTGCAATACGTTTCATCGGACGGCGCATTTTAGCGGCCGGACGGCATTCCGTAAAGTTTCAATCCTTCTCCCCCGCGCACGGGGGAGAAGGTGCCGCAGGCGGATGAGGGGGTCGCACATTGGCACGAGGGAGGACCCTCACCCGGCCTTCGGCCACCCTCTCCCGCTGCGGCGGGAGAGGGCTAAGGGAGAGCGCTACCGTCCGTCGTACCGCAAACACGTGCAGTTGCCACAGTTGCAGCAGGCGTAGTAGCCGTTGATGCAACTCACGGAGCAGTCGTTCTTGTACGACGTCGCGGCGCAGCCGCTGACCGAGCAGGAGGTCGAGCCGCTGCCGCCCGAGGTGCAGCCGCCGGCGGCGCCGTCACCGCTCCAGTCGTTCTGGAATGGCTGGCGCGTCCATCCGTCCGCGGTCGTGTTGCTCGCGAGGCGGTGGGAGCGGCCGCTGCCCGACGGCATCGCGTCCATGTAGTAGATGTCGCCGAGGGTGCTGTGGTGCGCGAGCCCGATGGCGTTGGCGACGCGCGTCGTGTGGAACTCCGCCGGCGCGGCGAAGTTCGCGCGCGGGACGTCGCGCCTGAACGTGACGATCAGCGCCTCGCGATCCGCGGGCGACGTCACCATCACGCCGCTCGCCTTGAAGACGAGCGTCGCGTTCGTCCAGCGATACGAGACCGGCGTCACGAACGACTCCGGCGTGGCGACGACGAACACCGAGTCGGCGACGCCGTCACGCGAGCCGCCGGCGTCGGAGTCGATGGCGATGACCATCACCTGGTTGTAGCTCTCGGCGTAGATCGCGCCGTGAAAAACTTTCGCCGCGTCCGAATCGGCGGTTGCGAGCCCCGCGACGAGGCTCAGGAGTATTGAACAGAGCAGGACTTTCCCGGGGTAGTAACTCATTCCGTTTTTCCTTTCGTCGGTTGGTAAGGGGGTGGGGAGGCGGAATTTTAGGGACGAGCGGGAACGACGTCAACGCGCAATTACGTCAACAGGCAGGGATGGAAACTCCGCCGCGCGTTATCGCACGCAACGGAACTTCGCGTAGACGTAGGGATAGTTCCCGCGGAACCAGTTGCGAAAGCTGCTGCGGATGAGTTGCGGCGACGTCGCGGGCGACGCCCCCTTCATCACGAAATGCTGGCCGTCGAAAAAGTCCGACGAGTACACGGGATACGACGGCATCGGCTCGAAGCCGGGGAAACCGGCGAAGTTCGTCGACGTCCACTCCCAACCATTGCCGACGAGGTCGTGCACTCCCCATGCGCTCGCGCCTGCAGGATAGGACCCAACCGGCACCGGATCCCAGTTTGTGAAGCCGAAGTTGCCGCGCGTCGCCTCGGCCGGCTCGTCGCCCCACGGATACATCCGCTCCTCCCCCTCCGGCGTGCCGAACGCCGCGCGGTGATACTCGGCCTCGGACATGACGCGCGCGCCGCGCCAGGTCGCATACGCCGTCGCCTCTTCCTGCGTGACGTACACCGGCCAGTCGAGCGGCAGTGGGATCAGCGAGAACATGCCGCGCCAAAACCACGCGCCGTCGCGCTCGAGCCAGAACTGCGGCGCATGCACTCCCACGGCATTCATGAACTCGAGGTACTCGCCGTTGGTGACGCTGTAGCGATCGACCTCGAATGCGTCGACCTCCACGCGATGCGCGGGGAACTCGTTGTCCCAGCCGAACGTGTCGCGATCGGCGCCGATGGTGGCGATGCCCGCGGGGATCTGTGTAGGACGGGCGCCCTCGCCCGTCCGGACAGGCGGGGGCGCCTGTCCTACACGGTTAAGCGGCTGCCGCTTCACCTTCCGCTCGTACGGCATGTTGTGAAACATGTAGAGCAGCGTCTCCTGATGCATCTGCTCATGCTCCAGGATCGCCAGCGCCGCCTCGCCGCCGCGCAACTGCGGAATGGAATCGTCCTCGATCACCGCGTAGCGCAGCGCGTCTTCGACCATCGCGTCGGCGGTGTGTCCGTAGGCCTGTACCTCGTGGCGCTTCGGCCAGACGTCGGTCGGATCCTTCACCGCGTCGACGCTGTCGGGATCGATGCCGCGCGCGAAGAGGAGCTCGTAGTGGTCATTGATGCCGTGGCCTTTGAACGCGAGCTTGATCAGCGTGTTGACGTTGAACGCCGGCAGATGGCCCTCGTAGAAAACGATCGGATTGCGGAGATCGATCGGGCGGTCGTAGTACGCGCTCTCGACGGGGATGGAGAAAACCGCTTTCGAGACCTGGCGCCCTGCGCGAAACCACTGGATGAGGTCTTCGCGAGTGATGCCGCGCGGAAACGCCGCGTGTTTCACGGGCGCATCTTACCCCGCGAATGCGGGCTCACCGATTTCCACTTCGATGACACGGAACGGCGCACGATCGGGGAAATTCGCCGACAGCAGCGGCATCGCCACGTTGTACACCGGAGCGTTCGCTTTCGTCCTGCCTTCGAGCGAGCCGCGATGCGCGTGGCCGTGAAAAACGGCCGTCACGCGATAGCGATCGAGCGGCTCTTCCAGTCGCGATGAGCCGAGGAACGCGACGATCTCCAGCGGCTCGCCGGCGACCGTGGCCTGGATCGGCGAGTAATGCAGGACGCCGATTTTCTGCGGAGTCCGCAGCCGCACCAGCGCGGCTTCCAGCTTGAGCGCTTCCTCCACCGCCTCGTGCACGAAGTCCTTGATGATCTTCTCGCCCCACGCGCCGAGGGCGCGCCGTCCGAAGCCGCCGCCGAAGCCCTTCACACCGGCGAAACCGACGCCGTGCAATTCGACCGTGTCGCCGTCGAGCATGGTCACGCCGGCATCGGTCAATATCTTGACGATCTCGTCCTGATGATTCGATTCGAAATCGTGATTGCCGAGGACGCCGATGGCCGGGATGCGCAGCGACGTCGTGATCTCCTTCGCCAGTACGCGCGCTTCGTCGATGGAGCCGTAGTCGGTGAGGTCGCCGCACAGGAGCATCACGTCGGCCTCTTCCGTGGCCTGAGTGAAGAGAGTGTGAAACGCGCCCTGCGACGTCTTCTTCGTGTGAATGTCGGCAACGGCAGCGATGCGTAGCGTCGTTCGTTCAGTGTTCATCACGTCGGGCTTCCGTCCTGGGCGATGCCGGCAGTCCATTGCTCGATCTCGTCTTTCGACATGCTGCCGAGAGGCTGCAGGCGTGGATCACGGTACCCCCACTCCTCGATGTCCTTCAGGTATTGCTGCCGTGAAATGATCGTGCCGAAACAGACCCTTTCCGGGCTGTCGGGCTCCGCCGTTTCGCGTTTGAGCCGCTCGTTGAGCTCGTCGACGACCCACTTCGGGATTCGCGAACGATCCGACGGATAAACGTAGCCGAACAGCACGACGTGAGCGAAGAGAGCGCGCCAGTGGATGTCGAATCGATCGATGACGCGGCGCCAGTTGAGGTCGGGCCCCACCGCGCGCATGACGTGAAGCACGTCGGCGCCGTCGAAGCGCTCGCGCTCCATGATCAGTCCCTTCGACCAGATCATCTCCTCGGCCGGGATCAGGTTCACGTCGACGTCGAAGACCTGCTCCGGCACCGCATGCTCGAACCACGAGTCGTCGACCATCGCCACGCCGTTGCCGGCGCTGAAGATGAGGTCGACGAAGTCGTCGCCATGGAAGGCCTTCCCGAGCCAGTGCGAAAAAGTCAGCTCCGCGTCGTATCCCGCCTTGCGAAACGCGGCCGCCGCTTTGTCGAAATCGCCGCGGCGGATGAAGACGTCGAAGTCCTTCGTGTGCCTCTCGATCCCGGTGTATCGCGCGAAGGCATACGCGCCGCCGACGAGCGCCGGGACCTCCGCGTCGCGCATCACCTTCAGCGCGTGGCGGTAAAACTTGATCGTCGATTCGGCGAGGAAGGTATCGGTGGCAGCGCTCACGGATGAGTCAGACTGCAACCCTCATTCCCTCGGCCCAGGGCATCCCAAACCAGATGGCCGCATCCGGCCGCTTCGCCCATTCGTCCACCTCGCGCATCACGACATCGAACGCGTGCTCATCGAAGAGATCCATCGACACGATCGCCTCGCGCGCGGTGCGGACGACCCCCGCCATGTTCGCGGCGAGCGTCGGAAAAAGGTCCATGCCGGCGCAGCCGCCGAAGAAGATCAGCGTGTTGCGCACCGGTTGCGCGCCCGCTTCGTGCAGCAGTTGCACGAGCCGGCGGCCGATGAACGGGTCGTTGCCGATGCGGTCGTAGGTCCGCATGTAGGCGCGCCACAGCTCGGTGAATCCGGGAGGCTCGGGCCACATGCGCAGGACGTCGTGATCGTCGTCCGCGAGGACGATGCGGCCGCCCGGCTTCGCCGCGCGCACCATCGTCTTCACCACGCGCAGCGGATCGGGGACGTGCTCGAGCACGAAGCGCGTGTGCGCGACGTCGTACGTGCCCCACTCCAGCTCCGCGTCGAGCACATCGCCCTGCCGAAACTCGACCAGCGACGCCTCTCCATCCTCCTCGGCGAGCCGCTTCGCCAGCGCCAGCTGCTCGCCGCTCCGCTCGATCCCGACGACGCTTCCGCGCGGCACGGCGCGCGCCATCGCACGCGAGAACTGCCCGAGTCCCGAGCCGAAGTCGACGATCCGCTCGTCGCCGCGCAGCGCGAGCTCGCGCAATGACGCGGGATTCAGCAGCACGTCATTTAACAGTGACAATCGGCGCTGCTCGTCGGGTGCCGTGCCGTGGATGTAGGTCGATGCCATCACGAGATCGTAGACCGAAAGCGCCTCCGGCGGGCGGGCGCGGCCCGCAGCGCCTGTTGGCCTAGCCTGAACTCACGCTTCTCGCGCTGATCGCGATTACCGCGAAGACAAACGCTGCGGGCCGGGCCCGCCCGCCGGAGGCGCTCCCGTCGTCACTCCGTGAGCTCCTCGACCGGGTACCCGGCGTCGACCCAGGCATCGAGTCCGCCCGCGAGCGGCCGCACCTCGACGTATCCCCGATCGATCAGCATGCGCGCCACACGGGCGGCTGAGGCCTCGTTTGGTCACGTGCAATAGAGAATGATCGGACTCGTCGGCGGCACCCGCTCGAGTTGCTCCGCCACCTCTTCCGGCGATGACGCGACGATCGCGGACGGGATGCGCCGCAGGTCGCGCTGCCGCGAGCCGCGTGTGCGGACGTCGAGGACGATCGGCGACTCGCCGCGGTCGAACATCGACTTGAGATCGTCGACGGTCACGCGCGCGACGCGCAGCTTCTTGTAGAAACGAAGGCGCTGCCACCACTTCAGCAGGACGACGAGGACGACGATCGAGGCGATGAAGACGACCGACCACCACCCGAGGTCCTCGAGGCGTTGGAGCAGGCGCGCGATCGCGTGATGAAACAAGCGTCCCGCGGCGACCGCCGTGCCGGCCCAGATGAACGAGCCGATGGCGTCGTAGATCAGGAACTCGAGCGTGCTCGCCTTCATCGCCCCCGCGAGCGGCGGCGCGACCGTGGAGAAGCCGGGGATGAACTTCGCGAACAGCAGCGACTTCATCCCCCAGCGATCGAAATACGCCTCCGTCTCCCGCACGCAGGAGTCGGGCGAGAGCGAGATGCGGCAGAGCGTGCGGAGGATGCGATAGCCGTAGCGGCGCCCGAGAAGAAACCAGATCCAGTCGGCGAGAACCGAGGCGAAGAGCGCGGCGGTGAGGACGTACGTCGACGACATCTCCCCGTTGCGCGCCAGCGCGCCGGCGACCACGAGCGTCGGAATGGCCGGAATCGGCGCGCCGATCTGCTCGAGGAAGACGTTGACGAAGACGAGAGGGACGCCGTAGCGGAGGATGAGCTCGATTAAGTGATGCAGCATGCGCGCTGCATCATCGTACTTGATCGATCACGATCGGCGCGCTCGTCGTCGACAGCCTGAACGACGCCGTCCCCGTGCCGATGCGGAGGTGCTTGTGATTCGCGCTGTAGTTCTCCGCGCGGCAGAGGCGCGGATTGCAGAGGATCTCGCCCGCGTCGGCGATCTGCGCTTCGAGCGAGGTGTCGTGATCGAGCTTCACGGAGATCGGACCGTTCTCTGTCGCAGCGTCGATGCGGCCCGACGTCGTGGCGATGGAGATGCCGCCGTTCTTCGCGCGGGCGGTGATGCGGCCGCTCATGTTGCGGATGGCGATGCCGCCGTTCGACGACGTCACGTCGAGCCGCGCGCTCTTCGGGACGCGGAGGATCATGTGCACCCACCACGCCTGGCTCTCGTCGATCGCGGGGCCGGTCGCGCTGATCTCGCCGTTGCGGAAGGAGATGTTGATCGAGCCGAGCGTCCGCTGCGCTCCCTGCTGCGAGAAGCCGACCGCCTCCTTGCAGACGATGAGGCGCGCCATCGGCTTGTCCCAGCCTTTGATCGAGACGCCTCCCTGCTCGCTGCTGTGGATCTTGAGAATGTCGATCCCCTGCAGCTGCATGTCCTGCTGCTCCTGCGAGCGCGACGTCGCGGGGAACGAGGTGACGTTGCGGGTATGGAAATGCTCGCAGTCGTCCGAGAGGAGATTGGAAAAGTCCTGCGAGGTGACGATCATGGAGCGCTGCGGCGGAGTGGCGGTGATGGCCGCTGTGGTCGTCGTGCCCGCGACCGGCGGCGCCGCGAGCGCGGGCCAGGCCGCGATCCCGAGCATGAAGCCGATCGCCGAGAGTCTCATGGTCGTGTGTACCGTCTTAATGACGTTACGAAGCAGCGAAGGTTAGGTTTCGGTGCGATGAACAGGATAGCGGAATCGGTTATTGAGTTGTTGGGTTGATGGGTTGTTGAGCAAAGGCAGCAGACTCAACAACCTCAACAACTTAACAACCGAACAACCCGCCTCACCTAACCTCGTACTCGTTTCCGAGTCTAACCGTCCGACATGGAGATGACCGACGTCGCAGCCGTCAGCCGTGCGCGTGACGGCGACGCCGAAGCGTTCCGGCTGCTCGTCGAGCGGCACAGTCGCGCCATCTTCCGAGTGGCCTGGCGTATGACTGGAAATGAACATGATGCGGACGATGTGGTGCAGGAGACTTTCCTGCGCGCCTACCGGCAGATCGACCACTTCGAGGAGCGGGCGAACTTCTCCACGTGGCTGCATCGAATCGCCATCAACTGCTCGCTCGATCTCCTCCGTGCGCGCGGCCGTCATGACAAGCAGTACGGCGGCGACGTCGATGCCGTCGATCTGAGCTCCGATGCGCCGGAACCGGACCGGCTCGCCATCAGCGCGGAGCTGCAGCAACACGTCGCCGCGGCGATGAAGCGGCTCAGCGACAACGAGCGGACCGCATTCGTGCTCCGCCATTTCGAAGGAATGCCGGTCGAAGAGATCGGAAAGACGCTCGGTATCCAGGTCAACGCGACGAAGCACACGATTTTCCGCGCCGTGCGGAAGCTGCGCGATGCCCTGGAGCCGTTCGTGAGGTCGACCCCATGCAACACCTGAATGACGAAGAACTGATTGCCCATCACTACCGCGACACCGACGCGTCGGAGCACCTGCGCGCCTGCGCCGACTGCAAGGCGCAGTACGAGACGCTCTGCCGCGTCCTCTCGCTTGTCGAGTCTGTGCCCGTGCCCGAGCGCGGCGCGTCGTATCCCGATGAAGTCTGGAACCGCCTCCGCTGGCGACTCGAGCGCCGTCGCAGGCGGACCTGGCAGTGGATGGCGAGCGTGGCCGCCGTTCTGGCGATTGCGTTCGTTACGGGTGAGTGGTGGCACGGCAGACAGCAGACAGCAGACAGCGGACAGCAGCAGATCGCCGCCGTCGCGACACCGATTCAAACAACAACTCAACAACCCAACAACCCAACAACCGACAAGGTCCTCGTCTACGTAGTCGGCGATCACCTCGACGCGGCGGAGCGCGTGCTCGCCGAGCTCTCGAATGCCGATCCGAATAAAGGGCTCGACGTCGTGGAGCAGCAGAAGCGCGCCGAGGAGCTCGTCGATGCGAACCGCATTTACCGGCAGACGGCGGCGAAGCGCGGAGACGCGCGCATCGCGGCCCTCCTCTCCGACATCGAGCCGATTCTCGTCGAGCTATCGCACTCCGGCGCGAAGCTCACGTCCGATGAACTGACCAGCATGCAGAGGCGCATCGACTCGAAGAACCTGCTCTTCAAGATGCGCGTGATGAGTGCGCAGGGCGAAGGACAACACAACAGCGACACCGTGCTCGCCTCGCAACATCTGAATTCGCTATGAGGAACCCCAACATGACCCGCATCCGGCTTGCCGCACTTCTGTTTCTCGCGCTTCCCGCGTTTGGAAGCGTCGTCTTCACTTACACCGAATCGTCATCGGAATCGCGCGAGCGATCGCGCGAGACACGCACCGAGCGCGAGGCGGAGCGGTACGACCGCGCGACCGAAGCGCTCGACGATCACGACTGGCAGCGCGCGGCGTCGCTCTTTCGCTCCGTTGCGGATCTGCGAGGCGAGCATGCCGACGCGGCGCTCTACTGGCTCGCCTACGCCGACAACAAGAAAGGCCTCCGCGGCGACGCGCTCACGGCGCTCGATGAGCTCAAGCACTCCTATCCGAAGAGCCGCTGGATCGAGGACAGCAAGGCCCTCGAGGTCGAGATCCGCCAGTCGTCGGGCCAGCACATCGAGGTGCGCCGGCTCTCCGACGTCGACGAAAAACTGATCGCGCTCAGCGGTCTGATGGACAGCGATCCCGATCAGGGCGTGCGCGTCGGCGAAGAGATCCTGCGCACGACCGACACGGCGAAGGTGAAGGACGGCGTGCTCTTCGTCTTCAGTCAGTCGGGCTATCCACAGGCGATTTCCATCGTGACCAAAACGGCGAAGGACACGAAGAGTCCCGAGCTGCAGAAGCGCGCGGTGCGTTACCTCGCGATCGTTGGCGGCAAAGAGACGAAGAAGGCGCTGAACGAGGTGTATGCGACGTCGAAGGACGTCGTGGTCCGCCGCGCGGTGATGAAGGCGTATCTCATCACCGGCGACCGTGTGCAGCTGCTGACGCTGGCAAAGACGGAGCCGAACGTCGAGCTCCGCGCCGATGCCGTCACGCAGCTCGGCGCCCTCGGCGCGAAGAACGAGCTCGTCGACCTGTACAAGAACGAGCCGACGACGCCGATCCGCAAACGGATCATCCAGGCGATGTTCATGAGCGGCGATTTCAACAAGCTGCTGGAGATCGCGAAGACGGAAACGAACCCGGAACTGCGCGGCGCGGCGATTCGCAACATCGGCTTCACCGGTGGCAAGGCCTCATCGCTCGCCTCGCTCTACGACGGCGAAAGCGACCCCGGCGTCCGCCGCCAGATCGTGCGGTCGCTCTTCTTCATGGGAGCCGTGCAGCAGCTCCGCGAGCTCGAGCAGAAGGAGAAGGATCCGCAGCTGCGCGAGGAGATCGGGCGGAAGTTAGAGGTTCTGCGCAAATAGCCAGCAGAGGAGCAACACGACCGGCGCGTGAAACATCAATTGCAGGACTGAGTAACCCGCGAGGTCGCGCGCGCGGACATTGAGAATGCCCATCAGCGGCAGCATCCAGAACGGATTGATCAGGTTCGGCAGCGCCTCGGCTGTGTTGTAGATCTGCACCGTCCAGCCGAGGTGCTCGCCCCATGCTTTCGCCGCGGCCATCACGTACGGCGCTTCGACCACCCACTTGCCGCCGCCCGACGGAACGAACACGCCGAGGACTGCGGAATAGAGCGCGACGACGATCGGGAACGTCGACTTCGTGGTGATGGCGACGAACGCGTGCGCGAGCCGTTCGGCGATCTCGGTCTTCGAGATCATCCCGAAGATGCCGCCGTAGAACGGGAACTGGATCAGCACGCCCGCCGTCGCCGGCACCGACTTCGCGACCGCGCGCAGGAACGAGCGCGGACGCCAGTGCAGCAGCAGGCCCGCGGCGATGAACGCAAAGTTGAAGTTGTTGAGATCGAGCGCCGCGAAGCCGCCCTTCTCGCGGAAGTTCATCACCAGGAACCAGATCATGAGGCCGGCGACGAGCAGCATGAGGACCGGCGATTGCTCGCCCGGCGTCGCTTTTTCTGACTCAATGACCTCATCTTCGACGAACGTCACCCCCATCTCTTTCGCCGTGCGCGCCGACGCGTCGTCGGGCGCGGAGAAGTACGCAACGATGACGGAGATCACGATGAGGATCGCCGCCATCGCCATGCTCTGCCAGAGAAAGATCGTCTGCGTCAGCGGGATCACGCCGGTGATCGGCAGCAGCGACGCGGGGATCGACGACTTTGTCGCCTGCAGCAGCGCGGCGGATGACGAAAGGCCGAGGGCCCAGACGCTGCCGAGTCCGAGGTAGGCGGCGGCGCCGATGGCGCGGTAGTCGACCCGCTCGATTCTGCGCACGATCTCGCGCACCAGCAGTCCGGTAAAGATCAGGGAGAGTCCCCACGAGATCAGCGACGAGAGCATCGCGAACGCGGCGACGAACGCGACGGCACCGCGCGGCGTTTTCGGGATCGACGCGAGCCAGCGCGTGAGTCGGGCAATCGGCGGCGACGACGCGACGACGAAGCCGCCGACGATCACGATCGCCATCTGCATCGTGAAGTTCACCAGCGACCAGAAACCGTTGCCGAACTCGGTAGCGAGTTTCGCCGGCGCGACGCCGATCGACAGTCCGCCGGCGAAGACGAGCACGATCGCGGCGAGTGCAAAGACGAACGCATCCGGAAACCAGCGCTCGCAGAAGTCAGCAGTGCGCATCCCGATTCGCGCGAGGAGATTCGAGCGCATGAGATCGATTGTGACGGCAATCTCTTTGCAGCCAAAGCACCGCGTGAGCCAGACCACCGCGCAGTTCCTGCTCGAGCGCCTCAAGGAATGGGGCGTACGGCGCATCTACGGTTATCCCGGCGATGGCATCAACGGGATCATGGGCGCCTTCGAGCAGGTGGAGGGCCTCGACTTCGTGCAGGTCCGCCACGAAGAGATGGCCGCGTTCATGGCCTGCGCGCATGCGAAGTACACGGGCGAGGTGGGCGTCTGCCTCGCCACGTCCGGGCCCGGCGCGATCCATCTGCTGAACGGTCTCTACGACGCGAAGATGGATCACCAGCCGGTGGTGGCGATCGTCGGACAGTCGTCACGGCTCGCCATCGGCGGCTCGTATCAGCAGGAAGTCGATCTGCCGTCGCTGTTCAAGGACGTCGCGTCGGAGTTCGTGAACACGGCGATTGCGCCCGCGCAGGTGCGGCATCTCGTCGACCGCGCGGTCCGCATCGCGCTTTCGGAGCGCACCGTCACCTGCATCGTCTTCCCGCACGACCTGCAGGACGAGAAGATGGAGCAGCCGCCGCACGCGCACTCCACGATTCATTCCGGCACCGGCTGGACGTCGCCGCGCGTGATTCCGAGGGACGAGGATCTCCGCCGCGCCGCCGATGTGCTCAACGCTGGAAAGAAGCCGGCGATCCTCGCCGGCGCCGGCGCGATGCGCGCGACCGATGAGCTGATCGAGCTCGCCGACGTCCTCGGCACGTGCATCTCGAAAGCGCTCCTCGGCAAGGCCGGCGTCCCCGACGACCTGCCGTTCGTCGCCGGCTCCATCGGCCTCCTCGGCACCAAACCGAGCTGGGTGATGATGAAACGAATGCGACACCTTCCTCATGATCGGCTCCGGATTCCCGTACTCCGAATTCCTGCCGAAGGAAGGGAAGGCGCGCGGCGTTCAGATCGACATCGACGGCCGTCAGCTTTCGATGCGCTTTCCGATGGAGGTCAACCTCACCGGCGACAGCGTGGAGACGTTGCGTGCGCTGCTTCCGCTGCTCGAGCGCAAGACCGATCGCTCCTGGCGCGAGAAGCTCGAAGCGGAGATTCGCGACTGGTGGGAACTGATGGAAGCGCGCGCGATGAGCGACGCGAATCCGATCAATCCGCAGCGCGTCTTCTGGGAGCTCTCGCCGAAGCTGCCTGACAACTGCATCCTCTCCGCCGATTCGGGATCGGTCGCCAGCTGGTATGCGCGCGACCTGAAGTTCCGCCGCGGCATGCTCGGCTCGCTCTCCGGAAATCTCGCCACCATGGGACCGGGCGTGCCATACGTCATCGCCGCGAAGTTCGCGTTCCCCGATCGTGTGGCCATCGCCTGCGTCGGCGACGGCGCGATGCAGATGAACGGCATCAACGAGCTGATCACGATCAAGAAATACTGGCGCGAGTGGAGCGATCCGCGGCTGATCGTCGCCGTGCTGCACAACGACGATCTGAACATGGTGACGTGGGAGCAGCGCGTCATGGCGGGCGACCCGAAGTTCGCCGACTCGCAGGTGCAGATCGT
>Ga0193696_1000126_pt1 | contig 32521 bp, 24 predicted proteins | sample L3m1metaG_FD_145074 | JGI IMG/M metagenome (GOLD analysis project Ga0193696, IMG submission 145074) | Soil microbial communities from a riparian zone of the East river system, Colorado, United States - L3m1 | ecosystem: Environmental > Terrestrial > Soil > Riparian zone | place: USA: East River... | reverse complement strand
GGCGGCCGACTCGGCGTCGAGGCGGTCCTTGATCTGATCGACCGATTCGCCGGCGAGGGCGGCGGCGGCGAACGTCCGTCGCATGCGCTCGATCGCCCAGAAGAGGTTGACCGCGGTCGGGCGGGTACCAGCCATCAGCTCGCAGATCTTGTGGAATTCGGCGGCGAATTTCTGCGTGCCGGTCGCCTTGCTCTTGCGCATGCCGAGCGCGATCCCCATGGCGGCCGCGACGCCAATCGCCGGCGCCCCGCGGATGACCATGGTCTTGATGGCGCGCGCCACCTCTGGCGCGGTTTTGCAGCGGACGTAGACCTCTTCCGCCGGAAGCTTGCGCTGATCGATCATCACGACCGCGTCCGCCTCGCGGGCAATCGTCGGGAGCATCCGACGATTGTACTAGAGCAGCCGCGCGTCGAACGGCAGTGGCAGGAGGTCCTTCAACCGATGGACGCCCTTGGGCTCGTGCATGTTGGCCAGGTGGACTTCGAGGTTGCCGCCGAACTCCCACAGGATCTGGCGGCACGCGCCGCATGGCGGCGTCGGCGAGTCGGTGTCGGCCACGATGGCGATTCTCGTGAAGGCGCGGTGGCCGTCGGACAGCGCTTTGAACATCGCGACCCGTTCGGCGCAGATCGTCAGGCCGTAGGTGGCGTTCTCGATATTGCAGCCAGCGACGACGGTGCCGTCGGCCACCTCGAGCGCGGCGCCGACCTTGAAATGCGAGAAGGCGGCGTCGGCATTCTCACGTGCCCGGCGGGCGGCGGCCACCAGATCGATCGCTCCTTCCCCCCCACGATCGCGCAGGCGGCGCGGACCGAGACGCCGCTCGACGCCACCGCGCTGCTCGCCGGCTGAGCGCCCCAGGTTGTGCTGCCGGCGATCGAATCCGGTGCGCCGGTCGGCTTCGACACGCGCGCGCCGGTCGCCGGTCAGCAGCCTGGCATCGTCCGGCCTGCGGACGCCGTTGACGACGTGGGTGACGCGGGCCAACTGATACAGCTGCGCCGTCAGCAGCTGCACTTCCGGGTCGCCGTGGCAGCGCTCGGCGGCCGAAAGGTCGCTCCAGTGGCGCACGGCATAAAAGCGGCGCGGGTTCGCCTCGTCGCGAATCGTCTCGGCGCGGCCGTACTCTTTTCGAATCAGCAGGGCCTCAAACCGCGTCGCCAGGGCGAGAAACTCCTCTTCCTTGCCCGGCCGCACGTCCACCAGCGTCACCGACAAACGGCGGTCAGAGCTGCCCAATGATCCCCTCCAGCAACGCGATGAACTGTCCGCGGATGCGGCGGGCCGTCTCCATCACTTCGTCGTGATTCAACGGCTGCGGCAGCACGCCGGCCGCCATGTTGGTGATGCACGAAATCCCGAGCACCTCGATGCCCATGTGGCGCGCGGCGATCGCTTCCGGCACGGTCGACATGCCGACGGCGTCGGCGCCAATCGTCCGGAGATAGCGGATCTCGGCGGGCGTTTCATAACTCGGACCGAGGAGCGCGACGTAGACGCCATGCGGCAGCGGCAGGTTCATGGCCCCGCCCGCCTGATCCGCGATCGCTCGCAGCCGTCCGGAATACACCTCGGTCATGTCGGGAAAGCGTGGGCCAAACCGCTCGTCGTTGGCGCCGACCAGCGGATTGCCGCCAATCAGGTTGATGTGGTCGTCGATGACCATCAGCGCGCCCTGCCGGAAGCCGGTGTTCACCCCACCGGCCGCATTGGTCAGGATCAGCGTCTTGACGCCGAGCAGGCCGAGCGCCCGAATCCCGAACGTGACGGTGTGGAGGTCGTGCCCTTCGTAGACGTGAGACCGGCCGGCGAGCGCGGCGATGGTGCGGCCGCCGGCGTTCGCGACGCGTCCCACGACGAGTTTCCCTTCGTGGCCGATGACGCGCGACGCAGGCCAGTGCGGCAGCTGATCGTACGGAAACGTCACGGCGTCGCCCAGCGAGTTCGCGAAATCGCCGAGGCCCGATCCGAGAACGACGGCGACCTGCGGCACTTCGGTGACGCGAGCCCGGATCGCGTCAGCGGCTTCCTTGACTTGATCGTAGTAATTCATGGTGGCCCGCGACGACATTCGAAACCACGAAGACTCTACTGATTTCGTGTTTTCGTGCTTTCGTGGCTATAAGAGGAACCCTGCGATTGTAGCCGTCATGAAGTTCGCCAGCGTCCCCGCGAACATCGCGCGCAGCCCCAGGCGCGCCAGGTCGTGGCGGCGGTTCGGCGCCAGCGCGCCGATGCCGCCGATCTGAATGCCGATCGAGCTGAAGTTCGCGAAGCCGCAGAGCGCGAACGTGGCGATCGTGAACGACTTGGGATCCAGCGTCGCCTTCAGCGGCCCCAGCTGTGAGTAGGCGACGAATTCGTTGAGCACCATCCGCGTGCCGAGCAGGTTGCCGATGACCGGCGCGTCTCTCCACGGCACGCCCATGCTCCAGGCGACCGGCGCGAACACCCAGCCGAAAATCTGCTGCAGACTCAGGTGCGCGAAGCCGAGGAGGTAGTTGACCAGCGCCACGAGGGCGAGGAATGAAATCAGCATCGCCCCCACGTTCAGCGCCAGGTGCAGCCCTTCGCCGGTGCCGCGTCCCGCGGCGTCGATGACGTTGACGTCGGTCATTTCGACTTCGAGCTTCACCTTGCCCATCGTCTTCGGCACTTCGGTTTCCGGGACGAGCATCTTGGCCATCATGATCGTGCCCGGCGCCGTCATGATGACCGCCGTCAGCAGATGCTTGGCCTCGATGCCGAACAGGATGTAGGCCGCCATGATGCCGCCCGAGATGTGCGCCATGCCCGAGGTCATGACGGTCATCAGCTCTGACTGCGTCATCTCCGGCAGATAGGGGCGGATGGTCAGTGGCGCCTCGGTCTGCCCCATGAAAATGCTGGCGGCCACGTTGAGCGATTCGGCGCCGCTCGCCCCCATGATGCGATGCATCGCGACCGCGAAAATCCGCACGACGACCTGCATGACGCCGAAGTAGTAGAGGATCGCGAACAGCGCGGCGATGAAGATGATGGTCGGCAGCACCTGGAAGGCAAAGATGACGCCGTAGGCGGCTCCTTCGGGGCCGAGCGCGCCGTTCATGACGCGTCCCCAAACCGAGCTGTCGCCGAGCGGCCCGAACACGAACGCCGAGCCGACGCCGGCAAAACCCAGGAGCTTGTTGATACCGGCGCCAAGCGACGAGAACACGCGCTGACCGGCGGCGGTTTTGAGCACGAGGAGCGCGAATACCACCTGCAGGCTCAGGCCCCACGCAACCGTGCGCCAGTTGATCGCGCGGCGGTTGTTCGAGCACGCGACCGCGATCGCGAGAATGACGATCGCGCCGAAGAGCGGCTGGAAAATCCCGAGCATCAACGCACCTCTCCGACGATCAGGCGGGCCGCCGGCGGCCGCTCGTCGCCGATTGTGACCGCCCGCCCGGCCAGGGCCACCGCCGTCTCGAGCCGTGCACGATCGCGGTAATGCAGTTCCAGCACGGCGTCGCCGGCACGCACCTCGTCGCCGGGCTTCGCGTGGATCGTGATGCCCACGGCGAAATCGACCGGATCCTCGACCCGATCGCGTCCGGCGCCGAGCGCGACCGACGCGCGGCCGACCAACTCGGCGTCGAGGCGCGTCAGGTAGCCGCTTCGGGCGGCGGTCACGACCTGCCGGTCAGCCACGTGCGGCAGCCGGGCTGGGTCGTCGACCACTCGGGGGTCGCCGCCCTGGGCCTCGACGATCTGCCTGAAGCGATCGAGGCCGGCGCCGGAGGCGATGGCCTCGCGCGCCTGCTCTTCGGCATCCGCCAGATCGTCGGCCACGCGGCCGAGGACCAGCATGCGCGCGGTGAGCTCGATCGACACGTCCACGAGATCCGAGGGTCCGCCACCCTTCAGGACGTCGATGCACTCGATGACCTCGAGCGCGTTGCCAACCGCACGGCCGAGCGGGGCGTCCATGGCCGTGATCACCGCCTCGGTTTTCACGCCGGATGCGTTGCCGATCGAAACCAGCGATTCGGCAAGCTTGCGGGAATCGGCTTCGGTTTTCATGAACGCGCCGCTGCCCGTCTTGACATCCAGCACCAGCGCGCCGATGCCCTCGGCGATCTTTTTGCTCATGATCGACGCGCTGATGAGCGGGATACTCTCGACCGTGCCGGTCACGTCGCGCAGCGCATACAGTTTCTTGTCCGCTGGCGCGATCTGCGCCGTCTGACCGATCATCGCGCAGCCGGTCCGCCGCAAGGCCGCCTTCATTTCGTCCAGCGACAGATTGACGCGGAACCCGGGAATGGCCTCGAGCTTGTCGAGCGTCCCGCCGGTATGACCCAGACCGCGGCCCGACATCATCGGCACCGGCACACCGCACGCGGCCGCGAGCGGCGCCAGAATCAGCGACGTCTTGTCGCCGACGCCGCCCGTACTGTGCTTGTCGACCTTGACCCCGGGGATGTCCGTGAGATCCACGCGCACACCCGAGTGGACCATCGCGTCGGTGAGCCAGGCAGTCTCTTCGCCGCTCATGCCGCGAAGGAGAATCGCCATCAGGAGCGCGGACGCCTGATACTCCGGAAATGTCCCGGCGGTGACGCCATCGACGAAGAATCGGATCTCCTCGCGGGACAGCGCGCCGCCATCCCGTTTCTTCATGATCACGTCAACTGCGCGCATGCGGTCCGGCGAGTATATCCCGCCTCCGCTCGGTCGCTCGACCGGCGAGCTGCGGCGGGCAAGCGGGTGCTGGGTGCTGAGTGCTAAGTGCTGGGTGCTCGTGCCGAGTGCTGCGTGCCGGGTGCTGGGTGCTGTGCCAAGTGCCGAGTGACAAGTGATGGGTGCTCGTGCCGAGTGCCGAGTGCCGAGTGCTGTGCCACGTGCCATGGAACCAGGCACAGCACGCGGCACAGCACGCGGCACAGCACCAGGCACAGCACCAGGCACAGCACCACGCACTCGACACCCGACACCTGGCACGAGCACTCAGCACCCAGCACGCAGCACTCAGCACTCGAGCGCCCGTATAATTCGCGGCGTGTCCCAGGCTTCCCAGCTCTCGCCCGAGCTCGCCCAGGGGCTGCTGCTGCTCGCACGCGCGTTGCTCGCCGCCGTGCGCAACTGGACGCTCTATCCGCCCGAGCACCCGTCGGTGGGCGCGGCGGTCGAGCGCCTCGTGGACGCCATCCAGCAGGCGTCGCGGGGCGCCGCCTTCGCGCTGGGCATCACGCCCGAAACGCTGATGGTCGAAGGCGCCGAAGCGAACCGCGACGAGACCGCCATCGCCGAAGCCGCGGCGATGCTCCACGATCGCGATCTGATCCACATCCTGTTCGTCGGCGCGGTGCCGCAGGCCGCGCTCCATCGCCTGCTGCGCGTCCTCACGCTGGATGCCGTGGAGCGGCGTCAGCGCGGCGGTCCCGCGAAGATATGGGCCGCCGAGGGCGACCCGTCGATCGTCCTCGATCAAATCGACTACGAGCAGCTGCTCGCGCGCGAGCACGCGGGCGACCACGCCGCGGCCGGCCGCGACGACCTCTGGCGCTCCATCGTGCTGTCGATCACCGCCGGACAGACCGCGTTCGACGAGCTCTCCCAGCGCCGGCTGCTCGACATCGCGGCCAGCGCGGTCGAGATCGGCGAGCTCGCATCGACCGTCATGGCGCCGAAATGCGCCGCGGACGGCTCGCCGATGATCACCTCGCAGGCCGCGACGGTGCTTGCCGCGTTCCGGCACCTCAAGGGCATCGTCTCGGTCCTGGCACCCGATCGCCTGTCCGACGTCATGAGCAACATCGCCACCGCGGCAGTCAACCTCAATCCGCAAGTCGTCGTGCAGGTGATGCAGACGCCGGAGGATCCCGACGATCAGGTCGCCGTCGTCAAGGGGATGACCGCGGCGTTCGACGACGTGAGAGTCGCCCAGCTGCTGTCGACGGCGCTGGCCCTCGAAGGACAGGCCTCGGACCGGCTGGCCACTATCTTCCACACCATTGCGCCGGACGCCGATCGCAAGCGCCGCGTGCTGACCATGACGCGCAGCATGTTGAGCGAGACCGACTTCGGCCGCTCCGGACAATTCCAGGTGCTCTGGACGTCGATGGAGGAACTACTCGTCTCGTACGACGAAAAACCGTACGTGTCCCAGTCATATCGCGGCGCTCTCGACGGCGTCGGAGGCCGAGCCGAACGGATGGCGGCAGCTGACCTTCCGCCGGAGCTGCCGGCCTGGATGGAGACGCTCGGCCAGGACAGCGTGCGCACGCTGTCGGTGACCCTGCTCATCGATCTGCTGACGCTCGAACGCGACGCGACGCGCGCCGCCGGCATAGCGGAGGACATAGAAGCACTGGCTGAGGATCTGCTGATGTCCGGCGCGTACGACGATACCAGGACGGTGACGGCTGCACTGGCCGCACGCAGCCGGGCGCCGTCGGCGCTTGGCCGCGACGCCTGCCGGCAGGCGCTCGATCGACTGGCCGAGTCGCTGGCGATGCTGGATACGGCGGCCCTCCTGGGCGACGTTGGGCCGCCGGCGCGTGCGACGATTCGCGCGATTGTCGATGACATCGGCCCGGCCGCCATCGAAGCCCTCAAGCCGGTGATGATGGTCGAGGAAGACTCCGATGCCTCGCGCCTCGCCGCCGATGCGATCGTGGCCTTTGGCGGCGCCGCGATCCAGCGCCTGCCGTCGCTCCTCGAAGACCCACGCTGGTACGTCCAGCATCAGGGCGTGCGGCTCGTCGGCCGGATCGGTCGAGCGGAGGGTGTCCCGCTGTTGCAGCCGCTCTTGCGGAAGGCCGATCCGCGGGTGGCGCAGGCAGCCATCTCGGCATTGACGGCCATTCCCGATCCGGCCGCGGCCCGCGCCATTCACACCGTCCTTCGCGCCGCCACCGGCGAGATGCGGCGGGCGGTCATCGAGGCGCTCGTCGCCCAGCGCGATCCTCGTGTCGTCCCGATGCTCGTCCGGATCATCGAGGAGAGCGAGCCGCTCGGCCAGGATCACGAGGTCGTGCTGGAGACGATCGAGGCGCTTGGCCTGGTGCCGAGTGATGCGGGGGTCACGGCGCTGGCCCGTGTCATCGTCCGGCGCGGGTTTTTCGGGCGCCGGAAGCTGCGGGCCCTCAAGGAGCGGGGGGTGGACGCCCTGGCCCGGATCGGGAGTCCGGCTGCGCAGACTGTCCTCGCGAATGCGGCAAAAACCGGGGACCGGCTGCTCAGAAAAATTGCCGCCGCCCGTAGATAGGAAGAGCCGATAACTAGAGACGGCATGGACCAGACCAAGGCGGAGGAGCTCGTGAGGCGCCTGGCGACGGCGTTGCGCGGCACGGAGCTCTATTCGCCCACCCATCCCCTGGTGCAGCGGGGCATCGACGGCCTCGCGGCCGCGGCGGCAGAGGCCCTGCAGGCCGCTCCCAGCGTCGTCATCGGATTCGTCGGCGACGAGGTGATTGTCGACACCACGAGGCTGCCGCGCGGCACCGCGGCGATCGTCGGTTTCGCGCGCGATCTCCGCGAGCGGGAGATCGAGAAGGTGACGCTCTCGCGCGGGCTGACGCGCGAGGAACTGCGCGGCTTTATCGGGTTCCTCGCGGATCGGCAGTCGACCGGACCGATTCCGGATCGGCTGGCAGCCAGAGGCGTCCGGCACGTCGCGCTGGGGAAAGTCGTCGTCGAGGAGTCGAGCGATGACCAGGTCGGGATCGCCGCCGCGCGCCGCCTCTATTCGACCGCGGTCGAAACCGCCGAATCGCTCTGGCAGGCGGCCAAGGCCGGCGATCAGCCCGACCCGGCGGCGGCCCGCAAGATCATCGACGGCCTGGCGAAAATGGTGGCCCAGGACCGCACCTCGCTGATGGCGCTCACGGCGCTGAAGAAGTACGACAATTACACGTTCACGCACATGGTCAACGTCTCCGCGCTGGCCATGGCGCAGGCGCGGGCGCTCAACATCCAGGGCCCGCTGCTGCGGGAGTTCGGGTTCGCGGCGCTGATGCACGACATCGGAAAGGTCAACACGCCGCTCGAGGTCCTGAACAAGCCTGACAAGCTGACGAAGGACGAATTCGAGATCATGAAGCGGCACGTCGTCGACGGCGCCCACATCCTGCGGCGGACGCCCGAAATGCCGGCGCTGGCGCCGATTGTTGCGTTCGAGCACCATCTCAAACAGGATCTGAGCGGCTACCCGGAGAAGATCGGCAGCCGACAGCTCAATTTGTGCACGATGATCGTGTCGATCGCCGACGTCTTCGACGCGTTGCGCAGTACGCGGCCCTACCGGAAGGGGCTCGCGACCGATCGCATCCGCAACATCATGGGCGAACAGGGCAATCCGGCGTTCAACCAGCCGCTGCTCAAGCGATTCGTGAATCTGATGGGGCTGTTTCCGGTCGGGAACCTGGTTCGCCTCAACACTGACGAACTCGCGGTGGTGTCCGCCGAGCATCCGACGGATCCGTTCCGGCCGCAGGTGAAGATCCTCACCGACAAGACCGGCGCGCGTCTCGAAGCGCCGCTGCTCGTCAACACCTGGGAGCGTGACGGCCGCGGCGAGCACCTGCGCGCGGTGGTCGAAGCCGTGGATCCCGAGGCGCTCGCCATCGACCCGCTGACGTATCTGTGATGCCGGACCTGAGCGACGCCCGCCCGACGCTGACGACCGAAGAGGCCACACGCCTCGTCGAGTTCGCTCGCGCGTGCAAGGCCGCCGCGCGCGCCGTGCTGCTGTATCCGGCGGGCCACCCGGCGATCGCCGCGACGCTCGGGCGCATCGTGCACATCACCTCGCCCGCCTCACTGTCTGAGCCGCTCGTGGTCACCGTGCTGCCGGACAGCTTGCTCCTCGACGAGCGTGCCCCGGCCCGGCCGGATGGCGCGCTCGCCGAGTTGGCGGCGCTCCTCCACAGTCATCTGATCGGACAACTCACGGTCCGCCCGGGCGGCGACGTCGAAGCATGGCGGATGTTCCTGCTGCTGCTCGGGAGAACGCCGGAATCGGTCCGAACCGACGGCGGGATCGCCCGCGTCTGGACGACCATGGCCGGCCGCCACCTGGAGCTGCGGGAAATCGACTACACGGAGGTGCTGCGCGAGCGGACCGGCGGCCAGCACGCCGTCTGGGATCGCGTGGTCACGAACTGCCTGCAGGGCCAGGCCTTCGAGCTGGACGACGTCGCGATCAGCGATCTGATCGGCCTGGCCGGCAACGCCGACCAGCTGTGCGATCTGATGTCGACGGTGGAGAGCAAGATGGAGACCGGCGGCGGCATCGGCGCAAAAACCGCCGCCGTCATCCGGATGATCCGCGGCATCATCGACGTCGTGTCGAAAAACGCGCCGGACCGCGTCGAACCCGTTCTGCAGAACATGGCGGCGGCCGTCGGCCACTTGTCGCCGGAGATGCTGCTGGCGCTGCTCGAGAAGCGGCGGTCCGCCGACGAAGGCGCGCAGGTCGTGCAGGCGGTCGCCAGCCGCATGTCGGAAGGCACGATTGCCGCATTCGTCTCGCGTCAGGTCATCGCTCAGAGCTCGCCGACCGATCGCGTCGCCGAGGCGTTCCAGGCCCTGGTCCGCGATCCGGATCAGCAGGAGCGGCTGTTGTCGCTCGCGCGCACCAACGTCGCCGCGTCGCCACTCGGCAGCACGGAAGGGTTCGAAGACGTTTGGAACCACGTGGCCCAGAAACTGCTGACGTCGTACACGGACAAGTCCTACGTCTCGGACGAGTACGGCCGCGAGCTCTCGGGAGCCCGGACGCAGGCGGTGGACGTCGAGCGCGTCAGCGACGATCCGCCCGAACGGGTGAGCGCGTGGCTCGGCACGATCGCCACCAGCGCATTGCGCAGCCTCGACCTCCAGCTGTTCCTCGATCTCCTCCGGATCGAAGACGACGACGAGCGCTGGGGCGAGCTGATGGCGCCGGTCGTGTTGCTGCTCGAGGACCTGCTCCTGGTCGGCGACTTCGACGCCGCCTCCGAGCTGCTGGCCATCGTGGTCAGGGAAGCGCAGGGCGCCGGATCGAAGGCCCACCGCCAGGACGCGACGATTGCGATTGACATGCTGGTCGGCGGATCGATGATGCGGCACATCGTCACGCATCTGGCGACGGTCGACGAGCCGCAGTTCGAGCGCATCAAGGCGCTCTGCGTGTCGCTCGGCGAGGTGCTGGTGCGGCCGCTCGCCGAGGCGCTGTCGGTCGAATCGCGGCCGCGCACGCGCCAGCGGCTGACCGCCATCCTGCTGGCGTTCGGCGCCGTCGCCCGGCGGACGATCGAACGGCTCAAGAACTCGCAGAATCCGGTGGTGCGGCGCACCGCCATCCAGATGATGCGCGAGTTCGGCGGCAGCGATGCGCTGCCGGATCTGACCGAGCTGCTCGACGACAACGAGCCGCAGGTGCAGCGTGAAGCGGTGCGGGCGATTCTCAACATCGGCACGGAAGCGGCGTACAAGATTCTCGAGCAGGCGCTGACGACCGGCACGCTGCAGTCACGCGACGCGATCATGCAATCCATCGGCACGGTGCGCGACGAGCGCGCGACGCCGCTGTTCGCCTACATCATCGAACACGTGGACCACCGCGGACCGCTCAAGGCGGTCTACCTGAGCGCCATCGAATCGCTCGGCGCGCTGAAAGATTCCGCGGGCATTGCACCGTTGAAAGATGCCCTGAGAAAGGGCGAATGGTGGGCGCCGCGGCGGACCGCGGCGTTGCGACACGCCGCCGCGGCCGCGCTCGGACGCATCGGGACGCCGGACGCCATTGCCGCACTCGAGGAAGCGATCACCGCAGGCTCGCGCGGCATGCGTGCGGCGGCCCGCGCGCATCTGCCCAACCGGAGTGCCCAGTGACGACGCCGCCGCGTCTGCAGCTGGCTGACGAGCTCCTGCGCCGCTTCGCGGCGACCCTGCGTTCGGCGCAGCTCTATTCCAAAGGCCATCCGATCATCGCGCGGAACCTGGAATCGCTGGCCACCGCGCTGCAGCTCCTGCACAGCCTCCAGCCGTCGATCGTCGTCGGCCTCGTTGGCGACGAAGTCATCGTCGACGACATGCCGATGGCGAAGGCCGACACCATGGGGCCCCTGGTCCGGCGGCTGCAAACCGCGGGCGTCGAGCGCATCACCATCGATCGCGGCGTGACCATGGACGAGCTCGTCCTGTTCGTCGAGGCGTTCACCTCGGTCGAGCAGGACCACGCCATCGACCGGCCCTCGGCGTTTCCGACGATGGCGCACGTGCGGGTGGGACGGGTCACCGTCGGACAGCGCGTCGAAGGCAGCGCCACCGACATGGCCACGATCAAGCGTCTCTACAACGACGCCGTCTCGGCGGCCAACAGCGTCTACGACAGCGCGCAGACCGAGGGTAAGCCGGACATGTCGATCGCGCGCACGATGATCGACGGTCTGGCGCAGGCCGTCGCACACAACCGCCCGGCGCTGCTCGCGCTGACCACGCTCAAGAACTACGACAATTACACCTTCACGCACATGGTCAACGTGTCGGTGCTGACGATGGGCCAGGCGCGAGGACTCGGCATCGACGGCCCGCTGCTGCGGGAATTCGGTCTCGCCGCGCTCATGCACGACATCGGCAAAGTGCGGACGCCGATCGAAATCCTGAACAAGCCCGATCGACTCGACGACGCGGAATTCGCGATCATGAAGCGCCACACGCTCGACGGCGCCGAAATCCTTCGCCGGACGCCGGACGTGCCGACGCTGGCGCCGGTGGTCGCCTTCGAGCACCACCTCCGGATTGACGGCAGCGGCTACCCAACGGGCGTGACCCGCGTCTCGCTCAATGTCGGCACGATGTTGTGCAGTATCGCGGACGTCTACGATGCGATGCGCTCGCAGCGGGGCTACCAGCAGGCGTTCCCGACCGAACGCATTCTCGAGGTGCTCAAACGGAATGACGGCAGGCATTTCGATCAGCACCTGGTCCGGCGGTTCGTGCAGCTGATTGGCATCTATCCCGTCGGCACGATCGTGCGGCTCGACACCGGCGAGGTCGGCGTCGTACAACGTGTCTATGCGCCAGATCCATACCGCCCCCACGTGCGGGTGCTCATCGGCCGCGAGGGCGCGCGGCTCGAGCTGCCGTACGATATCAATCTGTGGGAGACGGCCGACAACCCGCAGCTGCCCAAGGCGATCGTCGCGCCGCTCGACCCCGCCGACTACTCCTTCGATCCGCTGACGTTGATATGAGACGAACGGCGCTCGTCGTCCTGGCTCTCGCGCTCGTCGCCCCGGCGCCCCGCACCGCCGCGGTCGATCCGCCGAAGCTCGCCGTGATCATCGTCGTCGATCAGATGCGCGCCGATTACGTCGATCGGTTCAAGGGCGACTGGACGGCGGGGTTGAAACGTCTCGTCACCGAAGGCGCCTGGTTCACGCGAGCGGCGTATCCCTACCTGCTCACCATCACGTGCCCCGGACATGCGACGATCTCCACCGGCACGTTTCCCAGCACGCACGGCGTGTTCTCGAATCAGTGGTGGGACCGCGAATCCAGACGGCAGATGCAGTGTTCCGACGATCCATCGGCGACCAATTTCGGCTACGACGGTCCCGGCAAGGAACACAACAGCGGCTACCGGCTGCGCGTCGAAACCTTCGCCGATCGTCTGCGAGCCGAGCGCGGCGCGCGCGTGGTCACGCTGTCGGCCAAGGCGCGCAGTGCGATCATGCTGGCGGGCCATGGCGGCGACGCCGTGACGTGGTTGAGCGAAGCGAGTGACACCTGGCTCACCTCGTCGGCGTTCGCGGCCGCGCCGGTGCCCGAGGTCCAGCGCTTCATCGCCGCGCATCCGGTCCAGGCGGACTTCGGCAAGAGCTGGACGCTGCCGGCAACCCGCGAAGCGACGGTGGACGCGACGCCAGGCGAGCGCCCGCCGGCCGGATGGAAGTCGACGTTTCCTCACGTGTTGAACGGTACATCCGGGCAGCCAGACACGGCGTTCCGGGCCCAGTGGGACACCAGCCCGTTCGCCGACGAGTACCTCGCGGCGATGGCGGCGTCGCTCGTCGACCAGTTCCGATTGGGGACGCACGAGGGCATCGATCTGCTTGGCGTCAGCTTCACCGGTCTCGATCGCGTCGGTCACAAGTTCGGGCCCAGGAGTCAGGAGGTCCGCGATCAGCTGGCGCGGCTGGATGCGACGCTCGGTGCGCTGTTCGATCACCTCGATCGCGCGGTCGGTCGCGGGCGCTATGTCGTCGCCTTGTCGTCCGATCATGGCGTCACGCCGATTCCCGAGCAGCTGGTCGCGGAGCACGTCGACGCCGGACGCATCCAGGTCTCGCCGATCGTCGAGCGGGTCGAAGCGCTGCTCGCGCCGGCCCTCGGCACCGGCGCGAACGTCGCCAAGCTCGATGGCCGCGACGGCAATCTGTACTTCGCGAACGGTGTCTACGAGCGGCTGCGTGCGTCACCGCGTCTACTGGACCGCGTGGTGCGCGCCATCGCGTCGGCGCCGGGCATCGCCCGTGTGTTTCGAAGCGAAGAGCTGAAGGGCGCGCGCCAGGATGCCGACCCGTGGCGGCGTGCCGCGGCGCTCAGCTACGTCGAGGGGCGGAGCGGTGACCTCATCCTCGCGGCGCGGCCCGGCTGGGTCGCGTCGACAGAGGCTGCCGCGCACGGCACGGCATCGGCGGACGATCAACGCGTCCCGATACTCTTCATGGGGGACGGCATCAAGCCGGGGCGTTACGATCAAGCGGTGACGCCGGCCGACATCGCACCGACGCTGGCTGCGCTGTGCGGGATCACGCTGCCGCAGGCGGAGGGACAGGCGCTGCGCGCCGCGCTGCAATGAAACGCAAGGCGCCCGTTCCGTTCAATGCCCGGGTGCTGTCGGTTGTACGGCGCATTCCACCGGGCCGCGTGGCGACCTATGGCGACGTCGCGGCGATGGCCGGCCAGCCGCGCGCGGCGCGCGCCGTCGGCAACATCATGCGCGACTGCAGGCGCCCCGACGTCCCGTGTCACCGCGTGATTGCGGCGGGCGGGCGGCTGGGTGGCTACGGCGGGAACGAAGGGCTGAAACGGGCGCTGCTGGCGGCCGAGGGGCTGGTGGTGTCGGGCTCGCGGGTCCGCGAACTCGAGCGGGTCCGCTTCAAACGATTGCCCAGGAACTCTCGTATAACCTAGCGTGCCCGCCCCAAAGCAACGCCCCCCGATCCCCTTCCCGTCTAAACAGGCGACGGTGAGCCAGACCGCAACCCATGCCGATCCCAACGATCTCGTCGCGCGCTGCCAGGCCGGGGACGTCGATGCCTTCGAGACGCTCTACCGGCAGCACTCGGCGCGGATTTACACCCTGGCGTGCCGCATGGGCGGATCGGTCGAGGACGGCGAAGACCTGCTCCAGGAGATCTTCCTGCAGGCCTACCGCAAGATTGGCAGCTTCAAGCGGGACGCAGCGATCGGGACGTGGCTCTACCGGCTCGCGCTCAACCACTGCCTCGACTATGTCCGCAGCCGGCAGGCCAAGATGAACAAGCTCACCGAGACGCTCGACGCCGAGGCCTCGTTCGAGCCGATGGCCCGCCGCGACACGCCGATTGCGCGCATGGATCTCGAACGGGCGCTCGAACGGCTCCCGGAAGGATGCCGGGAGGCGTTCGTGCTGCACGATGTCGAAGGGTTCGATCACAAGGAAGTCGGCGAGCTGCTCGGGATCGCGGAAGGGACGTCGAAGTCGCAGGTATTCAAAGCGCGCGCAAAGCTGCGCGCGATGCTCCGTCACCACTGACATGCATCCGAACGAAACGGTCATCCACGACTACATCGACGATGCGCTGGATCTCCGCGCACGGACCGAGCTCGAGCGCCACCTGGCCGGGTGCTCCGAGTGCCGCCGGCTCGTCAACGAGCTCCGCGAACTGCGAAAAGCCTTCGCCGGACTCAAGGACGATCTGCGCGAGCCGCCGGTGCGGGCGTGGGGACGGCTCGAGCGCGCGATCCGACTCGAACACGAACACGGAGCACGACGGCTTCAGCCGAGCGACACCGCGGTGCATACCGACGTTCGGCCGAAGCCGTCGCGCTCCACTGTTCCGCGCCTGGTTCCGTGGCTCGCCGCGGCGGCGGTCCTGATCCTCGCGACGGCGGTCGGTCTCCAGTTCCGCGCCGGCCGGCGCGCGGCGCCCAACGCTTCGACACCGGCCCCCGGGGCCTCCGTCGCCTCGGGCGAGGCCGCGCAAAACGTGGAAGCGGAGTTGCGCGCCGCCGAAGAGCACTACACGAAGGCGATCACGGGCCTCGAGCAGATTACGAAGACCGAACAGGGCGCGCTCGACCCGGGCACGGCCGCGACGCTGCAGAAGAACCTCGCCGTGATCGATCAGGCAATCAGCGAGAGCCGCGCGGCGCTGCGCACGCAGCCGGCGAGTGAACCGGCGCAGGAAAGCCTCGTCGAGAACTTCAAGGCGAAAATCGGGCTGCTGCAGGACACGGTGGCGCTCATCAACGAAATGCGGAAAGGCAACGACGCGGGGGCGGCGCGGATCGTCTCCGGACTCAAACCAAAGGGCGACTCATAATGCGACGCATCTTCTCTTTCCTGACCATCGTCGTGGTGCTTGGCGCGGGTCCCGTGGCGGCGCAGGGCCCTGACGACGTGCGCATCGTCGTTCGCGATGTCGTCAAGACCGTCACGTCGCGCGCCTATCAGGGGCGGACGAGGAACAACGGGCCCGAGCAGACCGAAACGTTCTCCCGGAAGGTGAAGGTCGGGCGGGACGGCCGCGTCAGCATCTCGAACATCGCCGGCGACATCAAGATCACCGGCGGCTCCGGCGACGACGTGACGATCGAGGCCGTCAAGCGCACGCGCGGCGACCGCGGCCAGCTCGGCGCAGTCCAGATCGTCGTCGACGATCGGCCCGGGCGCGTCGAGGTGCGAACCGAGTACGAGAGCGACCGGAGCTACCGGAACCGCAACATCGACGTGTCGGTCGACTATACGGTCCTCGTGCCGGCCACGGCGACAGTCGACGTCAAATCGATTTCCGGCAACGTCGCGGTCACGGGCGTTCAGGGTGCCGTCCACGCCGAAACGGTGAGCGGGACGGTCACGACGTCAGCGACAGGGAAGCTGACGGCCAAGACGGTGTCCGGCGATCTGGAGCTCGTCAACGCGCCGGCCGACGCCGACCTGAGCGCGGCGACCGTCAGCGGCACGATTCGCGCGAAGGGGCTCAAAATCCGGACGCTGGACCTTGGCAGCGTCAGCGGCGATCTATTCGTCACCGACATCGCGTGCGATCGTCTTGGAGTGAAATCGGTCAGCGGCAACGTCGAATTCGCCGGCACCCTCGGCAAGGGCGGCCGCTACGACATCAACTCGCATTCCGGCGACATTCGACTGGCGCTCGCGGGCAACACCGGGTTCGAGCTGAACGCCAATAGCTTCAGCGGCTCGATTCGCTCCGACTTTCCCGTGACGCTGGGCGGGACGGGCGACCGTAACGATCGAAGGCGGTCGGGACCCGGGCGCGCGACACACGCGGTCTACGGCGACGGGAGCGCGACGTTGAACATCCGCACATTCAGCGGCGATATCGTGATCGCCAAACGCTGAGCTGGCTTCGGCGCTGTGGCACTCCGATTGCTGAACGTCTGTATAATTGGACCGGTTTCAGCTCGGCTGTTGCAAGTTTGATCGGAGGCCAGGAATGAAGCGAACGGTTTTCGTGGGAGCTCTCGTGGGAGCGCTCGCGGCAAGCACTGCCTTTGCGCAATCGTCCGGCAAGGGCGGGCAGACCTCGAAAGAGGGCCATACGGCCCCGAAGCAGCAGCCGCTGACGGAAGCGGCGGGGACGGCGCCCGACGGCAGCATGCAGCTTGGGACGGTGCACATCCCGAGGGGCGTGAAAGCCAACGGGCAGGCCTTGGCGGCGGGTACGTATCAGGTACGGCTGACGCCGGACACCGCGTCGCCTGTAGCCAAGGGTGCGACTGCCTCACTCGAGCGCTGGGCCGAGTTCATCAAGGGCGGCAAGGTGGCAGGGCGTGAGGTGATGTCGATCATCCCCCAGGCCGACATCCCGAAGATTCAAAAGGACACGCCACCGCGCCCGGGGTCCTCGACGGTACAAGCCCTGAAGGGCGGTGACTACCTCCGCCTCTGGATCAATCGCGGCGGCAATTACTACCTCGTGTACTTCGCGGTCTAATCGCGTCGCTCAACAGCGCTGCCACGGGCCGAGGGCAAAACCCTCGGCCCTTTTTGCGTACGGTCAGACCGCCATCACATCGAACTGTTCGTGATGGAGGTGCACGTCCGGCTTGATGCTGACGTCCTTGCCAATCGACTGTTTCAGATCCTTCAGCACGGCCTGTTCCTCTTCCTTCAGCGCCCGCGCGATGTCAGGATTCACGCGTAACAGCAGGCGGTGGCCGTTGAGATCCGGCGATACCTTTTTCACCTCGTTGAGAATCTCGTAACAGATCGTGGAGCTCGACTTGATGACACCGCTGCCCGAGCAGTACGGACACGGCTCGGTGAGGACGCGCTCGAGGCTCTGCTTCACCCGCTTCCTCGTGATGATCACCAGCCCGAAGTCCGAGACCTGAAGCGCCTTCGACGGCGATCGATCCTTTTTCAGCTCCAGCTCGACGGCCTGGAGGACCTTCTGGCGGTTCTTCTTGTCTTCCATGTCGATCAGGTCGAGCACGATGATGCCGCCGAGGTCGCGCAGCCGGATCTGGCGCACGATTTCCTTGACCGCTTCGAGGTTGGTCTTGACGATGGTGTCCTCGAGCCGGCCGGCGGTCTTCTTGCCGACGTAGCGGCCGGTATTCACATCGATCGCGACGAGCGCTTCGGTCTGGTTGATGACGATCGAGCCGCCGGACTTCAGCCACACCTTGCTCTTCAGCGCCTTGTCGATCTCGCCCTGGATGCCGTACTCGTCGAAGATGGGAAACGGCTTCGCGTACAGCTTCACTTTGGGCGCCAGGCTCGGCATGATGCGCTCGACGAGCTCGAGGACGCGCTGGTGCTCGGTGGCGTTGTCGATGCGGATCGCCTGGTAGTCCTCTGTGAGCAGGTCGCGCAGCAGGCGGCTGACGATGCTCTGCTCCTGGTAGAGCACGGCCGGCGCGCGCGACGACTCGGTGCGCTGGCGGATTTCCTTCCAGATCTTGTGGAACGCCACCAGGTCGCTGACGATGTCGTCCTTCGGGCGTCCGCTGGCGGCGGTCCGGATGATGACGCCACCGTTGAAGCCGGTTTCGTCGCGGAACTCGCGGACGATGCCGCGCAGCCGGCCTCGCTCCTCGCGCGATTCGATCTTGCGCGACACGCCGATGTGGTCCACCGTCGGCATGAAGACCAGGAAGCGGCCCGGCATCGTGACGTGGGACGTGAGACGGGCGCCCTTCGTGCCGAGCGGCTCCTTCACGACCTGGACGATGATTTCCTGCCCCTCGCGCAGCAGCTCTTCGATCTTCGCCTTCGGCCGATCCCGCTCACCCCTCGAATCGGTTCGACCCGAGGTCGCGACGGCCCCACCATCGCTGCGCGGACGGCCGCCCCCGTCGCCCTTCGCGTCGTCCTCGTCGTCGAGCTTGTCGAACTCCTCCGGGTTGATCACATCGTCGACGTAGAGGAACCCGTCGCGCTCGAGGCCGAGGTCGATGAAGGAGGACTGCATGCCGGGGAGGACCTTCGACACGCGCCCCTTGTAGACATTGCCGACGACGCTGCGCTGGCGCTCGCGCTCGACGAAAATCTCGGCGACGAGATCGTCCTCGAGGATGGCCACCATGGTCTCGTGGCCGTTGGAGGAGACGATCATCTCCTTGTTCATTTCACGAACTCCTGAAGCTTTCAGCTCTCGGCTATCAGCTTTCGGCTAGAACGCTCTAGCTGAGAGCTGACAGCTGAAAGCCGACAGCTAAAAGTCAGTTCGTGAATCTGCGCATGCGTACGTTCAGCACCAGCCCGAAGCCGGCGAGCGTCGCGATCATCGACGATCCGCCATAGCTCATGAGCGGGAGCGTGAGTCCTTTAACAGGCGCCAGTCCTGCCGACATGGTGATGTTGTAGACCACCTGGAAGGTGAAGCTGGCGAGGACGCCGAGTACGAGATACGCGCCGAGGCGATCCTTGGCGAGCCGGGCCGCCTCGAGCGTGCGCAAAATCACGAACAGATACAAGCCGAGCGCCACCAGGACGCCGGCAAACCCCTGCTCCTCAGCCAGCACCGAGAAAATGAAATCGTTGTGGGCGACGGGCAGGAATCGCAGCTGGCCCTGCGTTCCCTTCTTGAATCCCTTGCCCTGGAGTCCCCCGGACCCGACAGTGATGCGCGCCTGGATCTGCTGGTAGCCGGCGCCTTTCGCATCCTGCGACGGATCGAGGAACGTCGAGATACGGGTCTTCTGATAGTCCTTGAGCGCGAACCTCCACGCGACGGGCGCCGCGAGGAGACAACACAGGAACAGAATGCCGAGAATGCGCATGCGCATGCCGGCGAGATAGGCGACCGCCAGAAACACCGGCAGCAGCGTGACCGCCGTGCCCAGGTCCGGCTCCTTCGCGATGAGGGCGAACGGAATGAGGGTGAGCGCGCCGCCCACAAAGAGATCGGTCCAGGCCGGCGCGCCGCGGTTCTCGCCGAAGAACTTGGCGAGCACCAGCGCGACGCCGACCTTGGCGAACTCGGACGGCTGCAGGTTGAAGCCTCTGAGCGCGATCCAGCGCCGGGCGCCCATCTGCACCATGCCGAAGAACATGACGTAGAGAAGCAGGCCGAGCAGGCCGATGTAGATGAGGTGTGACTTGTCGGTGAACGTCCGATAGTCGAGGGTGAGCGTGATCAGCAGCGCCACGATGCCGAGACCGATGGCATAGAGCTGCGTGATGTAGAGGCGCGACGTGACCCGCGTGGGATCGGCCGACGTGCTGTAGATCATCATCACGCCGAGCGCGCAGAGCGCGAGGATCGCGATCAGCAGCGCCCAGTCGATGTGATAGTAGAGCCGGCGTTCGAACACTGCTAATTCTGCGGCGCAGGCGCGGACTTCCGCGCGTACGGATCCTTGTAGTCGAGATGGAAGTCCGCCGGCGGCTCCGGCAGCGGACGCCCTTCCTTCTTCGCGAAGTAGGTGTCGAGGATGTGATGGGCAACCGAGGCGGCGTTCGGCCCGTGAATGCCGTGCTCGAGAAAGACGACGCCGGCGATTTCGGGCTTGTCGCGCGGCGCGAAGAAGACGAACCAGCCGTGGTCGCGCAAATCGCGGTTGCTCTTCGCCGCCGCCAGTCGACCGGTGTTCGAAATCACCTGCGCCGTGCCGGTCTTGCCGCTGATGTCCATGCCGACAATCCGCGCGCGGCCGCCGGTGCCGGCGCCGTTGACGACGCCCCAGAGCCCGTCGCGAATCGCCTGCAGCTTGCCGGGATCGATGTCCACCGTTTTCTGCGGCGGTGGCACCGGTGCCGGCACCCAGCCTTTGCCCTCGTCAACCGCCTTCAACAGGTGCGGCGTGACGCGGGTGCCGCCGTTGGCGAGCGTCGACATGTAGACCGCCATCGACACCGGCGTCAACGACACCGCACCCTGCCCGATCCCGACCGAAATCGTCTCGCCCGCGTACCACTTCTCGTGCATCCGCTCGAGCTTCCACTTCGTCGACGGCACCAGGCCCTGCTGCTCGTTCGGCAGGTCGATGCCGCTCTTGACCCCGAGGCCGAGATTGGTCGCCCACTTGTTGATCTTGTCGACGCCGACCAGGTTCGCGACGGTGTAGAAGTACACGTCACACGATTGCTCGATCGCCCGCCGCAGATCGAGGCTGCCGTGTCCTCCCTTCTTCCAGCAGGCGAAGTGGTGACCGTAGAACGTCGCCCCGCCGGCGCAACTCGCGCGGAAATCCGGGGTGATGACGCCTTCTTCGAGGCCGGCGAGCGCGACCGCCATCTTGAACGTCGATCCGGGCTGATACCGTCCCTGGATCGCGCGGTCCTGCAGCGGCTTCAGTGGATCGTTGAGGAGGGTGGAGAACGAGGCGCGATCGATACCCGAAGCGAAGGCGTTGGGGTCGTATTCGGGAAGGCTCGCGAACGCGAGCACTTCGCCATCCTGCGGATCGAGCACCACCGAGGCGCCGTTGAAGCCGGCGACCCGGAATCCATCTTCGACCGCCTTCTGCAGATCGAGGTCGAGCGTCAGCTGCAGCCGCTTGCCCTCGATCGGGTCCTGTTTGTCGAGCGTCCGGATTTCGCGGCCGAGGCTGTTCACCACGACGCGCCTGGCGCCGTCGATGCCCATCAGCTGCGCGTTGTAAATCTTCTCGATGCCCGCCTGGCCGACGATGTCTCCGCTCTTCAGGCTCTCGTCCTCGCTGACCTCCTTGTCGCTCACCTCGCCGACGTACCCGAACGCGTGCGCGGCGAGCTTTTCCGGATATCGCCGCGTCGGCATCGGCTCGACCAGCACGTCCGGCAGCTCCAAGCGGCGCGCCCGGACGGCGGACACTTGGGCGATCGACGCGTCCAGCACGATCGTGACCGGCCGGTACGTCGGCTCGCGGCGATGCCGGTCGACAATCTCGCGAACGCTCGATTCTTCGTATCCGATAATCGCGGCCAGCATCCGAATCGTGCGATTCAGATCCTTGCTGTGCTCGCGCATGATCGAGATGCTGAAGGAGGGCCGGTTCTCGACGAGGATGCGGCCGTCGCGGTCGAGGATGATGCCGCGCGGCGCGCGCAGGGCCAGCGTGCGCTGATGGTTGTTCTCGGCCATCTCCTCGAACTTCGCGTGCTGCGCGACCTGCAGCACCCAGAAGCTGATCGCGAGGATCGAGAACAGTCCCGTGATGACGTACTGCAGGAACGACAACCGGGTGATGATGCCGCGGCGATCTTCTACGTTACTCATGCGTTCCTGCTACCGCCGGATACGGCCCCGCTGCGCCCGGCGCTGCTCCATCGCGCCGGGCAGAAGCTCGACCAGTTGAAACAGCACGACCCCGACGACCGCGTTGCCGACCGCCTGTCCGGTGACCGCCGCGTACGGTGTGCCGAAATGCCGGAGGTCGAGCAGCACGTACAACCCCATGAATACCACCGCATGAAGCACCGTGGCGCAAAAAAAGACGACGAACCTCGGCAGCGTGTGGACGACGATGAACTGGGTGCCGATGACGCCGGCCAGAAAGCCCACCAGCGTCTTCGCCAGCCCGCCTATCCCGATCACGTTGCTCGACAACGCATCCTGCACAAGCCCGGCCAGCGCCCCGGCCAACAGGCCGGTCGTGGGCCCCATCGTCAGCGCCAGGTACACCACCACGACGAGCACCAGGTCCACCGCGACCGTCCCGCGCACGATGAAGCGTGCGAGGGTCGTCTGAAGAGCTAGGGCCGCGGCAACCGCCAGGATGACCCCGGCGGCTTTCACTCCGAGCCCCCTCCGCCGGTGTCGCGTGCCGGCGTCGGGGTCACGACCACCAGCACTTCCTCGAGCGCGTTGAAATCGACGGCCGGCCTCACCACAATCCGTTTGTAGGCGCCGCCGCTGCGGTCCATCGATTCGATACGGCCGATGATGAGCCCCTTCGGATAAATCCCGTCGATCCCCGACGTCACGACGGCGTCGCCGACGACCAGGTCGTACACCTCCGACACGTACTCCATCTCCAGGCGATCGCCTCCAACGCCAACCACGACGCCCTGCGCGCGCGAGCGCTCGACAATGGCGCCGGCCGCCGCGTTGCGATCCACGAGCAGCTGCACTTTCGCCGAGCGCGCGCTCGGCACGACGATCCGCCCGACGACGCCCGCCGGCGCGATGACCGCCATGTCGGGCCGCAGGCCTTCGCGCGTGCCCTTGTCGATAGTGACCGCCCGGAAGTCCTGCGTCGGCGCCGTCCCGATGATCTCGGCGGCCACCGTCTGCAGACTCGTGCGGTCACGGAGCTCGAGGAGCTTTTCCAGCCCGCGCGCGCGGCTCGCCAGCGCGCGCTGCTCCTGGGCGGCGATCTGCGCCGCCGCCAGATCGCGCTTGAGCGCGTCGTTCTCCTGCTTGACGTAGCGAAGGCCGATGTAGCCGCTCCACACGCGCCGCACGCCCGAGACAACGCCAGACATGGAGCGCTGCGCCTCTGAAAAGATCCCGAACGTGACCGCCTCGAGTACCGGCACGCCGCTCTTCGAGTTGACCTGTGCGGAAATCAGGACGACGTGCAACAGCATCACGGCCAGGAAGAGGATGCCGGAGCGCTGCCGGAGATCAATCACGGCCATTACGTGGACGCTCGCCTACAGGCTTCGCGCTCCGACCGCTTCGCGGAGGGCGAAGACCTCAGCCGAGCCAGCTCGATCGACCTTAATCAATGGAGATCTTCCTCAAGAGGTTGAAGTCGGACAGCATTTTCCCGGCGCCGAGCACCACCGATGACAGCGGGTCCTCCGCCATTGCCAGCGGCAGGCCGGTTTCCTCGCGCAGCCGCTTGTCGAGGTTCTTCAGCATCGAGCCGCCGCCGGTGAGCACGATGCCACGGTCGACGATGTCGGCGGACAGCTCGGGCGGCGTGCGCTCGAGCGCCACGCGCACGGCGTCGACGATGACGTTGACCGTTTCGGCCAGCGCCTCGCGAATCTCCTCGTCCGTAATCGTGATCGTCTTCGGTACGCCCTCGATCAGGTGCCGTCCCTTGATCTCCATCGTCATCCGCTCCTCGAGCGGGAACGCGGAGCCGATTTCGATCTTGATCTGCTCGGCGGTGCGTTCGCCGATCAGGAGGTTGTACTGCTTCTTGACGTACTGGATGATCGCTTCGTCCATTTCGTTGCCGGCGACGCGGACCGCCTTGCTGTAGACGATGCCGGCGAGCGAGATCACGGCGATGTCGGTCGTGCCGCCGCCGATGTCGACGATCATGTTGCCAGACGGTTCGGTGATCGGCATCCCGGCGCCAATCGCCGCCGCCATCGCTTCCTCGACCAGGTGCACTTCACTGGCCTTCGCGCGATACGCGCTGTCCTTGACCGCGCGCTTCTCGACCTGCGTAATCTCCGACGGCACGCCGATGACGATGCGCGGCCGGACCCACACGTTGCGGTTGTGGGCCTTCTTGATGAAGTAGGTCAGCATCTTCTCGGTGACTTCGAAGTCCGCGATGACGCCGTCCTTCATCGGCTTGATGGCCACGATGTTGCCGGGCGTCCGCCCCAGCATGTCCTTCGCATCCTTGCCCACGGCTTCGACGCGGCCGGTCACTTTGTTGATGGCCACGATCGACGGCTCGTTGACGACAATCCCCTTGCCGCGGGCGTAGACGCAGGTGTTGGCGGTTCCGAGGTCGATGGCCAGATCGCTGGAGAACAACGAAAGCATCGAACGAAGGCTCAATCGAGGCTCCTCATAGTCGGTAGTCGGTCGTCGAAAGTCGGTCGTCGGGTCGACAGTCAGTCGGTAGTCGATAGTCAGTAGTCAGTTGATAGTCGATAGTCATTGGTCGTTGTCAGCGGTCGGCGGTCGTGTTGTGCAGTGTTTCGCCGTTGTGTGCAGTCATGGGCAACGCGGCTACCGACTCCGACAATCGACTCCTGACTACACTGACTATCGACGCTCTAGGCGCTTTCTTCAGGAGCGTTGGCGGCCTGAATGCCGTTTTTTCCGGCGTCCTTGACCCGGTACATGGCCTTGTCGGCGGCCTGCATCAGTTCGTCGGCCGAAGCCGCCACGTCGGGCAACGTCGCGACGCCGACCGAGACGGTGAGGTGGATGTCGAGGCCGTCGCCGGCCAGAAACTTGTGCGCCGCCACGCGTTCGCGGATGCGCTCGCCCACCGCGAAGGCGCCGTCGCTGCCCGTATCGGGCAGCACGAGCGCGAACTCGTCGCCGCCGAAGCGCGCCACGACGTCGGTTTCGCGCGCGCTGCCGCGGATGACGGCGGCCGCTTCGACCAGGGCGCGGCTGCCGAAGAGGTGCCCGTGCGTGTCGTTCACGCCCTTGAATCCGTCCAGGTCGATGAACAGGAGCGACAGCGGCCGTCCGTTGCGCGAGGCGCGCTTCGTTTCTTTCCGGAGCACCATGTTCAGGTAGCGGGAGTTATACAGGTGCGTGAGGTCGTCGGTGACCGAGAGCGCTTCCGCCCGCTTCAGGATCAGCGCGTTGTCGAGCGCAACCGATGCCGGTTCCAGCAGCACGCGCACCTGGCGCAGCATGCTCGGCGCGAGACGCGGTTCGCGCGAGGACGGCAGGCGATCGAGGCCCACGATCGCACCGACGCGGCGGCCGCGGCAGCTCAACGGAAACGCCATCACGGCCCCGACGAACGGATCCTGCACGCGCGGGTCCTTGCGCAGATCGGCGGTGACGAACTCCTGCCCGTGTTCCATCACCCAGGTGGCGATGGCGTACACCGCCGGCCCCATGTCGGGCGTCAGACCACGATCAGCCAGCACCGACAGCTGAGCGGAGAGGTCGGCGGACACGACAGCCCAGCACGGAGCCGGGACCCACGTGGACGCGCGCTCGACCAGCGTCTCAGCGACTTTCGGCGGTTCGAGCGAGGTGTTCACGGCGCGGACGATATCGAGGAGCGCGTCTCGCCGCTCGATGCGGCCGCGGAGCGCGCGCTGAAAGACGCGCAGCTTCGTCGCGAGATCGAGGCCAGGGGTGGAAAGCGAGATTTCGCTGGCACGGCGAAGTCTTGTGCCGCTCTTACCGGCGGGCCCGACCGCGTGATAGAGCGCGACCGGAATCCTCGTGGCGCGACTGGCTGGTGGCATCCGTAAGTGCTTCTAGACTCTACAAATATACCATACGCTTGCCGGTAACTGCTTGCCACAACGTAAGTTCATGGCATACGATCAGAGTCTCCCGGAGCTCCCGGCTGCCAGCTTTCAGCTATCAGCTTTCAGTCGGAGCTCGCGCAACAAGAGTCCTGCGGGCTCTGGGCCACCCTGAGATCCGATAGCTGACAGCTGAAAGCTACTGAGTGCAGATATGACGATGCTGGATCGCATGCGCCGGCACCGGGACTGGCTCAAATGGAGCCTGGGCCTCGTGTGCGTCGCGTTCGTGCTCTTTTACATTCCCGATTTCCTGAAAGGCACCGGCGCGGATGCCGCCTCGTCCGACACCATCGCAAAGGTCGAAGGACACGAGATCACCGCCGGCGAGTTTCGGCGCACCTACCAGGCTCAGCTGCAAGCGTATCGATCGGCCTACGGCGCGAACCTGAACGACCAACTGCTGAAGCAGCTCGGGATCGAGCAGCAGATCCTCCAGCAGATGGTGGATGAGCGCGCCGCGCTGGCCGAAGCCGAGCGCCTCGGCATCACCGTCAGCGACGAGGAAGTGCGGCAGCGCATCGTCGCGATGCCGGCGTTTCAGGAGAACGGCGGCTTCATCGGCGAGCAGCGCTACCAGCAGCTGCTGCGCATGCAGCGGCCGCCGATGATGCCCTCCGAATTCGAAACCAACGTCCGCCGCGGCCTCACGGTCGAAAAGCTGCGGGCCTCGCTCACCGATTGGCTCTCGGTACCCGACAAGGAGCTCGAGGAGGTGTACCGCCGGCGCAACGACAAGATCAAGCTCGCCGTCGTCACCTTCAACGCCGACAGCTTCCGCGGTCAGGCGACCGCGAGCGACGCCGACGTCGCGAGCTATTTCGACGGGCACAAGGACGACTTCAAGATTCCCGAGAAGCGCAAGATCCGCTACGTCCTGCTCGACATCGAGGCGATCCGTGCGAAGGTCGTGGTGCCGCCGGCCGACATCGAGAAGGCCTACAACAGCAGCATCGAGCAGTACACGACGCCCGAACAGGTGCGCGCCAGCCACATCCTGCTCAAGACCGAAGGCAAGACCGACGCGGACGTGAAGGCCAAGGCGGAGGCGATTCTCAAGCAGGCCAAGGCGGGCGCCGACTTCGCGGAGCTGGCGAAGAAGAATTCCGAGGACGAGTCGAACGCGAAGAACGGCGGCGACCTCGATTACTTCGGTCGCGGGCGCATGGTGCCTGAGTTCGATCAGGCCGTGTTCGCGATGCAGCCGGGGCAGATCAGCGATCTCGTCAAGACGCAGTACGGCTACCACATCATCAAAATGGTGGACAAGAAGAACGCGGCGACCCGCTCGCTGGCGGAGGTACGGCAGCAGCTGACCGATCAGCTCGCCTACGAACGCGCGCAGGCGCAAGCCGCTGTTCTGGCGGAGAAGCTCGAGAAACAGGTGAGCAAGCCCGCGGATCTCGACAAGGTCGCCAAGGCCGAAGGGCTCACCGTTCAGGAGTCCGGCTTCTTCGCGCGCGAGGAACCGATTCTGGGTCTCGGTCCGGCGCCCGAAGCGACCAATAAGGCCTTCGACATGAAACAGGGCGACGTCGCCGGCCCGCTGCGAGGGTCGCGCGGCTTCGTGTTCGAAACGCTCGTCGCGAAACAGGATCCGTACGTGCCCAAGCTCGACGAGGTGAAAGACCGCGTCAGGGACGAAGTGATCAAGCAGAAAGCGCGCGACCTGAGCACGCAGAAGGCCGCGGAGCTGGCCGCGAAGCTGAAGGCCGCGCCCGATTTCGAGAAGGCCGCCAAGGCCGCCGGCTTCGAGGCGAAGACCACCGAACTGATTGCCCGGGACGCGCCGATTCCCGACCTCGGCGCCGCGCCAGCGGTCGAAGACGCCGCATTCAAGCTTCCCGTCGGCGCCGTGAGCACCGCGATTGCCACCGACAACGGCACCGCCGTGGTCAAGGTGCTCGACAAGAAAGAAGTGACCGCGGACGAGTGGTCGACGGCCAAGGATCGCTTCCGCGACGAACAGATCGCCGAGCGGCGGAACAGATTCTTCTCCGCCTATATGGTGAAGGCGAAGCAGAAGATGAAGATCGACGTCAACCGGGAGAGCCTGCAAAGAGTCGTCGGATAGGGGCTAGGGGCTGGGGGCTAGATGACAGCTAGCCCCGAGTCCCCAGCCCCGTCAGCGTAAGAACGTGAACGGCATGAGCGCGAGCACTTCGCCAGGTTTGAACATCGACACCGGCCCCCGGATCGCGCGCAGCGCTTCGACTTCCCCCCGCGTCAGGTTGGCGTGCATCCAGGCGGCCAGGGCGGCTGCCTGCAGCGAGTCGCTCGACCCGCTGAACTGTTCCGACAGCAATTCGTAGAAGCTCTTTCGCGGCGGGTAGACGACGACTTCCACGTCGCTGTCGGCGGCGATCTTCGCGCGCTGCTTCGCGATCGCGATGGCGCGGTCCAGGCCGCCCAGCTCGTCGACCAGCTTGTTCTGTTTCGCCTGCCGGCCGGTCCACACACGGCCCTGCGCCAGCGCGTCGATTTTCTCGGGCGTGCTGTGCCGCGAGTCCGCCACCTTTTCCACGAACTGGTCGTAGAACGCCTGGAGCTGCTCCTGCAGTTTCTTCAGCTCCTCGGGGTTGTAGCGTCGCGCCGGTGAATTGATCTCGGCGTTGCGGCCGATACTGGTCGACTCGATCCGCGCGCCCAGCTTCTCGTAGACGCCACCGGTGACGAACTTGCCGCCGAAGATCCCGATCGAACCGGTCAGCGTGGCTGGCTGGGCGACGATCACCTGCGCCGGCATGGCGATGTAGTAGCCGCCGGACGCCGCCAGATCCGACATCGACGCGATGAGCGGCCGATCGGCGCGCTCGTTCCTGGTGATCATCAGCTCGCGCCAGATGGCGTCCGAGGCCGTCGCCGATCCGCCGGGGCTGTCGATGCGCAGCACGATGGCGCGCACCAGGCTGTCACGCCGCGCCTGCCGGATGTAGTCGACCAGCGTTTCTGATCCCGCGACCGGACCATTCACCGGGTCGTAACCGCTCTTGCCGCCGGTGATGGTGCCGGAGGCGTAAATCACGGCGACGCGCGGTCCGCGATTGAGGCCGACAGACGACGGGCTGATCCGGCTGTACTCGTCGCCGTCGATCTGCCGCCGCTGTGCCCCGCCACGCAGCCTCTCGTCCACCTGATCCTCGTAGGCCACATCGTCCACGAGTCCCGCGCGCAGCGCGTCCTCCGGCAGAAACGGCCCGTCGTCGACGATGGTGCGGATTTCGGCTTCGTTCTTTTTGCGGCCGTCGGCGATGCCCCGCACGATCTGCTCGTACAGATCGCGGTTCATCGACTCGTCCATCTCCTTGTGCGCTTTGGTGAAGCCTTTCTCGGTAAACGTGTTCACCGCCGTCTTGTACTCGCCGATGTGGTGCAGATCCGGATAGACGTTGATCTTGTCGAGCGTGCCGCGAAGGAACAGTTCGTAGGTGGCGACGCCCGTCAGGTCCAGGGAGGTCGAGGGCATCAGGAACACTTTGTCGGCGGCCGTGGCCAGGTAGTACTCGCGGTCGCCCGCGTATTCCAGGTAGGCGTACACCGGCTTGCCCGACTTCCTGAAGTCGATCACCGCGTCGCGAATCTCCTGCACCTTGGCCCAGAAGGGCGACTGGAAGCCGGTCGGCTTGAGCAGGAGCGCGCGCACGCGACTGTCGACCTTTGCCTTGCGCAGGCTGTCCACCACCGACCGCACCGTGGGGGTCTTGACGCCGCGGACGTAGCTGACGACGTCGGCCGGCGCGACCTCCGTGAGGTCGCCGCCGACGCGCAGCACGAGCGTCGAGTTCGACGCGACGGCGGGTTCGCGGCCGAAGGCGAGATACAGCAGCGCGAAGCCGACGATGGAGATGAAGAACGCGACGCCGAGCAGCGTGAACAGGATGGCAAAACCACGGCGAGCCATAGATGTCGCTCCGCTACTGAGTATAGCGGTTTGCTGATCCGTCGCTCAGAAACTGCCAACCGCGGGCATGGCGTGCTTTGCAGAATCTGCAACGACTCTGAGCGATCATCGACATTTCTCGAACGATTTCATGCTCGAGGTAACGGCATCGTCTTCGCACAGCGACGATGTTATGATTCGCTCCCTTCGCATGACTGTCGCGTCGCTGAAGCAGTCGATGGATCGCCGTTTCACGCGGCTCGAGCGACGGATGCACAGACAGTTTGTCTCAGTGGACAAACGACTCGCGGCAGTCGATCGGCGATTCGATGACCTCGAAGCACGATTGACGGCGCGCATCGACATGCGCTTCGAGTCCATCTCCGAGAAATTGGATTCGATCGCGAAGGGCTTCAATCAAAGACTCAATCACCACGCTCAGGTCGACGACGAATATGAGAAACGCCTCAGAGAACTCGAGGACTCCGCGCCATCGGCATGAAACCGCACCTAATCCCGAGGCGCGCGAGACGGCGGAGTTTTGGCGACTCGAACGGAAGCGTCAGTACGAGTTGCTTGCGCCGCCCAACGTGCCACACCGCAGAAAGGAAGCCCGCCGTTGGCTCGACGAGTTGAAAGTCCGATGCAGCAATGGCTGCGTATGGGAACGGCGCCCGGATCACCGCTACATTTCGATCAAGGACGGGGAGATCTTGTGGAGCGCCACTCTCGACGCGTTGTCCAGGACCGACCCGGAACTCCACCGCGCAGTTGAGCGAGTGATCTTTGAGAACGTGACGCGCGACCTCGGGATCAGCATGGATCAGTGGCGGCAGCGCTCGCATCGCCGATCGAAGCACATCTCGAAGGTACGCGCCAGAATGCAGCGCGCCTGTCTCATCTGAGAGATTATCGAGTTCGGCTATACTGGACGTTCGATCACGCCAACGTCTTCACCACTGCGGAAGTGGCGGAACGGCAGACGCGCTAGCCTCAGGAGCTAGTTGGAGCAATCCAGTGGGGGTTCGAATCCCCCCTTCCGCACCAGCCTTCGCTCACGCTTGCATTGGAGTCGTGAGCTACGGCTGGCAAGCCACGCGAAGGTTGCCCGCCGTAGCCTTGGCGAAGGCGGGCCTCACCGCGATCGTCCGCTCACCGTCTCGTCCACCAGAAATACAGCACATAGAACCAACCACAAATCCCGTGGATGATGGCCCAAAGGATCGAGTGCCATTGGGACCATGAAATCGTGATCGCGAGGGCGCTGCCGAAGCCGATTCCGGTGGATGCGGCCGCATCTGCTTTGCTCATGCCGCAGAGGATACGCCGGACGCGCGACTGGCGCTTGCGTCTGATTGAAGCACGCCGGTCGCAGAAAATTCCTCCACTTCAGCCCGAGCCTACAAGCATGACGAGGGTCCGCGGCGTTTGACGACCGCGGCCGGGCCGAATCGCGCGACGACGTCCACGCTCGTGCGGATGTCCTTGGGAAGCCCTTCGAAGTCTTCTGCGATGGCGTGCGGGACCCCTCCGCCGAGGATCCATCGATTCAGCGTCTGGCGCGGCTGATACGTGTCGTCGTCTCCCGACCGCGGCGTCGCGCGTGCATTGCCCAGCACGCTGAGGTGAAGCCAGTAGGCGGTGTAGAGGTTGTTGACGAGATAGTCGACGCACCCTGGAGCGACGTTCGCACGCGCCCATGCGCCCGCCACGTACAGGGGCGTCGACACGACCGGCTTGGGGCGAGGCGCCGCGACGAGGAGACGCGCGATCGCGATCGCGAGGACGGCGACGAAGGCCCACGGGAGAGTCCGGCTCAAGCCCTCGCTCGACAATGTTCGGGACGGCTTGAGCCGGACCTGCACGACGGTCCAAAGCCAGGCGAGTGTCAGCGAGGCGGCGACGGCGAGCGGGTAAATCACCAGGAACGCCATTTTCAGCGCCATGTAGGGACGCGCAGCGCCGTCCATCGTCGCGACCACGTACAGCACGGCGGCTTGCACGGCGATCGCCGCAACCAGCAGGGTCGTGGTCCGCGTGCGACGCTCGGTCGCGGCCGCAACCACTCCGGCGCCGGCGATCAGCAGAAACCACCAGCCGAACATCGCGATCGTCGGGTAGGCAACGAATCCAGGCACCCTCACGATGACCAGCGCGTACAGGCGGCCGGACGCGTGAATGGCCGCGACAGCGGCGATTGGCGCGAAGGCCAGCACAAGGTCGCTGACGCGAGGGCGCAGCCCGACGTCCGTCCGAAAAGCCACCACTGCCGCGAACACGAGCATCGGCGGTCCCAGGTTGACTGGCCACGCCAGAAACGTCGCCATGCCGCTCAGCGCGAACAGGGTTGCCACGAAAGCCGATGGGCGTTCGTCCCACAGCACAACCGCCAGCCACATCGCTACCGCGAAGAGCTCGGAGACGACCTGGGCGAGAAACGACGCCTCGCCGAAGGAACCTATGAAGTAGTCGCGGGGAACGAATAGCAGCAGGGCAGCGGTGACGGCGAACGGCGTGCGCGGAGCGCCTGCCGGCATCATCCGGCGCGCGATCAGGAACACCAGGCCGGCCTTAAGTGCGACGGAAAGCGCGACAATCGGGTAGACCACCCGAAATCCACTAGTACGCGTCCAGACGCCGGCAAGCGTCGCGAGCAGGTGCGTCCCCGGCGTGTAGCTCACCATCTCGCCGAGGATCGCGCCGAGTTGCGGATCGTGCGGGAGGGCTGCGTGCCTCTCGATGTAGTCGATGAGGAGAAGGTGATGCGCGAGGTCGGGTCCGCTCCCGAGCGGGAGCAGCGACGGTCGCGCCAGCCACAGCAGCCA
>Ga0193696_1000125_pt1 | contig 32611 bp, 27 predicted proteins | sample L3m1metaG_FD_145074 | JGI IMG/M metagenome (GOLD analysis project Ga0193696, IMG submission 145074) | Soil microbial communities from a riparian zone of the East river system, Colorado, United States - L3m1 | ecosystem: Environmental > Terrestrial > Soil > Riparian zone | place: USA: East River... | reverse complement strand
GCTGCAGAAGTCGCGTAAAGAGATCGAGGACGCGAACAAGGCGCTGCAGCTCGAGCTCGATCGACTGACCTCGCTCCCCGCCGTGCAGCAGAAGGCCTCGGCCCTCGGGTTCACGCCGACCGACGCACATGCGATCGTGACGGTGAGCGGTGTGGGACAGGCGCCCTCGCCTGTCCATGGAGGCGGTCAGGCGGGGGCGCCTGACCCACACATGCGATGACCACATCGCACAAGCGCCTCATCCAACTCTTCGCCGGCCTTACCGTCTGGGCGCTGATCGTCGTCGCGCGCCTCGTGCAGGTGCAGCTCGTCCGCCACGACTACTACACGACTCGCGCGAGCCGGCAGCAGGAGCGCACCGTCTCGCTCAACCCCGTTCGCGGCTCGATCGTCGACGCGCGTGGCCGCGTTCTCGCGGAGAGCGTCTCCGCCGTCTCCATCTACGCCGATCCGCAGCTCGTTACCGACCGCAAGGCCGCGGCGAAAGCGCTGGCGGCTGTCCCGGGCGTCGGCCTCACGGCGCGCGAGATCGACGCGAAGCTGCAGAGCGACAGCGGCTTCGTCTGGATCGCGCGGCAGCTTCCGATGGAAGCGGCGGTCGAATTGCGGAAGCTGAAAGTAGCCGGCATCGCGTTCATCGAGGAGCATCGCCGTTCGTATCCGCGCGGCAGCGTCGCGGCGAACGTGATCGGCTACGTCGGACTCGACGGCGAAGGACTCGCCGGCGTCGAGCACTCGTTCGACCACTACGTCCGCGGACGAGCGGGACGCGTCACGATCCTGCGCGACGCACGCGCCGGCACGTATCTCGTCGGCGGCGAAGGGGCGAATCGCGCGGTCGACGGCAACAACGTCGTCCTCTCCATCGACTCCGTCGTGCAGTTCATCGCCGAGCAGGCGCTGGCGAAGGCCGTCGACAAATACCACGCCGCCTCCGGCTCCGCGATCGTGATGGATCCGCGCGACGGCTCCGTCCTGGCCATGGCCTCGGCGCCGACGTTCGATCCGAACCACTTCAACGATTTCTCCTCCGCCGAGTGGCGCAACCGGACGGTGCAGGACCTCTACGAGCCGGGATCGACGTTCAAGATCGTCACCGCGTCGGCCGGACTCGAGGAAGGGATGGTCACGCCGTCGCAGATCATCGACTGCGGCAACGGCTCGATCGAGATCGCCAACGTGGCAATCCACGAGCACGGCGGCAACGCGTACGGTCTGATCCCGTTCGAAGAGGTGATGGTGCACTCTTCGAACGTCGGCACGATCAAGGTCGGCCTGGCGGTCGGACCGCGGCGTTTCTACGACTACATCCGCCGCTTCGGCTTCGGCGAGCGCACCGGCGTGCAGCTGCCGGGCGAGGCACCGGGCCTGGTGCGGCGCACCGAGAAGTGGTCGATGCTGTCGAACGCCTCGATGTCGATCGGCCAGGAGATCGGCGTCACGCCGTTGCAGATCGCGGTTGCGATGTCGACCGTGGCGAACGGCGGCATGCGCGTCGCGCCGCGGGTCATCGACCGCGTCGTCGATGCGAAGGGAAAAACAATCTATCAGCCGCCGCGGAGCGCGCCGGTGCGCGTGATCTCGGAGAAGACCGCCGCGGTGATGAACGAGATACTCAAGGCCGTCGTCACGCGCGGCACGGGACAGCCGGCGGCGCTCGCCGAGCATGCCGTCGCCGGCAAAACGGGGACGGCGCAGAAGGCGGGGCGAGGCGGCTATTCGCCCGACAAGTTCGTCGCGTCGTTCTGCGGCTACGTCCCGGCCGACCGTCCGCGCCTCGTGATCCTCGTCGTTGTCGACGAGCCGAAGGGGGCGCAGTACGGCGGCACGATCGCCGCGCCGGCGTTCAAGGAGATCGCCGAGGCGACGCTGAGGTACCTCGGCGTGGCGCCGTCGATGCCGTCGCGGACCATCGATCTCGACGCGCCGCTGTTGGCCGAATTCTCGCAACCCAAACCGCAACCGCATGCCGGCGTCCCCGACGTGCGCGGCCTCGATGCACGCGCCGCGATCACGCGAGCCGTCGCCGCCGGACTGCAGGTGCGGGCCGTGGGGAGCGGCGTCGTCCAATCACAAATACCGGAGCCTGGTCAGGCCTTGCCATCGAACCGTCTTCTGACACTCGCCTGCGCGGAGATCGCGAAATGAAACTGCGCGATTTGCTCCGCGATGTACCGCTGCGTCACGAGATCGACGACGTGGAGATCAGCAGCGTCACCGCCGACTCGCGCCTGGTGAAGCCGGGCGCGCTGTTCGTGGCCATTCCGGGAACGGCGATGGATGGGGCGAAGTTCGTGCCGCAGGCGCGGGAGAAGGGTGCAGCCGCGATCGTCACGTCCGATGATGTTGAAGATCCGCGCGCCGCGCTCGCCACCATCGCCGCCAACTTCTACGGACGCCCCGCGGACAAGCTCGCGCTCGTCGGTGTCACCGGAACATCCGGCAAGACGACGACCACGAAGATGGTCGAATCGATCTTCGACGCCACCGGAGAACCGGTCGGACTCATCGGCACGATCGAATACCGCGCCGGTGATGAACGGCTGAGTGCCGATCGCACCACGCCCGACGCCGTCGTCCTGCAGGAGTGGTTCGCGAAGATGGTCGACGCCGGCGTGCGGCACGCGGTGATGGAAGTCTCCTCGCACGCGCTCGCGCTGAAGCGGACGCACGGCGTGAAGTTCAGGGTCGCGGTGTTCACGAATCTCTCGCAGGATCACTTCGATTTTCACGAGGGCTTCGAGGACTACTTCCAGGCGAAGCGGATTCTGTTCACGCAGACCGAGCATCGCGTGGTCAATGCCGACGATCCGTACGGCCGCCGCCTGAAGGACGAATTCGGCGACGCGATGACCTTCGGCCACGCGGACGCCGACATCACGCCCGACGTCGACGTCTCCGTCCGCGGGCTCCACGGCAAGCTGCGCACGCCGGCCGGCGACATCGCCGTCGAGTCGCGGCTGATCGGTCTCCCCAACCTCTACAACTGGATGGGCGCCGTCGGTGCGGCGATCGCCGCGGGCTGCACGCGCGAGCAGATCGAGACCGGCATTCGCAACCTCGAAGCGGTGCGCGGGCGATTCGAGAGTGTCGGCGACGCGCCGGTGGTCATCGTCGACTACGCGCACAAGCCCGACGCGCTCGAGAAGCTGCTCCACGCCGTGCGCGAGCTCGCGAGCGGAAAGCGCGTCGTCATCCTCTTCGGCTGCGGCGGCGATCGCGACAAGGGGAAGCGTCCGCTGATGGGGGAGATCGCCGCGCGGTTGGCGGACGAAGTGGTGCTGACCAGCGACAACCCGCGCAGCGAGAACCCGCAGCGGATCCTCGACGACATCGAGCGCGGCGTCGGCGACGTACCGCACAAGCGGATCGCCGACCGGCGCGTGGCGATCGAGCAGGCGATCCTCGGCGCATCCGACGACGACGTCATCGTCATCGCCGGCAAGGGGCACGAGACCTACCAGGTCATGGGCGAGCGGGTCGTGCATTTCGACGACCGGGAAGAGGCCGAGCTCGCCCTGAAAAAGCGGCGTCAAAAGACAGTACGGAAAATCAGTTGAAATTAGTCATGAAATCGATTTACACTTTCCCGCGTCACAGCGGGTGTTCTCTTCCGGCCCCGCCGTTCCGCTTCTGTGAGCGTGGACGGGTGGGGATCGCCGGGCAGCTTCGGGGGAAGGGCGGCGATCGGAGCGCGGCGGGGTCGGAGGAGAGTACCCGTGGGGCGAACCGGAGGTCGGCATGCCCGCGCTGACCTTCTCTCAGATCGCGAACATGGTCGGCGGCCGTGTCCTCTCCGGCGGCGATCTCATCACGCACTCCGTCGTCATCGACTCGCGCGAGGTGAAGCCCGACTCCGTCTTCTTCGCCATTCAGGGGGAGCGGCTCGACGGCCATCAGTTCGTGCCGCAGGCGTTGCAGACGGCGCTCGGCGCCGTGGTGTCGCAGGCGCCGGAGAACATCCCGGCCGGCAAAGGGATCGTGCTCGTCGGCGACACGACGCTCGCGCTGCAGATGCTCGCGCGCGCCATCCGCCAGCGCTACGACTTCACGCTGATCGCCATCACCGGCTCCGCCGGCAAGACGACGACGAAGGAGATGATCGCCACGCTCGTCGCCACGGAGAAGCGCACCTTCAAGTCGTGGGGGAATTTCAACAACCTGATCGGCTGCCCGCTCTGCATCGACAACACGCCGGACGACGCGGAAGTCGTGGTCAGCGAGATGGGGATGAACCACAAGGGCGAGATCGCGCAGCTCGCCGGCCTCACCCGTCCCGACGTCGGCGTCTACACGAACATCGCGCCGGTGCACATCGAGTTCTTCGGCACGATCGAAAAGATCGCCGAGGCGAAGAGAGAGCTGCTGGAGAACGTGAAGTCGGACGGCACGATCGTGCTCAACACCGACAACGAGCACGTGATGCGCATCAGCGAAGGCTTCGCCGGGACGAAGGTCACGTATGGCATCGACCACGAGGCGCAGTACCGCGCCACCGCGGTCACCGAGCGCGGGCTCCTCGGGACGCGCTTCACCGTCCGCGCGGAAGGGGAAGACCGCGACTTCGAGCTCGCGCTTCCCGGCCGGCACAATCTCGCGAATCTCCTCGCGGCGATCGCCACCGCGCGCGTCATCGGCATCTCGTGGGACGGCATCACGAACGGCATCGCCGAACTGAAGCCGGCGTATCACCGGGGAGTGGTGGTGCCGTATCGCGGGGCCACGATTTACGACGACTCGTACAACTCGAATCCGTACGCGCTCGCCAGCGCGCTCACGCTGCTCAGGCAGGCGGATGCAACGCGGCGCATCGCGGTCATCGGCGACATGCTGGAGCTCGGCGCCGACAAAGAGCTCGACTATCACCGCGACTCCGGCCACGCCATCCCGAAGGAAGTCGACGCCGTGATCGGCGTCGGGAAGCGCGCGAAGTCACTGCTCGACGGCGCGCGCGAAGCGGGCTTCGCGGACGACAAGCTGCATCACTTTGCAGACGCCGAGTCGGCGGGCGAATTCCTGAAGACGTTCATCGAAGACGGCGATCTCGTGCTCATCAAGGCAAGCCGCGGCATCGGACTCGATCGCATCGTGACGATGCTCGAGGGAGGGGCGCACTAAATGCTCTACTACCTCCTCTACTACCTCTTCCACAACCGGATCGCCGGCTTCAACGTCTTCCGCTACATCACGTTCCGGACGGCGTTCGCCGCGCTCACCGCGCTGGTGATCTCCTTCATCCTCGGGCCGTGGCTGATCGAGAAGATGCGGCATATCAAGTTCGGCCAGTACATCCGCGAAGAAGGTCCGAAGTCGCATTACCAGAAGGCCGGGACGCCGACGATGGGCGGCATCCTGATCAACGTCGCGATCCTCATCCCGACGATCCTCTGGGCCGACATCCTCAACCCGTACATCTGGATCGTTCTCTTCGTGACCTTCGCGTACGGCGCGATCGGTTTCATCGACGACTACCGCAAGCTGGTGAAGAAGCGGAATCTCGGCCTCACGGCGAAGCAGAAGTTCGGGATGCAGTTCGGCGTGGCGCTGATCATCGGCCTGGCCATCGCGCTGCTGCCGTCGATCCACAACAACTACTCGACGGTGCTGACGTTCCCCTTCATCAAGCCGGAGCTCTTCAAGCTGAATCTCGGATGGTTCTACATCCCGTTCATCATGGTCGTCCTCGTCGGCGCGTCGAACGCGGTCAATCTGACCGACGGCCTCGACGGGCTGGCCATCGGCACGACGCTCATCGCCGCCGTCACCTACACGATCCTCACGTACGCCGCGGGCAACTTCCGCGTCGCCGACTACCTGCGCATCGCGTGGGTGCCGCAGGCAGGTGAGCTCGCGGTCTTCTGCGGAGCGATGGTCGGGGCGTCACTCGGCTTCTTGTGGTTCAACGCTCATCCCGCGGAGATTTTCATGGGCGACGTCGGATCGCTCGCGCTTGGCGGCGCGATCGGCTGCCTGGCGGTGATGATCAAACAGGAGCTGCTGCTCGTGCTCGTCGGCGGACTGTTCGTCGTCGAGGCGCTGAGCGTGATCATCCAGGTCGCCTCGTTCAAGATCACCGGCCGGCGCGTCTTCAAGATGTCGCCGCTGCATCACCACTTCGAGCTGTCGGGGTGGAAGGAGACGAAGGTCGTCGTCCGCTTCTGGATCATCGCGATCATGTTCGCGCTGTTCTCGCTGGCGACGCTGAAACTGAGATGAGAACGCTCGTAGTCGGAGCAGCGAAGAGCGGCGTGGCCGCGGCGAACTTCCTCGCGAAGCGGGGAGAGGAAGTCGTGCTCGCCGATTCGAAGGCCGATCCGGTGCTGCCGTACGCGCTCGACTCGCATGTCGAACAGGCGTTCGGCCGCGACGACCTCGCGCTGCTCGAACGTGTCGACGAGATCGTGGTGAGCCCCGGCGTGCCGCTCGACATCCCGCTGCTCGTCGAGGCCGGGAAGCACTCGATGCCGGTGATCGGCGAGATCGAGCTCGCGTATCGCCATCTCAACGGCACGGTCATCGCGGTCACCGGATCGAACGGCAAGTCGACGGTGACGTCGCTCATCGGCGAGATCCTGCGCGTCGCCGGACGCGAGCCGATCGTCGCCGGAAACATCGGCGAGCCGCTCATCGCCTCGCTCGACCCTTCGGCTTCGCTCAGGGCAGGCTTCGAACGTCCGCGCACGTACGTCCTCGAGCTCTCGTCGTTCCAGCTCGAGACGATCGACAAGTTCCGCGCGAACGTCGCGCTGCTGCTCAACGTCACGCCCGATCACATGGATCGCTATCCGACGTTCGAGTCGTACGCCGCGGCGAAGCAGCGGATCTTCCGCAATCAGGAGCCGGGCGACCACGCGATCGTGAACACGAGTGTTGATGTCAACACACCTGCTCATCTGCTTCGGTTCTCATCGACACAACCCGCCGACGCGTACCTCGACGGCGACGATCTCGTGCTCGGTGACCGGCGCATCCCGCGCGCCTCGCTGAAACTGCAAGGCACGCCGAACATCGAGAACGCGCTCGCCGCGTGGCTTGCCGCGCGTGTCGCGGGCGTTGACGACGTCGACGTGCAGATCGCCTTCGGCACGTTCGCCGGACTGCCGCATCGCATGGTCCTCGTGCGCGAGCGCGAAGGCGTGAAGTGGATCAACGACTCGAAGGGGACGAACGTTGACGCGACGATCGCCGCGCTGCAGAGCTTCCCGTCGTCGTCCGTCTGGCTGATCCTCGGCGGCTACGACAAGCACGGCGAGTTCGAGCGGATGCGCGACCTGGCCGGCGATCGCACGAAGGCGATTCTCACCATCGGAAAAGCGGCCGATGTGATCAAGGAAAAACTCGACGGCGCCGTGCGCATCGAGCCGCTGGAGAACATGGAGCGCGCGGTGACGTGGGCCGCCGAAAACGCGAAGAGCGGCGACGTCGTCCTGCTCTCGCCCGCCTGCGCGAGCTTCGATCAGTACCGCAACTTCGAGCATCGAGGGGAGCACTTCGAGGAACTGGTGCGCGCGCTATGAGCCGCAAACTCACCTACGACACCTGGCTCTTCGGCGCCGCGATGCTGATCGTCGTGATCGGCCTGGTAATGATCTACAGCGCCTCGGCCATCATCACGCTGCAGAAGGTCGGCGCCGACAAGCCGTACTACTTCATGACGCGGCAGTGCATCTGGCTGATCGCCGGCGGCGCGTTGATGATGCTGCTGATGCACATCGACACGCGCCTGCTGCAGCATCCGCGCGTGATCGCCACGGTGCTCGGCGGCGTGCTGTGCGGTCTGGTGCTCGCGCTCTTCCAGTCGCCGATCAACGGCACGCATCGCTGGATCGTCTTCCCACATCTCTTCCAGGTGCAGCCGTCGGAGCTGGCGAAACCGGCGGTGATCCTCTTCCTCGCCTGGTTCCTGGCGCGGCGGGAGGAGAAGGTCAACGAGTTGACCACCACGCTGCTGCCGCTGGGGATGATCCTGGCGACGATCGCCGCGCTGATTCTCCTGGAGCCCGACTTCGGTACGGCGAGCACGATCATGCTCGTCGCCGCGGCGATGATCTTCGCCGCCGGCATCGCCTGGCGCTACATCCTCCTCTTCGGGATGACGCTGATTCCGGCGGCGGGGGCGCTGGCGTGGAGCGCGGCGTACCGGCGCGATCGCCTGTTCACGTTTTTGAACCCCGAGGCCGATCCGCTGGGAAAGGGATTCCAGGCGCTGCAGTCGCTCATCGCACTCGGCACCGGCGGCTTCCGCGGACTCGGCATCGGCAACGGGCGGCAGAAGCTCTTCTTCCTGCCGGAGCCGCACACCGATTTCATTTTTTCCATCATCGGCGAGGAGCTCGGCTTCGTCGGCGCCATCGCGCTGATCGGCCTCTTCGCCTTCGTGGTGTGGCGCGGCTTCCGGATCGCGCGCTTCAGTCAGCACCGCTTCGAGTTCTACGCGGCGCTCGGCTTCACGCTGCTGATCGCGGTGCAGGCGCTGGTGAACGTGAGCGTCGCGTTGTGCCTGCTGCCGACGAAGGGATTGCCGCTGCCGCTGGTGAGCTACGGCGGATCGTCGCTGATCACCAGCATGATCGCGGTGGGAGTGCTGCTGAACTTATCGCAACAGTCGGGTTGACGGGACATGGGTGAGATGGGCGTGACGACATTGATGATCGCGGGCGGTGGGACGGGGGGACACATCTATCCCGCGATCGCCATTGCGCGCGAGTTCCTGGCGCGCGACGCCTCGCGCCGCGTCGTCTTCGTCGGCACGCAGTACGGTCTCGAAAAGACGATCGTGCCGAAGGCCGGCTTCCCGCTCGAGTTCATCTCCGTCGGCGGATTGAAAGGCAAAGGTCCGCTCGATCTCGCGAAGAACCTGCTGCGCCTGCCGGTCGGATTCTTCCAGGCGTGGCGCGTCATCGGACGGCATCGTCCCAGCGCGGTCCTCGGTGTTGGCGGCTACTCCTCCGGACCGGTGCTTCTCGCCGCCTGGATGCGCGGCGTGCCGACCATCATTCACGAACAGAACGCCTATCCCGGCCTCGCGAACCGCTCCGTTGCGAAGTTCGTGAAAGCGGTGGCCGTCGCATTCGCCGAGGCAGGTCCGCGCCTGAAACGCGACGACGCGGTCGTCACCGGCAATCCGGTACGCAAAGAATTCTTCGAGGTCGAGGACCCTCACCCGGCCTTCGGCCACCCTCTCCCGCTGCGGCGGGAGAGGGGCGATGACTCCCCTCTCCCGGTGACGGGAGAGGGTGGCGCGCAGCGCCGGGTGAGGGTGCTCATTTTCGGCGGTAGCCAGGGCTCCAAAATGCTCAACGACGCGGTCATCCGAGCGCTCCCGCTCTTTCCGCGCGACCTCGAGATCGTCCACCAGACCGGCCCGAAGATGCTCGAGGAGGTCCGGCGCTCCTACGCCGAGTTCCCCAATGCGCGCATCGTCGCCTACATCGATCCGATGGTCGACGAGCTGGCGGCGGCGGACATCGTCATCTCCCGCTCCGGCGCGATGACCATCGGCGAGCTCGCCGCGGTCGGCCGCGCCGCGATCCTCATTCCCTTCGCCGCCGCGGCGAACAACCACCAGGAGCTGAACGCGCGGGTGATGGAGAAGGCCGGCGCGGCGATCGTGATCACGGAAAAGGAACTGACCCCGCAGGCGCTGGCCGAGGCCGTCGCCCGCATCGATCCGCGGGAAATGGGGGCCGCGGCGAAGGCGCTGGCGGCACCGGAAGCAACTAAAAAGATCGTCGATACGATCGAGAAAATCATTTAAAATTCAAGAGATAAGATCAGGATGAATTTCGATCAAATTAGGACCATTCATTTCGTCGGCATCGGCGGAATCGGAATGAGTGGCATCGCCGAGATCCTGAAAGAGTCGGGGATCTCGGTCAGCGGGTGTGACCTCAAACGTTCCGCGGCCACGGAGCTCCTGGAGAGCCGCGGCGTCTCCATCTCCATCGGCCACGATCCGGCGCACCTCGAGGGGATGGATCTGGTCGTCGTCACTGCCGCCGTGAAGGGCGAGAACGCGGAGCTCGAGACGGCGCGCCGGCGCGGCATTCCGGTCATGCGCCGCGCGGAGATGCTCGGCGAGATCGTGGCCCGCAAGCGCGCCGTCGGCGTCTCGGGGACGCATGGCAAGACCACCACCTCGGCCATGATCGCCACGGTCCTCGAAGCAGCGGGACTCGATCCGACGCTGCTCGTCGGCGGCATCGTCCGCAATTTCGCCACGAATGCGAAGAGCGGCGGCGGCGACTACCTCGTCGTCGAGGCTGACGAATACGACCGCACGTTCCACCACCTCCACCCGGAGATCGCGGTGGTGACGAACGTCGAAGCCGACCACCTCGAGTACTACGGCAGCTTCGAGGCGATCGTCGAAGCGTTCCGCATCTTCGTCGACGGCATTCCGGAGAACGGCGTGGTCATCGGCTGCGCCGATGAGCCGGAGGTGGCGTCGCTGCTCGCGCAGGCGCGTCACCGCGTCATCGGATATGGATTGAATGCGGGCGATCTGCGCGCCACGAACCTCGAGTTCCACGAGCGCGGCTCGTCGTTCGAGATCCCGGGAGTCGGCTTCTTCAAGCTCTTCGTCCCGGGCGAGCACAACGTGCGCAACGCGCTGGCGGCGATCGCGGTCGCGCGCGAGCTCGGGATCGCGCCGGAAACGATTGCCTCGGGTCTGGCCAAGTTCATCGGCGTCGACCGCCGCTTCCAGATCCTCGGCGATTACGGCGGCGCGATCATCGTCGACGACTACGCGCATCACCCGACCGAGATCCGCGCCACGCTCGCCGCGGCGCGCGGCGGCTACCCGGGACGGCGCGTCGTCGCGCTGTTTCAGCCGCACCTCTACTCGCGGACGCGCGACTTCGCGCTGGAGTTCGCGAGCGCGCTGCGCACCGCGGACGTGGCGATGGTCGCGCCGATCTACGCCGCGCGCGAGAAGCCGATCGAAGGCGTTTCGGCGCGAATGATCGCCGAGGGAGAGCCGGGCATCGAGTTCCTCGACCGGAGCAACAGCGAGATCTTCAACCAGTTGCGGCGCAGGCTCGGGCCGAACGACATCTTCATCACCATGGGCGCGGGGGACGTGCACGAGATCGCGGAGATGCTCGTGAGGGGGGGCGTGCAATGAGCGCCAGTTTCGAGACCACGCAGCGCTTCCTCCGTCCGCTCGACGCGGGACGCGTGCGCCGCAATCAGCGCCGCATCCAGCTGCAGCGCATCCTCACCGCGGCGTCGAAGATCGCGCTGGCGATCGGCGTCATCGCGGCCGGATTCTGGATCTGGCAGCACACGCAGTCCGACTCGCGCTTCGCGGTGAAGGAGGTCGAGATCACCGGCGCGAAGCACACGCCGCGCGCCGCGCTCGCCTCGCTGACCGCGGGCTACACCGGCACGAACCTCTTCAAGATCGACATCGCGCGCGTGCAGAACGATCTGCGCGGGCTCTCGTGGGTCAACCGCATCGACATCGAGAAGAAGCTCCCGAACACGCTGCGCATCAACGTCACGGAGCGGACGCCGGTCGCGCTGGTGCGCACGGGCGATCGCATTCAGTACGTCGACGAGCAGGGCGTGACGTTCGCGGAGCTGTCCGCCGAGGTGGGGGACGACGATCTGCCGTTGATTGCTAATGCGGATGGAGCAGAACTGCTTCGCGCCGTCACCTTCGTTCGCGCCCTGCACACCAGCGATCCGCTGCTCTACTCGCGCATCTCCGAGGTTCATCCCATCGCGCCGCGCGGCTTCGTCATGTTCGACCGCGAGCTCGGCGCGATCGTCTACGCCAACGCCGAGGACGTGTCGGCGAAGTGGCGGAACCTCTATTCGATCGTCAAGGCCGAGCGCCTCGGGCGCGGCGAGATCGAATACGCCGACCTCCGTTTCTCCGACCGCATCGTCGTCAAACCCGTTCATCCGATCACGACCGCCGCGGCGGCTCCCGTTCAGACGGTGCCGGCCGTGGCAATCACAAATTAGGAGAGCACCGCCATGCCTCGCACCGAAGACAAATACATCGTCGCTCTCGACATCGGCACCTCGAAGGTCTGCGTCCTGGTCGGCGAGATCAACGATCGCGGCCAGCTCGAGATCATCGGCAAGGGGACGTCGCCGATGAAAGGGACGCGCCGCGGCAACATCATCAACCTCGATCAGGCCATCGACGCCGTGAAGAAAGCGGTCGATGAAGCCGAGGTGATGGCCGGACTGCAAATCGAGTCGGTGTACGTCGGCATCGCCGGCGATCACATCCGTTCGGTCAACTCGCGCGGCGTCGTCTCCGTCATGGGCAAGCACAAGGAAATCGCGCGCGAGGACATCGACCGGGTGATCGAGGCGTCGAAGTCGATCAACGTCCCGGCGGAGCTCGAGCTTCTGCATGTCATCCCGCGCGAGTTCGTGGTCGACGGGCAGGACGGCATCCACGATCCGCTCGGCATGACCGCCACGCGCCTCGAGGCGAACGTGCACATCGTCACCGGCGCACGGACGCACAACCAGAACATCCTCACCTGCGTGAACAAGGCGGGCATCGCCGTGCAGGAGCTCGTGCTCGAGCAGCTCGCGGCGGGGGAGTGCACGCTGACGCAGGACGAGCGCGAGATGGGCGTGCTGCTCATGGACATCGGCGGCGGCACCACCGACTACGCCGTCTTCCTCGAGGGGAACGTCGTCCACACCAACGTGCTGCCGGTCGGCGCGGGACACTTCACCAGCGACATCTCCGTTGTGCTGCGGACGCCGATGGAAGACGCGGAGCGAATCAAGAAGCGCTACGGCTGCGCGCTCGGATCGCTGGTGACGGAAGACGATCCGATCGAGGTGCCGACAGTCGGCGGACGCGCGCCGAAGATCCTCTCCCGGCACGAGCTGACGAACATCCTCGAGCCGCGCGCGGCGGAGATCGCGAAGCTCGTCTATCGCGATCTGGAGAAGGTCGGGCTGGACAAGGAGATCCGCTCCGGCGTCGTGCTCGTGGGAGGCGGCGCGGAGATGGACGGGATGATCGAGATGGTCGAGCAGATCTTCGACCAGCAGGCGCGCAAGGGTGTGCCGCGCGGTCTGGGCGGACTGTCCGACACAGTGAATGGTCCGGAATGGGCGGCGGCCGCGGGGCTGCTGCTGTGGGGCTTCCGCTCGCAGTCGAAGGTGCGGAAACGCCCGGTGAAGGGGCTGGCGAAAGTGGCGCAGTCGTTCCGGTCACTTTTTGTCGGCGGGTAAATCTCATTGAATGAAGCACGGAAATTAGTTACTCTCTCGGGAGACGGTAAATGATCACATTTGACGAAGCAGCCGGCGGCAGTCTGAAGGTCACGCTGGAAGAAGAGTCGCTCGGTGCGAGGATCAAAGTCGTCGGGGTCGGTGGGGGTGGTGGGAACGCCGTCAACCGGATGATCCAGGCCGGCATCAAGGGCGTCGAGTTCCTCGTCGCCAACACCGATGTCCAGGCCATGCGCAATTCGCTCGCCCCGGTCAAGCTGCAGATCGGCGGAAAGCTGACCAAAGGCCTCGGCGCGGGCGCGAATCCGGAGATCGGCAAGCAGGCCGCGCTCGAAGACACCGATCGCATCCTGGAGGCGCTCTCCGGCGCCGACATGATTTTCATCACCACGGGCATGGGCGGCGGCACCGGCACCGGCGCGGCGCCGATCATCGCGTCGCTCGCCGCGGAGCTCGGTGCGCTGACCGTTGCGGTGGTGACCAAGCCGTTCAACTTCGAAGGGAAGCGCCGCCGCGTGCAGGCCGAGCAGGGCATCCGCAGTCTGCGCGATACCGTCGACACGCTGATCACCATTCCGAACGAGCGGCTGCTCAATTTCGTCGAGCGCGGCACATCGCTGAGCGATGCGTTCAAGATCGCCGACGACATCCTGCGCCAGGCGGTGCAGGGCATCTCCGATCTCATCACCGTGCCGGGCGAGATCAACCTCGATTTCGCCGACGTGAAGACGATCATGCACGGCATGGGGATGGCGCTGATGGGCACCGGCGTGTCGTCGGGCGAGCATCGCGCGGTCGAGGCAGCGCAGCGCGCCATCTCGTCGCCACTGCTCGAAGAGGCATCGATCGAAGGCGCCAAGGGCGTGCTGATCAACGTCACCGGCGGCCCCGACATGACGCTCTTCGAAGTGCACGAAGCGGCGTCGATCATTCAGGAAGCGGCGGACGAAGAGGCGAACATCATCTTCGGCACGGTCATCGACCCGCGGATGGGCGACGACGTGAAGGTGACGGTCATCGCCACCGGCTTCGACTCCGCGACCAAGGGCTTTCTCAACACGCGGGGCGAACAGCTCGCCACGCCCGCGCCCACGCGCGCCGGTGTGCCGATGCGTCCCGCCGCGAGCGCGACGCAGATCGCGGCGCAGCACGAGGAGCCGGTCGCGCCGCCGCAGATCGGCGCTGAAGGTGAGATTTACGATCCGCCGTTCTTCCGCAAAGGCATGTCGCGGCCGGACGGCAGCGGTGGTTTCGGTCCGATGGCCAACAGCGATTTCGGCACGGACCTCGACATTCCGACGGTGATACGAAACTTGAGCGACTAAGTCATACGTAAAGGGCGCGCCCCTCCTGCGCGTCCTCGGCGGGCTGGGGGAGAGGGACCCCAGTCCACTGCTCCACCCGGGGCACGGTTCTTCCGCCGTGCCCCACTTTTTGCCCAAAAAAAAGAAGCCCGGCGGATGCCGGGCTTCGATCGTTGGAGGATGAAAACGAGGTTACGGCTTGACCGGGAACGCGCCAACGCGCTCCACTTTGTAGTTCAGGTAGCCCTTGCGAACGCCCTGGACGAGATAGTCGAACTCGAGATCGCCGGAGTCTTTGGCGGCCGACTTGATCACGATCTTGTCCGGTGACTTCGACGCGACGTAGAGCTGTCCCCAACCGCCGACCGGCGTGAGCTGCACGGTCATGCGCTCGGTCTCGGTGAGGTTCGCGAAGTAGTCGGGAAGGGTGATCACGACCTCGCCGTTGACGGTTTTCGCGCTGCCGCGGAAGTAGGTTCCGGCCTCGGGACCTTCCAGCGCGGTGTAGTAGAGCGCTTTCTTGGAATCGGTCGGGTCGACGACGGCGAAGTTCTTCGTACCGCTGACGGTGAAGTCGCCGGGGACGGTGATCGCGCCACCCGAAGCGATCGTCATCCGCGCGACTGAATTCGTCCCGAGGATCAGCGGTGCGGAGTTCGTCGTGCCGACGATGAGACCGTTGCCGGTTCCGGAGTTGAACTCGTTCCAGCCGCCGAGAGTCTGCCCGAAGCGCGTGATCGTGCGCGCAGAGGCATGAGAGAACAGTGAGAGCTGCGCGGTGTCGCTGTTGGTGCGGAACACCGCTGCCGCGCCGGTGGTCGCGCTGGTGTTCTGCACATTCGCGACCGTGTTGACGTCAGTGCTCTCAAAGACATGCAGTTTCTGGCTGGGCGACGCGGTGCCGACACCGACTTTGCCGTCCGCGGCGATGTCGATCGAGCTCGTCGGCGCGCCCGGACGGATGCGCAGGGAGAGCTTCGAGCCGCCGGTCACGTCGCGGATGAAGAAGTTCGCTTCGTTCGCGCCGATGTCCCAGGTCTGGGCCGTGAAGCCGCCGCTGTTGTTCTGCTCGAGGCGGATGGCCGGCGTGTTGCTGGTGTTCACGTGCAGGTCGAGGACCGGCGTCGAGGTACGGAAGCCGACGCGGCCGGTGCTGTCGACGAAGATCGAGTTCGTGGACGCGCCCGCGGTGACGGTGAACGGAACCTTCGAGCCGGTGATGTCCTCGATCGAGAACTTGCTCGAACCGCCGCTGGCGGAGTCGTTCGCGGTCAGCTGCCAGTCGTTGGCAGGGAAGCCCGCCGAGGTCGACGTGTCGTCGAACTTGATGCGGGTGTTGTTCTCTTTGAGGCGGATCGTGTCGAAGCCGAACGACTCGTTGTTCACGCAGTCGAGGCCGACGCACGCGCTGCCCTGAACGATGAGGTCATCGGGAATGACCTGGTCGTCGGTCGTCGCCTTGAACTTGGCGTCGCTGCCGGCGCGGAGGCCGCCCGCGGTGTTCGTCGCCGGCGTGCGCTGCGATTCGTTCCCACCCGTGACGAAGGAGCCGTCCTTCACGGAGAAGACGCCCGACTGAACGAGACCGTCTCCCACGCCCGCGTCCTTCAGGATCTGCGTGGCTGCTCCGTCGTCGCCGCGCTCACGCGCGTCGGCGAGCGCCTTCTTCACGTCGGCCGAAAGGCGCGGCGTGTAGCGGAGCTCGAACGTGTAGGTGCCGTCGACCGCGAGGTTCGCGGGGATGTCCTTCAGGCTGAACGACGGGGCCAGACCGCGGCCGAAGTCCTTGGTGAAGTACGCGCCGGAGGGGCCGGATACGACGAGAGTGACACCGTCGTACTCGGATGCTGCCTGCCACGAGACACCGGCCGAAGAGATGTTGGCCTTCGGTGCGGCGAGAGCGATACCGGGGATGAGTATTACGACGATAAGGACACTGAAGAGAGTCTTAGTAAATCGAGACATGAAATCGTTTCCCCCTTTCGATGGCATGAGCGGAAATGCGGAGCATACGGCTACACCGGGCCTGCTTGCTGATGTGCCGCGTGTTTTGTTGGACGTCAGGAAATATAGGTCAAGATGAGCTGACGCGCTATTGAAATATGGAAACACGCGAGGATGGCTCTGTGCAAAATCGATCGATACGGTGGGGGAAACGGCTGTTTCGCCGCATTTTCCCACGCGTGGTAGATCCGCTCCTCGATGCTCCTCCGGCGTTGCTCCCCGAAGACGCCGCGACCGAGTCTCGATATCAGTCGCTGATCGACCGGAACGACCCGTTTCGCGAGGCGCGCTTCCGCGAGGGGACGATCTGGCGTAGCGTCCTCAGCCATTTCGTCCCCCCTCCCGCCCGCGTCCTCGACCTTGGCGCAGGCGACGGCGCGATCGAGCTCGCCCTGAACAACGGGCGCTATCGCACCACCAGCGTCGATCGCGAATGGAACACCGTCGCGCCACAACTCGGTGTCCACCGTGTGATCGCCGACGCGACCGCGCTCCCGTTTCGGCAGGCGACGTTCGACGCGGTGATCTGCCTCGAGACGATCGAGCACTTCACCGACGCGCGCGCCTCGGGCGCGGAAGGCTCGCGGGTGCTGCGCGACGGCGGACGGGTCGTCCTCATCACCCCGTCGCGGCTCGCCTGGATCTTCCGCCGCGATCCGCACTTCGGCATCCGCTTTCTATTGATGTTGCCCTCTGCGATGCAGCGCCGCATCGCCGCGCGCCGCGGCTTCGATCAGCCCCATCACTTCGTCGATCGCATCTACACCAGCGCCGCGTCGATCGCGAAGCTCTTCCCGCGCTGCCGTATCGAGCACACCATGACCCGCTCGCGGTTGCCGAAGAGGTGGTTCTGGGATGCGTTGGTGTTGCGGAAGGCGGGTTAGAGAACTACTCCCACTCGATCGTGCTCGGCGGCTTGCTCGAGACGTCGTACACGACGCGATTCACGCCGCGCACTTCGTTCACCACGCGCCGCGCGATCCGATCGAGGACGTCGTGCGGCATGCGATACCAGTCGGCGGTCATGAAGTCGGTCGTCGACACCGCGCGCACCGCGAGGACGTTCTCGTACGTCCGCTCGTCGCCCATCACGCCGACGCTGCGCACCGGGAGCAGCACGGCGAACGCCTGCGCGATCTCGCGATAGAGGCCGGCGCGGCGGATCTCGTCGATCACGATCTCGTCGGCGTTCTGCAGGATCTCCACGCGATCGGCATTCACCTCACCGAGGATGCGGACCGCGAGGCCGGGTCCGGGGAAGGGATGGCGCCAGACGAACTCCTCTTCCAGTCCGAGCTCGATGCCGAGCTGTCGCACCTCATCCTTGAATAGCTCGCGTACCGGCTCGATCAGTTTCAGGCCCATCTTCTCCGGCAGGCCGCCGACGTTGTGATGCGTCTTGATCACCGCCGACGGTCCCTTGATCGACACCGATTCGATGACGTCGGGGTAGAGCGTCCCCTGCACCAGGAACTCGACGTCGGGCAGCTTCTTCGCCTCTTCCTCGAACACGGCGATGAACTCGTTGCCGATGCGCTTCCGCTTCGTCTCCGGATCCTCGATGCCAGCGAGCTTCTCGTAGAAGCGCTGCCGCGCGTCGATGGCGATGAAGTGCAGGCCCAGGCGGTCGGAGAGCCGCGACGCGACCTGCACCGCTTCGTTCTTGCGCAGCACGCCGTTGTCGACGAAGACGGCGGTGAGCTGATCGCCGATCGCTTCGGCCACGAGCAGCGCGGCGACGGTCGAGTCGACGCCGCCGCTCACCGCGGCGATGGCTTTGCGATCGCCGACCTGCTGGCGAATCTCTTCGACTTTGCGCCGCCGGTAGTCGCCGAGGTCCCACGACGGTTTGCAGCCGACGATGTCGAAGAGGAAGTTCCGGATGATTTGCGTCCCCGCCTCGCTGTGCGTGACCTCGGGATGAAACAGGATGCCGAAGCACTGCCGCTGTTCGCTCTCGAAACCGGCGATCGGCGCGCTGGGGCTGGAGGCGACGACGCGGAACCCGGGAGGGGCGGCGACGATGCGGTCGCCGTGACTGGCCCAGACGTGCTGATGTTTCGGCGTGTTGGCGAAGAGCCTCGAGCCGGCGGTGACGTCGATCTCCGCGCGGCCGTACTCGCGCTCCGCCGCTGCTTCCACTTTCCCGTCGAGGAGGTAGGTGGTGAGCTGCATGCCGTAGCAGATGGCGAGGATCGGAATGCGGAGGTCGAAGATCTCGCGCGAGCAGATCGGAGCGGAATCGGCGTAAACCGACTGCGGGCCGCCGGAGAGGATGATCGCGCGCGGTGCGAGCTCGCGGATCTTGGCCACCGGAAAGTCGAAGGGGTGAACGACGGAGTAGACGCGGTTCTCGCGGACGCGGCGGGCGATGAGTTGCGTGTACTGCGAGCCGAAATCGAGGACGAGGACGGTCTGGTCAGGATTCATTCCGGCCGAAGTCTACCAGCCGTCATCAGGCGCTGATCCTGAAGGAGCCTTGGGCGACAAACGCTGCCGGCCGTGCCGGCAAAGGCGACGGCCGCCGGGCTCGCAATCCGGCGGCCGTCGCGAGGTAGGAATTGCGGCGGTTCTTACTGAACCACCACGGCGTCGCGCGAGGCAGGCTGGAAGCCGCTCGCAGAGACACAGCCGAGAACGTAGGAGCCTTCCGGCGACTTGCCGTCGGCGGACTTGTGGATGGAGAGGTCGGCCAGGCTGAGCCAATCCTTTCCTTCGGCGCAGAAGTTTCCGCGGCCTTCGATCTTGCCGGCCGGGTAGAAGCCACGGTTGGTCATCGTGCCCTTCAGGTTCAGGCCGTAGACGTTGGTGCTGAAGTCGACGTTGCGGATGGCGTTCGGGGAGCTGAAGAGGATGTAGTTCGGGGCGTCGGTCGAGCGCGCGGCGACCTTGGAGGCGCCGAACGCGGTGGCGTCGGTGGCGCTGGACGAATTCATGGGGGTCGAGGCACAGGCGGCGGTGAGCATCAGGGCGAGGGCAGCAGCGATTTTCTTCATGGCGAACATTTCTCCTTTATGTTTACAAGTTCTTTACTGTTTGGAGTTAACCGGCGCGCCGACGTCACATTTGCATGCCTTGGGTCGCAGCTCCCTTGGCGAAGGAGGTGACGCCGGCGCGCGTCGTAATACCGTTGTTCGTTACGTCCTTCGACGCATTGATTCGTAAAAGGTTGGGGAAGGTTGCGTAGGTGGGTGGGCTGTTTGCGGAACGTTCACGTTGTTAACAAAAACGCCGGCGGGGGCCGGCGTTTTTCACGTGAAGCTGAGAGCTTGTCCTACAGCAGATTGCGCAACTCTTTGCCCGGCTTGAAGCGGATCGTGTTTCCGGGCGGGATCTTCACTTCCACACCCGTTTTCGGATTCCGTCCGATCCCCTTCTTGCGCTGTTTGACCTGAAAGACGCCGAATCCACGGAGCTCGATGCGCTGCCCGCGCGCGAGCGCATTGCGCAGACCTTCGATCACCGTGTCGACGGCCTGCGCCGCTTTGACGCGCGAAATTTCCGACATCTCCGCAACCTTGTTGACGATGTCCGCCTTGATCATGGCACCTCCGGATGGCCCGATTATATCTCCTTCAGATGGAACGACATCGCATCGATCACTGGCTCAAGCACGTTTGCCTTTTCAAACACCGCGCCGACGCCACTGAAGCGTGCCGGGGCGGGAAGGTGAAGATCAACGGCCTGCGCGTGAAACCGGCGACCCCGGTGAAGGAAGGCGACGTCGTCGAGTTCCTCCTCGGGACGCACTTCCGCCGCGTCGTCGTTGCCGCACTTCCGGAGAAGCAGGCGGCGAAGGACCTGGCGCGCACGATGTACATCGACGAGACGCCGAAACAGGACGTGGAGAAGATCACCACCGTCATCCGCGAGCGCGGCGCCGGACGTCCGACGAAGAAGGAACGCCGCGACATCGAAAAGCTGCGCAGCTGACTACTGGAGATAGCCGAGCGCTTTCAGACGCTCACGCAACTCCGGTGGCAACGGCGGCGTCACGTCTCCATTGCGCGTGGCGAGCGGACGGTTCACGGTGCGATACCACGTCTCGAACGTGCCATACAGGTCGATGTAAGCGCGGCGTACGTTCGCTGCCTTCGACCCGGAGAGATCTTTCTTCTCACCCGGATCGGCCTGAAGATCGTACAGCTCGATCTTCGGACGGGTGATGCGAATGATCATCTTCCACGGTCCTTTTCGAACCGACGCCGTCGCGTCGAATCCGCACCCCGGTTTTTCGACGATCACCGTCTCGCGCGGCGGAGGTGTGCGCCTCGTGAAGTAGAGCAGCAGCGACCTGCCCGAGTAGGCGGACTCCGGGTAACTGATGCCGGTCAGGCTGAGGATGGTCGGAAGGACGTCGACCAGCGAGACGACGGACGGCACTCGCCGGCCGATGCTCGAGGGGTAATTCGGATCGCGGATGATCAACGGAACGCGGAGACTCTCCTCGTAAAAGCGCGCGCCGTGAAAGAGGCCGCCGTGCTCGCCGAACTCCTCGCCGTGATCGGAAGTGATGATCACCAGCGCGTCGCGGTATCGCTTGTCCTCGTCGAGATAACGCAGGAGCCGGCCGACCTCGGTGTCGAGCTCCCGAATCTCACTGTCGTAGAGCTCCACCATCTCCGGGACGGTGGACATGTTTTTCACGACATAACACGGGTCGACTTTGTCCGGATGGTAGGCCGGGATGCCCGTCGCGAAGCTGTACGAGTCGAGGTACTTCCTCGTTGGAACCTTGCCGAAATAGTCGCGCGTCGGGATGTACGGGTGGTGAGGATCGAGGACGTGCAGGAAGATGAAGGCGGGCTTGCGGGCGGCCCTGAGGAATTCGATCGTCTTGTCCACACCCTGCGCGACATTCGCCTCGACATACTTCGTGCTTCCGTAGTCGACATACGTGTCGAAGCCGGCCTGTGCGTTGGCCGCCGCTGGTGCCAGTTGGGCCGTGTTGTAGAACGCCGCGGTCGTGTACTTCCAGGACCGCAGGACCGTGGCGAGAGTGGGGTGGCCGTCCTTCAGCGGTGAGCCTCCGCCGAGGTTCGTGGTCAGCTCTGACGAATAGCGGCCGGTCAGGAGCGAAAGGATCGACGGACGTGTCCACGATGCGGATGGATACGCCTGCTCGAAGACCGTCGCCCGGCGTGAGAAGGCGAGGATGTTCGGACTGGTCGCCCGGCCGTAGCCGTAGGTCTGAAGATGATCCGGCCGCAGCGAGTCCATGAGAATGATCACGACGGAACGTTGCGCCTGTGCTGTTGCTTGAGTGGCGGCGGCGACGGCGAAAAACAGCGTGGCAAGCAGAGTTGCGATTCGTTTGGGCATCACGTCAATTCTGCAACAGTTGACGCCAGCCGACGATGACCTGCAGCGGCGCTGTCGCGCTCGACACTTCGCGTGACATCACGAGCAGACGTCCGTCGGGCGCCACTTCGACGCTCTCGATGTCGTGCTTCGCGCTGTACAGATGCGCCGGCGCCGCGACCTCGATCGAATCGCCCGCCGTCTTCACCTGCGCCGCGAAGAGCTCGGTGTTGGCAAAGAAGTAGAGCTCGCGGCGGCCGGTGATCATCTCGTACAGCACCGCGCCGAGGGCGAAGACGTCGGTGGGCGCGCGTCGGCCGGCTTCCCTTCGAGCTGTTCCGGCGCCATGTAGGGGAGTGTGCCGAGGCCGCGCTCGAACCGCTCCCGCGCCATCGTCGTGTTGTTCGCGCGCTCCGGAAGGATCTTCAACGCGACCGTGCGATCGAGCCGCGTGTCCCGCGCGCGATAAACCTCGCCCATCCCGCCCGCACCGAGCAGGGCGACAACTTCGTAGGGAGCCGAGGCGGGTGCCGGCCGGCAATGTCACGATGTTCGCAGTTTACCCGGACAGCGGACAGCAGACAGCGGACAGCACGTGCGGGGCTCCTGCTGTCCGCTGTCCGCTGTCCGTTGTCCGATCAGGCGTTCACAAACCGCCGCATATCCACGTTCAACAACAGCCCGATGGCCATGAAGAACATCATCGTCGACGAGCCGCCGTACGAGATCAGCGGGAGCGGGATGCCGGTCGTCGGCAGGACGCCGATCTGCATCGACACGTTGATCAGCACGTGAAAGATGAAGAAGGCGATGAGGCAGATGGCTAGGAACGTCCCGCCGCGGTCGCGCGCGTTCTTGGCGAACGTCAGCGCCTGCACGATCAGAAACAGATAGAGCGCGAGCACGATGCTGACGCCGATGAAGCCCCACTCCTCGCCGAGGACGGCGAAGATGAAGTCGGTGTGCCGCGCGGGGAGGAAGGCGAGCTTCGCCTGCGTCCCCTGCTTGAATCCCTTGCCATGGATGCCCCCGGAGCCGATGGCGATCTTCGCCTGCGTGACCTGATACCCCGACCCCAGCGGATCGCGCTCCGGGTTGAGGAAGATCATCACGCGCTCGCGCTGATACGGCTTGAGAATCTTGAAGTAGCCGATCGGCACGATGATCAACACCGCGAGGATCATCGTCGCCCAGACGCGCCAGCGGATGCCGCCGAAGAACATCGCCACGCCGATCAGCGGCGCGAACGACGCCGCGGTGCCGAAGTCGGGCTGCACGAAGATGAGACCGACCGGCAGCGCGATGATGCCCATGGCCACGATGAACGAGCGGAGATTGAGATAGGCGCGGTCGTTCGAGTCGAAGAAGCGCGCCAGCATCAGCGCGGTGAAGACCTTCATGAACTCCGCCGGCTGGAACTGAAACGACCCGATGTGGATCCACGACTTCACGTGCGCCGTGACCCGTCCCCACAACAATAGATAGAGGAGCATCACGTTGCCGATGCCGTAGAGGATCGGCGCGATGTCGAAGAAGACGTGGTAGTCGATGAAGGTGAAGACCGTCATCAGGCCGATGCCGATCCCGATCCAGATCAACTGGCGATGAAAGAGGCTCAGGTTCGGGTCGGTGAAGTACGTCGCGCTGTAGAGCAGCAGGCATCCGACCGCGGCGATGACCAGCGCGGTGCCGAGGAAGTTCAGGTCGACGGTCGGAAACGCGCGGTCGCGCATCACTCGCGACATCAGTGTCCGATCTCCGAGCCTTCAGGCTGCGCGGGTGCCTTCTGCACCTGACCCGGCTGCGGCGCTTCGCCTTCCTTGATCGCCTGCAGCGTCTCCGGGTTGGAGAGATCGAGCCGCGCACCCTCGAGCTGCTTCTGGAAGCGCGATTCGTACAGCAGCTTTGCCAGCGGCGCCGAGTCGGTGCCGCCGTGCGCGCCCGCGTGCTCGACGAAGACCACGACCACCATCTGCGGATTGTCGGCCGGCGCATACGACGCGAACCAGGCGTGGTCGCGGCTGAGGAACGGCATGCCCGCCGTGCTGAACCATCCGGACTGGGCGATGACCTGCACCGTGCCGGTCTTGCCCGCGATGTTCAGGCCTGCCACGCGCGCGTTCGAGCCGGTGCCCCCTTCTTCATTGACCACTTTCCAGAGGCCGTCATGCACGTGCTGCATGACCTCGGGGCGCAGCTTCAGCCGCTGCAGCGCCTGCGTCGCGACCTTGTAGCGCTGCACGCTGGCGTCGGGATTCGAATGCTCGATGAAGCGGACGACGTGCGGACGATAGAGCGTCCCGCCGTTCGCGATCGTCGCCATCATCGACGCCACCTGCAGCGGCGTCACGATCAGCGGACCCTGTCCGATGGCGACGGAGATCGTCTCCGACGGATACCACTTGCGATGCTGTTTCGTCGCCGCCCACTGCGTCGACGGGACGATGCCGGCCTTCTCGCCGTCGAGATCGATCTGCGTGATGGCGCCGAATCCGAGGTCGTGCGCCCACTTCGAGATCTTGTCCACGCCGAGGCGTGCGCCGGTGTTGTAGAAGTAGATGTCGCACGAGACCTTGAGCGCCTTCTCCACCGCGGTCTCGCCATGTCCCTGCTTGCGCCAGCAGCGGAAGCGCCGGCCGAAGAAGACGCCGCTGCCGCCGCAGTCGAACGAGGTGCCCGGTCCCACAGCACCCTCCGCCAGACCGGCGACCGCCATCACCGCCTTGAACACCGAGCCGGGCGAGTAGAGGCCCTGGATCGATCGATTGAGCTCGATCTTGAACGGATTCGACGTGATGTTCTTGTAGACCTGTGGCGTGAAGCGCTTCGAGTAGACGTTCGGATTGAACGCGGGCGAGGAGACCATGGCCAGCACTTCGCCGTTGCGCGGATCGAGCGCCACGGCCGATCCGACGAACTCGTTCTCGATGAAGTACTGCTCGGCGCGGCGCTGCATCTCGAAGTCGAGCGTGAGGTAGACGTTGTCGCCGGCCACCGCTTCCTTGCGCGCCTGCTTGTACTCCTCGAGGCGGCGGCCGTGGCTGTCGTACTCCCAGTACTGCGCGCCGTCCTTGCCGCGCAGCCACTTGTCGTACATCAGCTCCACGCCGCGTTTGCCGATGAGGTCGCCCTGCTTGAGGTCCTTGTGCGCGGTGAGGTCTTTCTCGCCCACCTCGCCGATGAACCCGAGGACGTGGGCCGACATCGTGCCGTAGGGATAGTTGCGGCGTTGCACCGGGTTGACCGTGAGCTCCGGGAACGTCAGGTTGTGCGCCTGGATCGATGCCACCTGCGGCATCGACAGATCCTCGGCCACCTCGAACGGATGCGTCGCCGGAAGTACTTTTCCTTTTTCGAGGCGCGCCTCGATCTCTTGCGGCGGCACCTCGAGGATCTGGGCGAGGAACGCGATCAGCTTCGGCCGGTGCGCCGCATCGGCCTTCACCAGCGGCGCCATGATGATGCGGTCGAGCGTCACCGAGTAGGCGGGTTGATTGTCCGCGAGGATCTTGCCGTAGCGGTCCATGATCAGGCCGCGCTTCGCCGGCGAGACGATCTCGCGCAGCGCATTCGATTCGGAGAGGCCGCGGTATTTCTCCGCCTGCACCCCCTGCACGAACCAGAACGAGCCGGCGAGGAAGACGAAGATGCCGAGAACGCCCCACATCACGGCGTTGATGCGGAAGTTGATGAATTTCTGATCGTCGCGGTAGACGCGCATATTGTGATTACCGGTTGCCGGTTACGGCAACTCCTCACCATCCGCCGATCGGTCTTCGAGTCGCGTCGATCGGTTCCTCACGCAGGAACAGTGTCAACAACTGATAAACCAGCATTCCGAAGAGCAGCGTGAAGATCGTTTTGACGAGCAGGCCCTGCTCGAACATCTCGATCTTCTGCTTCACGAGGATGTTCACGAGGATGTAGATCACCAGCTCGTTCACGATCACCGCGCCGGCCAGGCAGGCGCCGAAGGCGAGCGTGCCGCGCAGCACGAGCCGCGCGTTGATGTACGCGATGGTGTAGGCGCAGACGGTGAGCGAGAAAGCGTGCAGGCCGAACATCGCGCCGGAGAAGGCGTCCTGCACCAGCCCCGCGGCGACGCCGGCGATGATCGCGCCGAAGACGTTCCCGCCCATCGAGTAATAGATGACCAGGATGACGTACGGATTGAAGAAGGCGAGCGCGTTGGGGAAAAAGCTATCGAGCAGTGAATGGAGCGTGAGCGCGATCAGCAGGCCGATGATGAACCGGAGCCATCTCAAGGGGAGTACCTCACCACGGGCGCGGGGACTTTTCGGGTATGGATCACGATCACTTCTTCGATCGAGCCGAAGTCGACGGCCGGCTTCACCACGATGCTCTTGAAGAGGTCGGCCCCCTTCTCCGCTTTCACCACCGTCCCGACCGGGATGCCTTTCGGATAGATGCCGTCGATGCCGGCGGTGAGCACGGCATCGCCCGGCACGACGTCGGAGAGCGACGGGACGTCGTACATCTGCGCCGCGCTGCCGCCGTCGCCGCGGACCACGCCCTGGCGGCGCGTCCGGTCGACGAGCGCGCCGACCGCGCAGTTGCCGTCGGTCATCAGCTGCACCTTCGCCATGTCCTTCGTCGTCAGCACGACCCGTCCGAGCAGTCCGCTCGCGTTGACCACGGCGTCATTCACCTCGATGCCGGCGTCGGAGCCACGGTCGATGACGATCGATTTGAAGCGGCCGGAGGTGTCGAGCATGATCGCCGTGGCCAGCGTGGTCGGCATGTCGACCTGCTCGGAGTAGCCGAGGAGCGTGCGCAGGCGGCGGACGTCGGACTCGGACTGGGAGAGCTTCAGGTTCTTCGTCGTCAGGTCGGCGACTTTGCGCCGCAGATCCATGTTCTCGTTCACCGCGCGGCGCATGTCGAGATAGCCGTGGTACATGTCGGACGTCGAGCGTCCCAGCCAGTTCACGGTCTTCGGAACGGGAGAGAAGATCGTCATCACCGTGCGCTCGAACATCGTGCGCGTCTCGTTGCCGTACCGGGTCTGGCTACTGCGGCTCATCACGAGGAAAAGCAGCGCCAGTACGACGAAGAAGAGGAGCGTCGGCCGACTGCGGATTACGTCTTCCATGTTTCCGTGAGGGACTGAGCAGGTTCGTTGCCAGAACCGGTGCTGGGTACTGAGTGCTGGGTGCTGGGTTTCTCAGCACTCAGCACCCAGCACTGAGCACGGTGTTATTCGATGGAAATCTTCCGCAGCAAATTGAAATCCGTCAGCATCTGTCCCGTTCCGAGCGCGACGCATGCCAGCGGATCCTCGGCCAGCGTCACCGGCAGGCCGGTCTCTTCGCGCAGGCGCTTGTCGAGGTTCTTCAGCATCGAGCCGCCGCCGGCGATGATGATGCCCTTGTCCATGATGTCGGCGGAGAGCTCGGGGGGCGTCCGCTCGAGCGCCACGCGCACAGCCTCGACGATCGTGGCCACGGTCTCGGAGAGTGCTTCACGGATTTCCTCGTCGCTGACGACGAGCGTCTTGGGAACGCCTTCCACGAGGTCGCGTCCCTTGATCTCCATCGTCATCTCCTCGTCCAGCGGGAAGGCCGAGCCGATCTCCATCTTGATCTGCTCCGCCGTGCGCTCGCCGATGAGGAGGTTGTACTTCCGTTTGATGTACTGAATGATCGCGTCGTCCATCTCGTTGCCGGCGACGCGCACCGAGCGCGAGTAGACGATGCCGGCGAGCGAGATCACGGCGACGTCGGTCGTCCCTCCGCCGATGTCGACGATCATGTTGCCGGTCGGGTCCGTGATCGGCAGTCCCGCCCCGATCGCCGCGGCCATCGCCTGCTCGATCAGGTAGACCTCGGTGGCCCCGGCGCGCAACGCGGAGTCGCGCACCGCGCGCTTTTCGACCTGCGTGATCTCGGACGGGACGGAGATGACGATGCGCGGCTTCACGAAGTGCTTGCGGCCGTGCGCCTTCTTGATGAAGTAGCTGATCATCTTCTCCGTCACTTCGAAGTCGGCGATGACGCCGTCCTTCATCGGACGAATGGCGACGATGTTGCCCGGCGTGCGGCCGAGCATTTCCTTCGCTTCCTTGCCCACCGCCTCGACGTTGTTGTTGATCTTGTTGACGGCTACGATCGAGGGCTCGCGGACGACGATGCCCTTGTTTTTCGCGTAGACCAGAGTGTTGGCTGTCCCGAGATCGATCGCCAGATCGTTCGAGAACATCGATAGGAGTGATTTGAACGCCATTGCGTTGAGCGAATCCTTTGCCTGGTAGTTGAGGAGCCTGAGCTTGCCGCGGTGCAAAAGACTTGCCCCGGGTATTTGGGTGTAGGACAGGCGCCTCGCCTGTCCCGGTACTGCGGAGACTACTCCTCGCTGACGATGACTGTTTGAGATTTTACGTTTGGATTGCCTGCGGGATCGACCGCTTTGACGATGATGTCGTTGCGGCCGATCTTGCCGAGGAAGATGAGCTTCTTGAAGTGGCCGTTCGATTCGACCTCGACCTCTTCATTGTTGATGAACACGGTCGCGCCGGGCTCGGTCGTGCCTTCGATGATGTAGTTCGCTCCGCCGACGCCGAACGGCGCTTTCATGTTCAGGTCGGGCGGAGTCGTGTCACCGCCACTCGCGTTCGTCGGTCCCTTGCCGCCGCCGCTCACGCGGAACCGGCGGAACTGAGAGTACGGTCCGGCATCGCCGTCCGCTCCGAGCGAGGCCACGCGCCAGTAGAACGTCCCCTCGGACGTCACGCGCGCGCCCGCCGTCGTTTTCGGCCGCTTCGCATTGATCTCCAGCGTCGAGAAAAGGCGCGAGCGGGAGACCTCGAGCTGATAGCCGGTCGCTCCCGGCACCGTGTCCCAGTTGAAGTCGACGCGTGATTCCGCGCTCATCTGGAAGACCTGGTTGTCGGCCGGGCCGATGAGCCCCGGCGGCGCGATCAGCTTCTTCACCGCCGACAGCGATCCGGCCTGCGTCGCCGTCACCTTCTCGCCGCCCGCGAGCTTCACCGGCTCTCCGCCGGCGGTCGACGTCACCGCGGCGCTTCCCTTCATCGCCACGACGCTCGTCGCGTTGTTCTGCTTGTCGACGCCGACCTGCGTCGTCGACGCGGAGTCGATGATGACCTGGCTGCCCGGCGTGCGCACCGTCGACGCGTCGTCGGTCGTCGCCACTTCCACGGGGCCGACCTTCAGCTCGACGCCGTTCGTCTTCTTCGACGTCGTCGGATTGATCTGCGCGTAGATCTCGAGCAGCGCCGCCGGTCCCATCGTGTAGACGGAGCCGTTGGTGAAGATCAACTCGGCCGAGCCGCCGTCGCTCGTCTTCACCCAGTCGCCGTTCATCAGCGCGGTGCGCAGGTCGGCCGCCTTCCAGTCGCTCGTCGACCCCTTCTGCACCTGCACGTCGCCTTCGATGGTCAGGAAGCGCGCGTCGTTTTCCCCTTCGCCGCCGCTGTGCGCCGAACGGCTTATGGTCTGCGATTCGACCGCGGCGCTTTGCGCTTCGACGTACTTGCCGCCACCGTAGAGCCCGTTCGCTTCCTCGAGCTTCTTCTGCGCGCGGTCGAATTCGTTGCGGTGGCTCTGCATCTCCTTCGACGAGGCGAGGTCGTTGAGTGCCTGCCGCGCGTCGGTGATGGCGGCCTCAGCCAGCGTTTTCGGGTTCCCTTTCTGCGTCGACCAGAACCAGTAGGAGCCGCCGGCGATCACCAGAAGGAGGACGACCAGCCCGATCTGCTTGAGGCGATCGATCGAGATCAGGTACCAGTCGATACTCTCGGTACCGGTGCTTTGTCTCTTTTTTTTGGCCATCCGCGCGCGCAAATCGTTATAGCACAATGGACAGCGGACAGCGGACGACGGACAGCAGGAGCGCGGCCCGGTTCTGCTGTCCGCTGTCTGCCGTCCGCTGTCCCGAATTGCATGTGGGTGGAAGTAACGAGTACACTGCCGCGTTTTTTCGAACGCCTCGAATCTCCTCGAAAGGTCGTTTTTCCATGCTCAAAGTAATGCGCGAAAGCTTCCACCATCTGAAGTGGATCCTTCTCGCCGTCGTCGCGGCATTCATCATCGGTTTCGTTTTCATCGACATGGGCCTCGGCGGCGCCGCCGGCGGTCGCCAGCAGCAGAATGACCGGGCCTACGCCGCGCGCGTGAACGGCTCGACCATCTCGTATCGCGACTACCAGCGCGCGCTGTACTTCACGACCGAGAACTACAAGCGGATGTACGGCGACCGTTTCGACGATCAGATGGCGCAGGCCATGGGGATTCCGAAGCAGGTGCTCGACACGCTCGTCGACCAGCGCCTGCTCCTGCAGGAGGCCGAGCGCCTCCACCTCGACGCGACGCAGGAAGAGGTCCGCCGCAAGATCCTGGCGATCCCGACGCTCAACCCCGACGGCAAGTTCGTCGGCAACGAGCTCTACACCCGGTTCGTGCAGCAGATCGGCTTCGACAACGCCGCCGACTTCGAGGACGACCTCGCGCGCCAGATCACGATCGACAAGATGGAATCGGCACTGACCGACTCCGTCGTCGTCTCGCCGAAGGCCGCCGAGGCCGAGTATCGCCGGCTGAGCGAGACCGCGAAGATCCGCTACGTCCTCTATCCGTCGGAGCGCGAGGCGGCGCTGATCCAGGTCACTCCCGCCGAGGCGCAGGCGTACTACGACGCGAACAAGTCGAAGTACATGCACGGCGAGCAGCGCGAGATGCGCTACCTCATCGCCGACTACCTCAAGATCCGCCAGAACATCCACCCGACCGATCAGCAGCTCCGCGAGCGCTATGAAGCGCACAAGGCGGAGTTCAAGCAGCCGAAGTCGGCGCACGCGCAGCACATCCTCATCAAGCTCGATCGGACCCCGACGCCGGAGCAGGATGCAGCGGCGAAGGCGAAGGCCGACGCGCTCGCGGCGCAGATCAAGGCCGGCGCCGATTTCGCCGCGCTGGCCAAGGCGAACCCGGGCGACCCCGGCTCCGCGGCCAAGGGCGGCGACCTCGGCTGGTTCAATCAGGGACAGATGGTCCCCGAGTTCGACCAGATGGTCTTCTCCGCTCCCATCAACGACATCAACGTCGTCCGCTCCCAGTTCGGCTACCACATCATCAAGGTGCTGGAGCGGAAGGACGAGAGCACCAAGTCGTTCGACGAGATGAAGATTCAGCTCATGAACGACCTGTCCGACGAGCTCACCAAGACGCAGGGCCGCGAAGCGATCGCCCGCGTGATGCAGCAGGTGCGCGACGCGAAGCCGAAGACGGCGGACGAGTTCTCGAAGTTCGCCACCGACGTCGTCGTCTCCAACGACACGAAGTTTTTCCAGAAGACCGAAGCGATCCCCGGCCTCGGATTCAACAACGTCCTCAGCCAGTGGCTTTTCCAGGCCAAGCCGAATGATGTCGGCGAGGTGATCGGCACCTCGCGCGGTCCCGCCATTCCGTTCCTCGCCGGCGTCCGCCCCGCGGGCACCAGCCCGATCGAGGACGTGCGCGAGAAGGTCACGGCCGACGCGCGCAATGACAAGGCGCTCGAACTGTCGAAGCAGAAGCTGCAGGCCGCGATGGCCGGCGCGCCGAGCGTCGACGCGATTGCCGCGAAGCTCGGACTCGCCGCCGCCGACACGACGGTTCGCCGCCAGGGCGGCGCGACCGGAATCAACGGCGACACCACGAAGCTGATGGATGCGGCGATGTCCGCGAACCCGGGCGAAGTGAAGGGCCCGGTCGTCGCCGGCACCGGCGCCATCGCCTTCCAGGTGCTGGAGCAGAAGAAGGTCACGCCGGCCGAAGCGGCGGAGAACCGCCAGGCGTACATCGACCAGCTCCGGCAGCAGGAAGCGCGCAGCCTGCGCCAGTCGCTGCTGCAGCGCCTGCGCAAGGGGTCGAAGATCGACGTGAACGACAAGCTCATCACCATCACGCCGCTCGAAGGCCAGACGGGCGCGTAACCGCAGTGCCGGAGATCAAACCGAAGTGGACCGAGCCGGCGATCCGCGTGCTGATGATGCCGCGGGACACGAACGCCCACGGCACGATCTTCGGTGGCGTGATCCTCTCCTACATCGACCAGGCCGGCGCGATCGAAGCGCGCCGCCAGGGCCTGCAGTTCATGGTCACCGTGTCGATGGACAAGGTGGTGTTCCACGAACCGGTCTTCGTCGGTGACCTGGTCAGCTTCTGGACCGAAACCCTCCGCATCGGCAACACCTCGATCACGACCAAGGTCGTGGTCGAGGTTCTCCGGAACGGTATTGAGCGCAAGACGGTGACGGAGGCGCAGGTGGTGTACGTGAATCTAAGCGAGGATCGCAAGCCGAAGCCAATCGGTTCTTGATCGGCTTCGGGTTACAGTCCCCCCGCTCTACCGAAAGTAGAGTTTCTGCCGTTTTCCGGGGTCGGGCCGCGAAGGTACATAGATCTCTTCTCGACGATGACGAGCGTCGGCAAGATGCTCGACCGAAAGACTTCGGAAGGCTATCGCATCGAGTGGAATGCGGCCACGGCAGGGCATTTTGCTACACAGTGCTTGCATGCGGCTAGAAACCAAAAACACGCTTATAGGCGGAACAGCGCTAGCCGGTGCCGTTACGCTGTTCATAGCGGGCAGTGCTTTCCAGCAATTTCTATTTTTCCCCGGCATATTCATTTGGATGTTGGTTTCGGGCGTGATTCAGCACATAGTAATTCGGTGTCCAGCTTGCGGCAAAAGTGCGACGGAGACCATGTTTGGCTGGAGCGTGCCATGGACCGGAAAGTCGTGTAGGTTTTGCGGAGACGAGG
>Ga0193696_1000124_pt1 | contig 32926 bp, 27 predicted proteins | sample L3m1metaG_FD_145074 | JGI IMG/M metagenome (GOLD analysis project Ga0193696, IMG submission 145074) | Soil microbial communities from a riparian zone of the East river system, Colorado, United States - L3m1 | ecosystem: Environmental > Terrestrial > Soil > Riparian zone | place: USA: East River... | reverse complement strand
CACGAGCAGGAGAGCCGCCGTCCGGCCGGCCCTCGCGTAGTTGAGCGCCTGCACGTCGTCGTAGATCGAGATCGAGACGGTCCGCGTCACTCCGGGAAGATTGCCGCCGACCATGAGGACGACACCGAACTCCCCCACCGTGTGCGCGAACGTCAGCACGGCGCCGGCGACGATCCCGGGTCGAGCCAGCGGCACGATGATGCGGGCAAACGTCCGCAGACGCGACGCGCCGAGACACCAAGCGGTTTCGATCAGCGTGCGATCGACCGCCGCAAACGCGGCGGCGAACGGCTGAACCGCAAACGGCAAACTGTAGAGCACGGACGCGACCAGCAGTCCGGTGAACGAAAAGACGATCGGGCTACCGGTCAGCGTCTCGAAGGCGCGGCCGATGGGACTTCGAGGTCCCATCATCACGAGGACGTAGTACCCGAGGACCGTCGGCGGCAACACCAGGGGCAGCGCGACGAACGCGTCGACGGCCCATCGTCCCCGCCGGTTCGACAGCGCCAGCCAGCTCGCGAGCGGCAGGCCGATCGCCAGCAGTACGAGCGTCGTCGCCGCAGCAAGCCGGAGGCTGAGCGCGACAGCCGACCAATCCATCGGGCTTAGAAGACCAATTTCAATACGAGTTGCGCCACGCGCGGGTCGAGCGCCGTGGTGATCGTCCCGAACGCGGCCGTTCCCTGGACGCCGTTTGGGGCGCCAAGGTTCGGCGTGTTCAACAGGTTGAAGACCTCCGCGCGGAGCTCGAGCGCGGTGCCGGCGTGAACGGGGACACGGCGGATGAGCGCGAGATCGACGCTGCGATACGACGGGCCGCGAACGGGATTGCGCGAGGCCGAACCGAGGGTGAACACCGGGGCCGTGGAGAATGCGGCGATGTTGAACCACTGACCGGGCGTGCGCTGGTCGGCGGGCAGCGTCGGGTCGCCCACCAGATTGGGCCGCTGCACGCCGAAGCCGAACGCGGAGTTGAAGTTCGTCGTCTGCGTGACGGGAATCGGCACGCCGGACTGCAGCGTGATCAGCGAGGTCACCGACCAGTCGCTGAAGATCGCGCCCCTCACGCCGGGCAGCTGGTGAGCACGGCCGGTGCCGAACGGCAGATCCCAGACCACGGACGAGACGAAGACGTGCGGGATATCGCCGGCCGAATAGTCACGCTCGCGCGAACGATCGAAACCGTCCGCGATCTGAGGATTCACGAGCGGTCCGGTGAGAATCGACGCGTCGAAGACCGTCGAGGCGTCGTCCATCAGCTTCGAACGCGTGTAAGCGATCGAGTAGGAGAGCCCGCGCGCCAGCCGCTGCCGGACACTCAGCTCGAGACCGTGATAGCGCGTGTTGCCGACGTTGTTGCGATACAGGCTCACGGTCGTGTACGCCGGGTACGGCTTGAGCAACTGTGACACGGGAATCGTCTGGTCGCCGAGCGATGACGACCGTGGAATGATACCGAAGTACGGGTTGGTCACCCGCGTGTTCAACGACGCGCCCTGGGCGAGCTGCGCGACCGACAACTGGTTCAGATTGCTGTCGGGGATGCCAATGTGTGTGATGTTGGATCCGACGTACGCGGCTTCGAACGTCGTATTCGGTGTCAGCTCACGCTGAACCGACACGTTCCATTGCTGCACGTAGCCGGATCCCAGCGTACCGTCGACCGCGAACACGCCCTGCCCGAGTCCGGCGGTCGGTGTCGGTGAGATCGGTGCCACGGTCGGGCCGTTCCGCAGCACGAATGCCGGATTGATCGTATCCAGTGCGCGCTGCGAGACGGTTTGCAGGAACGGGAATGTCGGCGTCGTGAACGGCGTGGTGATCCCCGCCATCTCGATCCAGATGACGCCGTAGCCGCTGCTGACAATCGCCTTGTCCGCGAGCCGGTAGACGACTCCCAGGCGCGGTCCGAAGTTGTCCTTCTTGAGGGGACGGACTGGCTTCGTGCCTGGATACTCGAGCTGCTGGGTCTGGAGATTGAACACCGCCGTCTGGCCGTTGAGCTCGGTCGACGGAAAATTCAGCGTGTAGCGCAACCCGGGATGGATCGTCAGCCGATCCGAGACCTTCCAGTCATCCTGGATGAAGTACTCCTGAATGCGCGCGCGCTCCTGAATCTGCTGCTGCTGCAGATCGATCGAGAACAGCTGGACCTGGCCAAGCAGGAAACTGGCCAGTGGCGTGCCGGTGTTGGCCGTGCCGGGCAGATCGCTGCCGACCGCGTTGAAGGTGAACGATCCGGTTGGCGACGGCGGCTGGATCACGTCCAGGCGCTCCCATCGCCAGTCGAGCCCCATTTTGATCGTGTGCCGGCCCTTCAACCACGTCAGCGAGTCGGCCACCTCCGACACGCTGGTGTGAAAGTTCGACGCCGTGTTCGCCGGCGACCCGAGCTGCTGATAGCCGCCGACCAGGAATGTTGGCAGCGTGTTCGGAAACCTGGCTGTCGACGGAATGCCGGGGATGCTCAAGGCGCCGCCCGCGCTCGTCGCCAGTTGCGCCGCGGTGCGCGCGACCGTGCGGCGCGTGTCGCCGACCCGGACTTCGTTCAACAGGTTCGACGAGAAAGTGTGCTGATAGTTCGACGCGAACGACCACGCCGTGGTGTCCTGCGGCCCCAGCGTTCCGGTCGTGACGCCGCTGCCTTCCGGAAGCGGCGTCACCGGCAGGAAGCCGTCGCGGAAGTACGAAAGTCGGCCGAAAAGCGAATCGCGGTTCGACGGCAGCTTGTGATCGAGACGCACGTCCCACTGATCCTGGTCGTCAACCTCGCTCGCCGTCCGGTTGTAGTTGTTCGCCGTTCCCGAGCCGAGCGGCAGCGGATAGCGCTGCAGCAGCGACAGTGCGACAGGATCCATGCGCGCCGATGGAATCGCATTGCCCGTAAACGGACTGCGCGTTGAACCCACAGTCGTGGCCGGATCGTAAATGACCGGAACCCGGCCAGCGATCGCTTCCGTGAAGACACCCTGCCGCTGCAGGACGGTCGGTACCGTGGAGACGACCGTCCGGCCAATCGACTGTCGCTGCCCCTGATAGTCCGCGAAGAAGAACGTGCGATCGGCCAGCACCGGGCCGCCGAGCGTCCCGCCGAACTGATTGCGTTTGTAGTCCGGCTTCACCGGGTTCGCGGACTGAAAGAAGTTACGCGCGTTCAGCGACTGGTTGCGAAAGAACTCGAAGCCGTTGCCGTGAAACGTGTTCGTGCCGCTCTTGGTCGTCAGGTTGATGACCCCGCCATTGAACCGGCCGAACTCGGCGGGCGGGCTGTTGCTCTCGATCTTGAACTCCTGGATCGCATCCATCACGGGGTAGAACGCGACCTGACCGGGCTCCGGTTGCAGCACCGAGATGCCATCGAAAAGATACTCGTTCGTCCGCGGCCGCCCGCCGTTGATGCGGGGAAACTGTGTATTCGGTGGCAGCGCCACGCCAGGCGCGAGCGTCGCCAGTCCGATGAACGTCCGGCCGTTGAGCGGCAGCTGCACGACCTGCTCGTGCTCGACGACGTTGCCGAGGCTCGCGGTGACGGTACGCAGCATCGGGGCATCGGCGGTGACGGTCATCTGCTCCCTGATGCTCCCAACGGCCAGATCGAAATCGATCCGCGCTTTTTGTCCCGTCGCCAGGTGAACCCCCCCGCGCCGCACCGCCCTGAATCCGGTCAACTCGACGTCGAGCCGATAGTCGCCTGGCGCAAGGCTGGGGACGGCGTAGACCCCTTGGGCGCTCGAGGTGACCACGCGCTGACGGTTGGTGTTGACGTCGGTAACGGTCACGGTCGCGCCGGGGACCGCGGCGCCCGCCTGATCCTTCACGACACCAAAAATATCGCCCGACGCGACCTCGGCGCGAGCGGGCCGCGCCAGGGCGGCGAGGCCGGCCGCGGCCAGGCACAGCGATAGCAGGTTCACACGAGCGGCGCGCATTCACCCTCCATCAAGACGTGAACACGCAGACTCTATCTCGTATACAACCAATATTCAAATCGGTTGTAATCATCTCAAACCGGCTACGCTGTGACTATCCTTTCGCGAGCATCACCTCGGTAGTGCTTGCGGATTCTACCTCTCGTGAACAATGAGCCGGCTCAAATCGCCCATAATATAGCGTGTTCTTATGCTGAACCGACTAACACAGCTGGTCGTCGGCGCTGCGCTGGTCCTCGCGGCCGCGCCGGTCTGTTTCGCGCAGGGCCTGACGATCGCGGCGGCCTCGGACCTGCAGTCGGCACTCCCCGCGATTGCCTCGCAGTTCGAGAAGGCGACCGGCCAGCCGATCCGTCTCACCTTCGGGTCCTCGGGCAACTTCTTCAACCAGATCCAGAACGGCGCGCCGTTCGATTTGTTCCTCTCCGCCGACATCGACTACCCAAGACGCCTGGAAGCGTCAGGCACCGCGGAACGCGGCAGCCTCTACCAGTACGCAGTCGGCCGCATCGTCCTGTGGACGCGATCGGATTCGGGGATCGACGTCACCCGCGGGCTCTCGGCGCTGGCGGACGGTCGCGTGCGCCGGATCGCGATCGCGAATCCCGAGCATGCGCCGTACGGGCGGGCGGCGGTTGCCGCCCTCCGGCACGAAGGCCTCTACGATCGCGTGCGCGGCAAGTTCGTGCTCGGCGAAAACATTTCGCAGGCCGCCCAGTTCGCCGATTCCGGCAGCGCTGATGTGGGGGTACTCGCGCTGGCATTGGCGCTATCGCCGGCGCTGAAGAAGTCCGGTACCTACTTCGAAATCCCCGAATCGTGGCATCCACCCCTCGAACAGGGCGCAGTCGTCGTCGCTTCGTCCAGTCAGAAACCCCTGGCACGGCAGTTCATCGAGTACCTCAAGCAGCCCGACATCGTCCGGATGCTGGCCGCGTCAGGATTTGCCGTCCCGCACGTCGCCCGCTGAGTCGCGCTCGCGATATGATTCCGGTCAGTGCTGAAGGTGTGTGTCTAGATGGCGCTCCTCACCGTACGCGCCGCCGCGGAGCGGATGGGCATCGGCTACTCGACCCTGAAGCAGTGGATTCATCAGGGAAAGGTCCGGACGACGCAGACCGCCGGCGGCCATCACCGCTTGTCCGAGGCCGAGGTCGATCGGCTGCTCACCAGGCAGAATCCCGACGCGGAGGTTCCGGCCCGCCGCGCGGACGGCCCGACCGGCCTGATCATCGCGCTCAGCGGCCGCAATCGTTTGCGGGGGTTTGTCGAGGAAGTGCGGATCGATGGCCTCCTCGGGCAAGTCCGTCTGCGGATCGGCGATCAGCGCCTGACCGCCGTCATCACCAGCGACGCGCTCGCCGAGCTGAAGCTCCGTCGCGGCGACTCGGCGATGGCGATCGTCAAGTCGACAGAAGTGATGATCGCGCGCGAAGCCGAGGCCGGGGCGGTCGCGACGCGCCGCCCCCGCCGGCCGCGGCGCTGACGATCACTGCCGGGCGCCGGACTCCTGCGCAGGTTCGGCCAGCAGGCGTTCGACGAGGTCGCGCACTTCCTGCTTCAACCTGACGTGCTCGGCGCCAGCGGCGGGACTGGCAAACCCCGCGTGCACGCTGCGGACGCGGCCGTCGCGGCCGAGGAAGATCGTGGTCGGATACGCACCGAAGTTGACGATCTGCGGCAGCGCCTCGGCAATCGTCTTCGACGTCGGCGATGGCTGCGTCGTCCCGGCGATGAGCATCGGATATTGCGCCGCGTAGCGCTTGATGAACGATTGCACGCGCGGCCGGGCGGCCTTCGGATCCGCATCATTCTCGAACATCAGCCCGACGATTTCGAGCCCGCGCCCGCGATAGTCCTTGTACAACTCGGTGAGAAAGGGCGCCTCGTCGTGGCAGTTGGGGCACCAGCTGCCGCCGATCGCAAGAATGATGACTTTGCCGCGGAACTGGGGATCGCCGTCCGACACAATTTTCCCTGTGAGATCGGGAAAGGCGAACCGAAACGGCGCGGTCGGATCCTTCACGTTGGTGTAGCGCGACGGATCCGGCGGTTCGGGAATGCCCTTGGCGCGGGCCTCGCTGCTGCGCACCACCACGTAGTGAGCCGTACCGTTCAGCGTTACGGCCATCGTGCCGTCGGCACCGAGCGTCCCTTCGAACAGGTTCGGGCGCTCGCCGGCAAAGTGGCTGAGCACCAGCTTGCCCTCCTGCCAGTGTCCCACCAGCGTTCCGGTGTCGCCATCGACGCGGAGAATCGTCCCTGAGAGCTCGGCACCCGACTGCCGCAGGAACACGCGCCACGTCCGCGTATCGCGCGGCGCCGTCACTTCCTCGGCGATCCGCCGCATCTCCCAGCTTCCGGCCAGCTGCGGCACGTTCGCCTCGCCAGGAGCGATGGCCTTGAAGCGGCGCATGCGAACGTCCTGCGGGCGCGCGCCGGCGCGATTGTTCCGGTAGGTCCCGACCAGTTCGCCGCCGTTGACCTTGAGCTCGAGCGTCGTGTTCAGGTGCTCGTACTCGAGCGTCAACACGTCGTCAGCCAGGCGCCCGGACGACGATCCAACCTTCCGGTCGCCCTCGAAGAAGGACCCTTCGATCTGGCTGCCCCGGCTCGCGATTTCGAATCGGAAAGGAATCTCAGTGCCGCTGGCCACGATGACGGCATCCCAGAGACCATCGACGGACGAGGCCGCATCGAGGAATCGTCCGGCAGGGAGCAGCAGGCAGGTCACAAGCAGCGCGGCCGTCAGGTTCTTCATCGCTGACTCCATTCATCAGAGCGGCAACGCGAATGCTCTCGCCCTTACTTTACTGCCAACCTGTCCGAGTTCCGGCTTCGTCGCGGGCGCAAGCTCCGGAAGAGGACCGCCAGGGCGACCGCCGCGCCGGAGATCGCCAGCGCCACAAACGAAATCAGGCGGGCCTCCGTCGCATCGTCAATCGCCTGCTGGACGCGCGCCTGCGAGTGGCTGACCGTTTCGGAGAGCTGCGCGGAGGTCGGGTCCTTTTCGGGAAACTGGACCTCGCCAGATTCCGTGACACACTGAAACGTCTTCTCCGAGCACGCGGAGGTGATGTCGATCGCCTCGCCCTTCAACCGGCCGCTGATGTGGAAGGCATAGCTGCCGGCGCGACTGGGCACGATCCAGGCGCGGTACATTCCCGGCTGCCGTTCCACCGGCAACAGCGGGAGCCTCAGGCGGCGGTCGCCGAATGAGACTTCGACAATCAGCGTGTTCGTTGAATCCGCGACGGGCGCACCGCTGCCGTCGGCCACACCGACATCGATCGAGTTTCTGGACCCTGCGAATGCCGATTCGTCGCCCCACCCGATGGTGAGTTGCATCGTGCCGACGCTTTGCTTGTCGATTGCCCGGATCGGGGCGGACAGTGCCAGCAACGCGGCAGAGAGGGAAACGGCCAGCCCGCCGCGGCGCGTCGATGTCATTCGGGTGTCGGGCGGCAGACTAACGCACCGCCTGACAGCCGTCAACTGTTGAGCTTTAGAGCATCAGGAAAACCGGGCCTGGAGCGATTTGGCCAGAAAGGCGTCGATCTCCTCTTCGCCGAGCTCGCCTTCGCCGGCCGACAGCAGTGCCTGGGCCGCCGCCTGGTAAATCTTGTAATCCTCGGGCGGCGCTTCGACGTAGATGGCGTGCAGTTCCAGCATCAGCGCGTCGCGTCCTCGGCGGGCTGCCGGAAGATCGATGGCGCCATCCGACAGATCCGACAACAGCGCGCGATATCGCTCGCGCAGCTGCCACAAACGGCTGGCGCAGGCGGCATGAACCTTCGCCGTGCCGTCGAGATCGAACGACAGGTGTACGAGCAGAGCCGCAAGCGCAAGGATGGCCAGCACGACGCTGATGATTTCGAACACGTGACCGCCGCGTCCCGAGAGCGCCGCGCCCGAGGCGGCTGCCACGCCGGCCATCAGCAGCGCTTCGGCGGCGCGGAGACCCCGGCTCCAGCGGGCACGCCAGCCGGCCATCTGCACGTGCGTCCTGTGGCGAACCACGACCTGACTGTATGTGAGACGAAGATGGTCGAGCAGGGTCAGTTCGAACATTCCGTCCCCTTTTCGGATGCGAGCGTGGCCACCGCTCGAGCGAGCGCCGCCGGCTGCACGGGTTTCGCCAGGTGCATCTGGAATCCGGCCGCGAGCGCCCGGTCGCGTTCGTCGTCGCGCGCGTGCGCGGTCACCGCAGCGGCCGGAATCCCGGACACCCGCTCCGACCCCATCGAACGGATCTCCCGAATCAGGTCGTATCCGTCCTGACCGGGCATCGCGATGTCCGCGAGCAGGAGGTCCACGTCGTCCGTCGCCAGCAGCTCGAGCGCCGTGCGAACCGACGCCGCCGAAAAGACCTTGGCGCCGCACAACTCGAGGGCCGCCGCCATCACTTCGCGCGCGTCGGGTTCGTCGTCGACGAGGAGCACGCGGATGCCGGTGAGCACCGGCAGCCGTTCCTCTGGCGCCGGACGGTCGGGCGCGGTGGATGCGCCCGGATGCGGGACGGTTCCGGCTGCGGCCGGCAGCACCACCGTGAAGGTCGCACCGCGATCCGCGCCTTCGCTGGCGGCCTGGATGGTGCCGCCCTGTGCTTCGACCAGCTGCCGCGCGATGAAGAGACCGAGTCCGAGCCCGCCGGCGCTTCGTGTCGTCGCGCTGTCTGCCTGCCGGAATCGTTCGAACACGTGTGGCACGAAGGCCGGCGGAATCCCGGCGCCGGTGTCCGCAATCTCCACCTGCACCGTGCCGTTCGACAGCTCGACGTCGACGGCAACGCGGCCGCCCGCCGGCGTGAACTTCACCGCGTTCGACAACAGGTTGAGAAACACCTGCTCGAGCCGCCGGGGATCGCCGACGACCGACACCGACGGCGTCGCGCCGACTCGGACTTCGACGCCTTTCGAGGTCGCGAGCGGCATCATCGCTTCGACCGCGCCGCGGATGTTGTCCCCAAGCTCCACGGTTTGCAGGTCGAACGAGGCGCGGCCGGCGACGATCCGCGAGACGTCGAGCAGTTCCTCGATCAACCGTCCCTGTCTGGTGGCGTTGTTGAAGATCGCGTCGATCGCCCTCGCGGTGCGATTGGCGTCCACCGCGCCGCTGCGCAGCATCGACGCCCAGCCGAGCATCGCGTTGAGAGGCGTGCGCAGCTCGTGTGAGATGGTCGAGAGAAAGTCGTCCTTCGAGCGGTTGGCCGCTTCCGCGTCGGCGCGCGCGCGCTCCGCCGCCTCGTACTGCCGCGCCCGATCCAGCGCCTGTGCGCAGTGCTGCGCGACCGACGTCAGCAACGCTCGGTACTCGTCGTCGAAGTTGACCGGTGCCGTGAAATGAAACGACAACACGGCGAAGACAGCGCCGTCGGCGATGAGCGGCAACGTCGCCGACGATGCGTAGCCGCCGTCGGCGGCAATCGCGGCCGATCGCGGATACCGTTCCTGCCACTCCGCGAACGACCCGATGAAGACGGGGCATCTCGTCTCGACCGCCGCGGTCGCGCACAGGCCGGGCTCGGCCGCGAAGGCGCGCGGCAATTCGAGCGCGCCGGGTTCGCCGGCGCCGAGTGTCTCGAATCGCGTGCCACCGTCGACGAGCAGCGCAACCGATCCTGCCGAGGCACCGGCGACGACCTTGCCATGACGAACCGTCATTCCGGCAACCGCGTCGAGCGTCACGGCTTCCGACAGTCCGGCGCTGAGCGTGTAGAGACGGCTGGTGCGCGCGGCGAGCGTCCGGTACCGCGTCTCGCTCAAACGCAGCGCTTCTTCCGCCTTCTGCCGCTCGTGAAGCTCGAGGTCGGCGCGGGCGCGCGAGGCCTCGGCATCCGCCCGCGCGCGATCGGCCGCTTCGTACAGGCGTGCGCGATCCAGTGCGCGGGCGATGTGACGCCCCGCGCTGAGCAGCAATTCGCGTTCGTCGCCTTCGATGCGCCGGGCATCGGAGCGGCGCATCACCACCGCGCCGATCGGCCGGCCCGCCAGGACGAGCGGGACGACGACGTCTTCGCCACGCACCACGAGATCGCGAGAGCGCACGGACTCCGCCGCCATGGCGTTCGATCGATCAGGCGGATCGACATAGCCGACCGCGTGCGCCAGCTCGAATTCGGTGCCGTCGTCGGCCGACACGAACACCGCGCCGGCCGCCGCTTCGGCGCCGTGCAGCAGTTCCGGCAGGCACGTACTGATCACCTCGGCCGGAGTTCGCGCACGCGAGAGGGCGGCCGTCAATTGCTGCAATCGATCCGCGAGCCGGAGCTGGCGCTCGGTTTCTGTCCGGGCGGTCCGTTCCACGCGCGTCTGCTGCTTGAGGTGGCGTACCAAAAGCGTCACCAGCAGCACGATCCCGATGAACACACCGATGGTGGTGATCATTTCGAACGACTGAGCGTCGGCAAATGGACGGAGCATGAAAAAGTTACGTACTTGCCGCGCAGTACGCCGTCAGGAGACTCGGATGTCGTTGACGCGTGCAACAATGCTGCCGCGGACGGCGGTTGGAGAGTTGTGCGGGCGTGCGGCTACTTGGCCCCGAAGGCGAGCAGCACGTTGCCTGGACGCAAGCCGAACGTGCCGTACCCCGAACTCACGTACACCATCCCGCCGGCGACGACCGGCGCCGGACCGTACATCGATCCACCTCGGGCACGCACGCCGTTCACGGCGGTGAATTCGTGGTTGGTGTCGAACGTCCACACGATCGCGCCGTCCGTCGTCGCGTAGGCGCGGACGGCCCCATCGTTCGACGGTGAGAAGACGATGCCGGGAATGACCGTGACCGCGGAGAACTGCGCCCCGCTGCAGGCGCGGCTTGGCTTGCCACAGACCGGCGTCGGCGGCGGCGCGTGCCACACGCGCTCGCCCGTCGAGAGCTTCACGGCGTGCAGACCGCCGGGCGCCTCGCTGTAGATGTCGGACACGGGAAAGTACGCCAGCGTCTCATCAACGGCGGTTCCCCACTGGATGCCGCCAAGACCGCTGCCCGCGCTGGCGCGGTAGCGCCACACCTGCTCGCCTTTTCTCGCTGGATCGAGCGCGTATGCCAGGCCGGACTTCTGACCGATCACGATCAGATCGCGGCCGCCGGGCGCGGTGGCGAGCGCCGGCGACGCGCCGAAATCGAAGTCAGGGCCCGGCCGATCGGCACAGTTGATCTCTCCCGGCACGCAGCCAAAGAGATCGGTCGGCGTCAGCTGGTGCGCCCACCGGAGCGCTCCGGTCTTGAGATCGAACGCGAGCACCGCGTCGGTGGTCGCCTGCGACGGACCGCTGTAGCTGTTGCCAGCGGCGACATACAGCGCGCCGCGCTTCGCATCGATCGTCGGCGACGACCAGATGCCGCCGCCCGACGGACCCCACGCTTCCGATCCGTCGGCGTACGCGCGGAGCAGCGTCGGTCGATCCGGAATCGTGTACGACTTCCAGACCTGCTTGCCGGTCGTCGCTTCAAGCGCGACGACGCTGCCGCGAAACGTGCAGCAGCTGTAGCCGGGCGGCTTGCCACCTTCTTCGTACGACGACGTCGGTACATAGAGGCGCCCCGCGAACAACGTCGGCGATCCGGTCAACCGGACGAGCGGATGGTCGTCAACTTTGCGGCTCCACAGCAGACGCCCGTTCGATGCGTCCAGTGCGTAGACGTAGCCCTGCTGATCCGCGATGTAGGCCGCCTCGGTCGGTCCGCGGCCGGGCCCGCCGCGGCGCCGCAGCGGACCGATGGTCACCGATGCGCGAACGCCGCCGTGCGCCGAGAACGTCCAGGCAATGCAGCCGCTCGCGGCGTCGAGCGAATAGACGGTGCCGTTCTGACTGCCGACGAACAAGCGGCCGCCCGCGATCGTCGGCTGCGCCCACGATGACGTCGCGTCAGGAAAGCCAAACGCCCATTTCAGCTTCAGCTGCGGTACCTGAGCCGCCGTCAATCCGGCCTGCGACCCGGTTTGAAAATGGGTGTTCTGCGGTGTCGGTCCCCACCCGTTCCACAGCGGACCCGTGGCGGGATCGGCGAGCGGCTGCGGACGGACACACCGCCCGACCACCGCGCCGGTGACGCTGCCGCGCAGTTTTTTTCCGGTGAGGAACTCCGCGATCGCGCGGCGCTCGGCGCCGCTCAGCGACAGACCCTGGTACCGCATGGAGCCGCTGGTCAACGCATCGACGATGGCCTGCGGCGAGCGTCCGCGGAGCACCTCGGCCGACGGCGCGCGCGGATCGTCGGCGTGATGACACGTGGCGCAGTCGGAAGCGAAGAGGGAAGCGGGATCGCGCGGAGCATCCGCCTGCCGCGCGAATGTGCCAGCGACGAGCGCCAGCACGACTCCCGCAGCAGCCGCCAGCTCGTGTAGCGCGGACCGCTGCGGTCCGCGAAACGCTCGGATTCGGCCTGGAGATCCGTTCACGGAGAGAGGGCGAACGGCAATCCTCTTGCGACGATTACCGTGCGCACCAGGTGCTCCACCTCGAGGGTGGTTATCGGGGATCAGGCAAGCTTGACGTTCTCGGCGCGCGGCCCTTTCGGTCCCTGCCCTTTTTCGAAGCTCACCGACTGCCCTTCGCGCAAGTCATCAAAGGGGGTCTGACACGCGGACTGGTGAAAGAAGTATTCACTTCCGTCGCCGGCTGCAATGAAGCCGAACCCTTTGTCGTGCACCAGCCGCTTGATCGTGCCGTTCGTCGAAGCCATGTCGTCTCCTCGTTCATCGGGCGCTGACTCTCAGCGCCACGAGCCCTGGCGCGCAGGACCCTTACGGCAATGATACCGGTTTCGCGGTCCAAGTCCGCCGGTATAATCTCGACGTTCAGTGCAGCCACGGTCGAGCCTGCAAGAGCCCGGTGTCACGGTCAGAACGAAAGGTCGGGTCTTAGGACGCGTGCTCTCCTCCTCTTGGGCCCCTCGCTGCGACCCTCTCGGTGTCCGCCAAGCTCAGCCGCTGGGTCAGCAGCCCCGGATTACACAAAGGATGGGGCGCCGACCCGCACTACGTCAGGCGACGATCTGGTGATTGAGTGATCGGGTGATTTGGTGATCGATGGGTGATTGATCTATTGATCTATCGAGTGCTTGCAATTACCGACCGTCAATCGTGCAATCCTTCAATCACCCAATCAATCAACGATCACCAAATCACTAAATCACCAAATCACCAAATCACTTGATGCCGAAGGTCACCCTTCTCGACAAACAATGGCAGGAACTGATGACGCTCTGTGCCGAGGAAGAACGGTACAAGGCGGACCGCACTCACCCCAAGCTGCTGAAGCTGATTCAGTCGCGCATCGACGCGCTGGCCCGGGAGATGGGCTTCAACGAGCGCAGGATCGTCACGCGTGACTTCCGCGCCGAGCGCGCGGCCGGTCACATCGCGCGGATCATCGCGGACTAATTGGCTATCAGCTGTCAGCTCTCAGCTATCAGCTGCGCTAGCCGAGAGCCGAGAGCTGAAAGCTGAAAGCTGTTTTAGAAGCGCTCGAGTCCCTTAGCTTTCCACACCGGCACCGCTTCTGGCCGCGTGATGTAGCGGATGAACGCGTTCGACTGCTCGAGTTGTGTGGATCGCGCCGACACGGCGGCCGACATGTCGATCCACGCGCCGAGTTCCCGCGGCAGCGGACCCACGAGCTCGATCTCCTTGTAGGGCAGAATCTCGCAAATCGCCTGGAGCGCCATGTCGCCTTCGCCACGCACGAGCGCCTGGCCGCCTTCTCCCCTCGTGCTGACCGGGCTGTTCACTCCCGCGAATTCCGGGCGCTTGATCACGTTCTGTTCGATGACGCGCGCGACCATGCTGCCGCCGGCGGGATTCGAGCGCATGACGGCCTTCGCGCTTCGCAGCGCGGCCACCAACTTTTCCACCGTCGAGATGTCGGGATGCGGCTTCCCGGCAGGCACGGCGAGGCCCATTTCCGATCGTCCGAGCGGCGTGAACGTGCCGGGCTTGATCCCGCCGTCGAGTGAGAAGGTGGTCATTAGCTCGAACGGAAGAAAGATGACGTCCGGCGCCGGCGTGACCGTCTTGATGTCGTTCACGATGCGTCCCATCCCGCTGGACGTGACCGTCACCTTCGTGCCGGTTTCCTTCGTGAACGATGCGGCGAGATCCAGCAGGCCGGCATTGTAGACGACGCCCGGGCTGATGACGCGGATCTCGGTCACGCCGACCTGCGCGGACGCGACGACACCGGCCGCCAGGAAGATGGCCGACAGGCAGCGGGCGCGCGTGATCATGCTTCTGGCTTGGCCTTCAGCTCCGCGTCGTGTTCTTTGATGAACGCCCGAATCTCGTCGGCCATCGCGAGCAACTTCCCCCACTGCTCCTTGTAGAGGGTGACGGGAAAGCGTCCGAGCCCGTACACCGAGACGCCGCCCTTTTCGCTGACCTTCAGGCTGACGCTGCGCCCGCGCTGACTCTTGAGGCGCTCGTTCTCCGCCTTGAGGCGCTCGAGTTCCGCTTTCAGGTCTTCGTCAGACATGGGGCATACACAAGTTGATCACTGTTTCTGTGGCGACTTCGTGACCGTGAGGTCGCTCACCGTCTGGCTGTCCACCGAGTACAGCGTGAACGGCTGGTACATCTCGTCCCAGCTCTGCTCGGACCAATAGACCGGCAGGTTCGGCGCCGGATTCCATTTGTTCTTCGGCGAGTTGTCGTACTTGCCGATCCCGAGAATCTTGCTGCCGGCCGGAATGTGCAGCGGCTGTTCCAGCTCGTACTCGATCTGCCAGTTGAAGTCGAACTTCGGCACGTCGAGGATGGTCTGCTCGCGGCCGTCCGGGTACACGATCACCCACTTGAGGCTCTTGCCGCGCAGGTGCATGTGCGGCGACATCGCGTACAGCGTGATGTCTTCGGTGACGGCGGTGATGCCGGTCAGGGACCAGTCCTCGGCATACGGCGGAATGTCCGGCGTCTTGCTCCGGCGCCGCGTGCTGCCCTCGTCCGCGCTGTATTCGACTTCCTTGCCCTCGGCGCGATACAGCGACAGCCCGCCTTTGGTCGTCGCCAGCGGATCGCCCGCCTGCCTGATCAACAGTTCGTGCGTTACCGGGACTTTGTTGAACCAGATGCCCAGGCGCGTGCGGTCGGTCTGCGGCTTGCCGATCGGGTTGTAGTGCATCTGCCAGTTGATGTACTTGCCGGCGGGAATGCGCTTGCCGATGTCCGCCCGGTGGGAATCGACGCCGCGGCCGGGCACCCACGACAGCAGCTTGTTGGCGCCGGGCAAAGCGGTAACGTCGGCCCGCCCCGCAATCCCCTGCCCGCGATCGGTCGACGCCTTGCCGTCCGGCATCACCAGGCGGCCCTCGACGATCTTCGCGCCTTCCGGGATGTCGACGACGAACACGCCGGCGTGGTGCAAGACGCTGCGGTTGCTGGGACGGATCTCGAGCGTTTCCGCGAAACGATCGTCGGCGAACGGCACCGGTGTGTAGAACATCTGTACGCCGAGCTCGCCTTCCGCGGGAATCGAGAACTCGATCGGCATCTCGAGGATGTAGTCGGGCGCGCGGCCGGCGGTCCAGCCTTCGGCGAACTTCGGCACCGGCGGGAGGTCGGCGTCGTTGCCCTTTGGCGCGCCGCCGTCGACCCACGCAACGATGGTGTCGATCTGCTGCTTCGACAGGCTGCGATCGTTGCGCATCTTGAGGCTGTGGTCCGGGTCCGCGCCCCAGGGCGGCATCTCGCGCGCCACGACCTTGCTGCGAATCACTTTCGCCCAGGGCCGGACGTCTTCGTACGAGAGAAACGCCATCGGCGCCACTTCACCGGCGCGGTGGCACGACGTGCACTTGTCGAACATGATCGGCGCGACGTCTTTCGCAAACGTGGGGACGCTGCCGGCGGGCCGCGGTGCGGTTTGGACGGTGTCGATTGAGACGACCGCAAGGGCCACCGCGGCGAAAACTGGGAGGACGCGTTTCATGAAGCCTCCAGAGCTGCCGTAGTGTAGCCCATCATGGGGCGGCGGGGCACGATGCAGCCACCGTGGTCACCGACGTGATGTTGAGGCGGCTGACGGGCGTCGCCTTGATGAGCAACCCCTTGAGGATCACCGTATAGTCTCGATGCTGCGGGAGGTTGAACTCCGAGACGCCGATCAGCCGGAACTGATTCCTGCCGGGAGGCGGCGCGGTTTTCGGCACCTCGGCGGCCGGCGGCGCGTTCGCGGAACTCGGGACCGGATCGGTGGCGTTGGCGAGCGTCCAGGCGTTCGGCGCCGTTTCCTTCAGGCAACCGGTGACGCTGACGATGTCGATTTTCTGCGGCGCCGGCGCGGTCTGCAGCAGCAGGAGCACGACGAGCATCGGCATGGCGCGTATGATAGCGCCAGTGCACCAACGATCGATGCAAAACGCGGATCGTAGGGGCGGTTCGCGAACCGCCCCTACATCGTCAGCGCGTCATCGGATTCTGCGTTTGGCGTGTCTTTGCGTTTTCCTGGCAACGCCGGCGGCCGCTCACGATCTCGAGCGCACGCAGGTGCTGCTGACCTTCGCGCGAGACGGCTCGTTCGTCCTCGACGTCGCCAACGATCCCAGCTGGCTGAAGCTGCGCCTCGAGTCGATTCCTGGCGGCTTCGCCGATCGCGTGGTGCTGTGGGTGGACGGGCACGAGGTCCGGCCGACGTCGGTCGAGTATCTGCCGCCGGCCGATACGGACGCCGCCGCGCCCGCCGCGTCCGTCGGCCGCCATCGCCTGCGCGGCCGTTTCCCGGCGGACGCGCACACGCTGCGGTGGTACTACGGGCTGGTGATCGATCCCTATCCGCTGACCGTCCGCAGAGCCGACGGCCGCGTGCTGGTCGAGGAAATCGGCGGCGATGCCTGGAGCCGCACGATCGATGTCGGCGGACAATTTCAAGAGACGCGGGTCAGCGGAACAGCGGCTGGGTCGATCGCCGCAGCACTTGTACTGCTGCCGGCCGCAATCAGGATAGCCACGAAAACACGAAGACACGAAGAACTCAAGTAGATCCTTCGTGGCTTCGTGGCGATCCGAGCGGCAATTACCTCTGTCCCGCCGTGGATGCCGTTCCGGGCGGCGCAAATTTTTGTATACGCTGCCCATAGGTATCGGCCGCGTACACCGCCCCCTTCGAGTCGACAACGATGCCGTGCACCCAGTCGAACTCGCCGGGGCCCCAGCCCTGCTTGCCCCACACGGCGAGAATCTTTCCGTCCTTGAGCGAGAACTTCAGGACGCGCTCGTCCTTGTGATCGGCGATCCAGCCGATGCCGTCGGTCCCCTTGCGCGAGATGTGCACGTCCCACGGGTTCCAGTCGTTGCGAATCTCGCGGATGTAGTTCAGGTTCTTGTCGAACACCTCGAGCCGATGTCCTTCGCGATCGATGATGTACAGGTTCTCGTCCGAGTCCACGGCGAGCTTGTGCGGCAGATTCCATTCGCCGGTTCCGGTGCCCTTGTCCTCCGGACCGCCGGCGCCCTTGCCGACCTGCTTGATGAACTTACCGGTCTTGTCGTAGAGGATCACGCGGTTGTTGCCGTAGCCGTCCGTCACGATCATGTTGCCGTTGCGCAGGATCGCGATTCCCGACGGCAGGTTGAGGTGCGTCGCGTCGTTGCCTTTCTCATTGGTCGTGCCGAGCTGCAGCAGGAACTTGTCCAGCTTCGGCGACAGCTTCACGATGCGATGCGCATCGCGTTCGATCACATAGACGTTCCCTTCCCAGTCGACGCCGCCCGAATGCTGCCACGACGGGTTGATGGTCTTGCCGTTGATCTCCTGGTCGGCGCCGGACAGGATCAGATTGCCGGCGGTGTCGAACACCATCACCGGCTTGACGCCGCGATTGAACACGTAGATGCGATCCTGTGCATCGATCGCCAGGCCGGAGATGCCCGGCTGATTCGTCGGGCCGCCGGGCTGTCCCGCACCGCCTCCGCCCTGCCGCCCACTGGCGCGGCGTGCGGCCGCTTGCGCCTCCCGCTCCGCGGGGGGCGGCGGCGCATTCTTGAGTCCGAAATACATGCCAGCCGGCAGCTTCGGCCAGTTCGGCACGAGCCGGTACCCGCCATCGCCCTGCGCGACACCATTCGCCACGAAAACCGCAGAGACCGCAAAGACCGCAAAGATTCTTTTCATACAGCTAGCCCCTAGCCCCCAGCCCCTACTTGCTAGTAGCCGTGACGTCCTTCTTCCACCACGGATTGCCGTAGTTCGTGAAGGGACCGCCATTCACTGACACCGTGGTGGCCACTTTGTAGTTGAGCGGCGACAGCATCCGCATCGCGTGTTTCATTCGGACGGTCTTGCCGTTGTACACGAATGGCGAGCCGTCGAAGTAGATCGTGAACAGACCGCCGAGGTCGCCGCCGATCGTCCCGGCCTGGAGAAACGAAAAGCCGCGGCTGTCCGTCACGTAGCGCGCGACCGTCTTGTTCTCTTTCTGATAGGCGAACGTTTCCCGGAGCTTGAACGCGCCGCCGGGACCCGTGGCCTCCGTCACCGCTTCGTAGAATTTCCCGGCGTCGATCACCTTGTAGATCGTCGTCCCCTCGATGTGACCCGACGGCCCCAGCGCGCCCTCCGGCGTGTCCCACTCGAACGTCCATTTGCCGAGAAAGTAGTCGTCGAAGTTGAACAGCGGCGTCTCGTCGCCGACCTTGGTCGGTCGGCCGAGATCCGGCATCTGCCCCTTGGGCAATTGGGCGGTCTGTCCGCTGAGACCCGCGGCCACCAGCGCGACGCCGATCGCGGCAGCACCGAACGTCCAATTCATGGCGCGGAGGTTATACCGGGCCCCGGCGCTCGTCAACGACAGAGCGCCACGACGGAGCGCCACGTCGCTTTCGCTTTCAGCTGATCACTGAACATCATTCCTTGAGCTTTCGCATCGTGACCCCGAAGGCCTCCCGGCCCGACTCGGGATCGTAGACGATCACCGGTGTCGGCCGTCCGTTGATGGTGTCGGGACTCGCGCGCGCGTAGCCCATCAACGTCGTCGCCAACCGTTCCTTCTGCGCGCCTTCGCCATTCGCCGTCAGCAGATCGTTGAAGGTCAGCGTCCACGGCTCGCCGCGTAGCAGCGCGTCGATGACGATGCCTTTCAGGACGTTGTGAGAGAAGTTGAAGAAGAACGAGAGCGGCGAAAAATGCCGTTCCGAGGGACGGAACCGTTCGAACGTGCCGAGCAGATCCGCGCGATAGCCGAGGAACCGCTCGCGAAACGCGGCCCGCTCGCGCTCGCACGACGACAGGACCGGCGGCGGATCGCCCACGAATGCACGGGCATCCGGCGAGACGCCGTTGAGGATCCCTTCGGCGATGGTGTCGCCTTCGTCTGGGACGCCACCAGCCCTGCGCCGCGAGTACTCCTGCATCAGGGTCGCGAGCGCGAAGCAGAGCCACGGGTAATCCGCCAGGTTGTCGCGTCGCATCACGAGGGTGTCGCGCCGGTAGGTCGCCTCGAACCCGAAGCGCAGATGACAGCCCATGCTCGCGGCGTGACCGAGGGCGATGGCGGTCCGGTGTCCGTCGTTCAGCGTTCTGACTCGAGCCAGCAGTTTGTCGTAGCCACGTTCCTGCAGCTCGAAATGAGAAGTGGCGATGAGGAGGAGCGTCTCGGCGTTCGCGACAAACCGCTGGCCGCTTCCCTCCGGCCCCTGCAGCACCGCCAGCAGCCGGCTCACGCGATCCAGGTTGGCGTCGGCGGCGCCTTCATCCCAGATACGTAGCGAGAACAGCGCCAGGATGTGGAAGAAATGGTAGTCCACGAGGATCGCGAGGGCGCGCGCGTCCGGCGCCTGCCCGCCGCGCCGCTCGATCAGATAGGTGAGGACGTCGACGGGAATCGTGTCTTCGTTGACCCTGTCGGCCTTGCCGTCCCAGTCGTGCAGAACATGAAAGCCGTCCTGGCGCGTGCTGCGGTCGAAAGTATTGACGATGCGCTCGAGGTTGATGCGCTGCGCTGCAACCGGCCAGGCGTTGGCGCGCATGTGATCGCGCAGCCGGACCAGCGCCCGCCCGAAGTCCTTCGCCGCCGCTGCCTCGGCGACGATCTCGCGGCGCGCCGGTCCGGTCAGCGCCGACTCGATGAGCGCACAGCCCGCGTCGAAGTTCACTCGGGCAGTCCGAACGCGAGGAGGACGTTGCCCGTGCGCGCACCGAACGCGCCGTAGCCGGAGTTGACGTACAGCATGCCGCCGGCGACCACCGGCGCGGGACCGTTCATCGAGCCGCCCTTGCCCTTCACGCCGTTGAGCGTCTGGAACTCGCGATTGGTGTCGAACTGCCAGACGATCGAGCCGTCCTTCGACGCAAACGCGCGGATCGCGCCGTCCATGGACGGCGAGAACACCACGCCGGGAATCGCCGTGATCGCCGCGGACTGGGCGCCGTTGCAGCCGCGGGCGGGTTTGCCGCACGCCGCCTCCGGCGGCGGCGCGAACCAGGCGCGCTCCCCGGTGGCGAGCTTGACCGCATGCAGACCACCTGGCGACGGACTGTTGCCGTCTGCCACCGGAAAATATGCCTGGTCGGCGTCCACGGCCGCGCCCCACTCGATGCCGCCGAGGGCGCCGCCTTTGCCCGCGCGGTATTCCCAGAAGATGTCGCCCTGCTTGTCGGGATCCATCGCGTAGCCGATGCCGGACTTGTTGCCGATGACGATCGCGTCGTGGCCATTGGGCAGCTTCACGAGGGCGGGGGACGAGCCGAAGTCGAAATCCGGCCCGGGACGGTCGCTGCAGTTCGATTCGCCGACGCGGCATCCGAAGATATCCGGAGCCGCCACCTGCTTCGCCCAGAGCAGGCGCCCTGTTTCGAGATCGAACGCGGCCACAGCGTTGGCGGCTGGCTGCGTCACTATGCCGGCATACGTGTTCCCAACACCAACGTACAGCCGGCGACGTGCCGCGTCGATCGTCGGCGCCGACCAGATGGCGCCGCCTGCGGGCCCCCAGACCTCGACGCCGTCCGCGCGTCGGCCGAGCAGCTTCGGCTCTTCGGCAATCGTGTACGTCCGCCACAGCAGGTCGCCGCTGCTCGCATCGAGCGCGGCGATGCTGCCGCGGAAGGTGCAGCAGGGATACGAGGGGCTCTTCCCTGCTTCTTCATACGACGAGGTGGGCACGAAAAGCCGGCCGGCGTAAAGCGCGGGAGATCCCGTCAGCCGGACCAGTGGATGATTGTCGACCTTGCGCGACCAGATCTGCCGTCCCGTGACGGCGTCGAGCGCGTAGGCGTAGCCTTTCTGATCCAGGACATATGCGCGGTTGTCGCCGATGGAGATCGACGCGCGCACGCCGCCGTTGGCGGTGAACGTCCAGATGCTGCAGCCGCTTTTGGCGTCGAGCGCGTACACCGTGCCGTTCTGGCTGCCGACGAACAGGCGGCCGCCCGCAATCGTCGGCTGGCCCCACGCTGACGTCGTGTCCGCAAATCCGAATGCCCATTTCAGAACGAGGCGTGGCACTTGATCCGCTGCAAGGCCCGCCTGCGCCGCCGGCTGGAAATGCGTGTTCTCGCGCGTCGGTCCCCAGCCGTTCCAGAGCGGACCGCTGGCTGGGTCCCAAAGCGCCGGCGGATTCGTGCAGCGACCGACTGTGGTCCCAGTGAGATCGCCGCCCATCGCGCGGCCGGTGAGGTATTCGGCGATCGCACGCCGCTCGCTGCCGCTGAGCGACAGCCCCTGATACCGCATCGCACCGCCCGTCAGGGAGTCGACGATGGCTTCCGGAGATCGATCGTGGAGGGCGTCTTTCTGCGGCGCACGCGAACCGGCCGCCGGCCCGTCGTGGCACGTGCGGCACGAAGCGTTGTAAAGAGTGGCGCCTGCAGGACGATCTTGGAGCGCGGCTCTTTCAGGGCCTCGATCGCGGGGCTGAAAGCCCCGCGCTACGACAGTAACGAGGAGCGCGACCATGGCGGCCGTGGCAGCCGCTCGCCTCACAAATACTTTTGGAACCATGCCGCTGCAGCTTCGACCGCGGCGTCGAACGCGCTCGCGGCTGTCATGGTATGCGTCGCGCCCGGCACCACGGTGACGCCGTTCGGGCCTTTCAGGAGCTTCGACGCCGCCACGGCATGCGCGTCGTTGTTCACCCGTGTGTCTTTTTCGGCGAGGACGAACAGAATCGCAGTCGTCTGAGGTACCGCGTCGACAAACCAGAACGGATGGTAGTCGGCGAGCGCGAGCTTGGTTTCCTGATCGTTCATCGCCGCTACGGCTGCGGCGGTCGCCGGCGCTGGACCATTCCGCGCGAGCCGCACCATCGCCGCCCGCTGCTCGGCCGACGGCGTCCCCGCCTTGCGCGGGAGGTCCTTGCCTTCGATCACGGGCGTCTGGGCAACGGCTGCCTTCACACGGAAATCAGTCGCGGCGATCGTGACGACGTGGCCTCCCGCGAGGTCGATGCCCCAGAGGCCGATGCGGCTGCGGTCGACGCCAGGTTCGCCCTGCAAGTACGAGATCGCGTTGCGGATGTCGAGAAGCTGGGCTTCGGGGATGAGCCGCTTGCGGCGGATTCGCAGGTTGGCGGTGTGTTGCGAGAAGCGCAGCCGATCGTCCCAGCGGACCTGCTCGGACAGATACAGGAAGCCGCCGCTCTTCCCCCAGCCGCGATAATCGATGGCCATCGCCACCAGGCCCCGCGCGGCCAACTGCGCGGCGTACTTGTCAACGGATGCCGCGGTGGCGCCGGGGGCGGGCGCGAGCACCACCGCGGGACTCTTGCTTTCGCTCCCGAAACCCTTCGGCAGGTAGATCTTCGCGTAGCACTGCACCGCTTCGCTGTAGAACTGCACGTCTTTTGCGGTGACGGTGTCGGCAGCGGCAGCCCTGCCGCCTTCGCGCCCTTGGCGCTCCGGCGAGCCTCGCCGTAGCTCGCCAGAATCATTCGCGAGCGGAGGCGGGAAGGGCTGCGCTACGAGTACCAAGAACAGCCACGAAGGCACGAAGGCACCGTTCGACAGGCTCACGACAGGCGCCCGCCCTGAGCTAGTCGAAGGGTGTTTTCGTGGCGATCCACGAGCATCCCTGTCACTTCCGCACCTGCACAGCCGTCGATGGCTTCGCGGAAACGGGCGGACCCAGATACTTCAGGAACCATTCCGCTGCGAGGGTCGAGCCGACGTCGAAGCCGGTGTTCGAGTACGCCTGAAAGTGTGTCAGCTCCGGATAGACGATGGTCTGCGCCGTGACGCCGCGGCCGTTCAGGTACCGGGTCGCCTCCTGGGCGCCCGCCGCCCCACCGGTCAGCTCGTCCTTCTCCGCTGGCAGAAACAGGATCTTCGTCGTCTCGGCAATCTGATCGAGGGTCGAGCCGGCGCGGATGTCGCGGTTGCGGAAGTTCCCGAACAGATCGATCTTGCTCTTGAACGAAAAGCCGCCGTCCACTTCCGCGCCCTGTCCGGTGCGCGCCCGCTTGATCGCATCGTCTACCATCGCCGCCTGAGCGGCGGTCGGGGCCGGCGCCGGGCCGCGCGGTGCCGGCCGCGGACCGGCAACCTGAGAGACGACAGCCTTCGCGCGGGCATCGATGGCAGCAACGGCGATGACGACGCTGCCGGCGTTGCTCGAGCCCCAGAGGCCGATGCTATCCGGATCCACGCCAGGCTCGCCTTGCAGGTACGAGATGGCGGCGCGATAGTCGTCGACCTCGTGTGCGTTGTTCAGGTTGGTCCGCTTGACCATAACCCGCAGCCGTTTGTCGGCGAGAACCTGCGCATCCGAGGTGGGATCCGCCTCGAGCAGTTTCAGATCGTCCGATCCGCTGCCGCTGAACCCGTAGCTCTGGTAGTCGATCGCCATCGCCACCAGCCCGCGCTCGGCGAACCGCGCACCGTACTTTTCGATGCCGATCGACAGCGCGTTGATGCCGTGGCCGACCACCACCGCCGGCCGTCGGTCGGACGCCTTGAACCCTTTCGGGAGGAACAGCTTTCCGTAAAGCGGCGTGCCGCCATCGACGTAGAACGTGATCTGCCGGGTCGTGACGCCCTCGGGCAGGTTGTAGTCCCAGTCGCGCGGCTGCGTGCCGCCCTCGCGCTTCATGTCCGCGTCGGTGGCCTGCAGGTGGAAGTCGGCCTTGCGCTTCTCAACGAGATCGGTCGCGATCTGCGCGGACACGGTGGTCGCCATCACGGCCGCGCCCAGGAAGCTGAATCGCACGGCCGCGATTATAATCCGCGCCATGCGACTCCTGACCGGCCTGCTGCTCGTTATCGTCGTCCCCCTGTCTCATCTTCCAGCCCACGCGCGCGCGACGCCGAGGCTCGCGATTGCCGGGAGTCCGGCGCCGACGATCGCCGAAGAAATTCAGGCGATGGAAACGCGATGGAACGAGGCCCGCGCGCACGCCGACGTCGCCACGCTGGACCGCATCCTCGTCGACGATTGGACGGTGACGCACGCGAACGGCACGACGGACTCGAAGGCGAAGTACCTGGCCGACTTGCGCTCGGGCGCCCGCAAGTTCGGTGGCCCGGTGACCGTCAGCGACTTCGTGGTCCGCGCCTACGGCGACACCGCCGTGGCCGCCGGCTCGAGCCAGTCAACGGTGACGCTGAACGGTCAGCCGCAGGGCGGCGCGTTGCATTTCACACGGGTCTATGTGAAACGCAACGGCGCCTGGAAGATGATCGTGTCGCACGCCACGTCCCGGTAAGACGACGCTCAACAGCAGAACTCGCGGAACTCGCAGAGTAAATTCTTCTCTGCGGCTTCTGCGGTTTCTGCGGTTTTGATCGTTACTGCGACTTCTTGCTCGCAGCGAGGTATGCCTTGCCCTGCTTGCGGACGATGTCCACGAGATTGCCCATCGCGAGGTTGACGTCGATGAGGTGAAGCCCCCAGCTCGGGTTGACCTCACCGTTGGCCATGACGTCGCCGGCGATGTCGTCAACGCGCGGATCGGCGGGGTTGCCGTGCACCGTCACCTCCAGATACGACCCCTTGTCGTTGGCGACACATTGGGCCGTCAACAAACCAGGGACGCTGACGAACGGCGTCTCGATCGGCTTGGCAGGGGTCACCCACGGCCGCGGCTCCGCGGCCGATCCGACGATGCTGCGGCCGGCGGCGGAGAGGTACGCGTGCAGCTCGCCGCTGCCGCCGCCGAGCGCGGCGGGATTCACGCAGGCGGCCTGCATGTTCTCGCCTTGCGCGCGTCCGAAGCGCGAGTTGGCCGGCGGCGGAATCGTCGACCGGAACGACGCATACGCGATCGCGCACCCGACCTGCGATGTCGAGTGACAGAGCGGGATGTGCTGAAACGCGCCGCCGACGTCCTTGCCCTTGGGCACCGCGAGGCTCGTGCCGAGCAGCAGCGCCGAGATCATCTTCGACTGCACGGGCTTGCCGTCGATTTCGTTGCGCATCAGTTGCGTCAGCACACCGGAGCCCTGCGAATGGCCGATCAACACGACGCCGCGGCCGTTGTTGTCGTGCTGCAGATAGTGATTCCAGGAGTCGAGCACGTCGTTGTATCCGAGCGCGCGATCAACCGCGATCGGACTGGCGGTCGCGGCGGCGCGCAGCGCCGTCAGCGTCGCCTGCCGGTAGAGCGGGGCAAAGACGCGGCACTGCGACGCGAAGCGCGCCAGCTGCGCACGCACGACGCCGTTCTCTTCCGGCCCGGCGTTCATGTCGCTGTTGCCGCCGGTATCAGTCGAGACCGTCGGGTAGACGTAGAAGCAGTCGATCGCCGCGTTCGGGTTCGCCTTCCAGTCTTCGCGCGTCAACGTGCCGTTCGCCGCCACGATCGTCGTGGACTGGTCGACGGCACACGCGTCGGCGCGGCCCGGACGGCAGAGCCAGTTCTTGCCGTCAGCGTAGTCATTCTTCGCGGTCTGCGCCGCGGCGGGCGACGCGATCGTCGCCGCGAGTAGAAGAATCGTGTGCGCCTTCATCGTTCCTCCATGGTCCGGCTTCCGCCTCCGCCGCTACGCGGCTTCGGCGGACAAGGCAGCCGGACTGTACTACGTACTCACTCGTTCAGGGGCGTCAGACATGAGACGGACGCCTTTGGTTTCCGGCAGCGTCCAGACCGCCGCGCCCGCCAGCAGCGCGAAGGGTACCGCGAGCGCGATGCCGGCGCCGAATGACGTTCGCATCGCGACCCAGCTGATGATGACCGGCGCCAGGAACTGCACGCCGCGCGCGGTGTTGTAGATGATGCCGAGCGCCGCGGCGCGCACCGATGTCGGAAAGACTTCGTTCAGCAGCGGGCCGATGCAGCCCCAGTTGCCTTCGCCGAAGCCGACCAGCAGCATGAAGCCGAACGTCGTCCAGGTATAACCGCCAGCGATCGTCCAGCCGAGCGGAATCGCTCGCGTAGCCGAACGCGATGTAGCCGCCGACCGACCCGATCTGATCCATCAGCAGCAGCCAGGCGACGTCCGCGTTGGCCAGACCGCGGGTGTCGTGCAGATAGGTCGGCAGCCAGATTGTCTTGAACCAGTAGGCCGCCATGTTGAACGTCGTGACCGTCAACGCCAGAATCGTCGTCTTCCGCAGCGCGGGTCCGAGCATCTGGCCGAGCGCCGCCACGTAACCGAGGTTTCTGGCGACGCCCGACTTGACGCTCTGCAGCCAGACGTCCGATTCCGGCATCTGGCGGCGAATGACGACGACGATGAGTGCGGGCAGCGCGGACAGCATGAACGCCGCGCGCCAGCCGATCCACGGCGCCAGGAGATTGCCGACCATCGACGCGAAGAAGCGCGCGAATGCCGAGCCGCTCTGCAGGTACGAGCCGTAGCGGCCGCGCACGTGCGGCGGAACCGTTTCGCCGACCAGCGCGTGCGCCACTGCCCACTCGCCGCCGACGCCGATGCCGGTAATCGCACGCGCCAGAAACAGCGTCCCCATGCCAGTCGCCATTCCCGACAGCAGCGTGCCGACGCTGTAGACGAGGATGGTGGCCATCAACAGCGGCTTGCGGCCGTAGCGATCGCCAAGCGCGCCGCCGATGAAGCCGCCGACGGCGGTAAACGCCAGCGCCGTTCCCAGCAGGACGCCGACGTCCTGCTGCGACAGCGCCAGATCCTGGCGCAGCGTCGTCGTGGAGATGACAAAACTGAGCAGCAGCAGATCGTAGAAGTCGAAAATCCAGCCGATGAACGAGAACGCCAGGATCTTGCGATGAATTGGCAGGACGACGGCGCTCTCGCTGAGAAGGGGCATGGGGTGCAGCGATTATATGGTGCGCCAGCGGTTAGGGCCGTGCTCGTCGGCAGGCCTAAAGGCCTGCGCTACGTACCGGCCCGCGCTCGTAGCGCAGCCCTTTAGGGCTGCCGCTCACTGGCGCTGTGCCGCCGCCTTGGCAGCGGCGAGGTTTTTCTGCGCCGACGCCAAGTCGGGCTGCAGACGCACCGCCTCGGTGAACTCGCGGATCGCTTCGTCGTACTTTTTCTGAGCGAAGTAAACGTTCCCCAGGTTGTTGTGCGCGAACGCGTACCCCGGTGCGAGCCGAATCGCGCGCTGGAATTCGTAGATCGCTTCGTCGTACTTGCGCGCGACGGCGAACGCGGTGCCGAGGTTGTAGTGCGCCTGCGGCATATCGCCGCGCAGCGCGAGCGTCCTCTGAAAGTGCTCGACCGCCCGATCGGGCCGGCCCAGCTCGAGATACAGCAGCGCCGCGTCGTCGTGCAGCCCGGCGTCCGACGGCAGCCGCTCGATCTCCATCTCGTAGCCGATCGCATCCTCGGTCGCGACCTTGGTCCGGAACTCACGCGTCAGGGTGACCAGGTCCGGCTCGTCGCGCGTCAGCACCTGGATCCACAGGTCGCCCATCTCGTCCGACGATCGCTGCCCCCAGCGCGCGCGCTTCGCGGGCCGCTCGGGGTTGCGCACGTTGGTCGCGGAGTTGTCGTAGCGGTACTCCATCGACAGCGTGGTGCCTTTCGGCAGCCAGAACGGCGTGACGAACCGGTAGACGTGCTGCCAGCGGAAATCCCAGTCGCGGATGTGAATGAGCTCGCGCTTCGACCCGTCCGGCAGCGTCGCCTCGCCGCGGATGTCGCGGGCGCGGTAATGCGCGTGCGGCTGCAGGGCCTCTACCCGCACGTCGACCGGCACGCTGTACGAATCGGTGATCGTGTAGCGCTGATCGCCAGGCGGGATGTCGATGCTCTGCCGGCCGAGCCGCAGCATCGCGGGCGTTCGCGTCGGCGCGGTGTCGCCGAAGTAGATTCCGACCGACGGCTGCACCGATTCCGGCTTGCCGCTCGGCTGCATGTGAATCTCGACGACGAGATCCGTGTCGCGCTCGAGTGTCCACGCGAGGTCATTCGGCGACAGCGGCGCCACCTGCCCCGGCGTCCACCCGAGGAAATGCCCTTCGGGATAGTGGGCGGCGTGAGGGATCAGGCCGCTGTAGCCGGGCCGGGGGTCAGCCTCGTCCAACGCCCGCGCCGCATGTGTGGTGTCGACGCGGATGTTCGCGTGGTGCACCACCTTCGGGTTGCCCGGGCGGAACTCGAGGCCCCGCACGAAGCGCGTCGTCGAGACCGGCAGCGGCAGCACAAAGATCCGAAACACGTCAGTGCCGTCGGCCTGCAACGTATACGGCGCCGTGGGCGTCACGATCAGGTCGGGTGTGCCGAGCTGCCAGCCGGAGGTCGATCCGCGGTCCGCCTTCGCAGCTTCGCCGCTTCGGCGGGACAAGTCCGCCTTCGCCGCTTCCGATGAATCTCCTTCAATCGCGCCGCCGGCCGCCCATTCCTGGATCACCGCGATCTCGGCGTCGCTCAGCGGATGTTGCCCGATGAAAGGACCGTTGGACGGATCGGCCTTCCAGGGCGGCATGGAGCGGTTCCTGGTGACCGTCGCAATCAGCGCCGCGCGCCGCTTGACGTCGGCGTAGGTCTCGAGGGCAAACGGAGCGGAGCCGCCGTCGTGATGACACATCGCGCAGCGATCCGCGATCAGCGGCGCGATGTCGTTGTTGTAGGTGATACTCGCGACGTTGGGCGCGGGTCGCGCGCTCGCCGGCGGCCTGAGGTAGCGCAGGCCTTTAGGCCTGCCAACGGCCGCCGGGGCAGCCCTAAAGGGCCGCGCTACGGAAATCACGATCACCGCGGCGACAACGAGGCGTGTCATCGCGCGAAATCGGCGATGAAACAGCCGACCGCCTGCGTTGTCGCGTGCGGGACTGGCTTGCCGGCGAGAACAGCGGCCAGGGCATCCGCGAGATCGTGCACGGTCGGCGACGGACGCTCGACTCCGAGGTCCACGTACCGATCGTCGATGCGGCCACGATAAACGACGCGCCCACCGGCGACGACCGCCGCTTCGGGCGTGATCGTCGCCTTCGTGAACTTCACCAGCGCGTGCGCGGGATCGCGCAGCGCCTCCATCGCCCCGCCGTATGAAAACGCCGCCATGTGCTCGCGAATCGCACCGGCTTCGTCGGCCGGGTTCGGATAGACGAGCCTGAACACCACACCCTGGCGCGAAAACTCGTGCACGACCCGCTGGACTTCAGGCGCGTAGCGATTGGAGATGGGACAGTCGGTGCTCGTGAAGAGGAACACGATGGCCTTCGTGCCGGCCGGCGCCTGGAGCGCGTCGACCGCCGCTCCACTGAGGGACTGCACAAGCACCGCGAGCAGCGGGAGGCTCAGCACGTACTAACGATAGCAAGGGATTAGGGGTTAGGACTAATCCCTAATCCCTAACCCCTAACCCCCGTGGACTACCAGGTCACAACGGCCGCGATTCGAAGGATCCGACCCTGAAGGATGCTGCTCGGCTGAAGGTAGGTGCCGCCCGATCCGTTGAACGCTGTCGCCAGCGCCGGGTTGCTGACCGGCGTGAACGTCGTCGTGCGCACGGCGTAGTAGTCATCCGAATTCAGCGCGTTGAACACGTCGATCTTCGGGTCGAACTTCAAGCGGCCGACGGTGATTCGTTTACTGACCGACAAATCGAGCTGATTGACGCGAGGCGTCATTTCAGTGCCCGGCGGGATCAGCGGGACCGGTAGGGACGCGGAGAACAGCGTGCCCGGTACGACCTTGCCACCGACGACGCAGCCCTGTGACGCCGAGCTGCCCGGACACACCGCGTAGGTCGTGGCGTTGGTGACCGTCCAGGTCGATCCGAGGCCGCTGTAGCTGGTGAAGTTCGGCACTCCGGCGCCGCCGGCGGTCAGCGCCTGCGTGCCGAGGAGGTAGCCAGGAAGGGCCTGGAACGAACCGGCCACCTGAATGCCATACCAGGGCAGCGGGAACGTGCCGGCGATCTTGAACTGCGTGCGCCACGGAATACCACTCTGGGTTTGATCGCAGAAGTTCAGGAAATTCGGGTTCGTTGCCGCGGCGCTGCAGGTGTTGGCGATGGTGCGATCGGTCGCCGACCCACCAAAAATCCTGGCCCCGTGGGGCAGCCGCGCGTTGATGTTGAACTCGAACGCGTTGTACGCCTGTTTGACGTTCGGGTCGTTGCTGTCGACATTCTGGACGAGCTGATTGACCGCGGCGCTGACCGTGTCATACATCGTGATGGCGTGTCCGTCGATCGGGCTGAACACGGTGACCGGCCGGAAGCTTGCGTTCTGCACGGTTCCGTTTGAGAAGGTGCCAGGCCGCAGCACATTGTTCCGCTCCCAGATGTCATGCGCGTCGTTGTGGAACCACTCTGCGCTGATCGACACGCCCCGCATCAACTCATGGGTGACGCCGACGTTGAATTGATCGACATAGGGGCGCTTGAGGCCGGGATCCGGCTGCGCCAGCGAAATCACGCCGAAATTGGTCGGAATGTTGGCGAAGTTGATTTCGCAGGCCGGATCGCTCGCGAAGTTGCAGCGGCTGAACCCCTGGGCGATGTCGTCGCCGTTCTTGTCGTTCCACGTCGCGGTGTTGTTTCCCGACGCGTTGATGACGGTGCCGGCCGCCGGATCGTACAGCGACGCGAGCGTGGTCGTCGCCGCCACGCCGAACCGGTTGTAGCCGAAGCGAGCCGCGGTCTTGCCGTTGGCGAAGACGTCGTAGACGATCGACGTGCGCGGTGAGAAGTTCTTCCAGATCGGCATCTGCTTGTCGGCAAAAGCCGGGATGTTGACGAATCGACCGATCTGCGCGTCCTGTCCGGTGATCTGTTCGCTGATGTATTCCCACCGGCCACCCAGCGTGATGGTGGCGTGCTTGAAGGTCAACACGTCCTGGCCGTAGATTCCAAGGTTCGCGTTCAGCCTGTCTTGCCAATGTGACGGTGTCGCGAGCAAGGTGACCGTCGCTGGCGCCGGTATGCCTTGCGCGTTCGTCAGGTAGTTCTGATACAGGTCGGCATTCGCCCGCAGAGTCTGGTTATACGGCCCCCACGAATCCTGGAAGCCGATCTTGATCGCCTGGCTGCCTGTCACGTACGACGCCGACGCCTGCATGTTGTACCGATCCGGGTAGCTGCCGTACTGAGCGGCGGATGCGGTGTTGGTCGACGCGCCGTTGTCGATGGAGTGACGCGCGTTGGCGATCCACGCGGCGCTGCCCCATTCCTTCTCGATCCCCGGCTGGTACAGGTTGTTGTAGCGCTCGAGGTTGCTCGAGAAGCCGCCCTCGACGAGCAGCTTGCTGCTGACCGTCGAGGTGTACTTGATCATGTTGGTCGTGTAGAGCGGCGAGTTCCACACCACGGAGGAAGTCGTCTGATCGTCGCCGGCACTCATCGCGGCCAGGCGAACCTTGTGGATCCGGTCGTAGTAACCCGACAGCTTGTTGCGCGGGCTCACCTGCCACGTCAGGCGGACCAGGCCACTGTACTGATGGTTCGGGTCTTGCCCCTGCTCGCAGAGCGTGCCGCCGCGTCCTGCCAGCGCATTGGCGCACGCGATGATTCCGGCCTTGGTGCCGTCCGACACGTAGGTGTTCGCGATCGGCTTGTTCACCGTGAAGAAGCGCACCGACCCGAAGAACCACAGCTTGTCCTTCTTGATGGGTCCACCGATCGTGCCGTTGGTGTCGTCGAGCATGCCGATCTTGTCCACGAATTTCACGCCGTTGGCGGCGAGAAACGGCGTGAGGTTGTCGCTCTGGATTTTGGTGTTCTCGTAGCCTTGGAAGAGCGACCCGCTGAAGCGGTTGCCGCCCTCCTTCGGGATCATGTTGATCTTGACGCCGCCCGTGGGCGAGTCCACGGTGCCGCCACCGGTCTGATAGACCATTTCCTGATTGCCGGCGTCGTTGGTGTAGGTCTGAATCGCGCCGTCGCCCTGCAGTCCGTTGATGATCATGCCGTCCATCATCAGCGACGTCTGCGCGGCACCGAGGCCATGGACGGTGAAATACGTCTGCTGCATCGCCTGGGAACCGCCAACATCCGGCGCCGTCAGCGTCACGCCGACGACAAGCTGTCCAACGCCCTGAATCGTGTGGGCGGTCGGCACCGCGTCGAGGACTTCGCGCGGCAGCACCTGAGCTTTCGAGTTGCTCTGGACGTCGACGACCGGCGATTCGCCCGACACGGTGACCGTCTCTTCGAGCGAGCCCACCCTCAAGTCTGCGTTGATGGTCGAGGTGAAGTTGGATGGCAGCTCGATCGCGTCCTTCTTGATGCTCGAGAAACCTGGCAGATTGAACGTCAACGAGTAGGTGCCTGGGCGAAGGTTTTCAATCTTGTAGGCGCCGTTGGTGTCGGTGGTCGCCGACCGTACCTTTTCGATCAGCGCCGGACTGGCCGCCTCCACCGTGACGCCGGGCAGCAACCGCGCCCGTCGCGTCCTTCACCACGCCCGCAAACGCGCTCTGTGCGTGCGCGGCCGTCGGCAGCGCGAGCAGACACGCAAGGACACCCGCCGACAGCAACAGCCTTCTCGTCATGCCGTCCTCCTGTATCGCCGACAACTGGACCGATAGGTATTGGTCAGACCTTTTGCGCCGCTGAGGCTACGCGGACTCATAAGGGGAGTCAATCTGGATATGCCTCTAGTTGTCTTTTATTGATAGGTCGGAACCGAAAAGTTGGATCACTGCCGAAAGGGTTTCCGCTGCTCGTAGAGCTGGAGGCGAATCCGGAATTGG